>Ga0265320_10002218_pt1 | contig 13639 bp, 14 predicted proteins | sample 4827metaG_FD_202087 | JGI IMG/M metagenome (GOLD analysis project Ga0265320, IMG submission 202087) | Rhizosphere microbial communities from Carex aquatilis grown in University of Washington, Seatle, WA, United States - 4-8-27 metaG | ecosystem: Host-associated > Plants > Roots > Rhizosphere >...
TCGTTCGAGCAGTTCCAGAAGCAGTTCACCGACGCCGCCGTTGGACAGTTCGGCTCGGGCTGGGCGTGGCTGGTTCAGACGCCGGGCGGAAAGCTCGAACTGCGCGCGACCGGCAACGCCGCGACTCCGCTGACTACCGCGGACAGGCCGCTGCTGACCTGCGACGTCTGGGAGCACGCGTACTATATCGACTACCGCAACGCGCGGCCGAAGTACGTCGAAGCCTTCTGGAAAGTGGCGAACTGGGACTTCGCCGCCGCGAACCTGAAGGCTTAGCCGGCCCGACGTCCGCTTGCTGACGCGCGCGGTTCGGTGCTGCCGTTCGGTCCTCATGCGATCCTTACGGCTTCCTTATGCCTTCTTGATGGGTTTGGGCCTACGCTCGAATTAAGATGGCATCCTCAATAGGGCTGGGGCGGCTGGGACCGTATCGGATCGAGGGCGAGGTGACTCAGGGCGGGATGGCCACCATCTTCCGCGGCGTCCATGAGCAGACGGGGCGGGCGGTGGCGATCAAGGTGCCGCTTCCCGGGGCGGAGCGGCACTGCCGGCGGGAGCTCGAAATCCTGCGGAGGCTGGACAACCCGGGGGTTGTGCGGATCCTCGACAGCAGCGAGTGCGGCCGGCTCTCGATGGTCATGGAGTGGGTGGAGGGGCGGCCGCTCCGCCAAATCCTCTCCGACGCCGGCAGGCTCGCGCCCGAGGAGGCGGTTCGCATCGCGCTCGCGGTCTCGGATGCGCTCGCATACGTTCATAGCCGCGGCGTCGTGCACCGCGACCTGAAGCCGGAGAACATCCTCGTCGATGACAGGGGCCGCGTCAAGATCCTCGATTTCGGCGTGGCTTCGGGCGGCGCATTCTCTATGTACGACGCGCCGCGCCAGGCCACCGGGACGCCCGACTACATCTCGCCAGAGCAGGTGCTAGGCGGCCGTGGCGACGCGCGCAGCGACATCTACGCGCTGGGCGTCATTCTGTACGAGATGCTGACGGGCACGGTGCCGTTCCCGGGGGCTAACGCGCTGCTGGTGATGAACGACCGCCTGCGGAACGATCCCACGCCTCCGCGCCACATCAATCCGGCGGTCCCGGTGGAGTTGTCGAAGGCCGTGTGCCGGGCGCTGGCGCGCGATCCGAAGAGGCGCTACGGTTCGATGCGCGACTTCGCCTGCGCTCTGGGAGCGCCGCGGCGGCCGGGGGTGGTGGAGTCGCGGGCGCACCGCATCCTTTCCTATGTGGCGCTGGGGATGATTCCGGGGAGCATCTTCGCGATGCTGCTCTACGCGGCCAGCCACCAGTAGACTAAAAGCATGATACGGAATCGTTCCGTGCCCACCGATACGGTGCTGCCGCACGTCGTTTATCAGGATGTTCCGCGCGCGGTGGAATGGCTGCGCGCGCATTTCGGCTTCACCGAACACTACCGCTATGGCGAGCCGGTCAGCGGGGCGCAGATGGTTCTCGGCAACGCCTGTATCATGGTGCACGGGGAGCGGCCGGGCAGCGCCAGCCCGTCCGAACTCGGAGGCCGCGGCACCCAGTCCCTCACCGTGTTTGTCGAGGACGTCGAAGCGCACTACGAGAGGGCGAAAGCGGCAGGGGCCGTGATTGTGGAAGAGCTTCACGAGACGTGCTACGGCGAGCTGCAATACGGAGCCGAGGATCTCGAAGGCCACCACTGGCTCTTCTCGCGGCATGCGCACGACGTCGGCCCCGAGGAATGGGGCGCGACGATCGCGTCTGGCAGCCGATCCAGCTAAAGCCCACCGCCCGCCCAGGAGGCTAGAGGAGCCGGAAGCTGACGTCGATCCTGGCGACGACTGCCACAGGTTTGCCGTTCTTGGTTGCGGGGCGGAAGCGCCATTGCCGGACCGCTTCGACGGCCTTCTCGTCGAGCCCCAAGCCGAGCGGGTTGAGGATCTTGAAGTTGGTCGGGTTGCCATGCTCGTCGATCACGATCTCGAGCACCACGGTGCCCTGGAACTTGGCCTTCCGCGCTTCTTCGGAGTATTCGGGCTCGACCTTGTAGAGCGGGACCGGGGCCGAGACGCCAAGGCCGGCGGCAACGACCTTGTAGCCGCCGCCGGGGCCGGGGCCGACGCCGGGACGGCCGTCCTCAGGTCCGATTCCATGGTCGCGTCCCGTGCCGATGCTTCCGCAACAACCAGGACCAGGCGACGGAGGCCCGGGCAGGGCGGTCGGATCCCCCCAGATCGACGCATCCACCGGGGGCAAATGAACATCGGGCGGGCCTACCAGTGTCGGCGCCATCAGCAGCCTGTAGGACTCGGGTGAGATCCGGGGGCTGGGTGGGACGAACTGGGTGCGGGCGAAGGGCGGCGCCTGCCCGGGGCTCGGGGGCAGAGGCGAACTGCCGCCGCCACCTCCGCCACCCTCAGCCGCTTTCGGCCCAAGGTGCGGCGCCACCAGGCGGGTGAAGCGCGAGGGGCGTTGCGTAGCGGTGGGGCGCGACGGGCGTGCGCCCGCCAGCACGCACAGAAGGGCAATGATGCCGGCGTGGATGAGCAGTGAGGCGGCGCCTATCTGTGTGCCATGCCGGTATCCGGCGCCGGGAACTTCGGCGACGGGAAGGAAGAAGGGTCGGGGTGTTTCGTCCATGGAGGCTCCTCGATTCGAGGCGCCTCCGCTCTCCCCGTTTCACAGACGGCGCGCGTGGAGAACGGTTGCGGGGAAAAAGCTGTCAGCTGTCAGCCTTCAGCTGTCAGCTGCGCTGGTGGGAAGACGCTCCATGGTGGGTGGCCGCCGTGGAGGCTCCGATAGCCATCGAGTATCGACTGTTACAGTAGTCGGAAGTTCACTTCTACGGTGGCTAGGACCGCTACGGCGTGGCCGTCCTTTTTGCCAGGGAGGAAGCGCCACTTCTGGACGGCCTCGATGGCCTTCTCGTCCAGGCCGAGGCCGAGGGGACGGACGACCTTGAAGTTGGTCGGCAGGCCCTTCTCGTCGATGACGATCGAAAGCACGACGGTGCCCTGGAACTTGGCTTTGCGTGCCTCTTCGGAGTATTCCGGCTCGACCTTGTAGATCGCGACCGGAGCGGAAACGCCGCCGCCGATCCGGAACACACCGCCACCGGCGCCGCCGCCTTCCCCAGGTCCGTAACCGGGCCCTCGGCCGGGGCCGATGCCGCCGCCCGATCCACTACCGATACCGCCGCCCGACCCGGTGCCGTTTGAAGGAGGCCCGACCTTACCCAGCGGATCGCCCCAGGCGTTGATGTCCACGTTGGGCAGTTTCATGTCGGCCTGGCCGATCAGCGTCGGCTCCATGAGCAGCTTCGGGTTCTGGTTGTTGACCACGGCCGCGGGAGGAACGAACTGCCGGGCCGCGAAGCGCGGAGCCTTTCCCTTGCTCGCGGGCAGGGGCGACTTGTCGCCACCGCCGCCGCCGCCCTGAGCTGGTTTGTCTTTCGGCTTCAGGTCAGGCATGTACGGAGCCAGGTTGGGATCGATGAGTACGACGCCCTTCTGCAGCGCGGTGCGTACGGGCCTGCTGGCGCCCACCGTGAACAGGAGCACCACTACCAATATGTGGATGCCGGTGGAGTAGAGAGCGGACTGCCTTCCGTAGCGATACTCGCCCCAGATGTCCTTGACGGGAATCGGCTTGGAGGTGACCTCCAGTGGTGGGAGCTTCGGGGGGTTGACCGCTTCCTTGACGTTGCGGACGAAAGACCGGTACCACGGCTCTTCAACTTCTGGTAACCATAGCCTGTCGAGGTGATCGCCGGCGGGCTGCAGTGGTTGGGTAGTAACGGCGGGAACCGCCGACTGAGGGGGCTTAGACGTTTGACCTTCCATCTTCGTCGTCACTTACCGGCGCTCCTTCAGCGCGTTCGCGCTGTGGTCTCGCCTGAATAGACGCCTCGACACCGCCACCCGTTGCAGATTTTGGAAGCAACCGGCGGAGTCTTTCTGCTCTAAAGTGTAGCACATCGGCACCGAGCGAGTGCCGACTCCCGAAAATCATAGGCAATTCTAACCCATCTGGGCGGGACGTCGGAGGTTCCTTGTTGAAAGTACTACTAGTACCTCTCGTCCTGACCGCCTCTGCGGTCGCGGAGGCGGGTCTGAGAGGGACTTTCAAAACTCAGTTCGTCGCATCTGCGGCGAGAGGTGAAAGGGCTGAAGAGCGGTGACAGGCACCGCTGTCCACGCGCGCTCGAGACCTATCCTGTTGACCAGGCGGACATGTCGCTTGGGACAGCGGAGCCAGTCACCGTTTTTCAGCGGAGTCTTCAGCTGTCAGGTTAATTTCGCAAGTCCCTCGGGAGACCGGCTGCAGGTGTGGACGCCTGGCCCACTTCAGGCGGAGAGGAGGCTGGCCCAGCGGTCGAAGACCGTCGCAGCCAGCTGGGCGAGCGCGGCGGCGTGCGCGTGCGGGTCGATGGGCGCCGTAAGCTCGCGCATGTCGCCCGCGTTGGCGTCCTCGCGGCACCAGGTGGAGATCATTTCGGGGGTGACCTCGAGATGGAACTGGAGACCGTAGGCATTGGAGCCGGCGCGGAACGCCTGGTTGCGGCAGACTTCGGACCGGGCCAGCCACTCGGAGCCCGCCGGAAGATCGAACGTCTCGCCATGCCAGTGGAAGACAGTCTCGGGAGACGGCAAGCCCTCGAGCAGACGGTCCTGACGGGCCGCTTCGGTCCAGTAGACGGGCGCCCAGCCGATCTCCTTGATCGGGTAGCGGTAAACCCGGGCTCCCAGGGCTCGGGCCAAAAGCTGCGCGCCGAGGCAGACGCCGAGGACGGGCCGTCCTAAGGCCACGGCGGCCGAGATGATGCCGATCTCCTGCTGAATGAAGGGCAGAGCGTCGTTGGCGGACATGGGCCCGCCCATGAAGATCAGGCCGGCGGCGGAGCGCCAGTCGGGCTCCGCTCCGGTCTGGCGGAAGGCGTCGGCATAGACCAGATCGACGCCGCGGGCGGCAAGCGCCGGAGCGATGAGGCCGACATCCTCGAAGGGAACGTGACGGAAGGCCAGCACGTGCATCCCCCCAGATTAACCAGAACTCAAACTGGCTGGCGAATCGGACGATAAGCGAGTTCAGAGCATGATTGTACTGATCGCAGACGACGACGCTGTGTCGCGCCGGATGCTCGCGCGGATGTTGACGACGGCCGGCTATGAGGTGTTGGCCGCGGGCGATGGCGACGAGGCGTGGCAGATTCTCGAGCGCGAGGACGCGCCGCGGCTGGCCATCCTGGATTGGATGATGCCGGGGATGACGGGCCCGGAATTGTGCCGCAAGCTGCGGGAGCGCAAGCGCGAGCCGTACACCTACGTGCTGCTGCTGACGGCGCGGGCGGACAGCCAGGACGTTGTCGAGGGGATGGACGCGGGCGCGGACGACTATGTCACCAAGCCGTTCGAAGCCAGGGAACTGCAGGTGAGGTTGCGTGCGGGACGGAGGATCCTGGACCTGCAGGCGGACCTGGTGAAAGCGCGCGAGGCATTGAGGGACCAGGCCACCCATGACCCGCTCACCGGCTGTTGGAACCGCTATGCCCTGCTCGAGGCTCTCGAACGCGAGCACAGCCGCGCCGCGCGCGAGGGGACGCCGCTGGCGGTGATCATGGCCGATCTGGATCACTTCAAGCACGTCAACGACACCTACGGACACCTGGCGGGTGACGCGGTATTGCGCGAGGCGGCAGGTCGGATGCAGGCAGTGGTGCGGTCCTACGATCTGGTGGGGCGCTTTGGGGGCGAGGAGTTCCTGATCGTCCTGCCGGGCACCTCGGGCGCAAACGCGGCGCAGCTCGCCGAGCGCCTGCGGGCTGCCGTCGCCCACGATCCGGTGGGGCACGATGGCGTGCGCATCCCCGTCACGGCCAGCTTCGGCCTCGGGGCGAGCGGAACGGCACTGGGCGGCGAGCCCCAGACGCTGATCCGGCTGGCCGATGAGGCTCTCTACCGGGCCAAGGAGAAGGGACGGAATCGGGTCGAGTGGGCGAACGCGGCGGAGGAGGAGCCTACTGCGCTGGGGAATCTTGTAGCCGTTGCCGGGCGACCTGGAGGTGGCTGAGCGCGTCGGCATATTGCGAGACGCCGCGGAACAGCGCCTCCGCCACCTTCTGGCGGTAGTCCGGCTTCTTCAGCAGGCTCTCGTCCTTGGGATTGCTGAGGAACGCGATCTCGGCGAGGACCGAAGGCATCTGTGCGCCGATCAGCACGACGAAGGGAGCCTTCTTGATGCCGCGATTCTTGAACGAGCGGTTGCGCGGCAGGCCGGAGTACATTGCTCTCTGGAGGATGTTCGCCAGTTCGCGGGACTCCTGCACTTTCTCGTTGAGCGCGATGCGCTGGACCAGCGTCTGCAGGTCGTGGATGGAGGTCTGCGAGGTCGCATTCTCTCGCGCTGCCACTTCCAGGGCTTCCTCGGAAGTGGTGAAGTTCAAGTAGAACGTCTCGGAACCGGCGATGTGCGGAAGCTGCGACGAGTTGGCGTGAATCGAGAGGAACAGGTCGGCCTTCTTGTCATTGGCGATGTTGGTGCGCTCTTCGAGAGGGATGAAGGTATCGTCCGAGCGGGTGTAAACCACCTCGCTGCCCAGGCGTTGGGTGATGAGCGCGCCCAGGCGATGGGCCACATCGAGCACCAGTTCCTTCTCCATGAAACCGGTCGGACCGATGGTGCCGGTATCGTGGCCGCCGTGTCCCGGGTCGATCACCACGCGATCGAGCTTGAGGCCCAGTGCGCGGATCAGGGAACGGTCGCCGTGACTGTCGCGCTTGGCGGCGAGCGCGGTTTCCTCGGGCGCGGCGGGGACAGCGCTCGACGGGGGCCTCGTGATAGGTGCAACGGAATCCGGTTCGGCTTTTGCGATGACGACGGGCTCCGGCTTGACGGCGGGCGGGGGAGCGGGCCGCCTGCGGACGGGGGTGGGGCTAGGGAGTCCGCTTGCTGACGCGCGCGGTTCGGTGCTGGAGGGGGCGCTGTGGCTGGGCGTGACGGGTCCGCTTGCTGACGCGCGCGGTTCGGTGCTGAGGGGGGCGCTGCGGCTGGGCGTGACGGGTCCGCTTGCTGACGCGCGCGGTTCGGTGCTGGAGACTCCGGTCGCTGCCGCCATTACGATTTTCGGCGGCTCGGGCCGGAGCGCAGAGCCCGGCGAAACCCTTATTGGTGGAAGGGGCGTGGGCGCCGGTGTCGGCTCGGGCGGCGACTGTTCGATCACGTGGCTCCCGGTGATGCTATGTTCCGGGGGCATCGCCGTGCCGTGGCCGGCCATGCGGAGCTCGATCATGATGCGGTCGGGGTTGGTGAGCTGCGAGATCGAGTAGTCGGCCCGCGCTTCCAGATCGAGCACCACGCGGATGACGCCGGGTTGCGCGAGCGCGATGCGAATCTGCTTCAACAGCCGGTCGTTGACCGGAATCACCTGCATCCCGCGCGTGCCGGGCTGGCGGCGGACACCGGTCAGGTCCAGGAAGATGCGGTCGGGGCTGTCGATCCGCTCGACGTGGTACTGCGCCTCGGAATCGGTCTCGATGGCGACGCGGGTCACTTCCCCGAGGGACCAGAAGCGGACGGCCGTGATCTGCGGAGAGGCGGCCATGGAACACGCTGCTAGGGCGGCCAGCAACGCCAGCGCCTTCAACGCCGGCAGCCGTGCCGACCTCAAGCAGGCAGCGACTGTCGGGCGGATGGAGTTCATGGGGTTGGCCGGGTGCGGATATGAAGGACGCCTCGCGCGTCCGTATAGTGCTCCACGGGCCGGTAGGCAGCGGCCTCGGGCGGTGGGGGCGCAGCCAGGCGGTCGGCTTCGGCCCGGGCGTCCTTCCAATTCTTTGCCACCTTCCGGACGTAGTCGGTGGTCTCCTGGTAAGGCGGCACGCCGCCGTGCTTCAGGACCGCGCCTTCCCCGGCGTTGTAGGCGGCCAGTGCCAGGGTCTCGGGCGACTCCCGCTTGCCGTAGAGGTCGAGCAGGTACTTAAGGTAGCGCACGCCGCCGTCGATGTTCTCCCACGGGCTAAAGGCGTTCTTGACGTCGAAGCGGCGCGCGGTCTGGGGCATCAGCTGCATCAATCCCTGGGCGCCCTTGGCGGAGACGGCGGCCGGGTTGTAGTTGCTTTCGGCCTGGATGACGGAACGGACCAGCAAGGGGTCGACCTGGTAGCGCTCGGCGGTCTGGCGGACGAAGTCGTCGAGGGCGGTGGCCAGTTCGGACCACGCCTGCGTGCCGGCGACCACGCGGCCGGAAGCGGAGGCCATGGCCGCGGTGCGGACGAGCCTGCCGCTGCGGGCATCGACCTTAACCACGGAGGCAAGGTGGGAAGCCGGAGCGGGTAAGGGCGCGCCACTTTCCGCCGCCAGGGCGGGCAGCAACCAGCAACCGGCGATCAAACAAAAACGCATGTCTTTGTTTTAAACCATTCTACGCCAAATGCCGCCGTGGTGCCTAGTGGGTTTGACGCGTACCGCAGCGGGTGAGCGCCGCCCCTCCTCCCGGGAGCCCGAAGCCAGCGGCGAGCGCGCGTTTCCATCAATGCTATCATTTTCCTGAAGCGATTGACAGGCAAAGACCCCCGATGAGCGACAGCTTTCCCCACTACATCGAGTTCCGCCACGTCGATAAGACGTTCGATCACCCCGTTTTAGTCGATGTCAACTTCAATGTTAATGCGGGGGAGACGGTGGCGATCATCGGGCGGAGCGGTGTGGGCAAGTCGGTGACGCTGGGCCACATCATGGGCTTTATCAAGCCGGACAGCGGCCGGGTGATCGTGGCGCATGAGGACATTACGGACTTTCCTGAGTCCGAACTGCGGCGCATCCGGCGGAAGGTGACTATGGTGTTCCAGTCCGGGGCGCTTTTCGACTCGCTGACCATCGCCGAGAACATCCTTTTCTCTTTGGAGCTCCGGCAGGACTACAGCGCGGCCAACAAGGACCAGGTTGTTGACGGGCTGCTCAAGATGGTGGACCTGGCGGAGTACGCCAACGCCTATCCAAACGACATCTCGACCGGGTACAAGCGGGCGGTGGCCATTGCGCGGGCGCTGGCGGCGCAGCCGGAGTGCATTCTGTACGATGAGCCGACCACGATGGTGGACCCGATCATGTCGGACCATATGGCGAACCTGATGCGGCGTTTGAAGCAGCAGCTCAAGCTGACTTCGATCGTGGTGACGCACGACCTGGACCTGATGCGCAAGGTGGCTGACAGCGTGGTGGTGCTGGACGAGGGGCGTGTGATCTATTTCGGCCCGACGGCGGATCTGGAGAAGTCGGAGCATCCGCATATCAGGGAGTTCCTGGAGCTGGACAGGGTGTGACGCAGGAGACAGGAGCCAGGAGACAGGAGGGGAATGACGGGCTCGTTTTCGACCGCCGATCTTGCGCTGGCGCGTAGGATTGAAGCCGCCGAGGCCGCCAACGGGTTCCGGGTGGCTCGCGCGGTGGCGGAGGTCTCTCCCGGGTTGGGGGCGGTGGCGGAACCGTTTCTGGGCGGGTGCGCTTTGTTCGGCGGCGTCGGATCTCCCTCGACGCACGCGCTCGGGATCGGCATGCAGGGGCCGGCGGCCCGGGAAGAATTCGACCGGATGGAGGGGTTCTTTCGCGAGCGCGGGAGCGCGGTGCTGATCGACCTTTGCCCGCTGGCCGATGCGAGCCTCCTCGAGATGGTCTTCAGCCGCGGCTATCGCGTGATCGAATTCAACAATGTGATGATCCGGCGCATCGCGACGGAGGGACCTCCGGCTGTGAAGGACGGCCTCACGGTTTCGGTGGCTTGCGGGCGGGATCTCGATACCTGGAACCGGACTGTGGCGCGGGGCTTTCAGGAACGGGACGAGGTTGACGATTCCTTCGTCGAAATGCTGGCGGGCGCGTCTCGGTTCGGTCAGTGCTACCTGGCGCGGCGGGACCAGGAGGCGGTGGCGGGCGGCGGGATGTCGACGCAGGACGGAGTCGCGTATTTGTTTGGCGATGCCACGGTGCTGGCGGGGCGCAGGCGCGGGGCGCACGCGGCGCTGATCCAAGCGCGGATGGCGGACGCGGCGGCGGCGGGCTGCGATCTGGCGATGGGCTTGCGTGGTGCCGGGCAGCGGGTCCCACCGCAACTACGAACGGGCGGGGTTCGAACTGCTGTTCATGCGGGTGAATCTGAGCCTGCCGTAGCACCGGACAAGGTCAGCGGAGTATACTGGCTCCGACCATGGCCCATTCAGACCGACGGCGTTGTCGGATTCTGGCGGTTGGGGCTCTCGCGGTGGCGGCCCTGTCTTCTCCGGCCTGTTTCCTCCTACAGCGTGCCCCGGCCCCGTCCTGGGTGAGGTTGGGCACGGACGCTGAAACTACTTCGTCGCTCGATTTGCGGGTAGAGCGTTCAAGCCGCGAACTGCTACTGACCTGGAACCCTCGGTCGGAGCTGGTCAAGAACTCGACGGGAGCCACGCTCACGATCATCGATGGGGGCCACAAGGACGATGCCGACCTGGATCTCGCCACACTCCAGAACGGCTCGCTGGTCTATTCACCCATCACCGCGGAGGTGAGCTTCCGGCTGGAGGTGCGCGACGCCAGGCGCGGCGCGCGCGACACTGCTTCCGTGACGTTCTCGGCTGTTACCGCCCGACCCGACAGTGCTCCGCTGGTGTTGCGGGTGGAACGTTCCGGCGGCCAGTTGTTGGTCGCCTGGACCCGCGAGTGCGCCATCATTCAGAACGCCACGCGGGCGACGCTGACAATTGTCGACGGGGACCACCAAGAAAATGTTGAGTTGGACCTTGCCACGCTCCGGGGCGGGTCCGTCATATACTCGCCCATAACCGCGGATGTGAGTTTCCGGCTGGAAGTGATTGACGCCACTCGCGGAACGCACGATGCCGCCGCCATCCGCTATGTTGGATCCGGGCTTCCACGGCCCGCCGCAACCAGCCCACCTGACAAACCGCCTGCACATGTGGTAGATTGAGAATTCCAACGCGTCTCAATGGGAGGCAGGGACATCGTTCCTGCCGCTTGGACCAATGAGGAAATATGGCTCGAAAACAAGGTAAAAAGTATCTTTCTGCCGCCCAACAAGTGAAGCCGCAGCCTTATCCGCTAGAAGAGGCTGTGCCGCTGGTTCAAAAAGTCAAATTCGCCAAGTTCAATGAGACCGTCGAGCTGCACCTGCGGCTGGGCGTCGATCCCAAGCATGCGGATCAGATGGTTCGCGGCACGGTGGTGCTGCCGAACGGTCTCGGCAAATCCAAGTCGGTCCTGGTGATCGCCTCGGGTGACAAACTGCGCGAGGCGGAAGAGGCCGGCGCGGATTTCGTCGGGGGCGAGGACATGGTGGCGAAGATCCAGGGCGGCTGGATCGATTTCGACGCCGTGATCGCGACTCCGGACATGATGCGCTCGGTCGGGCGCCTCGGCAAGGTTCTCGGACCGCGCGGGCTGATGCCCAACCCGAAGACCGGCACGGTGACGATGGACGTTGCCAAGGCGGTGAAGGAAACCAAGGCCGGCAAGGTGGAGTTCCGCGTGGACAAGACGGGCATTATCCACGCACCGGTGGGGAAGACGGGTTTCGCCACCGATAAACTGCACGAGAATGCGCTCACGCTGATCCAGGCGGTGGTGAAGGCCAAGCCGGCGGCGGCCAAGGGCAAGTACGTCAAGAGCGTCACGATCTGCTCGAGCATGGGGCCGGGCGTAAAGCTGGACGTGACCCCGTACAACGCCAAGGCCGTGTAGGCGGCGGAGGGAATAGTCGTGAAAAAGAGAGCGGACAAGAAAAGAGACGCCGAGGCGCTGCGGAAGGAACTGGAGCGGGCCTCCCACCTGTTCGTGACGAGCTTCGAGAAGCTCACGGTGGCACAGGATTTCGAGCTCCGGAAAGCGGTTCGGGCGGCTGGCGGCCGGTACCGGGTGATCAAGAACAACCTGGCGGCGAAGGCGTCCGAGGGGACCCCGGCAGAGAACCTGCTGGGCGGGCTCCGGGGCATGACGTCGCTGGCGTACACGACGACGGACCCGGTGGCGCTGGCGAAGTCGCTGACGGCGTATGCCAAGGCGAATCCGGCATTCACGTTCAAGGCAGGCATGGTGGAAGGCCGGGTGATCGAGGTGAAATCGATCACCGAGCTGGCGAACATGCCGTCCAAGGAGCAGTTGATCGGCAAGGTAATGTGGCTGATCAATTCGGCGTCGCAACGGCTGGCAGTCAGCCTGAATGGCGTGGCCAGGAATCTGGCGGTGGTTCTCGGCCAGGCGATCAAAGAGAACAAGTTCTCGGAATAACGGCCTGTGAGCTTGTGGCCGGCGGACTCTGGTTGAGGGTCGCCAGCCGCGGGCCGCTAGCCACAGACTAGAAGCAACGAGCTAAGGAGTTCGACGAAAATGGCGGACGTAAACGCGATTCTGGAACAGATTAAGAGTCTGACGCTGCTCGAGGCAGCGCAGCTCGTCAAGGGTATTGAAGAGGCTTTCGGCGTGTCGGCGGCAGCGGCGGCGGTAGCGGCGGCTCCGGCGGCAGGCGCGGCGGCAGCGGCTCCGGCAGCGGAGGAGAAGACCGAGTTCTCCGTGATCCTTTCGGTAGTGGGCGCCAACAAGATCAACGTGATCAAGGCCGTCCGCGAAGTCACCAGCCTGGGGCTGAAGGAAGCCAAGGACCTGGTGGATGGCGCGCCGAAACCGATCAAGGAAGGCGTGAACAAGGACGAGGCGGAAGCCATCCGCAAGAAGTTCACCGACGCCGGCGCGACCGTGGAAGTAAAGTAACCTGCTATCTTTATGACAGGGCGGGGGTTGCCTCGCCCTGCCCAGACTGTTCCGTAGGCTTAGGGACGGTCTGGCTGGGGCATTTGACGCCGCAGGGCGAGTCTGATAGACTCGTTCCTGGGCCTATTCCACATCGAGTGTTCGTGAACCTCGCAGCCGAAATCTGTGTCTTCAGTCCGCTTGAAGCAAGGCAGAGAGTGTACCTGCTTGATCCATCTCCCGTCGAGCCGCTGAATGCCGTTGCTGCGATTGGATTTCCGCCTTACCTCGTTCAAGAATTCCTGGACAAAGCACCACTCGTGAGGTCCCTGCACGGGCCGGTTCAACCGGCCGCTGCGCACGGCTACGGCACGCCGGCGCGCGCTTATTGGCAACTGCGGAGCAGCGGTGAGCCTTCTTCGGGCCCGCGCCCGTGCTTGACTGTTTCATAGTCTTGTTCTGTAGCCTTTCGGCTTTCAGGAGTCAACAATGCAGACTGCGGCAAACGGCGTTAGGGAGCGAGTCGACTTCTCCCGGATCAAAACGACGATACCGATCCCGAATCTTATCGAAGTACAGAAGAACTCTTACGAGCGCTTCCTGCAGATGGACCTGCTTCCCAGCGAGCGGGAAGACGTGGGCCTGGAAAGCGTTTTCGACAGCGTATTTCCGATTTCGGATTTCCGCGGGCTGAGCCAGCTCGAGTTCGTCGATTACGCCATTGGCAACTGGGAGTGCAAGTGCGGCAACCTGAAAGGGCTGCACCACCTGCGTTCGACCTGCCGTAATCCGAGCTGTGGCGCGACCATTCAGACCGATCCGTTCCACGCCGGCGACGTGTTGTGCCCGAAGTGCGGCACCTTCAACAAGAACATCGTCACCTTCTGCAACCGCTGCGGCGATCCCGTGGGGTTGCAGCTGAAGT
>Ga0265320_10002219_pt1 | contig 13630 bp, 22 predicted proteins | sample 4827metaG_FD_202087 | JGI IMG/M metagenome (GOLD analysis project Ga0265320, IMG submission 202087) | Rhizosphere microbial communities from Carex aquatilis grown in University of Washington, Seatle, WA, United States - 4-8-27 metaG | ecosystem: Host-associated > Plants > Roots > Rhizosphere >...
CGTCGCGCAGGATGCGCTTGAGGGAGCCGATGCCATGTACCACCTCATCGTTGACCGAGAGACAGGTGTAGGCCGGATAGCGGCGCGAGTGCAACTGGTAGCCGTGGCAGGCGCTGCGGGCGCCGAACGAGGCGATGAGATCGCGGCCGATTTGATCCAAGTCGTAGGTCGTAATACCGGGACGGACCTGCTCCTTCAGCCGCGCGAGAACAGTGGCGGCAATGGCGCAGGATTCGCGCATCCGCTTGATCGCCTCCGGGTTTTTAATCGGAATCATCAGGCGGCGGCGGGAATGGCTCCGGACTGGAGCCCTTGGGTGCGGTAATGGGTGACGACATCCTCCTGCGCCAAGGCTGCAGAGGACCGGGGAGCGGCAAAAACCGCGGTGAGATTTTCACCGCGGGCTTCGAGCCACTCGTCGAACACCAACGCTTGGAGCAGCGTAGCCGGGAAGCCTTCGAGAAGGAATCCCGCATCGGGTTTGCGCGCCCAGAACCATTTGCGCAAAAGCGCAAGGTGGAGCTGGTCAGGCACGGCGGAACCGCGCGTGAACGCCTGCGCAGCTTGCTGGCCGTGCAGGGTGCGTCGCGAAATCTCCTGTTGCACAAGAAACGCAGGAGAGACGTGCTCAAGATTCAAAGAACGACCTTGGAGAACCAGCGCCGCGAAGTGCGGGCCGGATGGACCAAGGAGAAGGATTTTCGCCTTCGCAGATGCGAGAGCGTAAAAGGCGCTGGAGTGTTCAGCCCCCTTCATTGAAGTAAAGTATTAAAGAGCAAAGTGCCGGATGGCCCATGCAGTCAGGCCGATCAGCAATATAACCACCATGACTGCAGTAAGTTGCATGACGGTTTTATCGCTGGCCGCCTCACCAATCGCCACGTTGGCGGAAGTGCTGCGACCACGAATGCGACCTTTCTTCAGGAAGCCGTCGTAGTGGCGCTGGAGCAGGAAGGTTTCGATCTGCCGCATTGTGTCCAGAATGACACCGACGACGATCAACATGCCGGTGCCACCGAAGAAATAAGCGACGCGGGGTGGAACCTTCAATTCGAACAACAGCAGGTCGGGGATGATGGCAATGATGGTCAGGAATATCGCGCCGGCCAGGGTCAGGCGGGTCATGATAAAATCGAGGAAGCTGGCGGTTGGCTCACCCGGGCGGACGCCGGGAATGTAGCCGCCGTATTTCTTCAAATCATCGGCAATCTGGATCGGCTTGAACATGACGGACACCCAGAAGTAGCTGAAGAAAAGAATCAGCAGGGCATTGCCAATGTAGTAAACCGGGTGGCCGCGCAGCAGATCGTTGGCAAACTCAACCAGAAACTTGATGTTAAAGGCCGCGCCGGCCTGCGACATGATCGTCTGGGGGAAAAGCAGGATGGCCGTGGCAAAGATGACCGGCATGACGCCCGAGTAGTTGACCTTGAGCGGCAGAAACGAACTCTGGCCGCCGTAAACTTTCTGGCCGACGACACGCTTGGCGTATTGCACGGGGATTTTGCGCTGACCCTGCGTCACTGCAATGATGCCCATTGTCACGATGATGAAGAGCGCGGCCATCATGACGCCCTGGGGCAGGCCGAGCTTGGCCACGCCGACGGGAGCAAAGAAGAGCTGGTAGGTCTGAGTGGCCGCGCCCGGGATGTCGGCCAGTATGCCGACGGTGATAAGCAGGGAGACACCGTTGCCGATGCCGCGCTGGGTGATCTGTTCGCCCAGCCACATCAGCAGCATTGTGCCCGCGGTCATGATGACCGTCGACTGGACCAGGAACCAGAATTTGCCAACCACTACAATCTGGCCATAATGGTTCACATCAAAACCGCTGAAAAGCTTGGCGGGATTCTCGAGCGAAAGAATCAGAAGGACGCCCTGCACCACACAGATGAAAACGGTGGCGTAGCGGGTGTATTGCGTAAGCTTCTGGCGGCCAACATCACCTTCCTGCTGCAGACGGCTGAGCGCCGGCAGGACCGCCGTCATCAACTGAAAGATGATCGAGGCGCTGATATACGGCATGATGCCCAGCGCGCAAACCGCGCCTTTCGTGAGCGCGCCGCCCGTGAACATGTTGTAGAGACTCACGAGACCGCCGGTGCCGGCCGCGGTCTGGTCGGCGAAAAATTGTTGCAACGGCTTCGGGTCGATGCCGGGCAGCGGAATGTGCGCGCCAACGCGAGCCACAAAAAGCAGCGCAAGCGTGTAGAGAATCCTCGAGCGAAGCTCGGGGATTTTCATGGAGTTCGTGAAGGCGGAGAACACGGGGAGTAATTTTTGATTTTTGCTTCTCGATTTCCGATTTGTTCTTTGGACTGTCGCGCCCCGGGGGCCTTCAATCAAAAATCCAAATTCGGAAATCCAAAATGAGGGCGTCAGCCCACGATGGCCTGACCGCCGGCCTTCTCAAGCTTGGCCTTGGCGGAACCGGTGAATTTCTGGGCCGTGACCTTGAGCGCCCGGCTGATTTCGCCGTCGCCAAGGACCTTGAGCAGTGTGATGCCCGGGCGCACGAGACCGGCCTTGGCCAGCACTTCGGCGTTCACCTCGGAGATCGCTGCGTCGAGCCGGGCCAGGTCGCCGACGTTGATGACGGCATAGCTGGTCCGGAATTCATAGTTGTTGAAACCGCGATGCGGCAGCTTGCGGTACAGGGGCATCTGGCCGCCTTCGAAGCCGGGGCGGATGGAGCTGCCGGAGCGGGCGCTCTGGCCCTTGCCGCCACGGGTGGAGGTCTTGCCGTGACCGCCGCCCTCGCCGCAGCCGACGCGCTTCTTCCGGTGCACCGCACCGGGAGTGTTCGTGAGATTATGGAGACGCATTTGAGTGATTCCTGATTTGGGCGCCGGCCCCCGCACAGGGAGACGACTCGGAGTTTGGTTGCTTAGGCGCGGAGGATCTTGAAGTCCTCTTCGAGGCGGAGTTTGCGCAGGCCGTTGAGGGTGGCATGGACGACCGCGATGTGATTCTTGGAACCCATCGACTTGGTGAGAACGTTGTGGACGCCGGCAGCCTCGAGGACGGCGCGGACGCCGCCACCGGCGATCAGACCGGTGCCATTGGAAGCAGGGCGGAGAAAAACCTTGCCGCCATCGAATTCGCCGAGCACTTCGTGCGGGATGGTGCCGCCCTTGAGCTTGACGGAAACCATGCGTTTCTTGGCGGATTCGGTGGACTTCTTGATGGCATCGGGAACCTCGTTGGCCTTGCCATAGCCGATGCCGACATTGCCCTTGCCGTCTCCGACGACGGAAAGCGCGGAGAAGCTGAAGCGGCGGCCGCCCTTCACGACCTTGGCGCAACGGTTGATGAAGACGACTTTCTCAAACATGCCGGGCTCAGCCGAATCATTGTTCGAACGGGGACCGGAGGACGAGCGGGTTGAATTGTAATTCATAGGGCGGAGATTAGAACTGGAGACCACCCTCGCGGGCGGCTTCGGCAAAGGTTTTGACCCGGCCGTGGTAGGGACGGCCGTTGCGGTCGAATACGACGGCGGTGATGCCGGCGGCCTTGGCCTTGGCGGCGAAGGCAATGGCAAGCGACTTCGCGCCGGAGATGTTGCATTTCACCTTCTGCTTCCGCACCTCGGGATCGAGGGTCGAGAGGAAGACGAGGGTCGAACCGGCGTCGTCGTTGACGGCCTGCGCGTAGATGTGCTTGCCGGAAAACTTGACGCTGAGACGCGGACGGGCGGCCGTGCCGGTCACCTTTTTGCGGATGCGCCATTTGCGCTTCTGGAGGAGCTGGGCCTTGTAAACGGTTTTCATGGTGGTGGTGCGGTTAGGCGACGGTCTTGCCTTCCTTGCGGCGGACGCGTTCGGCGTGTTCGCCAACGATGCGCACGCCCTTGCCCTTGTAGGGCTCCGGCGGATAGTAGGCGCGGATTTCCGCGGTGACCTGACCGACAAGCTGCTTGTCCGCGCCCTCGATCTTCAGCTTGGTCTGATCGGTGACGGTGATTTTGATGCCGTCCGGAATGTTGTGAAGAATGGGATGCGAGTAACCGAGCGCGAGGTCGAGCTGCTTGCCCTTGAGGTTGGCCTTGAAGCCGACGCCCTGGATTTCGAGCTCCTTGAGGTAACCAACGCTCACGCCCTTGACCATGCCGGCGATCACGGAGCGGGCCGTGCCATACATGGCGCGGGAAAAGCGGGTCTCCTCAGTGGGCGAGACGACAACGGAGTTGTCCTTTTTCTCGATCTTCACGACGGACGCGAAAGTCTTGCTGACCTTCCCCTTGGGCCCCTCGACGGACACAGTGGTGCCTTTGATGTCGATTTTGACCTTGTCGGGAATCTGAACGGGTTGTTTGCCGATTCTGCTCATGGTGGTGATGCTCCTTACCAGACGGTGCAGACTAGTTCACCGCCGAGCTTGTGGCGGCGGGCGTCCTGGTCCTTCATGAGCCCCTTGGACGTGGAAATGATGGCGATGCCGAGGCCGTTCAGGACGCGCGGGATGTCCGAGTAGCCGGTGTAAATGCGGCGGCCGGGCGTCGAAGTGCGCTTGAGGCCGGTGATGACCGGTGCGCTGTCGACATACTTCATGGTGACAACGACGGTCTTGTGGCCGCGTTCGTCGACGCCGGAGGTGACATCGCGGATGAAGCCTTCGGCCTTGAGGATGCCGGCCAGGCTCTCCTTGAGTTGGGAATGCGGGATGACGCATTCGGTGAGCCCGGCCTTCGACGCATTGCGGAGGCGGGTCAGAAAATCACTGATGGGATCGGTCATGGATGGATGTTGGGTTGTTTGCCCGTCGGATCATATCCGACTTCCGGCGGGAAAGTGGTTTACCAGGATGATTTGGTGACGCCCGGGATTTTGCCGGCGAGCGCGAGTTCGCGCAGGGTGATGCGGGAGACTCCGAAACGCCGGTGAAAGCCGCGCGGCCGGCCGCTGAGCGAGCAACGGTTGCGGATGCGGACCTTCGAAGAATTGCGGGGCAGCTTCGCGAGTTTTTTCTGGGCAGCGAAGAACTCCACGTCCGAGGTGGCGGGATTGGCCAGGATGGCCTTCAGTTCGGCGCGCTTGGCAGCGTGCTTCTCGACGAGGCGGATGCGCTTCTTGTTGCGTTCGATGGCGGAGGTTTTCGGCATGGGCGGAAGGGCGTTAGGCGGCGGTGGTCTTGGGGGCGACGGTTTCGATGCGGCGGAAGGGCATGCCCATCAGCTTCAGGAACTCACGGGCTTCGTCATCGGTTTCGGCGGACGTCACAAAGGTGATGTCGAGGCCCATCTGGCGCTTGTTGTTCTCGACCACGATCTCGGGGAAGATGGTGAAATCCGTGATGCCGATCGTGTAGTTGCCCTGGCCATCAAGCTTGTTGGGCACGCCGCGAAAGTCGCGGATGGTGGGCAGCGCCACCGCGAGCAGGCGCATGAAGAAGTGCCACATGCTTTCACCGCGAAGGGTGACGTGGCAGCCAGTGATCTGGTTGGGCTTCAACTTGAAGTTGGCGATGGCCTTCTTCGAACGGTTCAGCACGGGTTTCTGACCAGCGATGAGGGCCATGTCGCGCGCCGTGTCGGCAATGATGTTCTTGTCGGCCTCGGAGCTGATGCCGGTGTTGAGGACGATCTTCTCAAGCTTCGGCACCTGGTGCTTGTTCTTGTAGCCACGCGCGGCCGTCAAGGCGGGCACGACCGTCTCGAGATAGTGTTTTTGCAGAGGAGTGGGTTGTTTGCTCATGGTGGCGACCGGATTTCCGAGCCGGATGCGAGGTTGAGTTGTTCGTTATATTAATTCGGGCGGCCAATTCGGAGGACCGGTCCGTGAATCAGTTTTTGGTGGTGGCGGCCGGCGCGGTTTTCTTGGTGCGCTTCGACTGCTCGTAGCGAGAGAGAAGCATCAGGTTCGACACATGGATCGTGCCTTCGCGCTCGGAGATTTTGCCCTGCGGGTTTTCCTGGGATTTCTTGAGATGCTTCTTGATCATGGCCACGCCTTCGACGACGGCGCGGTTTTTGGCGGAGCGGATCTCCAGCACCTTGCCCTGCTTGCCCTTGTGGGAGCCGGCGATGACGACGACGGTGTCGTTGCGTTTGATATGAAACTTCTGCATGTTAGAGAACCTCCGGGGCGAGCGAGATGATCTTCATGTAATTCTTGGCGCGGAGCTCGCGCGCGACCGGGCCGAAGATGCGGGTGCCCTTGGGGTTGCCATCATCACCGATGATGACGATGGCATTGCTGTCAAAGCGCAGGTAACTGCCGTCGGCGCGCCGGAGCGGCGCGCGCGTGCGGACGATGACCGCTTTGACGACTTCACCCTTCTTTACGGTGGCGTCGGTGCTGCTCTCCTTGATGTTGACGGTGATGATGTCACCAACGTGGGCGTAGCGGGAGGGGTGGCCGATCTTGCCGATCATCGACGCGCGGCGCGCGCCGGTGTTGTCGGCAATATCGAGGATGGAACGCATCTGGATCATGGTGGTATCTCCTGTGCGAGAGTTAGGCTTTGTTGGCCTTGGTGGTCTTGGTCGGCACGGCCTCGGCAACGTCCTTCTCAGTCACAGCGACGAGATCCAGGCCGACGGAGGTTTCCACCACGCGGATGACGCGCCAGCGCTTGAGGCGGCTGATGGGGCGGGTTTCCATGACCTCGATCTTGTCGCCCACCTTGGTCTCGTTCTTCTCGTCGTGGACGTGGAGGACGGTCTTGCGGTTGATGACCTTGTGGTAAAGCGGGTGCGGCGTCTTGTAGGGAACGGTGACCTTGACGGACTTGTCGCCCATGCGGGAGCTGACGAAGCCGATGAGGGTCTTGCGGCGGTTGTGACGTGCGGGAATGGACATGGTGGTGAGCGGTTAGAGCCGGACAGACTCAGGCAGCCTGCGGGGTTTTCTTCTCCTTGCGGATGGTTTCCAGGCGGGCGATGTCCTTGCGGTATTCCCGGAGCAGATGCGGTTTTTCAACCTGGCCGGTGTGTTTGCGCAGACGGAGCTGGAGGAGTTGCTCGCGGGTCTCGCGGAGCTTGGTGATGATCTCGGCGGGAGCGAGTTCGCGAATTTCTTTGATTTTCATGTCGGTCGTTCTCCGGTAAATCAGACGGCGGTGCCTTCGCGGACGATGAACCGGCAGCGGAACGGCAATTTGGCGTCGGCGAGCCGGAAGGCCTCCTTGGCAATGGTGGCGGGAACTCCCGCGAGTTCGAAGAGCACGGCGCCGGGCTTGATGACAGCGACGTAGAATTCGACCGGACCTTTGCCCTGACCCATGCGCACCTCGGCGGGTTTCTTGGTCACCGGCTTGTGGGGAAAGATGCGGATCCAGAGCTTGCCCTTGCGCTTGAGGTGGCGGGCGATGGTGACCCGGGCTGCCTCGATCTGCTGGCCGGTCATGGGACCGCGGGAAAGGGACTGCAGGCCGAATTCGCCAAAGGCGAGCGTGTTGCCGCGCTTGGCATTGCCAGCGCGGGAGCCTTTCATCGACTTGCGGTATTTGGTGCGGGCGGGTGAGAGAACGGACATGGGAGAAGGAGGCGGTAAGCGTTAAGCTAGGTGCCAGGTGAACAGTTTAGTTGGCTTCGTCTTTTTTGCAGATCCAGCATTTCACGCCGATCTTGCCCCAGACGGTCTGGGCCTCGGCGAAGCCGTAATCGATGTTCTCGCGCAGCGTGTGCAGCGGGATGCGGCCCTGGCGCTGCCATTCACGGCGGGCGATGTCCGCGCCGCCGAGGCGGCCGGAACACTGGATCTTGATGCCATCAATGCCGAGGGACATGGCAATCTGGATGGATTTCTTGATGGCGCGGCGGAAGGCGATGCGGCGCTCCAGCTGGAGCGCGACGTTTTCCGCCACAAGCTGGGCCTCGATCTCGGGCTTCTTGACCTCCTGGATGTCGAGGAGGACCTCCTTGCCCGTGAGCTTGCCGAGCTGAACCTTCATGTTTTCGACCTCCTGGCCTTTCTTGCCGATGACAATGCCGGGACGGGCGGTGAAAATCTTTACGCGGACGCGGTTGCCCGCGCGCTCAATGAAGATGCGCGGCACCGAGGCCTGCTTGAGTTTCTCCATGAGGGTCGAGCGGATGACCTGATCCTCGTGGAGGAGCTTGGCGAAATCCTTCTTGCGCGCGAACCAGCGTGACTGCCAGTTGCGGCGGACAGCGAGGCGGAAGCCTGTGGGGTTGGTCTTTTGTCCCATGGTGAAAAGTTAGTTGGATTTGCCGTCGGAGAGGATGATGCGCAGGTGTGACATGCGCTTGACGCGGGGTTTGGCGGAGCCACGGGCGCCGGCCTTGAAGCGTTTCAGCACGGGGCCGTTTTCGACCAAGGCGCGATACACGACAAGTTTGTCGGCCGTGATGCCGATTTTCGCATCGTTCTCCGAGTTGGCGATGGCGCTCTTGAGCGTCTTGGCGAGCAAACGGGCGGACTTGCGGGGGATGAGCGTGAGAAAGTCGAGCGCCTCGGGGACCGGGCGGCCCTGGATGAGGCGCGCGACCTCGCGGACCTTCTTGGGCGACATGTGCGCGTTGCGGGTGAGAGCTTGGATTTCCATGATGGTGTTCCGGTTGGGCCAGGGCCTCAAATTTCCTTGCGGGTCATGCCACCATGCGCCTTGAAGATGCGCGTCGGGGCAAACTCGCCGAGCTTGTGGCCGACCATGTTTTCCGTGATGTACACGGCGACATGGCTCTTGCCGTTGTGAACGCTGATGGTGTGCCCCACAAACTCGGGCGTGATGGTCGAGCGGCGGCTCCAAGTCTGGATGGGCTTGCGGGTGCCGGCGACTTTGGCCGCCTTCTGGACTTTTTCCAGAAGGTGGTAGTCGACAAAAAAACCTTTTTTGATGGAACGTGCCATGGTGCGGAGTCGTTGGGATTATTTCTTGCCGCGCGGCGGCCGGCCGTTGGCGCGAACAAGAATGAAAGAGCTGGAGAGCTTGGTGCGACGGCGTGTCGGAAATCCCTTCGCGAGCTGGCCCCACGGGGAAACGAGGTGCTGGCGGCCGCCACCACCCTTGGATTTGCCCTGACCGCCACCATTGGGGTGATCGACCGGGTTCATCGCCACGCCGCGGACACGCGGCCGGCGGCCCAACCAGCGATTGCGGCCAGCCTTGCCGAGCGAACGGTTGCTGTGCTCGCCGTTGGAAACCTCGCCAATCGTGGCGCGGCATTTCGCATTGACCAGACGGGTTTCGCCTGAGGCCATCCTGATCTGGGCGTAGCCGTTCTCAACAGCAATGAGTTCGACCGAGGTGCCCGCGGAACGGGCAATCTGGGCGCCATGACCGGGCATGAGCTCCACCGCGTGCAGCCGGGTGGCAGGGGGAATGGCCGACAGCAGGAACGAGTTGCCAGGATGGAAGTCGTTCGTGTCGGTCTTCAACGCATTGTAAACGGTGTCACCTGCCTTCAGCCCTTTGGGGGCGAGGATGTAGCTTTTCGTCCCGTCGGCATACGCGAGGAGGGCGAGCAGGGCGCTGCGGTTGGGATCGTATTCGATCGCCTGGACTTTGGCGGGGATGTCGAGCTTGGTCCGTTTGAAGTCGATGATGCGGTAAAGCTTCTTGTGCCCGCCGCCGCGCCGGCGCGAGGTGATGCGGCCATAGGTGTTGCGGCCACCGGTCTTGTTCTTGGACTCGACGAGCGAACGCTCCGGGCGCTTGGTGGAAATGTCATCCGGGCGGTTCAGGGTGGTGAACCGGAGGGACGCGGTGAGAGGACGGAAGGTTTTAAGGGCCATGGTGGGTTGTCTCCGGACTCAGGTGAGTTCGATTTTGTCGCCCTGCTTGAGGGTGACGATGGCGCGTTTGCTGTCGGACGCCTGGATGGGCTGGCCGCGGCGGGATTTCTTTGGCTTGCCCTTGCGGTTCTGGATATTCACGCGAGTGACGGTGACCTTGAAGGTCTGCTCGACGGCGTCGCGCACCGTGTATTTGGTGGCGGACGGGTACACCTCGAAGGTGTATTGGCCGTAGTTCGAGGAGAGCTTGTTGGACTTCTCCGTCAGGCGGATGTTTTTGAGAATTTTATCGGCGTTGATCATGACTGGGCTCCGGTAGCGCGGGCGATGACCTTATCGAGGGCCTTGGTGGACATGACGATCTTGGTGAAGGTACAGAGATCGAGCGTGTTGAGCTTTGAGGCTTCCTGCAGGGTGACGCGTTCGAGATTGCGCGCGGCCCGGGTGGCCTCGGTGGAAAACGGATCATCGACAATGAGCACCTTGCCCTTCGGGGCGATGCGACCGATGACCTGGTTGATGGCCTTGGTCTTTGTCTCTTTAGAGGCGAAGGCCTCAATGACGCTGATGTCACCGGCGACGGCGCGGTCGAACAGGGCGCGACTGAAGGCGAGCGCCTTCACCTTGCCATTGATCTTCTTCGAATAATCGCGGGGCTTCGGACCGAACACGACGCCACCGCCACCCCACAGGGGCGAACGGATGGAGCCGGCGCGGGCACGACCGGTGCCCTTCTGGGCCCACGGCTTCTTGCCGCCGCCACGGACTTCGCCACGGGTCTTGGTGGAATGCGTGCCGAGACGGGCGTTGGCCTTGTGGGCGACGACGACTTCCTTGACCGCTTGGAGGCCACGGTTGCCCTCAAAGGTCGGCAGATTGAATTCCTTCTCGGAACTCTGCGTGGCGTCGGGAGTGAAAATGGTAAGCTTCATGTGATGACGGTCTCCGGTGCTTAAGCTTTGACCGGCCTGGCCTTCTTGCCGGAGCGGATGATGACATCATCGCCGTTGGCGCCGGGAATGGCGCCTTTGACGAGGATGAGATTCTTGTCGGCGATGATCTTCACGACGCGCAGATTTTGCACGGTGCGAAACTCGCTGCCCATGTGGCCGGGCATGCTCTGGTTTTTCCACACGCGACCGGGCGTCTGGCGCATGCCGATCGAACCTATGCGGCGGTGAAACATCGAGCCGTGGGCGGCCGGACCGCCGTTGACCCGGAAACGCTTCACGACACCCTGAAAGCCTTTGCCCTTAGAAACACCAAGCACGTCGATGATCTGGCCTTCGCTGAAAACCGCCACGGTTATTACATCACCGGGTTTCACGGAGGGAGCCTCGGCAAGGCGGACCTCGTTGAGCACACGGGGGGTGGTCTCAAGGCCGGCCTTCTTGGCGTGGTTGGCTTCCGCCTTGGAGGCACGGACGGCCTTCTTGGCCCCGAAGCCAAGTTGCACGGCGTTGTAACCGTCGGACTCGACAGTTTTGACCTGGACTACCGGACAGGGGCCGGCTTCCACGACGGTAACCGGGATCAGGACGTTTTGCGCGTCGTAGACCTGGGTCATTCCGATTTTTTTGCCTAATAGTGTAGCGATCATGGGCTAAGTGGTAGGTGGAAGGATAAGTTCCGTTTGTTTAGACCTACTTTAGCAAGGGCCGGGGTAAGCCGGCGGGCTGCTAAGCTGGTATGGGTGAAAATTTAGACGTTGATGGTGATGTCCACGCCGGAGGGAAGGTTGAGTTTCTTGAGCTCGTCGACCGTCTGGGCGGTGGGCTCAAGGATATCGATCAGGCGTTTGTGGGTGCGGGATTCAAACTGCTCCATGGACTTCTTGTCGACGTGCGGGGAGCGATTGACGGAAAGCTTTACGATATGGGTGGGCAGTGGAATGGGTCCCGAAACGCGGGCGCCGGAGCGCTTGGCGGTTTCCACGATTTCCTGGGCCGACTGGTCGATGACCCGGTAGTCGTAGCCCTGGAGTTTGATGCGAATGCGTTGGCCTTTCATGGCGGTATAAAGAACAAGGGTTGTTAGGTGCGGGCGGGAGCCTTGGAGGAGGTCTCGACGATTTTGGCAAGCTGCGAGTTCGGAACTTGCGCGAAGTGCGACGGCGTGACGGACGCGCTGGCGCGGCCCTTCGAAAGGGAGCGGATGTCAGTAACGTAGCCGAAGAGCAGTTCGAGCGGGACGTGGGCGGTGATGATGCACGCCCCCGACTTGTTCTCCATGCCCTGGATTTGGCCGCGGCGGCGGTTGATGTCACCCAAGAGATCGCCCTGGTATTCCTCGGGCGTGGTGACTTCAACCCCCATGATGGGCTCAAGCAGAATCGGACCAGCCTTCTTCATCGCATCCTTGAATGCAAAGATCCCGGCCATCTTGAAGGCGAGTTCCGAAGAATCCACCTCGTGGAAAGAACCGTCCACGATGCGAACGATGACATCCACGACCGGGAAACCCGCGACAACGCCGTTGTTGGCGCCTTCGAGAATGCCTTCGGTCGAGGGCTTGATAAATTCCTTCGGGATGGCGCCGCCCACGATTTCGTTGATGACTTCGACGCCCTTGCCCTTGCCATTGGGTTCGAGCTTGATGACGACGTGGCCATACTGGCCTTTGCCACCGGATTGGCGGATGAATTTCCCTTCGCCGTCGGCGTGCGAAAGGACGGTTTCCCGATAGGCAATCTGCGGCTTGCCGGCGGTGGCCTCGACCTTGAACTCGCGCTTCATGCGGTCGCGAATGATGTCGAGGTGCAGCTCGCCCATGCCTGCCAGAATGATCTGGCCGGTATCCTGGTCGGTCTTGACGCGCAGGGTCGGGTCCTCGGCCACGAGGCGCTGCAGCGCGACACCCATTTTTTCCTGGTCGGCCTTGGAGTTGGGTTCGATGGACATCGAGATGACGGGCTCCGGGAAGGACGGCGGCTCGAGGCGGATGTCGAAATCTTCGTCGCACAGCGTGTCGCCCGTGATGACATCCTTGACACCGACGACCGCGCAGATGTCACCCGAGTAGGCCTTCTCGATGTCCTCGCGCTCGATGGCGCGCATCAGCACGAGGCGGGAGACGCGCTCCGTGCGGCGCGTGCGCGGATTGTAGAGCGACATGCCGCGCGGAAGCGTGCCCGTGTAGACGCGGAAAAACACGAGCTTGCCGACAAACGGGTCGGTCCAGAGCTTGAACGCCAAGCCGGCGAGCTTGCCCTTGTCGTTGACCACCGCCTCGACCGTCTTGCCATCGCTGTCCTGGCCCTGCATGGGCGGGACATCGATGGGGCTCGGGAGATAGTTCACGACGCAATCGAGGAGGCGCTGCACGCCTTTCTTCTTGAAGGCGGAACCGGGGAAGACCCCGGTGAACTGGAGTGAGATCGTGGCCTTACGAACGCCGAGCATCAGCTCGGTCACCGAGATCTCTTCACCGCTGAGATATTTTTCAGCGATGACGTCGTCAAAGTCCGACACTGCCTCGATGAGTTTGTCGCGATATTCCTTGGTTTGCGCCACCATGTCCGCCGGGATCGGCATCGTCTTCGGATTCATGCCCAGCGGATCCTTGGGGTCGTCTTCGAAATTGTAGGCGACGTTCTGCACGAGATCGATCAGGCCGGTGAAATTCTCCTCGGCCCCGATCGGCAGGTAAAGGGCATGGGCATTCGCCTTCAGCTTTGTGCGGATGTCCTCAATGCAATGAAAAAAATTCGCACCGACACGGTCCATCTTGTTGATGAACGCAATGCGCGGAACCCTATACTTGTTGGCCTGGCGCCAGACCGTTTCCGACTGCGGTTGCACGCCGGCGACGGCGTCAAACACGGCGACGGCACCGTCGAGCACGCGGAGCGAGCGTTCCACCTCGGCGGTGAAGTCCACGTGTCCGGGGGTGTCGATGATATTGATGCGCTGCTTAATGCCCTTCCACGG
>Ga0265320_10002223_pt1 | contig 13608 bp, 13 predicted proteins | sample 4827metaG_FD_202087 | JGI IMG/M metagenome (GOLD analysis project Ga0265320, IMG submission 202087) | Rhizosphere microbial communities from Carex aquatilis grown in University of Washington, Seatle, WA, United States - 4-8-27 metaG | ecosystem: Host-associated > Plants > Roots > Rhizosphere >...
TGGAGCGGCCCTCCCGATGAAGTTTCTGATGGCGGGCGGCGGCACCGGGGGGCACGTGATTCCGGCGCTGGCGGTGGCTCGGCAGTTGAAGGCGCGAGGGCACGAGCCGTTCTTTGTGGGGACGGCGGCGGGCCTGGAGGCGAAGCTGGTGCCGGAGGCCGGGTTTGCGATCGAGTTTGTCGAGATCGGCGGGCTGAATCGGGTCGGCCTGGCGCGGACTTTGCGAACGCTGGTGCAGTTGCCGGTGGCGACGGCGCGGATGGTGGGCCGGTTGGGCCGGTCGAGGCCGGCGGCGATCTTCAGCATGGGAGGGTACGCGGCTGGCCCGGTGGTGCTGGCGGCGGTGGTGCGGCGGATTCCGATGGTGCTGATGGAACCAAACGCGGTGCCGGGGATGACGAACCGGTGGATCGGGCGGGTGAGCAGGCGCGCGCTGGTCAACTTCGAAGAGACGGCGCGCTACTTTCCGCGGGGGAAGGCCGAGCTGACGGGCATTCCCGTGCGCCCCGAGTTTTTCGCGATCCGGCCGAAGCCGCGCGGAGAGGCGCTGGCGGTGCTCATCACGGGCGGTAGCCGCGGATCGAGGACTCTGAACAACGCCGCGCGGGAGAGCTGGCCGCTGTTCCGGAACGCGGGGTTCCGGGTGAGCCTGACGCACCAGACCGGCCGCGAGGCGTACGCGGAGATCGCGCGCGAGTTTGCCGAAAGCGGGCTGGAGGGCCAGGTGGCGCCGTTCATCGAGGACATGCCGGCGGCGTTCGCGGCCGCGGACCTGGTGGTGTCGCGGTCGGGCGCCGGCGCGGTAGCCGAAATCGCGGCGGCCGGGAAGGCGGCGATCCTGGTGCCGTTTCCGTTCGCGGCGGACGATCACCAGGCGCGCAACGCCGAGGCACTGGCCCGCGAGGGGGCGGCCCGCATGGTGGCGGACCGCGAGTTTACGGGAAAGAGGCTGTTCGACGAGGTCGGCGCGCTGGCCGGCGAGGCGGGCGCGATCGAGAAAACGGGCGAGGCGGCGCGGAAATTTGCACGGCCGGGAGCGGCCGCGCGCGCGGCGGACATTCTGGAGGAATTGGGGAGGCTGAAGCCCAATGCCACTTAGTCTTCCGAGATGCGGACAGCCTGAATGCGGCGGCTCTCCCGAGCTGCGCCGGACGTCCACGTCCGGCTTCCTTGGTTTCAGGGAGTTGGACGGAGGCGGGTCTGGAGACCCGCTGCAGGACTGGAGTCCTGCCCCACGGTTTCTGCCCGGTCTTGCGAAAACGAAGTGGCATTGGGTTGTCAACCTGCCCCACGGTTTTCGCTGGATTCCGACGTCTGAAGCCTGCCCCACGATTTTGGTTGACAGGAGAGCCGGAAGCCGAAACAATAGCATAAAGAAATGTTTTTTCGCCGCGGATCGAGAAGGCGGTGGAGGGGGCGCCGGAGCGGGCGGGTTTCATGCTCTCCGTGTGCCTTATTGCGGCGGCTTCCGCGAAACAGGGTGAAGCGTTGACGAAGATGTTTCTTAAGCCCCAACACCTGCACTTTGTGGGCGTCGGGGGCATCGGCATGAGTGGCATCGCCGAAGTTCTGCTTGAACTCGGTTTCACCATCAGCGGCTCGGACGTCAAGCTCACCGCCACCACCGACCACCTGGCCAGCCTGGGCGCCCGGATCTACGAGGGGCACGCGGCCTCGAACGTCGGCCTGGCGCGGGCGGTGGTGGTCAGCTCGGCGGTGCGGGAGGACAACCCGGAGGTCCTGGAAGCCCGGCGGCTCCAGATCCCGGTGATCCCGCGCGGCGAAATGCTGGCCGAACTGATGCGGCTGAAGTTCGGGATAGCGGTGGCGGGGAGTCATGGGAAAACCACCACCACCTCCATGCTGGCCACCATCCTCAGCCACGCGGGGCAGGACCCGACCGTTGTGGTGGGCGGCAAGCTCAAGGCTTTCGGCGGAACGAATGCGCGGCTTGGCCAGAGCGATTTCCTGGTGGTGGAATCCGACGAGAGCGACGGTTCGTTCCTGAAGCTCTCCCCGATTTACGCCATCGTCACCAATATTGACCGCGAGCATCTGGACCACTACGCTTCCATCGACGAGATTCGCGCGGCGTTCACCGAATTCGTCAACAAGGTACCGTTCTACGGCGCGGCGGTGCTGTGCCTGGACGATGAGAACGTGCAGCGCATCCTTCCTGATGTGAACCGGCGCACCATCACCTACGGCACGCGGGCGCAGGCGGATTTCCAGGTGACGGAGTGCGTGGCGGAACATCTGGCGAGCACTTTCCGGCTGCGGGCGCCGGGCGAAGACCTGGGCGAGTTCCGCCTGCACGTGCCGGGAGCGCACAACGTGCTCAATGCAACCGCCGCGGCGGTCATGGCGCGCGAACTGGAGATTCCGGCCGATCAGGTGCGCGAGGCGCTGGCGAGTTTTGCCGGCCCGGATCGCCGCTTCCAGATCAAGGGCCAGGCGCGTGGCATCACGGTCGTGGACGACTACGGCCACCATCCCACCGAGATCCGCTCGACGTTGATGGCGGCACGGCAGTGCAATTACCGCAAGATCCTGGTCATTTTCCAACCTCACCGCTACTCTCGCACCCAGTTCCTGATGGACGACTTCGCGCGCTGCTTCTACCAGGCCGATGCTGTATTTCTGATGGACATTTACGCCGCTTCCGAGAAACCAATCGAGGGCGTCACCGCCGAGGTTCTGGCCGATCGCATTCGTGCGTACGGCCACCGCTCGGTGGAGTATGTGGGCACGATCGACCGCGCGGTGGAAGCGGCACTGGCGGCGGCGGGCCCAGGCGACCTGATCGTTACGCAGGGCGCAGGGAATGTCTGGCAGGCGGGCGAGCGCATCCTGGAGCGCTTGCAGGCGGGGTGTTGAGATGGCGCAGAGAAACGCAGCGCAGCTCGAACTCGAAATGCCGGAGGAGCCATCGGTGGGGTCGCAGCCGCCGGCTCCGGCGCCGCGGCGCGTGCGCGCCAAAGCGGAGGGGCGACCCGGCTGGCGGGCCCGGTTCCGCCGGATCCTTATCTGGACCGGGGTGGGCGTGGGCGTGCTGGCGGTGATTGCCGGCGCATATCAGGTCGACCAGTTCCTGGCGAGCGACCTGCGCTTCATCCTGAGGGACGCGAATTTTCGCGCGACCGGGCTCCAATACGCGCCGCGCGGCGAGGTCACACGCGTGTTCGCGCGCGATTCCGGCCGCAGCGTGTACCTGGTGCCGCTGGCCGAACGGCGGCGCAGCCTGATGGCGATCGACTGGGTCCGGGACGCCACGGTGTCGCGGCTGTGGCCTAACCGGCTGGCGGTCACGATCGTCGAACGGCGCCCGGTGGCCTTCGTGGTGCTGGCGCAAGAGACCGCGCTGGTGGACGCCGATGGGGTCATTCTGCGGGCGCCGGAGAAGGCGCGTTTCAGCCTTCCGGTGCTGGCGGGGATCACGCGCCAGCAGCCGCGCGACGTCCGCCGGGAGCGCGCGGGCGCGATGGTGGGCCTGATGCGGCAGGTGCCGGGCTACGCCGGCCAGATCTCGGAGGTCGATGTAAGCGACCCGGACAATCTGGTGGTCATCGAGGTCGTGCAGGGCCGCGCCGTGCGGCTGCTGCTCGGCAATCGAAACTATCTTCAACGCATGAACAACTTCATGGACCACTATTCCGACATTGTCCGGCGGGCGCCCGGCGCGCGGACCTTCGACCTGCGCCTGGACGACCGAATCACGGCTCAGAACGGAGGCGCCGATGGCCACTAAGCACGTCCTTGCGGCGGGATTTGACGTGGGCAGCGCCTGGACGCGCTGCGCCATCCTTCTGCTCGAGAACGCCAGCGTCAAGCTCCTGGGGCACGGCGAAGCGCCGTCACAGGGGTGGAAGAAGAGCCGCGTCACCGACCAGAACGAGGTGGCGGAGTCGATCCGGGCGGCGCTGGCGCAGGCGGAGTCCGAGGCCGAGGTTTCGATCGGCTCGGCGGTATTCGGGTTGGGCGGCGCGGGAATCGCCAGTTCGAACGCGCGCGGCGGCTTGGAGATTGGCTTTCAGCGCCAGATCGACCAGAACGACATCAACAAGGTGATGGATCGCGCCGCGCGGGTGCAACTGCAGGAAGACGAGATGCTGCTGCACATGTTCCCGCGCGACTTCGCCGTGGACGGGCGGCCGGGCTATCGCAACCCGCGCGGCATGATTGGCTCGCGCCTGGAAGTGTTCGTCCACCTGGTCACATCTTCCGCGCACGAGCACCGCAGCCTGGTGGGCGCCGCCAACCAGTCACACCTGTTGGTGGAAGAGACGGTCTTCGAGCCCGTGGCCGGCGCCTATGCGGCCATCATGCCGGACGGCCGCGAGGAAGGGATCGCGCTGATCGACATCGGAGCGCACTCCACCGACCTGGCAGTCTATTTCGGCGAGGTGCTCATCTATTGCTGCAGCCTGCCGGTGTGCGGCGACCACTTCACCACGGATGTGGCGCACGGCCTGCTGGTCTCGACCGAGGACGCCGAGTGGATCAAGGAACAGCAGGGTTGCGTTATGGTGAGCCTGACCGGCGACAACAGCCTGATTGAGGTACCGTCGGCCAATGGGCGGGCCCCGCGGGAGACCCGGCGGCGCGAGCTGAACATGATTCTGGAGGCGAGGGCCGTCGAGCTGTTCGAGTACGTCCAGAAGGAGCTCGAGCGGATCGGGATGGAAGAGGTTCTGGTGGGCGCCGTGCTCACGGGCGGCGGCTCGCGGCTGAGCGGCATGTGCGATATCGCGGACACGGTGCTGAGCTGCCAGGCGCGCATCGGGCTTCCGGTCGGCATCCTGGACTGGCCGAAGGACATCGAAACGCCGGTGTGGAACACGGTGGCCGGACTGGCGATGTACTCGGCGCGGCTCAAGCTGCGGGCCGAGCTGGACCGGCGCAAGACCGGCATCTTTGGAGGCATCTTCCGGTAGCGGACTGCCGGCGAGGATTCTATGAACCTGAAATTCGAGATGGAAGACGAAGGCGTCGCGTCGGCGGCGAGGATCAAGGTGATCGGCGTCGGTGGCGGCGGGTCGAACGCCGTGGCGCACATGATGGCGAGCGGCCTCGAAGGCGTGGAGTTCCACGTCATGAACACGGACATCCAGGCGCTGCGCGCTTCTCCGGTACCGAACAAACTGGCGATCGGCTGCAAGATTACGCAGGGGCGCGGCGCAGGGGCGGATCCGGAGATCGGCAAGCAGGCCGCACTGGAAGATACCGAGCGCATTTCGGAACTCCTGCAGGGGGCGGACCTGGTGTTCGTCACCGCGGGCATGGGGAGCGGAACGGGCACGGGTGCGGCGCCCGTCGTTTCGGGCTTCGCCAAGGAAATGAACGCGCTCACGGTGGCGATCGTCACCATGCCGTTCGCTTTCGAGGGAGAGCGGCGCTTACGGCAGGCCGAAGCGGGACTGGCGGAACTGGCTGGGAACGTCGACACGGTCATCACCATCCCGAACGAGCGGCTGCTGGCGCTGGCGCCCCGCGGCACGAGCATCCTCGAGGCATTCAAGATGGGGCACGACTTCCTGCGCCGGACCGTGCAGGACCTGGTGGAGATTGTCACCACGTCGGGCTTCATCAACCGGGACTTTTCGGACGTGCGCTCGACGCTGGTGGGGATGGGCTACGCCGTCCTCGGCACGGCGACCGCACGCGGCGACAACGCCGTGATCGAGGCGGCGCGGCAGGCGATCTCGTGCCCGCTGATCGACCAGACCGGCATCCGCGGGGCGCGCAACATCCTGCTGAACGTCACCGGTTCGGCGCGCCTGGGGCTGCACGAGGTGAACGACGCGTGCCAGATGATCCGCCAGGCGGCGGGGCGCAACGACGTGCAGGTCAACTTCGGACTGACCTTCAACGAGGACATGGCCGATAGCGTGAAGGTGACCTTGATTGCCAGCGGGTTCCCTGAGCGCGGGCAGATGATGGAGACGGTCGAGGAGCAGTCGGCGTCCCAGTCCGGCTGGCTTTCGGAGTCGCAGCCGGAGGCCCCGGCGCCGGTTCCTGTTCCAGTCGCGGTGCCCGAGCCGGTGGCGGTGGCCGTGGAGACCAAGCCGCCCAACGGCACTCCGGCGTTGCCGCCGGTGGAAGAGCTGGACGATCTGGACAAGCCGGCGTACCTGCGGCAGCGGCGGGTGCTGCACTAGGAAGGGGCCGCGGGAGGTCGTTGTCTCATTACACAGTTACACATATACTGTGTATATGAAGAACATCACCCTCAGCGTGGATGACGACGTTCTGGCTGCCGTACGCCGGCATGCCGCCGAGCGCGACTCCACCGTCAATGCGCTGGTGCGTGAGTACCTGACGAACCTCGCCGGGCATCGGGACCGCGCACGACGCGCTCGATCGAGGCTGCGGCAGTTGAGCAAGCAATCCCAGGGGCGGCTCGGCAAGAAGACCTGGACCCGCGAAGATCTGCATGAACGCTAAGGTCTTCTTCGATACCAACGTTCTGGTATACGCGGCGATTGGAACGGGCAAGGAAGAACTCAAGCGGAAACGCGCACTGGACCTGATCCAATCGGAGGACTTCGGCACGTCGGCTCAGGTCTTGCAGGAGTTCTTTGTCACCGTAGTCAAGAAGGCACTGCGTCCGCTGTCCGCCGCCCAAGCTCTGGAATGGATTGAGCAGTGGGCGGCGTTTCCCTGCCAGCCCATTGACCGGGAGCTGGTACAAATAGCCGTGGCGCTCTCCCAGCGCTTTGCGATCTCTTATTGGGACGCCGCGATTCTCGCCGCCGCGGAGGCTCTGGGAGCGCGCCTCGTCTATTCCGAGGATCTGAACGACGGACAGCAGTACGGGCAGGTCCGTGTAGTGAACCCATTCTCTTGATGGATCCTGCCGTCTCAGCCAAGGGCCCGATCGTTTTCCCCCTCCGGTAAACGATGTATCATTGAGTGTTATTGCGCCGGAGGTGAGGATGAAGGGCGTTGTGCTGGCCGGCGGAACAGGGACCCGTCTGCTTCCGCTGACAAAAATCACCAACAAGCATCTGTTGCCGATCTATGACCGGCCGATGGTCTACTACCCCATCCAGGCACTTGTGGATGCTGGGATCCGGGACATCATGATCGTCACTGGGGGGAGAAACGCCGGCGACTTCCTTCGGCTGCTCGGCAACGGCAAGCAGTTTGGGCTGGCGCATCTGAATTACGCCTACCAGGAGGGCGAGGGCGGCATTGCCGAGGCACTCGCACTGGCCGAGCACTTCGCGGACGGCGAGCGCATCTGCGTGATCCTGGGCGACAACATCATCGAGGGCTCGATCCGCGAGGCGGCGCAGGCGTTCGAGAAGCAGGCGGCGGGCGCGCGCATCCTGCTGAAGCAGGTGCCCGACGCGGGACGCTTCGGCGTGGCGGAGCTGCGAGACAACCGCGTGGTGGGGATCGAAGAGAAGCCCAAGCAGCCGAAGTCGGACTACGCGGTTACGGGCATCTATATGTACGACGAGTCGGTGTTCAGCAAGGTTCGGGTGCTGGTTCCTTCCGACCGCGGAGAGCTCGAGATCACCGACGTCAATAACGCGTATATCCGGGAAGAATCGCTGGAGTTTTCGTTTCTCGAAGGATGGTGGACGGACGCGGGCACGTTCGACTCGCTGCTGCGCGCGGGCAACCTGGTGGCGCAGATGCGGCGCCAGGCGGAAACTGTCGCCGTGGCCGCCGAGGTCTTGCAACGATGACCGGAGCGATTGCCGCGGCGGGCGGGATCGAGCTCGTTTTTCCCTGCTGTGAAAAGGGAATCGGCTCGCTGATCCGGGAGCCGGACTCGTCTCTGCTGATCGCAGGGGTGCGCGTCGTGCCGCACCAGTTGTGGCCGGACGACAGGGGCTACTTTCTCGAACTCCTGCGCATGGGCAAGGGGCTCGTGGCCGAATTCTCCCCGGCGGAAACGCAGGTCTCGGCGGCTCTCGGCTATCCCGGAGCGATCAAGGCCTTTCACTATCACCTGCGGCAGACGGATGTGTGGAGCCCGGCGCAGGGGATGTTCCAGGTAGCGCTGGTTGATCTGCGGCTCGGTTCGCCCACCTTCGGCGCTCGGAACACGCTGTATGTGGGCGCCTTGAGGCCTTGGCAAATCCTGATTCCGCCGGGCGTGGGGCACGGGTACAAGATCATCGGGCTGACGCCGGCCTTGCTGGTGTACGCTACCAACCGTTTCTACGATCCGGCCGATGAGGGCCGCCTGGCGTTCGACGATCCGTCGATCAACTACGACTGGGAGACCCAGCACAAGTGAAGATTAAATTCGGGACAGTATACTCATTCCCCGATTTGGGTGTTACCACCCAGTCAGTTCTGAAATCGGGGGTCGGGCGAGCTGCCGCCAGTCTTGCGGAGGGGCGATGAAGCCACAGGTCAGCGATGACGCCGGGTTTGTCGGCTCGTTTTTGGGTGTTGCCACCCAGTCAGAGACGAAATCGGTGAATGAGTATACTGTCCCCGGTTTAATGCTATGAGGCTGATGGTGACCGGCGGCGCCGGGTTTATCGGGTCGGCGTTCGTCCGGCTGATGCTCTCGGGGGAAAGCGCGATCTCGCTGGTCAATCTCGACAAACTCAGCTATGCCGGGAACCTAGAGAACCTGGAGCCGGTGGCAGCCGACCCGAGGTACCGTTTCGTGCGCGGCGACATCTGCGACTCCGCGCTGGTGAACTCGCTGCTCGACGAGTTTCCCGCCGACGCGATCGTGCATTTCGCCGCCGAGTCACACGTGGACCGCAGCATTCTGGCGCCGCAGCCGGTCTTCGAGACCAACCTGCGGGGCACCTTCACGCTGCTCGAAGCCGCGCGCGCTCACAATATCGGACGCTTTCTGCACGTCTCGACCGACGAAGTGTACGGCAGCCTGGCCGAGCCGCTCGTGGCGGACGAAGGCTATCCCCTGCAGCCTAGCAGTCCGTACTCGGCATCGAAGGCCGGCTCGGACCTGCTGGCGCTTTCCTACTTCACCACGTACAAGCTGCCGGTGCTGGTGAGCCGGGCCTCGAACAACTATGGCCCTTATCAGTTCCCCGAGAAGCTCATCCCGCTCATGGTTCTGAACGCGCTGGACGGGCGCCGGCTGCCGGTTTATGGCGACGGCATGCAGATTCGCGACTGGCTGTTCGTCGAGGATCATTGCCGCGCGCTGGCCGCGTTGCTCGAGCACGGGCGCGAGGGCGAGATCTACAACATCGGCGGCAACCGTTCGCTGCCCAATCTCGAAGTGGTGCGGAAGATCCTGCGCGCCGCCGGGAAGGACGAGAGCCTGATCGACTCCGTCCGCGATCGGCCGGGGCACGACCGCCGCTACGCTCTCTCGAGCGACAAGATCCTGCGGGAGACGGGTTGGCAGCCGCAAGTGAGCTTTGAAGCGGGCTTGAGCGACACGATCGCCTGGTACCGCGACCAGACTGGCTGGGTCGAGCGCGTCCGTTCGGGCGAGTACCAAAGCTATTACGACCGCAACTATCGCGACCGGGAGTTGGAACTGAACCGGCTCGCGAAGAGCTAGCGCCGTGGGGCATGCTTCAGCTTGCCCCGGCATGAGGGTCGCGCTCGATGCCACGCCGCTGACGCTATCGAGTGGCGGCCTGCAGCGCTACACTTCCGAATTGAGCATGGCTCTGGCCGCGGAGTTTCCCGAAGACGAATTTCTGCTGGCTTCGGACCGTGCGTTCCCCATGCCGCCGTGCACGCTCCGCAACCTGACCGCGGCGCCGGGGCCTTCGAACGCCATCGAGCGGAGATGGTGGAGTTGGGGACTCAACCGAATGCTCGGGCGGGAGCGCATGGACGTCTACCACGGCACCAACTTCGAGGTGCCCTACCGGCCCCTGCTGCCGGGCGTAATGACCCTGCACGACCTTTCGCCCTGGAAAGGATACCCCTGCTCGCGGCGCGTGCGCTTCCGGACACCGCTGCTGCTGCGGCTTGGGCTCGCCACCATGGTGATCACGCCGACCGAATCGGTGCGGCGCGAGGCCATCGTACACTTCAGACTTCGGCCCGAGCGGGTCGTGGCGGTTCCGGAGGCGGCGTCGCCCGCCCTCCAGCGTGTGGAGGCGCCAGCGGCCTCGCCCTACTTTCTGTACGTGGGGGCGGACGGGCCTCGCAAGAACGTCGAGACGGTTCTGGGCGCGTGGCGCGAGGTGCGCAAGCAGCACGCTGTCGACTTGGTGTTGGTTGGGAACTTCCCCAAGGATTGCGGTGCGCGCGTGCTGGCGGGCGTGGACGATGCACGCCTCGCCGAGTTGTACTCGGGGGCGCTGGCGTTGCTGTACCCATCGCTCTATGAGGGCTTCGGCCTGCCGGTGCTCGAGGCGATGCAATGCGGCGCGGCCGTCTTTGCGTCGCGCGATCCGGCCATCGCGGAGGTGTGCGGCGAAGCGGCTTTGCGGATTGACGCGCGCGATGCGGGGGCGTGGGCCGAGGCGCTGAAGGCCGCCTGCGAGCGCCCGGAATGGATCGAGGAACTGCGCGCTCGCTCGCTCGTGCGGGCGCGGGACTTTTCCTGGAGGGCCACGGCGCGCCGCACCCGGGAAGTCTACGAAGAAGCGAGGCGCCGCTTTGCCGCCTGATCGCTCGGCCCTCGTCCTCAGCCCCGAGGCGCCCTATCCGGTGGCCGGGGGAGGCGCCTTGCGCACGGCCTCTATCCTCGAATATCTCAGGCCGCGCTATGCGCTCGATGTGGTTACGTTCCGCGAGCCGGGTGCGCCCGATCCCAGCACGGGTCACGCCATCGATCTGCCAGCCCACTCCAAGGCTCCCGCGGCGCGAGCGGTGCGCAACCTGCGCCGGCTGATCCTCGGCCGTCCTCCGCTCAACGACAGGTTTCAGGGATTCGGCGCCGAGGTTTCGCGCTGTTTCGGCCGCGAGAGGTACGACGTCGCCATCATCGAGCACTTCTGGTGCGCGCCCTATGTTGAACAGATCGCGCCGCGCGCCGCCCGCGTGATTCTGGATCTACACAACGTCGAGTCCGCGCTCTACCAGAGCTTGGCGGATTCCGAGACGTGGCCGAAATCGGCGGCGTTCGGCCGCTTCGCGCAAGCAGTCCGGCGGCTGGAAGTCCGTTGGATCCCTCGCTTTTCCTCTGTGCTGGTTGCTTCCAACGAGGATGCCGGCCGCGTGCGGCAGCTCGCGCCCCACGCCACAATCCACGTCTTTCCGAACGCGGTGCCGGTAGTTGAGCAACCACGCGTTGACGAGGAGAACGTGATCGTCTTTTCGGGCAACCTCGAGTATGAGCCCAACATCTCGGCGGTGCGCTTCTTCCGCTCCGAGGTGTGGCCGCTGCTGCGGGAACGGTGGCCGGATCTCCGCTGGCGGCTGGTGGGCCGGAACCCGTGGGCGGTGGCGAAGTACGTTCGCGGCGATGGGCGGATCGAGGTCACCGGGCCGGTGGTGGACGCGCTGCCGGAACTGGCCAAGGCGTGCGTGGTGGTGGTGCCGCTGCTGGCGGGCAGTGGGACGCGCACCAAGATCCTGGAGGCCTGGGCGGCCGGCCGCGCCGTGGTATCCACCACGCTGGGCGCCGAAGGGCTCCAGGCACGGGATGGCGAGCACCTGCTGCTCGGCGACACGCCGGAATCGTTCGCCTCGGCCGTCTCCAGCCTGCTGGCGGCGCCCGAGGAGCGGCTCCGTCTGGGCGCTGCCGGGCGGAGCCTTCTGGAGCGCGAATTCACCTGGCCGCGGGCTTGGGAAGCCCTGGCCGCCTGCGGGCTTTAGCCTGGGGGTCGGCACGAGTGCCTGCGCCACGAAAGGCCCTCTCCTGGCAACGCAGGCGCTCGCGCCCGCGTCCGCTATACTTGAGGTTGACCTGATGCGCTTCTCGGTGGACGCCCACGCGATCGGCTGCCATCTGACTGGGAATGAAGTTTACGTTCGCAGCCTGCTGGAAGCCTTCGCTGCAGTACAAGACGATTCGGAGTTCGTAGCCTACGTATCGACGCCGGAGGCCGCCTGCGCCATCCCGCGGGGCTTCGCGACCCGTCGTGTGTCGCGCAATCCTTTCGTGCGGTTGGGCCACGATCTGCCGCGCCAGTTGCGCCGAGATCGGCCGGATCTGATCCACGTGCAGTATACGGCTCCGCTGGCGTGCCCGGCGCCCATCGTGGTGAGCGTGCACGACGTCAGCTTCCTCGAGCACCCCAGCTATTTCCCCGCCGCGCGCGCTCTTCAGCTGCGCCTGACGGTACAGCGGACCGTTGCCCGCGCCGCGCGCATCATCACCGTGAGCGAGTTTTCGCGAGGGGCGATCGCGCGCGCCTATGGTCTGGATGAAGAGGACATCGCGGTGGTGCCGAACGCCGCTACGAGCCTCTTCCGGCCGCTGCCCCACCCGGCGGCGTCGGCCTGGGTGTGGCGCCGGTTCGGAATCACGCCGCCGTTCGTGCTCAACGTGGGCGACCTGCAGGTGCGCAAGAATCAGACCGGGCTGATCCGCGCGTTTGCGGAGATGGTCCGGGCCTATCCGCAGCTTCCGCACCATCTGGTGCTGGCCGGCAAGGACGGGTGGCACGGCGACGCCACCCGCCGCGCGGCGCTCGAATCGGGCTTCGCGGACCGCATCCACTTCACGGGCTTCGTTTCCGATGAAGAACTGCTCGAACTCTACAACGCGTGCGAGTTCTTCGTGTTCCCATCCTTCTACGAGGGCTTCGGCTTGCCGGTGATCGAGGCCATGGCGTGCGGCAGGCCGGTAGCGTGTTCGGACGGCTCGGCGGTCAGCGAGGTGGCCGACGGCGCGGCTCTGCTCTTCGACCCGCACTCCACCACCCAGATGACGCGCGCCATGCTCGACCTGGCGCTGGACTCGGAATTGCGGGCGCGCATGGGCCGGCTGGGCCTGCAGCGTTCCGCGCATTTCAGCTGGCGGAGGGCCGCCGAGAAGACGCTCGAGGTCTACCATCAGGTGGCGCGCGCCACAGCCCGGCCGATCCCCGTGCGCGCCCCGCTATGCGCGTAGCCTTTTTCTCGCCGATGCCGCCGGCCAAAAGCGGCATTGCAGATTACTCGGCCGCACTGGTAGAGCCGCTCGGCCGCCTGGTCGAGCTGGAAATCTTCGACGGCCCTGCTGCCCGCTTCGATCCCAGCCGCTTCGACATCGCCCTTTACCAGGTGGGCAACAACGCCTGCCACTCCTTCGTCTATGAGGCGGCATTGGCGCACCCGGGCGTCACGGTTCTGCACGAGGCTAACCTGCACCACCTGATTGCCGAGACCACCATCCGCCGGGGCGACTGGGACGCCTATCTGCGCGAAGTCGAGTACGCGGGAGGCGCCGAGGCCCTGGCCTATGCCGAGCGCGTGCGCGCGCTCGAGACCGGACCGGACTACGACGGCGTGCCCATGACCCGGCGGCTGATCGAGAGTTCACGCGGCATCGTAGTGCACAGCGACGCGGTTCGCGACCACGTTCGCGCGGCGGGCTTTGGCGGACCGCTCGCCCGCATCCCGCACGGCGCCTGGCTGGCGGACACCGACCGCAGGGCTTGGCGCGACCGGCTGGGGATCGAGGAGGGCGCGCCACTGGTCGGGATCTTCGGTTTCTTGAAGCCGTACAAACGCATTCCCGAATCGTTGCGCGCTTTCCGCCGGCTGGTGCGC
>Ga0265320_10002224_pt1 | contig 13605 bp, 8 predicted proteins | sample 4827metaG_FD_202087 | JGI IMG/M metagenome (GOLD analysis project Ga0265320, IMG submission 202087) | Rhizosphere microbial communities from Carex aquatilis grown in University of Washington, Seatle, WA, United States - 4-8-27 metaG | ecosystem: Host-associated > Plants > Roots > Rhizosphere >...
AGGGCGATCCCGCTCTTCGTCCAGAAGGGCCTGAAGGACTGGTCGAACATCTCGCTCGTGACCGACGACAGGAACGTCGCGGACACCCTCAAGATGGGCACGATGAACTACCACATAAGGCTCGCCGTCCAGATGGGCGCGCCGCCCGAGGCGGCCTACGCGATGGCAAGCTACAATCCGGCGCGCCACGCCCACCAGGACCCGCTGGTGGGCTCCATCGCCCCCGGCCGGTACGCGGACGTCGTGCTGCTGAGCTCGGTGAAGGATGTCGCGATAAAGGAGGTGTTCGCAAACGGACAGCTTGCGGCCCGGGACGGGAAGTACCTCCTTCCGGTGCCCAAGATCGACTGGCCCGCGTGGGCGACCGACACGATCAACATCAAGCGCAAGCTCACCGCGAAAGACTTCGAGATCCGGGCCCCCGAGGGCAGGACGACCGTGACGGCGGCGATCCAGGCGCCCTTCTACACCCTGCCCGAGCAGAAGACCGCGACCCTTCCCGTCGTCGACGGGGTGGTGCAGCGGGACATCGCGCACGACATCATCAAGGTGGCCATCGTGGACCGCTACACCGGCGGAGGCAGCCTCGGGAAGATGTTCTGGACCGAGCTTGGCCCGAAGACCCCGGACACCGCGATCGCCACCTCCGTGTCCCATGACCTGCACAACATCACGGTCATCGGCAGCAGCGACGAGGCGATGGCGATGGCGGTCAACCGCGTCGCCGAGATCAAGGGCGGGATCGTCCTTGTCAGCCAGGGCAAGGTTGTCGCCGAGATGCGCCTTGAGATCGGCGGGCTCATGACCTGCCGCCCGATCGAGGACGCCGCGGCCAGCATGGAGGACCTCTATTCGAAGTCGGACCAGATCGAGTGGATAAAGAGCCCCGGGTACCCGCGCGGGGTCATCTTCGCGATGATCACCTGCAGCCCCTTCACCTGGCGCCTCGTCGTGCCATACCCGGGAAACCCGTCGGGCCTCGTCCTCCTCCAGACAGGCAAGACCATGCCGATCATTTGGTGAGGCGGTGGGCCGCAATCTGCATCACGATCCTGGCCGGTGCGTGCGCGATGCGCGGCGCCGCGGGCCGCCCCATACCGGTCCCGGAGGTCGTGGACGGGTTCCTCAAGCTCGATTTCTATTGGCTGTCCTCCTATGACTTCGTCCGCCCGGCCCCAGACGCACCGCCCGGCCCGGGGGGGAGGCCGGACACGGGCGAGGGGCAGATCCCCGGGGCGATCAGGAAATGGGACGGGGCGAGGGCCGTCCTGACCGGCTTCATGGTGCCGACCAACTTCAGGGACGGGAAGACGACGGAGTTCCTCCTGATGGCCAACCTCATGCTCTGTTGCTACGGAACGGTTCCCAAGGTGAACGACTGGGTGCTCGTGCGGATACCCTCGGGGGCGGAGGTGGTCCAGGACCGCCTGCTCTCCTTCCGCGGCACGTTCCACGTCGGAGCCCAGGTGGACGGCGGCATCATCACCGCGGTCTACGAGATGGACGCCGACGGGCCGGGAAGGCTGGCCGACCAATGAGGAGGCTGCTGGCCATGGCGGTCCTCGGGCTCTCGTCGCTTGCCCCGGCGCTGGGGCACACGATGATGATGACCCAGGTGCTGGTTTCGTTTGACCGCCCGGACACGGTCGCGGTGAAGATCGACGTCGACCTGACGCTGATCCTCGGCACACCCGACCTCTACTACAACTTCGCGACCGACGCGCCGGCCGGCCAGCGGGCGACCCTTGACCGGCTGATCCCGAGGGTCCTCGCCAGCCTCCAGCTGTTTTCCGGCGAAGCCCGGCTGGCCCCGGTGTTCCAGGGATACTCCCTGCCCGAGTCTTCCAAGGCCGATTACATGGACGCCTCCATGAGCAAGCTGACGAGCCTGCGCTTTCTGGCTGTGCTGCCCGCCAGGCGCGAGCCGCTGCGCCTCGTGGTGCCCATCGGGGCCGAGATCGACTACCCAGTCGCCTACACCCTGCAGATCCCGTCCGCCCGCGTCTCGGTCACGCGCTGGCTCGAGGCGGGGATGCACGAGAGCGACCCCTTTGCCTGGGCCGGGCGCGTGACGCGGGCGGGGGCTGCGTCAGCCGACGCGGCCGGGCCCGGCGGGCCGAAGTTCGACGTCGACACCATGCCGTGGCCTCGCCAGCTGGTGCTCTACCTCCGCCTCGGCTTGCGGCACATCGTCCCCGAGGGAACGGACCACATCCTGTTCGTCCTGGGGCTCTTCTTCCTCGGAATCACGTGGCGGAAGCTCCTGGCGCAGACCTCCGTCTTCACGGTTGCGCACGCCACGACGCTCTTCCTGTCGACATATGGCATTTTCCGGCTGCCGAGCCGCTACGTGGAGCCGGGGATCGCGCTGTCGATAGCGTTCATAGCGACCGAGAACGTGATAAGCCCCAGGCTCGGCCCGGGCAGGCTCGCGGTCGTCTTCGGCTTCGGCCTCATCCACGGGCTGGGATTCGCGAGCAGCCTGAGCGAGCTCCCGTTCCCGAAGCACGACTTCATCGTCGCCCTTCTCGGCTTCAACTTCGGCGTCGACGGGGGGCAGCTCTTCGTGATCGCGCTCGCCTTCCTGGCGGTCGGATGGTTCCGCAACCGGCCCTGGTTCCGCTCGCGCGTCGCGGTGCCCTGCTCGCTCGCGATCGCGGCCATCGGCCTGTTCTGGGCGGGGCAGCGCATCATCCACTACAGCCACATCTAGAGCTTCCCAACAAGACCATGAAAACCGTAACACGCCATCGGCGCGGCCCGGCCGCGATCATCCTAGCCCTGCTTCTCCCCGCCCGCCTCCTCGCGCAGGAAGCGCCGGCCGCGGGCGTACCCAGGGTCGAGGTGGCGTTCGACCAGGAGACGAAGACGCGCCAGGAGATCATACAGACGGCGCTCGGACGGGAGCCTGCGGACCTCGTGATCCGCGGCGCGAACGTCCTGAACGTTTTCACGCTCTCGTGGATGCCAGGCTCCGCCATCGTCATCAAGGGGGAGCGGATCGTCTGGGTGGGTCCCGAGGCCGAGTGGAAGGGGACCGCCGCGGCGGCGTTCGACGCGAGCGGGCTGTGGGCCGTGCCCGGCTTCGGCGAGTCCCACAAGCACATCGAGAGCACGAACCTCTCGCCCGAATGGGAGGCCGCGCTCAACATCCCGCTCGGCAACACGTGGACCGACGAGGGCTCGCACGAGTTCTCGAACGTGAACGGGGGGCGCAACGTGGAGTTCTGGCTGATGGCGGCCAAATACGGCAGCCCTCTCAAGATCTTCCCGGAGCTTGGCTCGGCCACGCCGCCGACGGCGTTCGAGCGGGGCGGCGGATACTACGGCTACAACGAGATCTCGGAGAACCTCGACAAGAGCCTCTTTGTGGCGGGCCTTGACGAGGTCATGGACTGGCCGGCCGTGTCGGACCCGAAGAACCCGGGCTACCAGCGGATTTGGGAGGACATCCAGGCGACGCGCGACCACCGAGCGGTGATCGAGGGCCACGGCTCGGGGCTGTGGGACCTCGACCGGATCAACGCCTTCGCAGGGTCGGGGATCTCGAGCGACCACGAGGCGCGCCTGGCACAGGAAGCCTGGGACAAGATGCAGCGCGGGGTCTTCATTCAGCTTCGCGACACGGTCGCGGACAAGGCCATCCCGCTCTTCGTGAAGTACGGGCTGAAGGACTGGTCCAACGTCTCGCTCGTGACCGACGACCGCAACGTCTACGACACGCTGAAGACGGGCACGATGAACTACCACGTGAAGATGGCCATCCAGTTCGGGGCCCCTGTCGAGGCGGCGTACGCGATGGCGAGCTACTATCCCGCCCGCCACGCCCACGTCGACCCCCTGGTCGGCTCCATCGCGCCGGGCCGGTTCGCCGACGTCGTGCTCGTGACCTCTGTCAAGGACGTGGCCATCAAGTACGTCTTCTGCAGCGGGAAGCTCGCGGCGCAGGACGGCAAGTATCTGCTGCCGGTGCCAAAGATTGACTGGCCCAGCTGGGCGACCCGCACGATCAACGTGAGGCGGAGCCTCACGGCGAAAGACTTTGAGATCCTGGCGCCGGCGGGACGGACCACGGTTGAGGCCGCGATCCAGACCCCGTCCTACACGGCGCCGGAGCAGAAGTACGTTACCCTCCCGGTCGTAGGTGGCGTCGTGCAGCGCGATATCGAGCATAACATAATCAAGGTCGCGGACATTGACCGCTATTTCGGGGACGCCGCCATGGGGAAGATGTTCTGGAGCGACCTGGGCCCCAAGACACCGGACTCTGCTCTCGCCACCTCGGTGTCCCACGACCTGCACGAGATCGCCGTCTTCGGGACGAGCGACGAGGCCATGGCCATTGCGGTCAACAGGCTGGTCGAGCTCCAGGGCGGGATCGTCCTCGTCAGCCACGGCCAGGTTGTCGCCTCGATGCGCCTGGAGATCGGGGGGCTGATGACGTGCCGGCCGATCGCGGAGGCTGCGGCGAACCTCGAGCAGCTTTACGCCGCCGCGGACCAGATGGAATGGATCGGCAACCCCGGATTCCCCCGCAGGGCGATCGGCGCGCTGATCACCTGCAGCCCGTACACCTGGCGTTTGGTCATTCCCTATCCGGGCAACCCCTCCGGAATCGTGTCGATAAAGACGGGCGAGACCCTCCCGGTCGTCAGGTGACGCCGCTGCGTTCTCCCTTCTGGGAATGCCCCGGGCCTACGATTCCGGTCCCGATGCGATCTCTATCGTAGAGGGCGCGAGTCCCTCGGACTGCGCGGTCAGCGCGATTTTGCCCGGCGCTCCGCGCCGCGTGCGGACAATCGCGACGCAGAGCCCGTTGAACGCCTGGCGCTCGGCCGCCTGGAACGGGGCGAACGAGGTGGGGTCGCCGTTGTCGACCGCGATGATGTCGCCGGGCCCCGTGAGCGTGAAGCGGACGCTGTTTGACGCGCGCGGCACCAGGGTTCCGTTCCCGTCGTTGATGCGCACCATGACGTAGGAGAGGTCGCAACCGTCCGCGGAGAGCGAGCTGCGGTCCGCCTCGAGCGCGACCGAAGCCGCGGCTCCGGCCGTCTTCTCGACGTCGGTCGCCCACGGCCTCCCGCCCTTGTAGGCCACGACCTTCAGCTCGCCGGGCTCGTAGCGCACGTCGTCCCAGCGGATTCGGTACTCAAACGGGCCCTTCGCCTTCCTCCCGAGCGAGCGCCCGTTCAGGAAGAGCTCGGCCTCGTCGCCCGAGGTGTACACGTGGACCGGGGTGACCAGGCCCGCGCGCTCGGGCCAGGTCCAGTGGGGGAGGAGGTGCGCCATCGGGATGTCGGCGTGCCACCTGGCCTGGTAGAGGTAGAACCGGTCCTTCTTGAGGCCCGCAAGGTCCAGGATCCCGAAATACGAGCTGCGGGAGGGCACCCGGATCTTCCCCAGCACCTTGAGCTGCGCCTCCATCTTGGCGTGCTCGGCGGGGTCCGTGAAATCCAGCAGGAAGGTCGTGTCGTTGCTGTACGGGGTCGGCTCCCCGAGGTAGTCGAATCCCGTCCAGACGAATTCCCCGGCCGTGAAGGGGGCCTTGTCCTGGCCGCGGAATTCCCAGTCTGGCGGCGTGGCCCAGGGCGGCGCAGAGAGGTCGTACGAGCTCACCTGGAAGTTCTCCACCCCCCTGGCCTTGTCGTCGCTCACCGGGAACGCGTAGTAGCCGCGCGTGCTGACGCACGAGGACGTCTCGCTGGCGACGAGCGGAATCGCGGGATTGAGCTCCCGGAAGCGGGGGTACTCGCCCGGCTTGTAGTTGTAGCCCGCGACGTCGACCGAGAGCTGCATGCCGTTGTAGCCGCTCTCCACCTTGTCGAATGCCGAGACCGTCGGCCGGGTCCCGTCCTCCTCGTGGGCGATCGCGGTGAGGTGCTTGGCGAGCTTCCAGCTCGTCGGGGGGTAGAGCTGCTCCGGGATCTCGTTCCCGATGCTCCAGAGGATCACGCACGGATGGTTGCGGTCGCGCCTGACGAGGGCGCGGAGGTCCTTCTCATGCCAGTCGGCGAAGAGCAGGTGGTAGTCATTCGGCCGCTTCGCGATTGCCCAGCAGTCGAAGGCCTCGTCCATGACGAGCATGCCCATCCGGTCGCACAGCTCGAGGAGCTCGGGCGAGGGCGGGTTGTGGCTCGTGCGGATCGCGTTGCAGCCCATCTCCTTGAGGAGCCTGACCTGGCGCGCGAGGGCGCTCACGTTGATCGCCGCGCCGAGGGCGCCGAGGTCGTGGTGGTCGCAGACGCCCTGGATTTCCACGTGCTGCCCGTTGAGGAGGAATCCCCTTTCGGCGTCGAACTCTATCGTCCGGATCCCAAACGGCGTCTCGACCCGGTCGACGACGGCGCCGGCCACCTCGACGGTCGTGACGGCGACGTAGCGGTTCGGGGCGGCGAGGCTCCAGAGCCTGGGATGCCCGATCGTGAAGCTCTGCGTGCACGATGCCTCCCTGCCGGGGACTATCGTCTCATCGCGCGGCGCCCCGGTCGCCACAGGGGCGGCCCCCATTCGTCCGTCGGCGCCGAGCTCGAAGATGCGGGTCGAAATGCCGGCGCGCGCCTCGGTTGCCGTGTCATTGTCGGCGATGACAGTCACGGTGGCGGTCGCCGAGTCGGCGGAAACGCGCGGCGTCGTGACCGTTGCGCCCCAGTGCCCGACGTGAACCGGGCCCTCGGTCACCAGCCACACGTTCCTGTAGATGCCCGCGCCGGGATACCAGCGCGAGGAATCGGGCGGATTCTCCAGGCGGACGGCGAGCACATTGTCGGCGCCCGGCATCGCAAAGCGGGTGAGGTCGAGGCGGAACGACGCGTAGCCGTACGGCCAGCCGCCGATGAAGTGCCCGTTGAGCCAAACGGCCGCATGGGACATCGCGCCGTCAAAGTCGACATAGACGCGTTGGCCGGCCGCGCCGGAAGGGACATGAAAGTGCCTGCGGTACCAGCCCACGCCAACCCAGGGAAGCTTCCCGGTCTCGCCCGGGAGATCCTGCTGGAACGGGCCCTCGATCGCCCAGTCATGGGGCACGTCGAGGAGCCTCCATGCGCTGTCGTCAAATCCGGGCAGGGCGAAGGACACGTTTTCCGGCGCCCCCCCGGCCGGGGGTTGCGGCCGCGCCGCCGCGACGTCAAGAAGGTCGTCGCCGGCGGGAAGAATCCAGGGCTTCAAGGCGTCGTAGGAGAGCCTTCCGCCGGCGTCGGGCGCGTCGCCGCGCTCAAAGCGCCAGCCGGCGTCGAGGGACACCCGATCCCGGGGCTCGGCGGCCGCGGCCGAAGCGAGGCCGATAATGAACGCAAATGAGACCCGTAAGGGGTGGAGTTTCATGGTCGTGGGATGACGGGCGCGGTGGGTCCAAGGGATGCCGGCCGCGGAGGCTGGGAGGAATGGGGAAGAGGAATGTTACGTTGTACCATCTCTTGTCAAAGTGTCTTATTAAGGCGACCCGGACAGCTCGTCCCGAACGCCCGGGCCGGGCTTATGCCGGGGCGGGTGGGAAGCCGGGGGGCGGGCCCGGCGGAATTACAAATCTGTAATCCCCGGGAAAGGTCCCGGTAAGGCTGGCATGCGATAGTGGCGCATGCCCATGAACAACAACCCTCGACATGCACACCTGAGGCGCGCCTCGCTCGTCGGCGCCCTCCTTCTCGCGACCGGCGGGCTCTTCGCCGCGATCGATTCCGCGCCCCCGGCCAAGCACGGCGTCAACCTGAAGCGCGACGACAGCGCCGTGAACCGCGGGACGATCGAATCCGCCAGCTTCTCCGGCGTCATCAAGCGCGTCGCCCCCAGCATCGTGAAGGTGACGGTGCAGATAAGGCCGCGCCGCGCCGAATTCAACTCCGGGGACGGCTCGCCGTTCCCCGGCTGGAACGGCCCGGACCCCCGCCAGTTCTTCGGGAACCGGATCCCGGCCGTCCCCGAGGTTCCCGAGGCGGGCCTGGGCTCGGGCGTCATCATCAGCACCGACGGCTACATCGTCACGAACAACCACGTCGTTGACGGCGCCAAGGAGGTCACCGTCACGCTGGCCGACGGTCGCGAGCTCCAGGCCCGCGTCGTCGGGCGCGACCCCCAAACGGACGTCGCGGTCATAAAGGTCTCCGCCAAGGACCTGCCGGCCATCACCTTCGCCCCGAGCAGGGACGTCGAGGTGGGCGACCGCGTGCTTGCGATCGGCAACCCCTTTGGGATCGGCGAGACGGTGACGACGGGAATCGTGAGCGCGACGGGCCGGCGCGCCGGCCTGGGCCTCAAGTACGAGGACTTCATCCAGACTGACGCCGCGATCAACCCGGGCAACTCCGGCGGCGCCCTCGTGGACGTCCAGGGGAGGCTTGTCGGCATCAATACCGCCATCCTCAGCCGGAGCGGCGGCTTCCAGGGCGTCGGGCTCGCGGTTCCGAGCGACCTGGTCGGCAACGTCGCCGAGACACTCGTCACCAGCGGCAAGGTCGTTCGCGGCTTCATCGGGATCGGGATCCAGGACCTCACCCCGGGCCTCGCCGACTCCTTCGGCCTGAAGGCCCAGGGCGGCGCCCTTGTGTCCGACGTGCAGCCGGACAGCCCCGGCGCGAAGGCCGGCCTGAAGAGCGGCGACGTCATCACCGCGGTCGACGGGAGGCCCGTCACCTCCGCGAGCCACCTCAGCCTGGCCGTCGGCGAGATGCCCCCAGGCACAAAGCTGACGCTCGACGTCCTTCGCAACGGCGGGACCGATAAGGTCGCCGTGACCACGGTCACAAAGCCCTCGGGGGACCGCCGGGACGGCGACGAGATGGCCCCATCGGGCGACGAGGGGGTGCTCAACGGGGTCGCGGTCGGCGACATCGACTCCAACGCGCGGCGCGAGCTCGAACTTCCAGAACGGCTCTCCGGCGCGGTCATAACGGGCGTCGAGCCGGGATCGGCCTCGGCGCGCGCGGGCCTGCGCGAGGGGGACGTGATCCTAGAGATCAACCGCCAGCCCGTGGCCTCCGCAAAGAGCGCGGTGGAGCTGAGCGCCGGCGCCACGGGCAAGAAGACGCTCGTCAAGCTCTGGTCCCACGGGAGCACGGTTTATGTTGTCGTCGACGAGTCGGGATCCGCGTCGGACAGCGCGCCCTGACGCCGCCGCCAACATCGCAGCAGCAGGTGGTTTGTGTTGGGGGACGCCGGCCCCGAATCGCGGGCCGGTGTCCCCTTTTTCACGGGCCAGTACCGTCTTTCCAAGGAATCGGCCTTCGTGCACTCTGGCCCCATGCGCGTCCTCGTGGTTGAAGATGATGCCAAGATCGCCTCGTTTGTCGTGAGCGGCCTGAAGCAGGCCGGTTACGCGGTCGACCACGCCCCGGACGGGGAGACCGGGCTCGCGCTCGCCGAGACGACGGGCTACGACGCGGCGGTCGTCGACGTGATGCTTCCGGGGCTCGACGGCCTGAGCCTCGTGCGCAGGCTGCGCTCGGCCCGCCGCCAGGTCCCCGTGCTCTTCCTGAGCGCCAAGAGCGCGGTCGAGGACCGGGTCCGCGGCTTGGAGAGCGGCGCGGACGACTACCTGACAAAGCCGTTCGCCTTCTCGGAGCTGCTCGCCCGGATACAGGCGCTCGTGCGCAGGGCCACCCACGCTCCCGACGCCACCCGCCTGACGTCGGGCGACGTGTCGCTCGACCTCGTCACGCGCGAGGTGACGAGCGCGGGCAGGCCGGTCGAGCTCCAGCCGAGGGAGTTCTCGCTCCTCGCGTTCCTGCTGCGCCACGCCGGCCATCCCGTGAGCAAGACGAAGATCCTGGAGCAGGTATGGGACTACGGGTTCGACCCCCAGACCAACGTGGTGGACGTGGTCATGCACAGGCTGCGCGGCAAGATCGACCCGGACCACACCCGCATCGAGACGCTGCGGGGCGTGGGCTACGTTTTCCGACCCCATGCTTGAGGCGTTCCGCCAGTCCCTCGCGATCCGGCTCGCCGCGATCTACTCCCTGGTCTTCGCCGCGGGGGCCGCCGCGCTCTTCGGGATCCTCTACTGGATCCTCGCCCATTCGCTCGAGGAGCGCGACCGCGCCGGCGTCGAGCAGCGCGCGGAGAACTACGCGCAGGCCTACGAGCAGGGGGGCGCGATGGCCCTAAGGGCCCGGCTTGGCGCCGACCCGTCCCCGGACGCGCGCTCCCTGTTCGTGCGCCTGCTCGCCCCCGACGGCTCGACGCTGTTCGCGACGATCCCCTCCGACTGGGTGGAGTCGCAGGTGGAGCGCCGCCTGGTCCCCGACGGCTGGGGCGGATGGAGCACCCAGGAGATCCACTCGGTGCGGATCCCGCGGGACGAGGCGCGCGACTTCGCCCTCGCGTCGCGCGTGCTGTCGGACGGGCGCCTGATCCAGGTCGCGAGGAGCACCGACAGCCGGGCGGTCCTCCTTGCGCCTCTCCGGACGGACTTTGCCGGTGTCGGCGCCGTCGCCCTGCTGCTTTCGCTCACCGCGGGCACGCTCCTCGCGTGGCGCGCGACCCGGCCCCTGCGCCAGGTGGCCGCCACCGCCCGGCGCATCCTCGACGAGGACGACTTCGCCGCCCGCATCCCGGCCCCCGGGGGGAGCGGCGAACTCGCGGTCCTCGCGAGGCAGCTGAACACGCTCCTCGACAAGAACTCGGACCACGTCCGGGTGCTCCGCGAGACCCTGGACAACCTTGCGCACGACATGCGGACGCCCCTCACCCGCCTGCGGGGCACGGCCGAGCTGGCGCTCAGGGACGGGGGCAATCCCGCCGAGGCGCAGTCCGCGCTTGCGTCGTGCATCGACGAGACGGACCGCGTGCTGCACCTGATGGAGGTCCTCCTCGACGTGTCGGCGGCCGAGGCGGGTGCGCTCGCCCTGCAGCGCGGGCCCGTGGACCTGCACGCCCTTGCGGCGCGGGCCGCGGACCTCTACCGCGAGGTGGCGGAGCAGAAGAACATAAGGATCGAGCTGGCCGGCCCCGGGGCGGCGCAGATGCAGGGCGACTCGGTGCGCATCGGGCAGGCGCTCTCCAACCTCGTCGACAACGCCCTCAAGTACACGCCGGAGGGCGGGAGGGTCACGATAGCCACGGCGGCCGAGCCCGGAGCCTTCACGGTCACGGTCAGCGACAACGGCCCGGGCGTGCCCGCCGGGGAGCGGGAGGCGGTCTGGCGCCGCCTCTACCGCGGGGACGCGAGCCGCTCGCAGCGGGGCCTCGGGCTCGGCCTGACGCTCGTGCGCGCGGTGGCAGAGGCCCATGGGGGGTCGGCCTCGGTCGCGGACGCGCCGGGTGGCGGCGCGCGCTTTCAGCTGCGGTTTCCCTCGGCCTGACTCGGAGCGGGTCCCGGGCGGCTCCCCGGAAGAATCGGGCGTCCGAACTTGAAAGTTTCGGGAAATGCGATGGCCTTTTGCGGGCGGCCCGGCGGCCGTCCCGTCCCGGACCCATTCTTCCCATCGTCCCTCCCCATGAAATTCCCCGTCCCAGCGGTCGTCCGAAGCAGCCTCCTCCTCCTTGCCCTTGATGCCGCCTGCGGGGCGGCCGACCCGGCCCCTGCGCCCGGGGATCCCGCGAAGGGGAGGGTCTTCTTCCAGCAGAACTGCGCGCTCTGCCACGCCACGGTGATGGGGCCGGGATTCCAGCCGGTCTCGGGGCAGGGGCCGAGCCTTGTCGGGGTGCTGGGCCGGCCCGCGGCCTCGCTCGACAACTTCGGATATTCCAAGGCGCTGCGCAAATCGGGGATAAGGTGGGACGCGGCGACGCTGGACCATTTCCTCCAGGCCCCGTCCGTCGCGGTTCCCGGCACGCTGATGCCGGTGCCGGTCCCGAACCCCTCCGATCGTCAGGACATAATCGCATTCCTGTCGAACCTCGACACGCTGGGGATCCCGGTCGCGGGGCCGGCCCCGGCGGCGGCCCAGTCCGCGGGCGCGGACACCGGCGACTGGCGCAACGACGCGCCGGGGGTGAGGCATGCGGTCGACCTGGCCAGGCTTCCCCCGCCATTCACGACGGCGTCATCGGGCAACGGACCGAAGGTGACAAGCCGCCCGGCGAATGCCTCCCTCGCGGTCCCTCCGGGGTTCTCGGTCAGGATGTTCGCCTCGGGGCTTTCGGGCCCCCGCCTTCTGCGCACGGCCCCGAACGGCGACATATTCATAGCGGAAACCGGCGCGGGAAGGATCCGGGTCCTGCGCGCCGCCGACGGGGCGGGCGCCCCTTCCCGGGAGGAGGTCTTCGCGGACGGCCTGAGCGGGCCGTTCGGCATCGCGTTCTATCCCACCGCCGGGGAGCCGCAGTGGCTGTACGTCGGCAACGTCGATTCCGTCGTTCGCTTTCCCTACCGGAGCGGCGACCTGAAGGCCCGGGGCGAGTCGGAGACGGTTGTTCCCGTCCTTGCCCCCCACAACGGCGGCGGCCACACGACGCGCGACGTCGCCTTCTCCAGGGACGGCAGGCGCATGTTCATCTCGGTCGGCTCCGGATCGAACGTGGCCCAGGACATCCCGCTTAAGAGCGCGCAGGAGGTGTGGGTCTGGGAGGCCGTGCACGGGCGCGGCGCCGCCTGGGGCTCGGAGACCAACCGCGCCGACATCCTCGTCACCGCCCCCGAGGGCGGCGCGCCGCTCCGCACGTTCGCCACGGGAATCCGAAACGGCGTGGGGCTGGCGGTGAGCCCGGAGACGGGCGACCTGTGGACCTCGACCAACGAGCGCGACGCCCTTGGCGACGACCTGGTCCCGGACTACATCACGCGCGTGCGGGAGGGCGGGTTCTACGGCTGGCCTTGGTACTACATGGGAAGCCACGAGGATCCCCGCCATGCGGGCGAGCGGCCCGACCTCGCCGGCGCGGCGACTGTCCCGGATGTGCCCCTCCAGGCACACTCCGCCTCGCTGCAGCTCGCCTTCTACACGGCCGCTTCGGGCGTTTCGGCGTTCCCGGCCGAGTACCGCGGCGACATCTTCGCCGCCGAGCACGGCTCGTGGAACCGGAGCTCGAGGACCGGCTACAAGGTCATCCGCGTTCGGGTGAAGGGGGGCGTGCCGACGGGCGAGTACGAGGACTTCATGACGGGATTCGTCGTCGACAACCGCAGCGTGTGGGGGAGGCCGGTCGGGGTGGCGGTCGCCCACGACGGGGCGCTGCTCGTGAGCGACGACGGCGGCGATGCCCTCTGGCGCGTCTCGTACGCGGCGCCGGGGACCGCCGGCGGCCGGTGACCCGGCGCGTGCCGGGGTCCATGGCGCCTTGGGGCACCTCAGGGGGGAGTCCCGCGGCCCTCCGCCGCCTGCAGCAGGCTCCGCACCTCCTGGTCGGTTGTCTGCGTGAAGTCCTCGTACCATTCGCCGACGCTCGAGAAATCCCAGGGGGTCATGACCGCGGCAACCTCGTCCGCCTCGCTCCGCAGGCGGACGAACGTGTCATGGGCGATGACCGGCGCCGCGACGACCACGCGCCCGGCCTTCTGCCTGCGCAGCGCGGCTACGGCCGCGCGCACGGTGGCCCCGGTGGCGATTCCGTCGTCGATGACGATGGCGACCCGCCCGGCGACCGCGCAGGCGGGCCGTGCGCCTCGGTAGGCCATCTCCCGGCGGACCAGCTCCAGCAGCTCGCGCTCCGCGACGGCGTCGATCACCT
>Ga0265320_10002229_pt1 | contig 13594 bp, 11 predicted proteins | sample 4827metaG_FD_202087 | JGI IMG/M metagenome (GOLD analysis project Ga0265320, IMG submission 202087) | Rhizosphere microbial communities from Carex aquatilis grown in University of Washington, Seatle, WA, United States - 4-8-27 metaG | ecosystem: Host-associated > Plants > Roots > Rhizosphere >...
GGAAAAATCGTCGAGTATGACTGGGACGGCAAGGCGCTTTGGTCGTATGATTTAACGAATTGCTGGTCGGCCGAGCAACTGGCCAGCGGCAACATTCTGGCCGCCACCAGTGGCGCACAGTTGGTGCGTGAAATCAACCGCCAGGGCGAGACCGTCTGGGAATGGACGCCCGCCGACGCGCCGGAATACAAATTTTCCCACACGCAAACCGCGATCCGCCTGCCGGACGGAAACACGATCATCAACAACTGGTTTGAACAATTGCAGGGCAATCTCGATTCGAGCCATGCGCCGGTGCAGGCCATCGAAGTCACGCCCGACAAAAAAATTGTCTGGGCATTGCGTTCGTGGGCGCCGGCCGCAGACCTCGGCCAGGCCTCGACGATTCAAATTCTCGACCATTCACCGCCGGAAAAATAATTATTATGAAAACACGTTTCAAATGCTTCGCCTCGTTCGCATTCATCGCAACGTTGCTCGCTGCGGGTTCGCTGTTTGCCGCGGACATCCACCAGCTTCAGCGCAGCTTTGAGCAGCCGCCCGACGACGCGCGAATCATGACGCGTTGGTGGTGGTTCGGTACGGCGGTTACCAAGCCGGAACTCGAACGCGAAATGAATGTCATGAAGGCCGGCGGCTTCGGCGGCTTTGAAGTCCAGCAGACGTATGCGCTCGCGCTGGACGGCGAACTGCCGGGCGTCACGAACAATAAATTTCTGTCGCCGGAACACCTGGAAGCGCTCCGGTTCACCGCGGAAAAGGCGAAGGAACTGGGCTTGCGGATGGATTTGACGCTCGGCAGCGGCTGGCCTTACGGCGGCCCGCAATTTTCCCGGCGGGAAGCGGTCGGTGCGTTGCACGAATTATCGCCGGTCAGCGTAACGCCGAAACAGGCACGTGTTGAAGAGCCGGCGCACAGCGGCGCTGAAGATGGCGAAATAGTCGCGGCGCTGCTCGGTCCGGTGACGAATGCGCCCGCCGGCAAAAGCCCTTATCTGCCGCTGGAAATTCGCGGCAGCACGGCGCTGCTGCCGTCGGATTTGCGCGGCGCGACGCGGGTGACGTTTTATACGCTCGGCTTGCCGGGTCTGGTTTATGTGAAACGCGCGGCGTATGGCGCCGACGGTTACATCGTCGATCATTACAGCCCGACGGCCATCGAAAAGTTCATCAAGGAAGTCGCCGACCCGGCGATCCAGGCGTGCGGGCCAAATCCGCCGTATTCAATCTTCTGCGACAGCCTGGAAGTGGCCGGTGAAAACTGGACGCCGGATTTCCTCGCGGAATTTCAAAAGCGCCGCGGCTATGATTTGAAACCGCTGTTGCCCGCGCTATTCAGTGACTTCGGCCCGAAGACGCTGGAAATTCGCCAGGACTGGGGACAGACGGTCACGGAAATTTTCAACGATTACTTCGAGGGCGCGTTCACGAAATTGGCCGCCAAGAACAAAACCAAATTCCGCATCCAGGCTTACGGCACGCCGCCGGCGGCACTGTTCAGCTATGCCTATTGCGATTTGCCGGAGGGCGAGGGTTATCCGTGGAAAAAATTCACGACCACGCGCTGGGCTTCATCGGCGAGCCACCTGCTCGGCAAGCCGGTGACTTCTTCCGAGGCTTTCACCTGGCTGCATTCGGTCGTTTTCCGTGCGACGCCGCTGGACATGAAGGCGGAGGCCGACCAGCATTTTCTGTGCGGCATCAACCAGCTCATCTGCCATGGCTGGCCTTACACGCCGGCGGGCGTCGCGTATCCGGGCTGGAGCTTTTATGCGGCGGCGGTTTTCGACGAAAAGAATCCCTGGTGGCTCGTGATGCCCGACATCACGAAATATCTCCAGCGCATCAGCTACATCCTGCGCCAGGGAACGCCCGCGAATGACGTCGCGCTGTTCCTGCCGAACAGCGACGCGTGGGCGAACTTGGGGCAGAAATTCAGCATCAATGCCGTCATGGACGATAAAGTGAGTGGCCTCGTGAAAACAATCACCGATTCAGGCTACAACCTAGATTTCTTCGACGACCAGTTGCTCGCCCTGCGCGGCAAAGTTTCCGGGAACACGCTGGCCTTCGGCGATGTGCATTATCGCGTCGTGGTTCTGCCCGGCGTTGAGCGAATTCTTCCCGCCACGATGCAGAAGCTGGAGAAATTCGCCAAGGCCGGCGGCATCGTCATCGCCACCGGACGCCTGCCGGAGTTGGCTCCGGGCTACCAGACGCCGGACAAAGACACCCAGACCGTGCGCGACATCGCCCAACGTCTTTTTAAAGACGCAAACGGGCCGGGCATTTTCATCGCCGACGAGAATCAACTTGGTGCTGCACTGGCGAAGCGGTTGTCGCCGGATGTAGCAGTGTCGTCGGGTGCATCCGAGATTGGCGTGGTGCATCGCCACACCGCCGCCGGCGAAATATATTTTGTCGCCAACACCAGCAACGAACCGAAGAGCGTGGACGCGGCGTTTCGCGTGGCGGGATTGCAGCCGGAAATCTGGAATCCCATGAATGGCGAGATCCGTCCCGCAACCGTCGCGGAAAAATTCGCCGGCTCGACCACCGTGCATTTGAACCTTGAGCCTTACGGTTCGACGATTGTGGCGTTCACGAAACGCACGTTGCCGGCTCCGAAACTTTCCGCCTGGATGGGCGAAGTGCCGCCGCCGGTTGATTTGAGTTCTGGATGGACTGTTACTTTCGGCAAAGGCGGCCTGCCAGTGGCGATGGACACGCTCGCCTCATGGACGACGCTCACGAACGAAATTCATTTTTCGGGCGTCGCGACCTACGAAAAAACAATCACCACCGCGCCGGGAATGTTGAATCCCGGTTTGTCCGTATCGTTCGATTTCGGACAGGCCACAGTTGCGCCGCCGGGCAGCGAAGGCGCGGATGGCGGGCCGCGCTTTCGCGCGGCGCTGAATCCGCCGGTTCGCGAAGCCGCCGTCCTCTACCTCAACGACCAGCGCGTCGGCTCGTTGTGGTGTCCGCCCTACGCACTTGACGTGACCGGCAAACTCAAGCCCGGCGAAAATAAAATCCGCGTCGAAGTCGCCAACCTCGCCATCAACTACATGACGAGCATCAAACTGCCGAATTACGACTACGCCGGGGTCACCCGGCAATTCGGCAACCGCTTCACGCCGCAAAACATGAGCCTCATCCAGCCGCTGCCGTCCGGCCTCCTCGGCCCGATCCGGCTGGTCGCGGCTCCGGCAACGGCCCGTTGATTCAAATTCATCCGCTTAAATTTTTCCCGGCAAGTCTCTCAAACGGGCCCATGCCTGGTCGAGCGCTTTCCGTTCTTCCGGACGCGCCGCGGGATATTCTGGATCACCTAGGGCCATGAAACCATGACCGGCGCCGGTGTAAGCGACCTATCCAGTGATGTCAGCTTGCGACCATTGGCCGTCAATCAGCCGCCACATTCTTCCGTTTTGGTTTTTGTTCTGCAACGTTGCGGGCAGACGATGAGGGCGCACGTTGTCAAAGCATTGGAGCATCGCAAAGCGCCGTAATGACGCCGGAATTCCCACCGCCGTGAAACCCGGATGCCCGGTTGACGGATAAGGCCCGCCATGATTCATGGCCGGCGAAACCGCCACGCCCGTGGGCATTTTGTCGTTGAGCAAACGTCCAACTCGACCGCGTAACCGCGGAGCGAGCTGGTCGTAAAGCGCGTCGTCGGAACCGCGCGTATCGGAATAAATGCAGCCCGTCAGATTACCCTCGACAGAATGGATCACCGTCGCTGCCTGCGTGGCATCCCGCACGACGACGACGAGCGAGGCATTCCCGAATGCTTCGGTCTGCAGTTGCGCCGGCGACGCCAGGAAAGTTTCTCCCTCCACGCGCAACAGCGTGTTCGCAAAACGATAGCCCGGCGCGGGAAGCGACGAACCGCCGCAGACAAGTTCCGCGCCCGCCGCGCGCAATATTTTCACGCTCCCGTCAAGCGAGCGCTGCACACCGGCCGAAAGCAGGGGCGCGGGCAACGTGGCTTCCAGTTTTTGCTTCACCGCGGCAATGAATTGTTCGGCGGGGCCGCCCGCAAACAGCAGGATCAGGCTCGGACTGGTGCAAAACTGTCCCGCGCCCATGAGGCAGCTGCCGGTGAATTCCTCGGCCAGTTTCGAGCCGCGTTCGGCCAGCGCGCCCGGAAGGATCAACACCGGGTTCACGCTGGACAGTTCAAGATAAATCGGCTTGCCGGCCTCATCCGCCGACGCTTTGAGTTTCAGTCCGGCGCTGCGGCTGCCGGTATAGGCGAGCGCGCCGGTGCGCGGGTCGGCGGCAAGCCGTTCGCCATCGGCGTGGCTGGTGCGGTAAATCAACTGCACGGTCGCCGGCGGCAAGCCGGTTTCCGCCACGGCGGCGAACGCCTCCTCCGCGAGCCGTTGCGACGTGCCGGGATGCGACGTGTTGGCCTTGGCGATGACGGGATTGCCGGAGGCAATTGCGGCGGCAAAATCACCGCCGGCGACGCTGTTGAACGCAAACGGAAAATTGTTCGGGCCAAAAACCCAGACCGGGCCCAACGGCGCGAGCACCGAGCGGATGTTCAGCTTCGTGTCAATCGTCGGCATCGCCCACGAACCTTCGAGCGCGGCGGCGGCGGCCTGACGCAACTGTCCGGTGGTGCGCGGCAGTTCCACGTCGGCAAGACGCGGCGATTTCGGCAACGCGGTTTCGAGATGCGCGATTTCGACGAGTTCGGCCTGGCGTGCCTCGATGCGCTCGGCGAAGCGCGTCAGGAATTTTGCGATTTGTTCCGGCGCAATTGTCCGCAAAACGGTTGCAGCTTCAGTGGCGGCGTTCAAGGCGTTGTCGCAGTCCGCCCAGGCGCTGATGGGAAATTCGCCCGGCAGCTGTTCGCCAGTCGCGGGATTTTCGCCGTGAAATTGTCCGCTCGCGTTGGCCGCGTGCCACTCACCGGCGGTTAAAATGGGTTGGGTTGGCATAATTAACTCTTGCGAAATTTTTCGACCACGGCGGCGATGTCTCTTTCACCGTCGCCGGCGGCAATGGATTTTTGAAACGAATCGAGCGCGGCGGCGGCGGTGGCAAGTTCAACGGAAACCTTTTTCCCTTCCGCAATCGCGTAGCCAAGATCCTTTGCCATCAGGCGCAAAAGAAAATTCGGAGTGAAGTCGGGCGCGGTCATGCGCGCGGAAACCGCCTTCACCAGCGGGCTGCCCGGCGCGCCGTTGGCGATGATTTCCAGCGCCTTCGTGCGATCCAGTCCGCCGCGCTCAACCATCGCCATCGCCTCGGCCAGCGCGGCCACCTGCACGCCACAGACGAAATTGTTGATGAGCTTGAGCAACGCGCCGCTGCCGGCCGGACCGAGATGCAAAATGCTTTTGCTCATCGTCGCCAGGACGGGACGGACTGTTTCCAACGCCGCTGGCTCACCGCCGACAATGAAATTCAATTCGCCGGTGGCCGCCTGGTTCTTGCTGCCCGTCACCGGCGCGTCCAGAAACCCGCATTGATGCTTTTGGGCAGCCTGAGCCAGGTCGCGAACCCAGCCAACCGAGACCGTGCTGCATTCGATGCAAACAGCTCCGGGTTTTGTGCCGGCCAGTGCGCCGCTGTCGCCGAACCATAACCCGCGCGAGGCGCTGTCATCCGCGACCATGCTGATGATGGTGTCCGCATTTGTTGCCGCCTCGCGCGGCGAGCTTGCGACCGTGGCGCCACCTGCGGCGAAGGATTTCGTTTTTTCCAGACTGCGGTTGAAGACCGTCAGCGGGAATCCGTGGTTTAGTATGCGTCGGGCCATGCCGCCGCCCATGGTGCCGAGGCCCAGGAATGCGATGTGTGGCTTGTTCATGGAAAATCAGGAAATGGCTTTCACTTTGATCAATTTGTCTGCGTGGCGCGTATGGCGCAACCGGTTGCACAGCGGCCGACCGAAGCCGGCGAACGCGATTTCCATGATGTCACCGTCGGCCAGTTCAATCCCCGCGCCAAAGCTCAGGCTGCAAGCGCCAAAATAATGCACGTGAAGATCGCCGGGACGCCGGTGCGTTTCAAACTTGAAATGGTGATGCTCGATGTTCGCGAGGCTGTGGCACATTTCGTTTTCTCCGGTGAGAATGTCCTTCGACCACAATATTTTTTTGGCGCGTCGAATTCTTACGCTGCCAGAAACGCAATCGAATTGCGGATCAATCCCAAGTTCCGGGCCGAGCGCGCAGGCGCGGATTTTTGAGCCGGCCAGGTTGAGGTAATTTCGCTTTTCAAATTTGTGGTCGGAAACTTCGTTGCCAACGGCCATGCCGATGCGGCGCGGATTTCCGCCGGCATCCACCAAATATATCCCGGCGATTTCCGCTTCTTCGCCGCCGTCTTCCGCAAACGCAGGAACTTCGAGCGGCTCGTTGTGCGCGCGCAAAATCGTGCCGCAGCCTTTGTAGAACCATTCGGGTGCGACGCCGATTTTTCCGGGCGCGGGTTTGCCGCCTTCGACGCCCCGCCTGAACATCTTCATGCTGTCGTTCATCCCGGCTTTGCTCGCGCCGTGCATGGCCTGGCGATTTTTCGCGCTGCCGAGATGCGTGAGCCCGGTGCCGGAAACGAGGCAGCGCGACGGTTCGGCCGGATGATCAATCGGTGAAAGCAATTTCCAATCGGATTGGCCGCGGTAAATGGAGTCGTAATCCAAAACATGGTCCGTTGCCTGGTTTTGAACCAGCGCGACAAGAGAAATTTTTGAATCAACGGCCTGCTGCGCGAGTTGAAAAATGGATTTCACGCCGTCGAGCAAACGCAATCGCGGTTCGTCAACGAGTGCGACGGCACGCGTCGAATTATTTTGAATTTGAACCAGGCGCGTCATTCGATGACTTCAAAGTTTTTCAGTTTTTCTTCGTTCACGGTCAGGCCAAGGCCGGGCGTGTTTTCGTCCAGATCAATGTGGCCGTCCTTCGGCGTCGGCTCGCCGTTGAAGCAATACCAGAACAACTCATTGCCAACCTCAACATCCACCGGCGGGAAAAACTCCGCCATGGGCGAATTCAAACTGGCCATGACCACGTGGTAGTTGTGCATCTGTCCGGCATGCGGAACGACCGGGATTGAGTGCGCCTCGGCCAGCGCCGCAATTTTGCGCGCCTGCGAGATGCCCCCAACACGGTTGGTGTCGAACTGGATGTAATCCACTCCGTGTGACTCGATGAGTTCCCGGAAGCCGTAAAGCGTGTGCTCGTGCTCGCCGCCGGCAATCGGGATGCGGCCGCATTTCTTCAATTCCGCGTAGCCACGGATGTCATCGGGAATGACCGCTTCCTCGAGCCAGCGCAGATTGAATTTTTCAAGCAGCGGAATCATGCGCTTGGCATAGTCCAGATTCCAGCCCATGTAGGCATCGGCCATGATGTCCACGCCTTCGCCCACGGTTTCGCGCACGGTGCGCACCAGCGCGAGGTTTTTCTGCATTCCATCCGCGCCATCGGTCGGTCCCCAGCCGAAACGCAGCTTCATCGCTTTGTAACCTTCGTCCTTGTATTTTTTCGACTCGCGCGCGAGTTCGTCGAGCGGCGTGCTGTAAAGCCGGCTGGCATAGACGGGAATTTTCGGTTTCGTGCGCCCGCCCAGCAGACGATAAACCGGCTGCTTCGCCGATTTGCCGAGAATGTCCCAGAGCGCGATGTCCACGGCGCTGATGGCGACCATGCCGATGCCTTTGCGGCCAAACGCCATCGTCTTGCGATACATGTGTTGCCACAGAAATTCGATGTCCCACGGATCCTGCCCGATGAGCAGCGGCTTCAGATACAGGTCGATGACCTGCTTGGTGATCCGCGGCGACAACGCGGCGTTGCCGATGCCCACGAGGCCGCTGTCGGTGAAGATTTCGCAGATGAGCCAGCTGTGAAACGTGAACGTGCCCATCGTTGCCTTGGTCAGCATGGGCGAAACGGCATCCATCGGGTTTGTGCAAAAATGAGGTGGCAGCGGAACGGTCTTGCCGCGCCATTCGATGGCGCGCGTGCGGATTTCTTTGATTTTCATTTTAAGTTGGTCGAGCTGGATATTTTAACCGCGGATGGGACAAACGCGGAGGCGCGGTGTACGCGGAGGAACGCAGAGTTAAAAATCTCTGCGGCTCTTTGCGGCCTCTGCGTCTCTGCGTTTATTTTTTCAGCCGTGTTCATCCGTGTCCATCCGTGGTTGAAATTTTTAGTGGTTGAATTTTTGGAATCACGAGGCAAATCAAAATAAACGCGGCGACGTGCATTGAACCGGAGATGACGAGCGCGGGCGTGTAGCTGTAGCCGTGATCGCGCATCCAGCCGACAATCTGGCCGAGCAGCACGCCGCCCATCGCGCCCCCGAAACCGACCAGACCCGCGAGCGTGCCGACGGCGCGTCTTGAAATCATGTCCGTCGGCAGAATCATCACCAGCGTGGACCACGATTGCTGGCCGAAGAACGCGAGGCTAAAAATGAAAATCACCCAGCCGAGGGAATGAAATCGCGGCGCGAACATCACCCACGGCATCAGCGCCGCGCTGGCGCCGAGCGCGAGTTTGCGCGAGACGTTCACGGAAAATCCGCGCGACAACAGCCAGCTTGAAAATCCGCCGCCGACCAGACAGCCGGCTCCCGCCGCGGCGTAGGGAATCCAACCGACGCTCGTCGCGGCATTGAATTTGATTTGAAACGTCTCCATCAAAAATTTCGGGAGCCAGAATATGTAGAAATACCACGCGCCGTCGCTTAAAAATTTCGCGCCGACCACCGCCCAGACTTCGCGGTGCGAAAGCAGTTCGCCGAGCGAAACCAGCCGCGCCGACTCGGCGGCCGGCGTTTCCTGGCCGGCGATGATCTTTGCGCGCTCCGCTTCGGACAGCCGCGGGTGCCGGTCCAGCGGACGGTAATCCACCGCCCACCAGATTGTCCACAGCAAACCGAAGCCGCCGGAAACCAAAAACACCCAGCGCCACGGCGCGATGCCGAACCAGCCGATGTAATTCATCACCAGAAAAATGACCCACGGCGCGATCATGGCGCCCACCGCCGTGCCGGCATTGATGATGCCCATCGCCGTGGAACGCTCGTTGACAGGAAACCATTCCGCCACGACCCGCGTCGCCGCCGGGAAACCGCCGCCTTCACCCATGCCGAGCAAGAATTGGCTCGCCATCAGCATGACCAGCGCAAAGGCCAGGCCGCAGACCGGCGGCAGCCCGTAATTGGCCGCCAATCCCTGGCTGGCAACAGCCAGCGACCAGAAAATCATGATCAGCAAAAACCCCCGCTGGGTGCCGAGCCGGTCCAACAGCCAGCCGCCCCCGAGATACATCAGCCCGTAGGCGATCAAAAACGCCGAGTCGAACGTCGCCTTTACCTGGTCAGAAAAGGGATACTGCGCCTTGATGTGGCTCAAGGTCCACGGCAACGTCTGCCGGTCCAGGTAACTCAAGACGATGGCCATGCTCACCAACAGGGCGATGCGCCAGCGCAACCCGGGATGGGGACGGAGGGCGGCGGGAAATCTCGCGCTCGATTGCATTGGGAAATATCAGCGCTCTTGCCCGCCTGGGATTTCTGGCCGGCCGGGCTCATCCAGCAACTGGATGGACGACGCCAGCCCGGGCCCGGGCAGAACGGCGGGCGCGTAAACCGGGCCCGCGGCGGCCATGCGCGCCACCGCCAGCGGCGCGGCGGCAAAAAGCATTTTCCGGAGGTTCAAAGCTTCGTCACTGATATATCAGCGACAAATACGGCGCAATGAAAAAATTACGCGACATATTAACTGGAAATCTCCGCAGGCATTGACCATTTTGTCCCCATATTGCAAAGGCATGAAACGAAACGGCATCGACCGGTCTCCAAAAGTCTCGCTGGGGACGCGTGCCTACATTGAGATTCGCGACCGCGTTTTGCGCGGCGACCTGCCGGTCGGCGTGGCCCTTTCGCGCCGCAAGCTGGCGCAGGAATTGAACATCAGCGTGCCGCCGGTCACGGAGGCCTTGCAGCATCTTGAACGCGACGGACTGGTCGAAAGCCGCCCGCGCGCCGGCACCCGCGTGCGCATTCCCACCCGGCAGGATGTGGAAGACCGCAGCCTCGTGCGCGAGGCGCTGGAAGCCCAGGCGGCACGGTTGTTTGCGGAGCGCGCGACGGCTGAGGAGAAAAAGGATTTGCGGCAGATCGGACGACGCGTTGACCAGCTCTATGCCGCCTGTGAGACAAATTCCTACGACCGCGAGTTTTTGTTTTCCGTCAACACCTATCACATGAAGCTCCATCTCCGCATCGCCGAATGCGCGCGGTGTCCGGCCTTGCGCGATGCGATCGAAAAGGAACAGGTGTTGATCTTCAACTGGCTGTTCGACACGGCGGTTGAACGGCGCGCGCTCGGTTCAGATTTCCACGCCCGCCTCACCAACGCGTTGGCCACCGGGACGCCGGAGCGCGCCGCGGAGGCGATGCGCCGCCATATCCAGCGCGGTTTGAATGAGGTGCTGGAAGGACTTGCCCGCATTGGAGGCGGGCGGAAGAATGTCTGGCGTCCGTCAAAGGCCTTATCCCGGATCAGCCCCCCAGCCAGCGGGCGCCGCTGAACTCACCGGTTTTGAGCGCCGGGCGCTTCCAGGGACCAAAATAAAAAGCCCCGATGCCGGGCTTTTGATTCAATGCGCGAATCCTGTCGATTTGTTGTTGGACGGCCTCCTCGCGCCGCCAGGCGGGCGAACCCGGGAGGCTGCCGCGCCACCGCCTGATTCTCACGAAAGGAAAAATCGTCTTCAAAATGATTGCCAACGCCGCCTGATGGTGCGAGAATGGACTTCTCAACTGATATTTCAATAACCGCCTCGGGCATTATGAAGACCAGAATCAACCGCCGAAAATTCATCCGCCGGGTTGCGGTCGGGGCTGCCGGCATCAGCGTGGCCACCTTGATGGCGCCGGTCAAATCATTGGCCAAAGCCACCCGCGTCGTTTCTCCTCCAGTCCATATGCCGATGCGCCCGCTCGGTCGGACGGGCCGCAAGGTATGCCTCTTCAGCTTGGGCGGCCAGGGGTTGTTGGAAATTCCCGGGCGCACCGACGAGGCCGTGGCGATCATCAACCGTGCCCTTGACCTCGGCGTCAATTACTGCGACACCGCCCATTACTACGGCCACGGCAGCAGCGAGGAGTACTACGGCGAGGCGCTCCAGGGCCGGCGCAAGGATATTTATCTCGCCACCAAGTCCGGCGACCGCACTTACGACGGCGCGATGCGCGAACTGGACGAATCGCTCCAGCGGCTCAAGACGGACCACCTGGACTGCTGGCAGATGCACAACGTCCGCACGCAACAGGATGTGGACAGGATTTTCGCGGACAACGGCGCGCTCAAGGCGTTCCAGAAGGCTCGTGACGAGAAAATCATCCGCTTCATCGGCATCACCGGCCATCGCGATCCGTTCATCCTAAAACAAGCGATCGAAAAATTTCCGTTTGATACGATTCTCATGGCGCTCAACGCGGCGGAAAAAAACCTGCCCCGCGTCCACCATGAGTTCCCGTTCTCCGAAAATTTGCTGCCAACGGCGGTGGACAAAAAGATGGGCATCATCGGCATGAAAGTTCCCGCGCTCGGAAAAATCTTCAAACCCGACGGCCTCGCCACCATGGACCAGGCGATGGGCTACGTCCTTACACTGCCCGTCAGCACTGTCATCATCGGCATCAAGACGATTCCCGAACTGGAAGAAAACGTTCGCATCGCCAAAAACTTCAAACCTTTCGCAGCGGAGGAAATGGCGAAGCTGGAAGACCTCACCCGGCCTTATTACGCCGACGCGACTTTTTTCAAGCGACAGAAAGGTTATTGATCGGCTGGAATTGTCGCCGGGTGACAAACGCGGAAGAGGGTGAAAACAATGAAAATTAAGACAGCAGATCGGCGTCCGGTTGCGCCTGAAACTATCTGAAGTATTCATGGCCATGCATCTCCCAGCTCCAACCCGTTATGATAAACCATCCGTCCATCAGCAGAAAAGGAATCCGAACCTCATGCTCGGAGGATCAAACACCTGAAAAATTGTCTCGACAATGGGGAGCAACTGACGATAATGGAAAACACCTCAAGGGCTGCTTCCGGGAAACACCTATGACCAGCCAGATCGCCAGAAAAACTGTCGGAGATTTTCGTCAGGCGCAAACGCCCGCCGGTGAAGCGGAAAGTTTGACCGCCCGCGAACAGGAAGTTTTGGAACTGCTCGCGAAAGGCTGCCTTTACAAAGAAATTGCGGATACGTTACAGATCAGTTACCGCACCATCTCCACGCATACCGAACACATTTACAAAAAACTTCATGTCCATTCGCGAGCGCAGGCGGTCGCCAAACATTGCGGACTACTAACGTAAAGCGCGAGGGCTATTGTGGCTGCGGTGGCGCGTTTGTTTCTTTGGCCATTCCGGCCTCGAATTCGGCACGGGCTTTGGCTGCTTCTGCGGCTTGGGCTTCGTTGGCTGCCATTTCAGTTTTTAATCTGGCATCCAGGATTTCCACGTCCGCTGCTTTCCATAATTGCTTGATGTAAGCCGGCGCCAGCGTTTGTTTTTGATCCACCGTCAGCATTTTTTTGAGTTTATCGCTGAGGGCGGCGAACTCGCCCTTTTTGGCCGGAATGATTTCGAGCAGTTGGAAAAAGCGGTAGCCTTCTGCGTTGGTGAGCACGTCGCTGATTTGACCGGGCTTCATGGAAAACGCCAGGTCGCCAAATTCCATCTGCTCCCGGCTGAATGTGAGCTCGCCGGCGCCTTTCGCGACGGGGTCTTCGTTGTATTTTTTGGCGAGGGCGGTAAAATCTTCGCCGGCACGAACGCGTTTGAGCAGGCCCTCAATCTGCTTGCGCTTGGCCTGAATCGTGGCGGCGGGCAACGGCGGCGCGGCCGAGGTGGTGAAGTCGGACGTCGTCAAAAGCACCAGTTCGCGGATGCGCGCCTCTTCCGGCTCGTCAAAAGCCCCGGGATTGTCGTCGAAATATTTTCTGGCATCGGCGTCCGTCACCTTGATTCCCAGTTGCCGTGTCAGCGTCGTCTGGGCCGCCTCCTCCTGGAAAAGCATGAGGCGCAGATCGTCCGGTGTCATGAGCGTTTCCTTCAACTGGCGATTAAATTCCGACTCGCCCATGGTTTTCACAATGTTCGTGAAGTTCACGTCGTTCTTCCGGCGCCCTTCTTCTTTTTCAGCGTCGGTCGCTTTTTGCAACACGAGTTGAATCTCAATCAACTGGGCCAGGATGCGCATTTCGGCGTCCGGCGGCAGGGGATGTTTTGGATCATTGACCCTGGCCGTGGCGAGCACCTGATCCATGGCGCGCCGTTTGATTTCAAAACCCTTGCCTCGCGCCACGATGGAATCACCGGAGATCGAAGCGGCATCGGAATTAGTGGCGGACGCGCCGGAGGCGGCATTCGCCGGCGGCAAAACCAACAGGGCAATGACCAGTGAAGTAAAAAAAAACAATTTCATTTTGCGTTTTGTTCAAGCACGACAAGGTTTGGGTTCGGAATTATTGTGTGCGATTGACGTCATTATGCCGGGTGATGCGCAACCAGGCAATGGATCGCCGGTGGGTTTGGCAT
>Ga0265320_10002231_pt1 | contig 13590 bp, 14 predicted proteins | sample 4827metaG_FD_202087 | JGI IMG/M metagenome (GOLD analysis project Ga0265320, IMG submission 202087) | Rhizosphere microbial communities from Carex aquatilis grown in University of Washington, Seatle, WA, United States - 4-8-27 metaG | ecosystem: Host-associated > Plants > Roots > Rhizosphere >...
CCGCGACGTCGCCGTGGCGCTGGAAGCAAGCATGGGCTCCAAGCCCCTCATGGTGTGGCACCGCGACACCCAGCTTCCCGACCTGGACCTGATCGTGGTCCCGGGCGGCTTCTCCTATGGCGACTACCTGCGCTGCGGCGCCATGGCGGCGCACTCGCCGATCATGCGCGAGGTCAAGGCCAAGGCCGAGAAGGGCACCCGGGTGCTGGGCATCTGCAACGGTTTTCAGATCCTGACCGAGACGGGGCTGCTGCCGGGCGTGCTGATGCGCAACCGCAATCTCAAGTTCATCTGCAAGGACGTCTGCCTGCGGGTGGAGAACGCCGACACCGACTTCACCCGCAAGCACAGGCTGGGCGACGTGGTGCGCTATCCCGTCGCCCATGCCGAAGGCAATTACTTCGTGGATGCCGAGACCTTCCGCGCCATGGAAGGTAACGGGCAGGTGGCGTTCCGCTACTGCTCCAGGTCCGGCGTGGTGTCCGACGCCGCCAATCCCAATGGCGCCCTGTCCAACGTGGCCGGCGTGTACAACGAGGCCAAGACGGTGCTGGGCCTGATGCCCCATCCCGAGCGTCTGGCCGAGGACCTGCTGGGCGGGCGTGACGGCAAGGCCATGTTCGATTCGCTGGTGGAGGCGCTGTCATGAGCGAGCATGGCGAGTGCGGGCGCATTGAGCGCCCCGGAGCGAAGCGGAGGAGCCAGGTGAGCGTGAGCGAACGCCCGGCGCTTGAGGGACTGAAATAATGAGCAAGATTACTCCCGAAGTCATCGCCCAGCACGGCATCAAGCCCGACGAGTACCAGAAGATTCTCGAGATCATGGGCCGCGAGCCCAATCTTACCGAACTGGGCATCTTCTCGGTGATGTGGTCCGAGCACTGCTCCTACAAGTCGTCGAAGAAGTGGCTGAAGACCCTGCCGACCAAGGCGCCGTGGGTGATCTGCGGTCCGGGCGAGAATGCCGGCATCATCGACATCGGCGACGGCCAGGCCATCGTCTTCAAGATGGAAAGCCACAACCACCCCAGCTTCATCGAGCCCTATCAGGGCGCGGCGACCGGCGTGGGCGGCATCCTCCGGGACGTGTTCACCATGGGCGCGCGGCCCATCGCCAACATGAACGCATTGCGCTTCGGCGACCCCTCGCACCCCAAGACCCGCCATCTGGTGGCGGGCGTGGTGGCCGGCATCGGCGGCTACGGCAATTGCGTCGGCGTGCCCACCGTGGGCGGCGAGACCAATTTCCACCCCAGTTACAACGGCAACATCCTGGTCAACGCCATGACCGTGGGTCTGGCCGACAAGGACAAGATCTTCTACTCGGCGGCCGCCGGCATCGGCAACCCGGTGGTCTATTTCGGCTCGAAGACCGGTCGCGACGGCATCCACGGCGCGACCATGGCCTCGGCCGAGTTCGACGAGAAGTCGGAGGAGAAGCGCCCCACCGTGCAGGTGGGTGATCCCTTCACCGAGAAGCTGCTGATCGAAGCCTGCCTGGAACTGATGGCCACCGACGTCATCGTCGCCATCCAGGACATGGGCGCCGCCGGCCTGACCTCCTCGTCGTTCGAGATGGCATCCAAGGGCGGCCTGGGCATCGAGATGGACCTGGACGCCGTGCCCATGCGCGAAGAGGGCATGAGCGCCTACGAGATCATGCTGTCCGAGAGCCAGGAACGCATGCTGATGGTCTTGAAGCCCGGCCCCGAGGCCGAGGCCAAGGCCAAGGCCATCATGGACAAGTGGGAACTGGACTTCGCCGTGGTGGGCGTGCTGACCGACACCGGCCGCATGGTGCTGAAGCGCCATGGCGAGGTGGTGGCCGACCTGCCCATCGATCCGCTGGCCCTGGCCTCGCCCGAATACGACCGTCCGTGGACGGCGCCGGCCAAGCGCCCGGTGGTCGAGGCCAAGGACGTCGAACTGGTCTGCCCGGCCGAGGCGCTGAAGACCCTGGTGGCCTGCCCCGATCTGGCCTCCAAGCGCTGGATCTACTCCCAGTACGACCACATGGTGATGGGTGATACCGTGGGCCGCCCCGGCGGAGATGCCGCCGTGGTGCGCATCCACGGCACCGACAAGGCGGTGGGCATCACCACCGACGTGACGCCGCGCTATGTGCTGGCCGATCCCTACGAGGGCGGGCGGCAGGCGGTGGCCGAGGCCTATCGCAATCTGTCGGCGGTCGGCGCCCTGCCCATGGCCATCACCGACAATCTGAACTTCGGCAATCCGGAAAAGCCCGAGATCATGGGCCAGATCGTCGAGGCCATCCGCGGCATGGGCCAGGCCTGCAAGGAACTGGACTTCCCCGTGGTTTCCGGCAACGTCTCGCTCTACAACGAGACCCAGGGCACCGCCATCCTGCCCACCCCGGCGGTGGGCGGCGTCGGCCTGCTGGAAGACGTCAGCAAGTCGGCGACCGTGCCGTTCAAGGCCGCCGGTTCGTCCGTGGTGCTGATCGGCGAGACCAAGGGCTGGCTGGGGTCGTCCCTCTACCTGCGGGAAATCTGCAAGCGGGAGGACGGTGCTCCGCCGCCCGTGGCGCTCCATCGCGAGCGCCGCGCCGGCGAGCTGGTCCGCCAGTTGATCCAGGACGGTCAGGTGCTGGCCTGCCACGACGTCTCCGACGGCGGTCTGCTGGTGGCGGTGGCCGAGATGGCCATGGCTTCCGACGGCCATATCGGCGCCCAGTTGGATGCTCCCTCGAACCTGCCGCTGCACGCCTGGTGCTTCGGCGAGGATCAGGGGCGCTACATCCTGGAAATCTCCGACAACGACCTCGCCAGCGTGCTGGAAGAGGCGGCCGAGCATGACACCACCGCCCGCGTCATCGGCAAGACCGGCGGCCACGTCATCAGTGTCGGCGGCCGCGCCGTGCCGGTCTACGAACTGGCCGAGGCCAACGAGGGCTGGCTGCCCGCCTATATGGGCGAGGAAATGTCGGGCCACTGAGGCAGAGACTGCGAAGCAAGGCCCGCCCCGGCATGGGGCGGGCCTTTTTCATGGGCTTGTTGTCGGCGAATAATTGCAATACGCTTTAGCTTAACAGCGTAAGGGTGCGTGATGCCGTTGACCGACCTGCAAAAAAGAACCGCTCAGGCCATCGTCAATATTTTCGAGACGGGGCGCGCCCTGGGGGATTATGGGCAGGTGACCCTGCTGGCCGGCGACAGCGGGCAACTGACCTATGGGCGATCGCAGACCACCCTGGCCAGCGGCAACCTCTACCTGCTGATCAAGGATTACTGCGCCGCCGCCGGGGCTGCCCTGGCCGGTGCGCTGTCGCCCTATCTGCCGCGTTTGGAGGGCTGCGATCCGGTGCTCAACACCGATACCGCCTTTCGGGGGCTGCTGCATGGCGCCGGTGACGACCCGGTGATGCAGGCCTGCCAGGACGCCTTTTTTGACCGCATCTACTGGGCGCCGGCCGTCAGCTATGCCTCGGCCCTGAACCTCGATCTCGGGCTGTCGGTGGTGGTGGTCTACGACAGCATGGTCCACGGTTCGTGGAAGGCCATGCGTGACCGGACGCTGGCCGCCCATCCCATGCCCGGCACCGACCAGAAGACCTGGGTCGCCGCCTATGTGGCGACGCGGCGTGCCTGGCTGGCGGGGAATTCCAATACCCTGCTGCGCAAATGCGTCTACCGCATGGATGCCTTCGACGCTCTGATCGCCGCCGGCGCCTGGGACTTGCCGCTGCCGCTCACCGTGCGCGGCGTTCAGCTTTCCCCGGAGGTGCTGGACGGCGCGGCGGCCCCGGTACGGGCATCGGCGGCCGCGGCGGGCGACCGCATCCTGCGCCTCAGCAACCCCCTGATGCAGGGTGAGGACGTCAGGGCGGTGCAGACCCGGCTCGGCATCGAAGCCGATGGCTATTTCGGCGACGATACCCGGAATGCGGTGATCGCCTTCCAGACCTCCCACAAGTTGACCGCCGACGGTATCGTCGGACCGTCAACCCTGTCGGCTTTGGGGTTATAGCGCTGTTGCGACCGCCAAGGCGGCCCCGTATTGTGGGCGCGGAAGGGGAGCTTTAGGAAAGACACGCCATGCCTATGGAAGCCAGTGAGATCGAAGCCCTGATTCGCGAGGGCATTCCCGACGCCAGAGTGATCATCGAGGATTTGCGCGGCGACGGCGACCATTACTCGGCCCTGGTGATTTCCGAGGCGTTCCGTGGCAAGAGCCGCGTCGCCCAGCATCAGATGGTCTTTGCCGCCATGCAGGGCAAGATGGGCGGCCAACTGCACGCCATGGCGCTGCAGACCGCCACGCCCGACGCCGCTCCCGATTTCGCCAAGGATTAGGCTGGCGCGCTTGCGCCACGGCATTGTGCTGCCTACATCTCAACCACGATCCGTCACGATCATTTCCAAGGAATTCCCACCGATGACCAATCCCGTTTTCGACCGCATCCGCCAGGACCTTTCCGAGAATGATGTGGTTCTCTATATGAAGGGCACGCCGATGTTCCCGCAGTGCGGCTTCTCCGCCGCCGTGGTGCAGGTGCTGACCAATCTGGGCGTCAAGTTCAAGGGCATCGACATCCTGGTCGATCCGTCCCTGCGCGAGGGCGTCAAGCAGTTCACCAACTGGCCGACCCTGCCGCAGCTCTATGTGAAGGGCGAGTTCGTCGGCGGCTGCGACATCGTGCGCGAAATGGCCGAATCGGGCGAGCTGAAGCAGTTGATGGCCGACAAGGGCGTCGCCTCCGCCTAAAGACTTCGCCTCATCGAGGACAGGCGGCCCGGAAGCGATTCCGGGCCGTTTTCTTAGGGGATATCTCTCGCATAGACCTCCAGCGCCGACAGGCCGCTTTCCAGGTCCTCGATCTCGAAGCATTTCTGCATGATGGATTCGGCGCCCTGGGCGATCCAGCCCTCGTGCTTGCGCGGGTCCTGGGACCCGGTGGTGACGATGACCGGGATGTCTTTGAGCCACGGATCGAGCTTCATGTAGATCAGCAGTTCGGAGGCGTCCTCGGTGCCCACCTGCCCGTCGAGCAGCACCACGTCGGTATCGCCGCCATCCGTCCGCTCGATCCGGTCGTGAAAGTAGTCGACCGCTCCGTCGATGCTGTCGACCCAGGTTATGGCACAGTCGAACACCTGGGCTCCCAGCGCGAATTGCTGCAATCGCGCCTCGGCCACGTTGTCTTCGACAATCAGCACCTTGAGGTGTCGCACGGCGGCCTTCGCCGAGAGTCCAATCATGCGTCAATATAGCCGAAACTACTTGTACGAGAAAGTCCTTCGGCAATGGTACAAAGAACAACGGCCCGGAGTTGCCTCCGGGCCGTGTCGTATTGCCGAGGGGCGAACCTTAGCGCGAATAGAATTCGACGACCAGGTTCGGTTCCATCTGCACGGCATAGGGGACATCGCCCAGCTTGGGGATGCGGACGAACTTGCCCTTCATCTCCTTGTGGTCGACTTCCATGTAGTCGGGAACGTCGCGCTCGCCGGACTGGGCGGCCTCGAGGATCAGGGCCATGTCCTTGGACTTGGTCTTCACCGAGATGACGTCGCCTTCGTTGACGCGATAGGACGGAATGTTGACGCGCTTGCCGTTCACCAGGATGTGGCAGTGGTTGACCAGCTGGCGGGCGGCGAACGGGGTGGGGGCGAACTTCAGGCGGTAGACCACCGCGTCCAGACGGCACTCCAGCAGGCCGATCAGGTTCTCGGAGGTGTCGCCACGACGGCGCACGGCCTCGTCATACAGACGGCGGAACTGCTTCTCGCTGATGTTGCCGTAGTAGCCCTTGAGCTTCTGCTTGGCCATCAGCTGGGTGCCGAAATCGGACGGCTTCTTGCGGCGCTGACCGTGCTGGCCGGGAGGGTTCTCCTTGCCGCGGTTCAGCGGGGACTTGGAACGGCCCCACAGGTTGGCGCCCAGGCGGCGGTTAATCTTGTACTTGGCTTCAATACGCTTGCTCATGGTCTTCCTTCTGGCCGAATTGATCAGCCTATTGGCGTTTGTCCCGATAGTCCTGATCCGCCCCAAGGGACGGGGAGGGGTGGACGCGCCAAACGGCCGGCCACCCGCTTTCTCGGGAGGAGAAGGGGCGCACTATACGGATCGGGCGAGGTTTTTCAAGCCCGAATCTTGGCGACGAAGCCCTCTACCGCCCGGCTGAGGTCGGCGGCGCCGCCCGACAATTGCCGCGCCGTGCCCAGCACCTCCGACGACGAGGTTCCGGCGGCCGAGACCGCGCCCACGGCATCGCCCAGGCTGCGGGTGACGTCGCTGGTGCCGCGCGCCGCCTGCTCGGCGCTGCGGGCGATTTCCCGGCCGGCCTCGGCCTGCTGCTCCACCGCCTGGGAGATGGCGTCGGCGATGCGGCTCATGCGCTCGATGACCTCGCCCACATGGCCGATGGCGCCGGCCGCCTTGCCGGTCTCCGCCTGGATGGCGGCGATCTGCTCGGAAATCTCTCCGGTGGCCTTGGCGGTCTGGCTGGCCAGTCCCTTGACCTCGCCGGCCACCACGGCGAAGCCCTTGCCGGCTTCGCCCGCCCTGGCCGCCTCGATGGTGGCGTTCAAGGCCAGCAGGTTGGTCTGCGCCGCGATGGCGTTGATCATCCGTACCACGTCGCCGATGCGCGCCGCCGCGTCGGACAGTCCCGACATGATGCGGTTGGTGCGTTCGGATTCCGCGACGGCTTCCCGCGAGATGGAGGTGGACTCGTTCACCTGGCGGCTGATCTCGGCGATGGAGGCGGTCAACTGCTCGGCGGCGGCGGCCACCGAATCCACGTTGGACGAGGCGGTCTCGGCCGCCTGGCCCACCGAGGCGGCGTCGCGGCCGGCCGACTGGGTCATCTCCTGCAGCGAACGGGCCGCTTCTTCCATGCGGGCCGAGGCATTGGTGACGAAGTCCACCACGCCGCGCACGGTGGAATCGAACTCGTCGGCCATGCGGACCCGGGCGAGGCGGCGCTCCTCGCTGGCGTTGCGCTCGGCCTCCAACTGGCTGCGGCGCAGGTTTTCCACTTCTATGGCGTGGTCCTTGAAGGTCTGGACGGCGCGGGCGATATCGCCGATCTCGTCGCGGCGATGGGTGCCGGTCACCTCCACCTGGGTGTCGCCGCCGGCCAGCCGTCCCATGGTGCCGATGGCGTCTTGTACCGGTACGGTGATGGAGCGGGTCACCGCCAGGGTGAGGCCGCCCAGGGCCAGGACGCCGAGGGCGATCACCCAGGCCGAGGCGGTGCTGGTGGAGCGGTAGGTGTCCATGGCCGAGAGGAACTCGTCCCTGGCCAGGCCGATCTCCTTGTCCATCAGGGCGCGCACGGCGGCGGTGGCCTCGTTGTAGCGGCCGGTGGTCTCCTCGGTCATGGTCTCGCGGGCACCGAAAGCGTCGCCGTCGCCGAACTGCCTGAGAGTCGACCGGTAGGCGCCGCGGTAACCGTCGAAGGCCGACTGGAAGGCGGCGCTCAGGGCCTTTTCCTCGGCGCCGTGGCTGTCGGAGGCATAGGCCTTCCACAGCCCGTCCGCCTCGGCATCCATGGCCTCGATGTCCTTGGACATGCGTTCCAGGGTCAGGCGGCTTTCGCTCTGCAGCACGGTGGCCACGGCGCCCTGGATGCGATGGACGGAATCCAGCACGCGGGCCAACTGGCCCATGGGGACCACCCGCGCGCCATAGACCGCCTCGATGCCGCCGGCGACGCGCTTGCCGCCCAGCATGCCGGCGGCGCCGACCGCCGACAGTAACGAGATGGCGATGATCAGCAATATGGATAGACGAGCGCCGAACCTGATGCGTTGCAGCATTAGTGCCCCCTGAATGACGAATATTTTTCGTTATTGGAGGAAACTAATAGTCAGGCCCCACGGCGTGGGACAATTACGGTGATCCACATATGAAATTCGGTCGATGTGGAAAACCGTAATTTAGGGAGATTCTATTTTTCCCCTCTTGTGCCGGTAGGTCACAAGTTCATGGACGATGCCGTGCAGGGTCTGAATCTCCTGCCCGGTCAGGTTGGCGCGCTGGAACATGTTGCGGATGTTGCGAACCATCACCGGGCGCTTGTCGGACACCCGCAGGAAGCCGCAGGCATCCAGTTCGCGCTCCAGGTGCTCGAAGAAGAAGATCAGCTTCTCCTTGGAGGCCGGGCCTTCCGATCCCTTGGTCATGGGGGGCAGCGAGCCGGCGACGCCGCATTGATGCCATTCGTATGAGATCAGCAGCACCGCCTGGGCCAGATTGAGCGAGCAGTACTCGGGATTGAGCGGCACGGTCAGCACGGTATCGGCCACCGCCACGTCGTCATTCTCGAGGCCGGTGCGCTCGGGGCCGAACAGCACGCCGAACCTCTGGCCCTCGCCATGGGCGATGCGCATGTGGGCGGCGGCCTCGCGCGGGGTGTCCACCGGCTTGGTCATGTAGCGGTCGCGCCCCGTGGTGGCCCACACCCGGTTGAGGTCGGCGACGGCGTCCTTGGTCTGCTCGAAGATCTTGGCCGACAGCAGGACGCGGTCGGCGCCCGAGGCGCTCGCGATGGCCTTTTCGTTGAGCCAGCCCTCGCGCGGCGCCACGATGCGCATGTCGGTCAGGCCGCAATTGAGCATGGCCCGCGCGGCGGTGCCGATGTTCTCGGACAGTTGCGGCCGTACCAGGATGATGGCGGGGCCGGGGGCGGCGGTGTCGGTCATCGGATGTTCCGGCATCACTCGTCTTTGAAGTGGAACAGCATGAAGGTGATGGAATCCTGCAGGGCTTCCAGCGAGGCTTCCAGCACGTTGGTGTGCACGCCCACCGTGGTCCAGCGGTGGCCCTTGTCGTCCTCGCTCTCGATGGTGACGCGGGTCTTGGCGGCGGTGCCCACCGTGCTTTCGGTGATGCGCACCCGGTAGTCCTTGAGCTCGAGCGCGGTCAGCGCCGGATAGACCCGGGTCAGCACCTTCCTGAGCGCCACGTCGAAGGCGTGGACCGGGCCGGTGCCTTCGCCCACCTCCATGTATTCGGTGCCGCCGACCTCGACCTTGACCGTGGCCTCGGACAGGGTGATCCAGTCGCCGCGGGCGTTGCGGCGCCGCTCGTCGATGACGCGGTAGCGTTCCAGCTGGAAGTATTCCGGCACCTCGCCCAGGGCGCGGCGCACCAGCAGCTCGAAGCTGGCGGCGGCCTGATCGTAGGCATAGCCCTCGTGCTCCAGTCGCTTGACCAGATCGACCAGATCGGTGGCCTCGCGGGCGTCGAAGGTAACCTGCATCTGCTCGACGACGCGGACCAGGCCTTCCTTCTTGACGTGGTCGAGGTCGACGCCGATCTCGGCCATGCGCGCCACCAGATTGGAGCGGCCGGCCTGATCCGACATGACGATGTGGCGCACATTGCCCACCGAGGTGGGGTCGATGTGCTCGTAGCACTTGGGGTCCTTGGCCACGGCGGAGACGTGCAGGCCGCCCTTGTGGGCGAAGGCCGAACTGCCGACATAGGGCTGGCCGCGCGACGGAGTGCGGTCCAGCACCTCGTCCAGGGCGCGCGATACCGAGACCAGATTCTTCAGGTCCTCGGGCGCGATGCCGGTGTTAAAGCCCATCTTCAGCATCAGGGCCGGGATGATGGAGATCAGGTTGGCGTTGCCGCAACGCTCGCCCAGGCCGTTCAGGGTGCCCTGGATCTGACGCACGCCGGCCTCGACGGCGGCCAGCGAATTGGCCACCGCCGTGTCGGAATCATTGTGGCAGTGGACGCCCAGATGGGAGCCGGGGATGCCGCCCTTGATCACTTCGCCGACGATGCGCCGCATCTCGTGCGGCAGGGTGCCGCCGTTGGTATCGCACAGCACCACCCAGCGGGCGCCGGCATCATAGGCGGCCTTGGCCGCCGACAGGGCGTAGGCGGGGTTGGCCTTGTAGCCGTCGAAGAAATGCTCGGAATCGAACATCACCTCGTCCACCTTGGTCAGGGCGTGCTTCACGGAATCGGCGATCATCCGCAGGTTCTCGTCCAGCTCGATGCCCAGCGCCACGGTGACCTGGAAGTCCCAGCTCTTGCCCACCATGGTGGCGACGCGGGCCGGGGTGACCAGCAGGGCGTTGAGCCCCGGATCGTTGTCGGCCGAGCGTCCGGCCCGCCGGGTCATGCCGAAGGCGGTCAGGCGCGAGCGCTTGAAGGCGGGTGGGTCGGCGAAGAAGGCGTCATCGGTGGGATTGGCCCCCGGCCAGCCGCCCTCGACGTAGTCGATGCCGATTCGGTCCAGCTCGCGCGCGATCCGCACCTTGTCGGCGGCGGAGAAATCCACTCCCTGAGTCTGCGCGCCGTCGCGCAGGGTGGTGTCATAGAGGTAAACGCGCTCGGCCATGACGATCTCGATCCGCCCGGAAAACATTGGGGAAAGGGTGGAAACATGCCCCATCAGGGGGGTATTGGGCAAGGGCTTACCGTTTTTGATTCCGCCGGCAACTGTGATGAGTCTCACGGTTCGTTGGAAAGGATTGCTCTATGAACAGGGAGGGTGTGACGAGAGAATGTGAGGTAATTCACAATGAGCGTAATGAGGGGCATATGTATAAAGACCATATCGGCCTGTGTGATGACGCTCACGGTGTTTGACTGTTTCGCCAGTGATATTGCCTATATTCGTAGTGATTCTGATACGACCGGTATGGCGTCTTGGTATGGGGCCAAGTATCGCGGTCGTCATACCGCCAGTGGCGAGCGCTTTGACCCCGCCGACCTGACGGCGGCCCATCCCTTTCTGCCCATGGGCACCCTGGTGGAGGTTTCCCGGCCGGACCATGGCAGAAGCGTCGTGGTGCGCATCAATGATCGCGGTCCGGGGGGCGGCCGGGTGCTCGACGTCTCCGAGGCGGCGGCCCGGCGCCTGGGCATGACGGGGGAGGGGACCGCCTTCGTTTCCCTGCGGGTGATCGGCTCGGCCGACTAAAGAGCTAATGAATTGTAAATGGATAGTAAGGCATATTTACATCTCATTCGCAGTCCTGTATCTCCTTCACCCATGTTAGGAAAACCCTGGGCAGAATGCCCCGCACTTCAATGCAGGCAGGATGCAGGACTGACACGATGAAGGCGATCAAGACGGCGGCATTGGCCGCACTCCTGGTGGCGGCCACGTCTCTTCCGGCTTCGGCTGAGATGGCCGGAGCGGCGGCCCTGGGGCGCGAAAGCTACGGCATCGCTTCCTGGTACGGGCCGGGCTTCAAGGGCAACCGTACCGCCAGCGGTGAGAAATTCGACCCCAAGGCGTTGACCGCCGCCCATCCCACGCTGCCGTTCGGCACGCTGCTCGAGGTCTCGCGGCCCGACCGCAAGAAGTCGGTGATCGTGGTGGTCACCGATCGCGGTCCCTATGCCGCTGGGCGCTCCATCGACCTGTCGCGGGCGGCGGCCAGGCGGCTGCACATGAGCTACCTGGGGGCGGTACCGGTCAAGATGCAGGTGGTGGGGATGACGGAATAGCGGAAGCGCCGGGGCCATATGGCCCCGGGCGTCCGTCATCGCTTCAGCGATGGGTGGCCTTGGTCACCGTTCCGGTGGCCGCATCCACCTGGAAGTGGGCCTTGGCGCCGCTGTCATCGCGGGCCTCGACCACATAGCCGTCGTTCTTCCATTCCAGTTCGGACAGATTCCAGTGGCCCTGCTCGGCGGCGGCCAGCATGGCTTTGACCGCGCTGGTACCGGTTTCCGGCGTGGTGGCGGTGCTGAGACGGGCCGCCTCGGGCAGCAGCTCGCCGGTGCGGGCATCCACCGAGAAGGTGGCCAACTGGCCGGACGGTGCCCGCACGGTGGCGAGATAGCGGCCATGATCGCGGTCGAGGGCACGCAGGTCGTGGCCGTCGGCCACCATCTGGTTGAGGATGACGGCGGGAGGCAGGATATCGCCGGCCGGCTTGTCCTTGGCCTGGGCGATCGAGGTCAGGGCGAGGCCGGTAACGGTGGCGGCGATCAGGGCGGTCTTGGTCAACATGGCGGTGTCTCCGATTGGTGGGGCATTCAACTGGAGACAGTGTGCCCCAGGCCGCCCCAACCGGAGCTGAACCGCCGGTTCATGCGGCGTTCAGATAACGCCCTTCTCCTTCAACCCGGCGATCTCCTCCTCGCTCAGGCCCAGCAGCCCGCCATAGATTCGGGCGTTGCCCTCGCCCAGGCGGGGGCCGAGATGCTCGACCCGGCCGGGAGTGGCCGACAGCTTGGGCACCACGCCGGGCACCACCACGCTGCCCAGCACCGCGTCGGCCACCCGCAGCAGATTGTCGCGCGCCTGGAATTGCGGGTCCTCGAAGATGTCGGCGATGGTGTTGAGCGGCGCGGCCGGAACCTCGAACTCCAGGCACAATTCCATCACCGTCTCGCGCGGGCGGGTGGCGGTCCAGTGGCCGACCAGGGCGTCGACGTCGGCCCGCTCGGCCAGCCGCTGGCGCAGCAGGCCCCATTTGGCCGGGTCGGCCAGTTCGGGCCGCTCCATGGCCTCGCACAGGCGAGCGAACATGCGGTCGGTGGTGCAGGCCAGCGCCAGCCATTTGCCGTCACCGCAGCGGAAATGGCCGTGGGGGCAGGCATTGACCGTGCCGGCGCCTTCCCGTTCGCGCACCTTGCCGAACATGGCGTAGGCCGGGGCGATCTCGTCCAGGGCGCGGAATACGGATTCGTAGAGGGCGAGATCGATGACCTGCCCCTCGCCGGTGGCGTCCCGATGCCTGAGGGCCAGCAGCACGCCGATGGCGCCGTAAAGGCCGCTCATGTAATCGGCCAGCGAAGTGGAGCCCGGCGTCACCGGGACATCGCCCGGCATGCCGGCCAGATAGGACAGGCCGCCGAAGGCATGGGCGATGCGGGCGAAGCCGGGGCGGTCCTTGTAGGGGCCTGTCTGGCCGTAGCCCGAGATGCGCAGCATGACCAGGCCGGGATTGACCCGGCGCAGTTCCTCCCAGCCCAGTCCCCATTTCTCCAGGGTGCCGGGGCGGAAATTCTCGGCGATGACGTCGGCGCGTGTCGCCAGTTGGAGGAACAGGGCGCGGCCTTCGGGCTTGCGCAGGTCCAGCGTCACCGAATCCTTGTTGCGCGCCTCGGACAGCCACATCAGCGAATCGCCCTCGCGTTCGGTGATGGAGCCGAAGCGGCGGAAGGTATCGCCACCGGCCGGCTGCTCCACCTTGATCACCTCGGCGCCGAACTCGCCCAGGATGGCGGCGGCATAGGGAGCGGCGATGAAGGTGGCGATATCGAGGACGCGAATGCCGTCCAGGGGGCGTTTCGGGTGGGGCATGGTGTCTCGCCGGCAATGGGGCCGTCTTGATACCACGCCCGATCTCGGCCGATCTACACGGTCTTGACGCTGCCGAGGAAGGTTTCCACGTGCTTGCCCAGGCTGGTACCGGCTTCCTTCATGTCTTCCGCCACGGTGGACATGCTGGAGGCCATCTCGCCGGTCATCCGCGCGGCCGACGACACCTCGGTGATGTTGCTGGTCACCTCGTGGTTGCCGTTGGCGGCCTCCTGGACATTGCGGACGATTTCCTGGGTGGCGGCGTTCTGCTCCTCGACGGCGGCGGCGATGGACGACACCACCTCGTCCACCCGGCCGATGGCGGCGCCCACCGTCTTG
>Ga0265320_10002234_pt1 | contig 13585 bp, 10 predicted proteins | sample 4827metaG_FD_202087 | JGI IMG/M metagenome (GOLD analysis project Ga0265320, IMG submission 202087) | Rhizosphere microbial communities from Carex aquatilis grown in University of Washington, Seatle, WA, United States - 4-8-27 metaG | ecosystem: Host-associated > Plants > Roots > Rhizosphere >...
CGGTGTGCTTCAGATCGCCATGAACCTGCTGCGGTCAGCCGACGACGCTCACGATATCTACCAGGAAGCGTTCCTGCGGGTGTTCAAAAACCTCCACCTGTTCCGGCTGGACTCTAGCTTCAGCACCTGGCTGTACCGGATCGTGACGAACCTGTGCCTGGACCAGATGCGCAAGCGGAAGACGCGGCGCGAGGAGTCCTCGGTGGTGGAGACCGAAGACGGGCCGCGGGACCGGCTGGATATGGTGGCGGAAGGCAGGGAGCTGGGCGATCCGCAGCGCTCGCTCATCAGCCGGCAGTTGAGATCCCGCATCGACAGGGTGCTGGGCGAGCTCACGGAAAAGGAGCGGCTGGTTTTCGAGCTGCGGCATTACCAGGGCATGCGGCTGAGGGCTATCGGCGAAACGCTCGGCACCAGCGAAGAGGCCGCCAAGATGTGTCTGTTTCGCGCCACGCAGAAAATGCGCGTGGCGTTGGGAGATTTTGTATGACTTGCGAATTGGCGAAGAAGAATGCAGCGCTGTTTCTCTACGGCGAACTGACGATCGAAGAGGAGCAGGCCTTCCAGGACCATATCGAAGCCTGCGCGGAGTGCGGCCGGGAATTCGAGACGGAGAAGCGGGTGCAGGCGGCGCTCAACCGGAACGAAGTGGCCATCGATCCCGCTCTGCTCGTGCGCTCGCGGCGCGAACTTGGGCTGCGCCTGGAGAACGCCCGCATGCGGCGGGCGGGGCTCGGGGCGTGGCTGCGGCGCCTGTCCGATCTGCGGATGGCGGCGCTGGCGCGGCCGGCCGCGGCTCTGGCGCTGGTGGCGCTGGGGTTCTTCGGGGCCCGTCTGACCGCGCCGAAAGCGGCGCCGGTGCACGAAGTGGCCGGAGTGGGCGCGGCGGAACCAGGTGTGCTGCGCGTGCGGTATCTCGAGCCAGGGCCCTCCGGGCGGGTGCAGTTGGTGGTGGACGAGACGCGCCAACGAACGATCTCGGGCACAGTGGACGACGACCAGATCCGAAGGCTGCTGCTGGCGGCCGCGCGCGAATCCACCGATGCCGGTCTGCGCGCCGAGTCGATGGACGTCCTGAAGGCCGAGCGCTCGGCCGGCGAATTGCGGCCGGTGTTGCTTTATGCGTTGCAGCACGATTCGAATCCCGGTGTCCGGCTGAAGGCTTTGGATGCGCTGAAGCCCTATGGCGCCGAGGCCGATGTGCGCGCGGCGCTGACGCAGGTTCTTCTGACGGACGATAACCCGGGCGTGCGAGCGCAGGCCATCGATCTGCTGGTGGAGCACAAGGGCGGGATGACCGCCGGGGTGCTGCAGGAAGTGGTGCAGAAGGAGAACAACAGCTACGTGCGCCTGCGTTGCCAGCGCGCGCTCGAGGACATGAACGCATCGGTGGGGACTTTCTAATGATTCGTAGCGTATGGCTGGCGCTTGCCTTCGCACTGGCGGCGCTGGCGCAATCGAGTTCGGGGCCGGTACGTGAAGGCGGCTATTGGGTGGACACCATCGCCGGTTCGGTGGCCGCCGGCGAGAGCGTGCGGGTGGCTACGGCGGGGGCGGTACACATCCAGGGCGAGCAGCGCGGTGACATCACCTATTCGCTCAAGCGGCGCGTGCGGGCGCGGGACGAGGCCTCGGCGCGGATGCTGCTGGATGCCATTGTGGTGAAGGCCGTGCGCGAGGGCCTGCGGACGGTTTTGGAGGTCACGGGTCCCGATCCGCGGTCGGCGGCGGATCTTCGGATACGCGTTCCGCGGAAGCTCCGCGACGTTTCGGTGGAATCGCGTGGCGGCGCGATCGAGATCGCCGAACTGGATGGGGCGGCGCGCGTGGCCACGGCCGCCGGCGCCGTGGATGTCAACCGGATCGGCGGAGGCGTGGCGGTACGGACCGGTGGCGGAAACGTGAGGCTCGACGAGATCGGCGGCAGCGTGGAGTGTTTTACGGCCGGCGGGACGATCACGGCCGGATTGCTGCGCGGCGATGCGACACTGGCCACCGGCGGCGGCGAGATTATGGTGCGCGAGGCGCGAGGCATGGTGAAAGCGCGGACGCTGGGCGGCAATATCCGGATCGAGCGCGCGAATCGCGGCGTTCAGGCCGCGGCCATACGGGGGCTGGTCGACGTGGTGCAATCCGGCGGTCCGGTGAGAATCGAGACAGGGACTGGATCGATCCGTGTGCGCGCATCGACCGACGTACACTGCGAATCCGAGACGGGAACGATTCAGCTTCAGGCGACGTCGGGCGGCTTGCGGGCCGTCACCCGAACGGGCAGCATTATGGCCGATCTATCGGGAGTGCAGATGCTCGAAAACTCCACGCTGGTGACCAGCGCCGGTGACATTACGGTCCTGATTCCGTCTAACCTGCGGGTGACGGTGGAAGCGGTTAATTCAACTTCCGCGGGCCAGCGGATCGTTTCCGATTTCGGAGGAATTCATCCGCGGGCCGGCGCCGGATCGGTCGCGGAGGTGGCGCTCAACGGGGGCGGTCCCCGGTTGCGGCTCACCACCGCCGGCGGGACGATCTACCTCCGCCGCCCCAAATAGATAAACGGAGCTCAATACGATGAAAAGGTTCTTTGTTCCAGTTCTGCTGGCCGTCGCCCTGACGGGGATGGCCGCCGCTCAAGATGCCGCGCCCCCGGCGCCTCCCGCGCCCGGGAGTAGCCCGACGGCCGTTCGGATGGCGCCGGCACTGTCGGCTGCTCCAGCACCCGCTGCGCTTCCGGCCGTGCCCGCGCCTCCCGCGCCCGAGGGCACCGAGGCGCTTGGGGCGATGCCTGCGCTGCCGGAGGCCCCGGTGGCCGCGGAGATGCCTGAGCCGGCCGAGCCTCCCGCGATGGAAGGCCAGGACCAGGCCACGCCACCTACTCCGCCCACTCCTCCCACTCCCCCGACGGCGCGAACGCCGCCCACTCCTCCAACGCCACCCACGCCGCCCATGAACTGGTATGCGGTCGGCAAAGGTAGCTATCTGGGCATCGGCGTCCAGGAGCTCGAACCGGAGCACGCTAAGAAACTGAAGATCGCGGAGCCGCACGGCGTCGAGGTGACGCACGTGGGCGACGACAGTCCGGCGGCCAAGGCCGGCTTGAAGGAAGGCGACGTGGTTCTGGAATTCAACGGGCAGCGGGTGGAGGGCGTGGAGCAGTTCGTCCGCCTGGTGCGTGAGACGCCACCGGGCCACTCGGTGAAGCTGCTGGTGGACCGGGACGGCAAGACGCAGACCATAGCCGCGACGGTGGGCGACCGCAAGTCTTTTATGCCCCACATGGACCCCAAGTTTGCCCAAGACATGCAGAGACTGGGCGAGGAAATGAAACGGCAGTTCGGAGACGGCTCGAAATTCCAGCAGGATATGCAGAAGGAGTTCGGGCCTGATTCCAAGTTCCGGCAGGATATGGAGCACCAATTCGGGCCGGATTCGCAGTTCCAGCGCGACATGCAGAAGCTCAAGGACGACATGCAGAAGATGCACTGGGACTCCGACATGCACGGGCCGGACATGGCGGAGGGGCCGGGAAAGGGTCTGCGGCTCGGTATCGAAAGCGAGCCGATGGGATCGCAGCTGGCGGAATTCTTCGGCGTGAAGCAGGGGGTTCTCGTGCGGTCGGTGGTGGATGGGTCGGCTGCGGCGAAGGCGGGGATCAAGGCCGGAGACGTGATCGTCAGGATTGGCAACGGCGACGTGGGGAGCCCGGGTCAGATCACGAAGCTGCTGCGCGAAACCGACTCGAGTAAGCCGGTGCCGGTGACCCTGGTCCGGAACAAGCAGGAGATGACGATGAATGTGACGCTGGCGAGGAAGTAGCGATCAGCTGTCAGCTGTCAGCCATCAGCCCCAGGCCGAACCCCCGGCGGCTGATGGCTTTGTTGGGTTCCTCCGTGTCCGCTTCCGCACAGGCGGCTTCCCAAAACCGGACAGTGCGGCCTGCTGGAATGTCCTTTCCGCCTGCAACTCATTGATTCCTCGAATTTGCATCCCGGCCAAGAAAGTGCGTTATAAATCGGCACGTGGAGCGTTTAACAGGATAGGAGGTTGCGATGTCAAAGCTGCTCGATGCTTTGCGGCGGAACCCGGATGCGATTGCGCTGGCGGTGCTCTGCGTCGTCCTCGGCGCCGGCAGGCAGGTGGTCGCGGCCCGGCCGACGTTGATGCTCTCTAACACCACGCTCGGGCTGCACTGGGTCTGTGTGAAACCGGCAACCGAGGCGATGGACAACCTCCGAGCCAGGATCCGTCACCTGGGCTGCGGCGCGCTCGAGTCACTCCGGCTTCCGGACCTTCACCGCTAGGCTGTTTCCCGCCGATTCCCGACCCTACTTGCGGCCGAGCACCTTAGCCGCTACCACGCCCCCCAGCAGCGACAGGAGCGTCATCATGATGAAGAGCATGACGAGCGACGAGAGGATTTGCGAGACGATCCCCAGCGGCGTTTGCATGAAGGCGATCATCTGATTCTGGAGGGCCGTGGGGACCGCCCAGGAGCCCAATTGCAGGCGCATCCGGCTGGCATAGTCCGGGCTGGTGATCTCCGCGACGCAGGCCCAGGCCACCGGCAGGCTGGAGACGAAGAAGGTCAGCAGGCCGGTGAGCCATCCCATCCTGGCGCCGCTGCGCGTGGAGACGGACTCGCCGCTGCGGAAGTGATACAGGTACACTCCCAAGAAACCCGCCGCCGTCAGCCACACCGGAAATCCGGGGGCGAGCAGGAACGTCAGCAGCAGCGCCATCAGCGCCGACAGGAACCCGACCCGAAAAGCAATCGGGTTGCGGAACCCGATGGGAAGGGGCGCCGCGACCGGAGGCGGCGGGGGTGGTGCGGCAGGCGGCACTTCGACGATCACCAGTTCCTCGCGCTGAGGCTTGCCACATTTGTGGCAGAAGCGCGCATCGGGCGGAAGCTCGGCCCCACAGGTACAGTAATCGGACACGTTAGTTTCAGTGTGGCGCAATGCGTTCACGCGAGGCAAGCGGAGGTAAGCCACGGAGGCCAGCCAAGCGGAGCGCCCGGCGCCGCTCTGGTATTATTGTCGAGACCCGGATGCCATCGTCCAACGCGGCTACATACCGAGACGTGCTCGTCGCGCTGTTGCGGCTGGCGCAGCCTTACAAAACCCGGTTTGCGGTGATTGCCGTGCTCGCCGTGCTCGCCACCGGGGCGGATCTTCTCCAGCCGCTGATCTATCGCGCGGCCATCAACGATGTGGCGGGGCTGTTCGTGGGGCGGCCCATCACCAGTGTGCCCACCGACGATCAGGGCGGTCAGACCTTCAAATACGAACACCGGGAGAAGGAGCTGCAGGACTCGGGAAAAACCCTCGAAGCGCACCGCCCGGGTTTCGTGGCTCCACGCACCGGGAAGCAGGCGCTGGCCACCCTGCTCGAGGCTGCGGCCTTGCTGTTCCTCATCGGCGTGACTGGCTACTTCCTCTCCCTCGCCGCGGACTATCAGAGCACGGTGACGGGCAGCCGGATCGAAGCTCAGCTCATCCAATCGACCTTCGGACATGTCCTGCGCCTCCCGCTCGGCTTCTTCAGCCGACGTGCCAGCGGAGGGCTGGCTAAACGCATAGACCAGTGCGACCAGGTCGCTCCCGTGGTAACGGCGTTCACTCAGCAGATCATTCCCGAGAGTCTGCGCATCGCCGGAATCTGCATCATCATGCTGACGCAAAGCTGGAAACTCGCACTGGTTGCGCTCGCCGTGCTTCCTCCTTACTTCTGGATCACGCGGCGCGCGGCGCGGCGCCTCGAGACCGGCATGAGCGAGTACTACGTGATGTGGGAGAACGTCTCGGCGCGGATCCAGGATGCGCTCTCGGCGATCAAGACGGTGAAGCTCTCGGGCGCGGAGAAGCGCGAGACCGACCGCCTGCAAGGGGCCACCGAGGCCGCCTACGACGATTACATCGGGCGCAGCCGCACCGGCAATCGTTACTTCCTGGGGCAGACTGCCCTGAGCCAGCTCAGCAAGGCCCTGGTGCTGGGCTACGGCGGCTGGCTGGTGCTCGAGCAGAGGCTCACTCCCGGAGACGTGGTGATGTTCGTGGCGTACCTGGACCGCCTGTTCGAGCCGATCGAGTCGCTGAGCAGCATGGCGGTGAGCCTGCAGCAGCACCTGGCTTCGCTCCGCCGTGGCGTCCAACTGCTTCAGACGGGCCCGGAGGAATCTCGCGGCGCCGCGTTGGCGGACGGGCCGGGCAAGGTGGAATTCCGCGATGTCCGGTTCAGCTACACTCCCCGGCGGGAGATCCTGCACGGCTTGAGCTTCACCATCGAGGCGGCCAAAACGACGGCCTTGACCGGTCCCTCGGGTGCGGGCAAGACCACGGCGGCCGACCTGCTGTTGAAGCTGTGGGAGCCAGACTCGGGCAAGATTCTTGTCGATGGCCAACCGCTGTCCGAAGTCGATCCGGCTTCGGTTCGGCGCGCGATCGGGATGGTGGCGACGGATGGCGCGGTGTTCCCAGGCACGCTGGCGGACAACATCCGGTATAAGCGACCGGATGCCACGGACGGCGAGGTGCGCGAGGCCGCACTGGCTGCCGGTCTCGGGGCGGCGCTCGATCGCCTGCCGGACGGCCTGGACACCGAGGTCGGCGAGCGCGGGGTGGGACTGTCCGTGGGCGAGCGGCAGCGTCTTCAGATTGCCCGCATGCTGGTGGACCAGCCGCGCATTTTGGTGCTCGACGAAGCTACGTCCAATCTCGATTACGCGAGCGAGGCCGAGGTCAAGTTGGCTCTCGACCGGCTGCGCTCCCAGGGCCACCGTCCCACCACTCTCGTGATTGCGCACCGGTACTCCATGATCAAAGACGCCGATCACGTGATCGTTCTGGAGCAGGGTCGCGTTCTTGCGCAGGGCGCTCCGGCCGAGTTAGTTGCCGCCGGGGGTTGGTTTGCGGAATTGGCCGCCCAGTCCACTGAAAAGCTCGCGGAAGATATCCCGTTCCCTCGGCTGTGAGGGGCGTCTGTGAAGGCGACCGCAGGGCCGGTCCCACGGGGTAGCATGGAGGCATGTCCCGCCACCTTGCGTTGCTGATCGTCCTTGCGTCTTCGGTTTCGCTGGCGCAGACCAACTATCTTCTGCAGCAGCCCACCGTCAGCTCCACCCAGATCGTTTTCTCGTACGCGGGCGATTTGTGGAGCGTGCCGCGGGCGGGAGGGGAAGCGACGCGCCTGACGGCGTCTCCCGGTGACGAGAGAAGTCCCCACTTCTCGCCCGACGGCTCGACGATCGCGTTCACCGGAGAGTACGACGGTAGCGTGGACGTGTTCGTGATGCCTGCCTCAGGCGGCACGCCGAAGCGCCTGACCTGGCACCCCGCGCAGGATGCGGCAGCGGGCTGGACGCCGGACGGCAAGCGGGTACTGTTCGTATCGGACCGCGCGGTGGCCGCAGACGGCGCCAACTTCTACACGGTGCCGGTGGAGGGTGGATTCCCGGAGGAACTCCCGCTGCCGATCGCTGTGGAGGGATCTTACTCGCCCGACGGGAGCCACATCGCCTACGTGCCGCTGTTCCAGTGGCAAGAGGCGTGGAAGAGGTACCGGGGCGGGCAGACCAGGAAGATCTGGATCGCCGACCTGGCCGATTCGAGCGTCATCGAGATCCCACGCGACAATTCGAACGACTTCAACCCAATGTGGGTGGGAGACAAGATCTACTTTCTCTCGGATCGCAGCGGGCCGGTCGCGCTCTTCTGCTACGACACGCAAACGAAGGCGGTGAAGCAGGTTGTCGAGAACCACGGTCTGGATTTCAAATCCGCGTCGGCCGGGCCGGGGGCCATCGTCTACGAGCAATTCGGATCGCTGAACCTGTACGACCTGAAGTCGGGCAGGACGAAGCCGGTCGAGGTGCGCCTCGCGGGCGATCTGCCTGAGATCCGGCCCCATTTCGTGAATGTGGGCAAGAGGCTTCATCACGCCGATATCTCGCCGAGCGGCGCGCGGGCGGTCTTTGAAGCCCGCGGTGAGATCATCACCGTCCCGGCGGAAAAGGGCGATCCGCGAAACCTGACCAACACTCCCGGCGTAAACGAGCGCGGCCCGGTGTGGTCTCCGGACGGCAAGACGATCGCGTACTTTTCGGATGAATCCGGCGAATACGCGCTCCACCTGAAGGACCAGAGCGGGATGGGCGAGGTGCGGAAGTTCAGCCTGGGCGAGAAGCCGGCTTTCTACTCTTCAGCGCGCTGGTCGCCGGACAGCAAGAAGATCTCGTACCTAGACTGCCATTCCCACATCTGGTACATCGATCTGGAACAGAAGAAGCCGGTGCTGGTGGACACGGATTACTACCCTTCGGATCAGGACCTGAGAGGGGACTGGTCTCCGGACAGTAAGTGGCTCGCTTACAGGAAACAACTGCCGAGTCACATGAGCGCGATTTACATTTACTCGCTCGCGGAGGCCAGGAGCACGCAGGTTACAGACGGCATGAGCGAGGCGAAGGATCCGGTCTTCGATAAAGAGGGCAAGTATCTGTATTTCGATGCCAGCACCGATTCGGGTGCGTCCATGCAACCGGACATAGAGGGATTCAGCCGCCCGGTCAGCCGGAGTATCTACCTGATCGTGCTGGCGAAGGATGTAGCTTCGCCGCTGGCGCCCGAGAGCGACGACGAGAAGGCCGCGGCGGATAAGAAGAAAGACGAAGACAAGAAGGACGACAAGGACAAGGACAAAGACAAGCCGCAGACGCCCGCTGTGAAGATCGACTTCGATAACATCGGCCAGCGGATTTTGGCGCTGCCGATGCCTCCCCGGCGGTACGAGGGGTTACTCGTGGGCAAGGCGGGGGTTCTATACGCCCTGGAGGGTCCGGCCCCGGCTCCAGGCAGCGAAGAGACCTTCACGATACATCGCTTCGACCTCGGCAAGCGGAAGTCCGACGTCGTGATCGGCGCCGTGCGGGCGTTCACGGTGTGCTTCAGCGGGGAAAAGATGCTGTACCGGCAAGGCGACAAGTGGGTGATCGCGGCGCTGCCGCCGATGCCGGAAGGGGAAGGCGCTCCTCCCCCTCCGCCGCCTGATGCTTCGAAGGGGACGCTCAAGACGGACGATATCGAAGTGCGTGTGGACCCGCGCGCCGAGTGGCGCCAGATGTATCACGAGGTGTGGCGGATCGAGCGCGATTTCTTCTATGATCCCGGCTATCACGGTCTGGACCTGGCGGCCGCGGAGAAGAAGTACGCGCCGTATGTGGAGAACATCGCGTCCCGGCGTGACCTGAACTACCTGTTCGAGGAGATGCTGGGCGAGATGACGGTGGGGCACATGTTCATTCGCGGCGGCGATACTCCGGAGGTGAAGCGGGTTCGGACAGGCCTGCTGGGCGCAGACTACGCGATCGAAAACGGGCGCTACCGGTTCGCCCATGTCTTCGATGGCGAGAACTGGAATCCCGATCTGAAGGCTCCGCTGACGCAGCCGGGCGTCAACGTCGTGGCGGGGGAGTATCTGCTGTCGGTCAACGGGCGGGAGCTGAAGGGGACGGATGACATCTACAGTTACTTCGAGGGTACGGCGGGTAAGTCGGTGGTCTTGAAAGTCGGGCCCGATCCTTCGGGTGCGAAGGCGCGCGAGGTGACTGTGGTGCCCGTCGGGAACGAACACCAGCTTCGGCATCTGGCGTGGATCGAAGGCAATCGCCGCAAGGTTGACCAGATGACCAACGGCCGCATCGCGTACGTCCACATGCCGGATACGTTTTTCGGCGGCTTCACCAGCTTCAACCGCTATTTCTTCGCGCAGGTGGGCAAAGAGGGGGCGATCATCGATGAACGCTTCAACCACGGGGGCGCGCTGGCGACCGACATTATCGAGTATCTCAAGAGGCCGCTGATGAGCATGGCGATGGGCCGCGACGGGGCCGAGATGGCACAGCCGCAAGGCGCCATCTTTGGGCCGAAGGTGATGATCACCAACGAATTCGCGGGCTCCGGCGGAGATGCGATGCCGTGGTACTTCCGCCGTTTCGGCGTGGGGAAACTGGTCGGCACGCGCACCTGGGGAGGACTGGTCGGCATTGACGAGATGCCCGAACTGATCGACGGCGGCCACGTGACCGCGCCGAATTGGGCGATCTGGAATCCGGACGGGCACTTTGATGTGGAGAACCACGGCATAACGCCCGACATCGTGGTGGAGCAGGACCCCAAGCTGGTGCGCGAAGGTCACGATCCGCAGCTGGAAAAGGCGGTCGCGGTGGTGATGGAGGAACTGGAGAAGAACCCGCCGGCGAAGCTGAAGCGGCCGCCGTATCCGAACTATCACGGGAAGTAGCTGTCAGCCATCAGCTATCAGCCACGGCCCGATCAGATTTGTGGCGGCTGGGAGTCACCCGGCCCGAGCGGGCGCTGCATCAGAACGCTGTCCACCCAGCGGCCGAATTTGAAGCCGACCGAACGCAGGGTGCCGGCGTGCTCGAATCCGCAGGCGCGGTGCAGACCGATGGAGGGGACGTTGCCGCTGTCGCCAATGACAGCTATCATCTGCCGGTAGCCCTTCGCTTCGCACTCGGCAATCAACGCCTGGAGCAGGAGGCGGCCGATGCCCTTCCGCGCGTGATCCGGGTGGATGTAGATGGAGTCCTCGAGCGTCGCGCGGTAGGCGGGACGAAGGCGGTAAGGGCTGGCGTAGGCGTATCCCACTACCGTTCGCGCGATCTCCGCGACCAGGAACGGCAAGCCCCGCTTGAGAACTTCCATGCGGCGGCGCGCGATTTCGTCCTCGGTAGGCGGGACGATCTCGAACGAGGCCAGGCTGGTGCGGACGTGGTGGGCGTAGATGGCGGCGATGGCGGGTACGTCGGCGTCAGTCGAGGGGCGGAGAGTAGGGTTGAGTGGCATGGGGAGCTGGCTCAGAGAGGCTCTTCGGAGATCAGCTGTTCCCGTTTGTCGTCCTCGCTGCATTGGAACTCGCGGTTCGTGACGCGAATCTCGCCGGAAGTGGCGCTCAGTTCCAGCTCGGTCTCGTGGTCGCTTGCGTGATCGCCGCAAGCCCAAACTACCACTCGCGCCGAGCCTTGAGATTGAACCAGAGCTGTCCAGGCACTCTCACTCATGAGCAGAGGTTTGTCCGGGCGCAGGGCTGTGCCGAACCCATGAAGTCGCGGTGTTTTCTCAGAGACGCCTACGACGACGCCTATGTGCTTTCCGCAAGGCGGGGTCTCCGTTTGGAGAAAAAACTCGGTGGCGTGGCCATCGTGGTCGTAGTCCGCGAGCTTCATCGCTGTGGCCTGGGCTCTGGTGCGGACGCCCGGAACTGGAGTTGGCCGGCCCGGCTGCTCCAAGTTCGTGTACTTCCAGTCGGACTTCCGCACGTCCCAGCGCCTCAGGACTGCGTTATCGGTGTCGGTGGGCGGTTCGCCGCTGTCGAAAAGAGGTGCCAGCGGGAAACGCTCAACCTCGTGACCTTCGCGCAGCCGCACCAGATCCAGCTTGCCGGTCTCGCCAAAGGCGAAGCCGGAACACGGACAGGTCCACCAGTCTTCGCTGTCCGGACCGCACACCGGCTGGGGTGGAGTTCTCCATTCGAGACGCCAGAGTTCCGGTCGACCGCCGATGACGACGCGTCGTTCCTCACGGACCATGGGTATTGTGGCTGCAGGCACCTGCTGCCCGCTCGTGAACATAGGACCCGATAGGACGAGCAACGCCGACGCAACCTTCCAGCCAGCGCCTGATGAAGGCATTTCACTGAGAGTGTACACCCGAAGGCTCTGGAATGACGGCTTAGCCGTTGGTGGTCTGGGGGCCCTGCCAATCGGCGGGGACGACGCCTTCGGGCAATAGTTCGGCCTTCTCGAGATGGCGAACCTTGGTGGCGAAGTGCGCCGCGTGGGGATCGTGTGTCACCAGCAGGACGGTCTTGTTGAACTCGCGGTTCAGACGCGCCAGGAGCGTGAGAACTTCCTGCGCGGAGGCGGCGTCGAGGTTTCCGGTTGGCTCGTCGGCCAGGATCAGATCGGGGTCGGTCACGATGGCGCGGGCGATGGCGACGCGCTGCTCCTGGCCGCCCGAGAGCTGTCGCGGCAAGTGATCCACGCGATCTTCGAGACCGACCAGCTTGAGCGCGGTCATGGCGTGATCGAGTCGCTCCTTCTTCTTGAGGCGCGTGAGCTTGAGCGGGAGTTCGACGTTCTCGAGCGCCGTCAGCACCGGGATCAGGTTGAAGGACTGGAACACGAAACCGATGTGCTCGTTGCGCCAGCGCGCGATCTGGCTGTCGGTGAGCCTGCGCAGGTCCTGGCCGAGCACCTGGATGTCGCCGCCGCTGGGCCGGTCCATGGCCGCGATCAGGTGCAGCAGGGTGGATTTTCCGGAGCCCGAGGGCCCCATGAGCGCGACGAACTCGCCGCGGGTGACCGCGAGGTTGACGCCCTTCAGCGCCGCTACGCGGAGCCCGTCGTGTCCGAATTCCTTGTCGAGGCCTCGGGTTTGAATGATGATCTCGCTCATGCCTGTCCCTTTCTCAGTCGAACGCGGTCGCCGTCTTTGAGGCCCGCGGGTGGGTTCGCGATCAAGTCCTCGCCGCCGTTCAGTCCCTGCTCGATGCGGACGCCCTGGGTTGACGTGGCTCCGGTAGTCACGGTGCGACGTACCGCGTGGCCGTCGAGCACAACGAAGACGGCGCCATCGTGCACAGCCGATGCGGGCACCATGATGACCGGCTTGGGAGCGGCCGTCGCGCCGGCCTTCTCCTCCGAGTAAAAGCCCACGGTGGCGTTCATGTCCGGCCGCAGGAGGGCATCCGGTTTCAGAATCTTGACCTTGACCTGCACGGTGGCCTTCTGGCGGTTGGCCTCGGGCGAGATCTGGCGGATGTAGCCGTCGTAGCGGCGATCGGGATAAGCGTCCGTGGTCACCCAGCCGCGCTGATCGTGGGCGAGCTTGGCAAAATCGTTCTGGCTGATGTCGAGCTCGACTTCGAGATCGTTGAGATCGGCCAGGGAGACGACGTAGCCCTTGGCGCCACGGTCGCCAACGAAACCGGTGGTGACGAACTCGCCCTTCTCGACTTCGCGTTCGAGGATGGTGCCGGTGACGGGCGCCTTGACCACGGTATTGTCGAGCTGCGTCTGGTAGAAATCGACCGTGCCCTTGGCTTGCATCACCTGGCCGCGCGCCGCGTCGATCTGTTCCTGGCGGGGGCCGAGCTCGGTCAGCCGGAGGCGCTCCTCGAGAGACGCCACGCGGGAGACGGCGGAGTCGTACTTGGCCTGAGCGTCATCGAGGGCCTGGGACGACATGATCTTCTGGTCGGTGAGCTGCTTTGTGCGATTGAGACTGACGCGGGCGTTGATCAGGTCGGCGCGAGCCTGTTCGAGGTCGGCCTTGGCGCCGGCGATCTCCTGGGGACGTGAACCGTGCTCCAACTCGGCCAGATGCGCCTGGAGGTTGAGGAGCTGGCCGCGGGCTTGTTCGAGCTGGGCGCGGTACTCTTCGTCCTCGAGACGGACCATCACTTGTCCCTCTTTGACGTGGTCGCCCTTGTCGACGCCGATCCAGGCGACTTTGCCCATTACCTTCGAGCCCACCTCGATCTTGTGCGCCGCCACGATGTAGCCGGT
>Ga0265320_10002236_pt1 | contig 13580 bp, 14 predicted proteins | sample 4827metaG_FD_202087 | JGI IMG/M metagenome (GOLD analysis project Ga0265320, IMG submission 202087) | Rhizosphere microbial communities from Carex aquatilis grown in University of Washington, Seatle, WA, United States - 4-8-27 metaG | ecosystem: Host-associated > Plants > Roots > Rhizosphere >...
GTAGTCCGCGAAGGCTTGAAAAAGAACTTCCAGTCGGAACTAAGAAGAGATCGAGACCTTAAGTTCTTCTACAGCAATGACATTGTCCTCGACTATTCGTTCAAGGACAAGAACGGCGCCGACATCCTCACTCTGGAAGTCAAGCCAGAAGCCTACAAAACGTATTGAGATCAAAGGAGCGAGTAATGGACGCATGGACGCGGTTGTTGGATTTTTGGGATAGGGACTGGAAGGGACAATCCTTCGACGGACGCAACCTTAAGGACGAGTTGCTGGCCCACCCGGCGAGGCTTGCGGCGTCGGACCGTACCGTCGAGCAGTACACCGTGTGGGGAGTCGCCCTTCACGTGCACAAGTTCAAGGAACTGCTCCTGGCGTCCCTTGAGAATCGTGAACCCTCTTGGCCCGAGGGCGACGAGGATTTTCCACCGGTACCGGCCGACGGTTTGACCGAACCCAAATGGCTGGAGACCATCGGACTCATGGATGAGACCCACGAGGCGCTGGTAGACAAGGCACGGACCCTTGACGAGGCGTTCTTGGAAACCACGTTTACACCTTGGGAAATCTCCTGGGGAGAGGTTTTCACTTGGGCTTCTGGCCACGACGGATACCATGTTGCCCAGATTCGCAACATGAAGAGGTGACGGAGGCAAACCATGACAGGCTGGCTGAGGCTCATCGACTACTGGGACCGGGAATGGAAGGGTGAGAGCTTCAACGGAAGGTGTCTCAGCGACGAACTGGCCTCGAACACCGCCGAGGAGGCGGTCAGCTCGCGCACCGTGGAGGGTTACACGGTGTGGGGCGTTGGCCTCCACCTGCACCGCTACAAGGAAATTTTTTTGGCGAAACTCGAGGGTCGGGAACCCGCCTACCCTGAGGGAGATTTTGATTTTCCCCCAGCCCCGGAAGGAGGGGTCACCGAACACCGATGGAGGTCGGTGCTTTCACAGATGGGAAGGACCCACGACGCTCTTTCCGCACGGACGCGCTTGCTCGAAGAATCGTTTCTAGATAGGTCGTTTGACGGAGGCGCGATGACCTGGGCCGAGGGCCTGATCTCCGTGTTCACCCACGACTTCTACCACGTAGCGCAGATCCGGAATATGAAACGTTAGGCTTTTTCGAGGGCCTGTTCGACGGCGTGCCAAGCCAGGGTCGCGCACTTGACCCGGACGGGAAGGTCGATGACGCCTTTGAGAGCAGCCACGTCACCGAGCTCGTCGAGAGTATCGGCCGGCTGCTCTCCCCGAATCACTTGAAGAAACTGCTGAACAATCAGCTTGGCCTCGGGGACGGTCTTTCCCGTAAGCAGTTCGCTCATCATGCTGGCCGAACACATGGAAATGGAACAGCCTGATCCGTCGAAGAAGACGGTTTTGATCTGCTGGGAATCGCCCTCCAACTGCACCTTCACGCTATCACCGCACGAGGGATTCTCGACGGCTTTGAGGTGGGTCAGAGGCTTCTTGTTGCGGGGGTTCTTGTAATGGTCGCGGATGATTTCCTGGTACAGCTCGTCAAAGGCCATAAGTAAACTTACAGATTTCCCAGGCAAATGGCAAGAAGCGGCTACAACCGATCGGCTGCATCGTGGACGGCCAGGACAAACGCGTCGGCTTCCTCGACCGTGTTGTAGAAGTAGAAACTTGCCCTCGCCGTGCTGACCACTCCGAGCCGACGCGCCAGAGGGTGAGCGCAGTGGTGCCCGGCGCGAACCGCGATGCCGCGGCTGTCCAGATACGCCGACAGGTCGTGGGCGTGGATTCCCTTGAGGAGGAAGGAGATAATCCCGCCCTTTCCCGGCGCGGTTCCGTAAATGTGAACCCCGGAAATGGTGACAAGTTTTTCCATGGTGTAGGCCAGCAGGAGCTGCTCGTAGCGGTGGATCCAGTCCATTCCTACAGCATCGAGATAGTCGAGGGCTGCATGGAGTCCCGCAGCGCCTTCCATATGAGGCGTTCCGGCCTCGAATTTGTACGGCAACGTGTTGGCTTCGTAGGTTTCAAGCCAAACGGAACGGATCATGTCGCCTCCGCCTTGGTAGGGAGGCATCTTCTTGAGCCATTCCTTTTTGCCGTAGAGGACTCCGAACCCGGTCGGACCGCACATCTTATGGCTGCTGAAAGCCAAGAAATCGCAGTCGAGCTTTTGCACATCGACCTTCATATGGGGAACCGACTGAGCACCATCGAGCAAGACGGGCACACCGCGGGCGTGGCAAAATTCAATGATTCGTTCGACGGGGTTGATCGTTCCCAGCACGTTGCTCATCGCCGAAACAGCTACCAACTTGACTCGGTCGGACCACAATTCTTCGAGTTTGTCGGTCAGAAGAACGCCTTCGTCGGTGATGGGGAGAAACTTGAGCTTCAAGCCGTATTGCTCGGCGGCCATTTGCCAAGGAACCAAGTTGGCATGGTGTTCCATTTCGGTGGCGATGATCTCGTCGCCGGCCTTCAACAGTTTGCTGAACGACTGCGCCACCAAATTGATAGATTCCGTGGTTCCCTTCGTGAAGATGATTTCCTCACGGGCCCCGGCGTTGAGAAAGCTCTTTACACGGTCACGGGCGCCCTCGTAGACCCTTGTGGCTTCCTCTCCCAAACTGTGGATAGCCCGATGGACGTTGGCGTTGGCGTTTTCGTAGTAGCCGGTCAGCGCATCCAGAACAAGGCGGGGCTTTTGGGAAGTCGCCGCATTGTCGAGATAGATCAAAGGTCGGGGTTTGCCACCAAATACCAGCGGGCGGTTCAGAATCGGGAAATCAGCCCGGAGACGGTTGACCTTCTCTTGCGCGTCGTAAAGTTCTTGGTGGGGAGTCATTCCGGGTCCTGGCAGCTGCCCAGGGCGGCGTCGGCACCAATAGCGCAAGCCACCAAGTGCTCGACCTCATCCCTGAGGAAGGCGGGAGCCTCGTCGATCAGCTCGGCGAACAGCCCTTGGGCAATAAAAAGCCTTGCCTCTTCCTTGCTGAAACCGCGGGTAGTCAGGTAGTAGACTTCTTCCTCGTTGACCTTTCCTGTCGTCGATCCGTGGGAACATTTGACGTCGTTGGTGTCGATCTTCAACTGAGGCAGGCTGTCGGCCCGCGCCCCATCGGTGAGGATGAGGTTTTTGTTGCTGAGGTACGCGTCGGTTTGGCTGGCGACAGGTTTGACTTCAATCAGCCCCTGAAAGACTGTTCTCGCCCTGTCACGGACAGCGCCCTTGTAGAGGGCGTAACTTGTGGTATGAGGTGCCGCGTGGGTGAGGCTGATGCGCAGGTCCTTGTGCTGATCTTCAACACCAAAGTAGAGCCCGTGGGTTTTCACCGAAGACCCTTCGCCTGCAAGAGTGAAGTCGAAGCGCGTCTTCACCACGGCGCCGCCGATGGGAGCGCACCAGTGGAAGAACTGGGCGTCGCGGCCAACTACGGCAAGACTGTGGTCAAGTACGGCGGCTCTGTTGCCATGCGTCTGAAGCTCACTGAGGTTGAAGACGGCGCCGTCACCCAAGACAACGGTGGTGGCCGAGTCGACAGTAAATTTCTGACCCGAAGGAGAACGGTGTCTCACGACAAGCGTCGCCTGCGAAGCCTCGCCCAAGAACACAGCGATGTGAGGTGTTGTCAGAACGCCGGTCCGATTTTCAGTAATCTCGATCAGGAACGGTGCCGTTGCCGCCACCCGGGCTGGAACGCTCAGAACCGCGCCGAATTCAATCCTCTCGTAGTGGCTTGAGGAAGCCAACGTATCAGCCGCCGCGCGGCCGCGCGAAACATGGTCCTTGACGACAGAGGGCGCCGCTTCGAGCGTGCCGAAAATCACCTCTTGCTTGTTCAGAGCCGGATCGAAATCGACCCCGGTCAGTTTGCCGTCGATGAAGCTTAGCCGTCCCGAAAATTCAGACTCCCTTGGCAAGATTTGGGGTTGGGAGGGCGCAGGTTTGGCCACAGGTAGCGAAGCGAGAAGGAAGCGGTCCACAGACGAACGCTGCCACTCCTCGTTGGTCCGACCGGGCCAGGTGAGGGGAGATTTTGCAGCAACCGTCATCCGACAGACCCCTCCATTTCGAGCTCAATCAGTCGGTTCAGCTCGACGGCATACTCCATGGGCAACTGCTTGACCAGAGGATCGATGAATCCGTTGACAATCATCATTCCGGCTTCTTCTTCGCCGATGCCGCGGCTCATCAGGTAGAGCAGCTGCTCTTCGCTGATCTTGGAAACCTTGGCTTCGTGTTCCATGCTCACGTCATCGCTCTGAATGTCCATGATCGGATAGGTGTTGGTCTTGGAATCACTAGTCAAAAGCAGGGCATCGCATTCGACTTTTGAGCGGATGTTGCGAAGGCCCGGGTTGGCCTTGATGAGCCCGCGGTAGCTTGAAATGCCTCCCGACTTGCTGATCGACTTGGCCGTCACCACGCTGCTTGTATCGTCGGCGAAGTGCATGATCTTGGTGCCGGTATCTTGTTCTTGTCCTTTGTTGGCAAAGGCAATACTGGTTACCTCGCCGTGGGCACCCTTGCCCATCAAAAAGATGGCCGGGTACTTCATGGTGACTTTGCTGCCGATGTTACCGTCCACCCATTCCACGGTCGCGTTGTCCCAGGCGAAAGCCCGTTTGGTCACCAGGTTGTACATGTTGTTGGACCAGTTCTGAATGGTGGAATAGCGCACCCTGGCGCCGGGAAGAGCGATGATCTCGACGACGGCCGAGTGAAGGCTGTCTTTGGTGAAGACTGGCGCCGTGCAACCTTCGATGTAGTGGACGAAGGCGCCCTCGTCGACCACGATGAGCGTCCGTTCGAACTGACCGAAACTCTTGGTGTTGACCCTAAAGTACGCCTGCAGAGGAATGTCGACGTGGACTCCCTTGGGAACGTAGATAAACGAACCGCCAGACCAAACGGCCGTGTTGAGCGCTGCGAACTTGTTGTCGGTGTGGGGAATGACGGTGCCGAAATACTTCTTGATGATATCGGGGTGGTTGGCCACTGCGTCTTCGGGAGAGCTAAACAGTACACCCTTGTCGGTCAGGTTCTTCTGGAGGTTGTGGTAAACCATCTCGCTGTCGTATTGGGCTCCTACACCGGCAAGGAACTTCTTTTCGGCCTCGGGAATGCCCAATCTGTCGTAGGTTTTCCGTATCTCTTCGGGCACATCGTCCCAACTCGTGACTGATTCTTCGGAAGGCTTGGAGTAGTAGTAAATGTCGTCAAAGTCGATGCCGGAAAGATCAGCACCCCACGAGGGCATCGGCATCTTTCTGAAGGTTTCTAGCGCCTTGAGGCGGTAGGCCAGCATCCAAGACGGTTCATTCTTGGCGCCGCTTATCTGTCGAACGACCTCCTCACTCAAGCCTTTGGCAGACTTGAGGAGGGATTTTTCGGGCATTGAGAAGCCGAACTTGTAGTCTGCGGCAAAATCGTCGCCAAGCTGGTTTTCTGCGGGAATCATTTCAGAGGACATGGGGGCCTCCTTGAGGGGCTTTAGACAACTTCACCGTATTTTTCCTTCACCCAGTCGTAGCCCTTTTCTTCGAGGGCCGTGACGAGTTCATTTCCACCGCTAGTGACGATTCTCCCTTGATAGAGAATGTGAACCTGGTCGGGCAGAATGTAGTTCAGAATACGTTGGTAGTGGGTGATGATCAGGGCACCAAAGTCATCGCCGCGTAAGCGGTTGATGCCTTTGGAGACGACCTTGAGGGCGTCGATGTCGAGCCCTGAATCGGTCTCGTCGAACATGGCGAACCGGGGCTTGAGCGTCAGAAGCTGAAGGATCTCCATACGCTTCTTTTCACCGCCGGAAAAACCCTCGTTCAGGTAGCGGTTGATGAACTGCTGGTCCATGTCAAGGAACGTCATGTCTTCGCGGGCCTGCTTGATGAACTTGGTGACGTTCAGCTTCTCGCCCCTAACCGCCATATGGATCTCGGCCGCACGTTTGAGGAACTTGCCAACCGTAACACCGGGAATCTCAACGGGGTATTGAAAGGCCAAAAACAAGCCGGCCTTCGAGCGGTCTGGAACCGGCATCGCCAAAAGGTCCTCACCGTCGATGGTGATCTTGCCGCCGGTCACCGTGTATTTGGGGTGACCCATCAAAATGTTGGCCAGTGTCGATTTGCCGTGGCCGTTGGGCCCCATCAAGGCGTGGATTTCACCCGTCTTGATCTCAAGGTCGACACCCCTGAGGATGGGTTTCCCGTCGATTTCGGCGGTCAGGCCCTCGATGCGCAAAATTTTCAATTCAAGCTCCTCGTCAACTCAGCGTCAGACTGTCAAATGGGAATGCCCAGGGTCAGTTTCAACTCTTCGCTCATCATATCCTTGTTCCAGGGCGGGTCCCAGACGATGGTCGCCGTGACATTCTGCAGCCCCGTGCGGGCCTTCACGGTTTCCTGAAGATCTTCGAGAAGCAAGTCGCCGACTGGACAGGCCGGGCTGGTCAGCGTAAAGTCAATTTCCACACGGTCGTCGGCCACATCGACGCGATAAATGAGGCCTAGATCTAGGATGGGGAGACCCAAGTCCGGATCGAGAACTTCTCCTACAGCAGAATAGACATCCTCGACAGTGGCCATGGTCCCTCCCTGCATAGATGACAACCATTGTCAGGTATGCACCTCCCCTTAAAATAGGTGAAAAGGACGAATTGTTCAAGGGTTGGAAGGCATTTATTCGGTAATTATTGGACGAAAAATGGAGAAAAAAACAGGAACCGAACCGTGGTGTCGGTGTTGCCCCCTCCCCCTTCCCCGTGGTATTTTCCCGGCATGCTCTCCCATGACACCCTTCCCCGAGCCCTGGTGGTCCTGTGCCATCCCAACCGCTCAGGGTTCAACCAAGCCGTCGCCCAGGCCGCCGTTAAGGCGCTTGAAGCGAAGCACACTGTCGATTTTGTCGACCTCTACCAAGAGGAGTTCGACCCGGTGCTCCCGGGTCCTGAACTTCCCCGCAAGTTCACCTTCGACGAGACAACTCAGCGCTTTTCCAAACTCGTCACGGAAGCCTCGCTGTACGTCTTTGTCCACCCCGACTGGTGGGGCGGACCGCCGGCGCTGCTCAAGGGCTTCATCGACCGTGTCTTCCGCCCCGGAGTTGCCTATGAATTCGACGGCTACGAATTCCTCTCCAAAAAGAAATCCGAACTGCTGGCGGGAAAAAAGGCCTTCGTGTTCACCACGACCGACTACCCGGCGCCAGAGGGGGACGATCCCTCTGCGGTCATCTGGAAGAAGAATGTCTTCGCCTACTGCGGTATTATGGACGCGCAGGTTCACACTTTCTACGACACTTACAATTCCACTTACGAGGCCCGCCACGATTGGATCGTGGATGTGAGCCGCAAGATCGCGTCTGCAGGCTAGCGTGCTTGTTTGACCTTGAATTCAAAACCCCTGTCTTCGGGCACAACGACGTTTTGTGTCCTAAGAAAGTCGACGTAAAGGTCGACCAGCACGGGGTCGAGTTTGCCCGCTGCAGCCATGGTGTCTTCCAGGAAGACCACGGCTTGGGCCGGGGTCATCGCCTTTTTGTAGGTCCGGCTGTTGTCGGTCATGGCGTCGTACACGTCGGCCACGGCGAGCATTTCCACGGGAAGCCACCCCAAAGCCTCCCCCGAAACGAACCCCTTTGGATCGCTCGACAAGACCCTGATCGTTTCCACAGGCGCCCGCACCCCCCGTTCACGTTCAAGCCTCGTGATGCCGTAACCGCCAGGCCGGCCCAAAGCGTTGTGGTGGTCGCCGGCCATCATGCGCGCCCCGTCGTGGGAGTTGCCGTAGTTCATCAGGATCAGACCGGCTCCGAGGTAGACATGCTGTTGAATCTGTTCGGCGTCAAACCCCAGGTCGCTCTCGAAGTAGTCGATGTTGCCCATCTTGCCGATATCATGGAGAAAGGCCCCGAGGGAGAATTCCTTCCGGTCGAGGAAATCCAGATCAGGTAGCTGGAGGAGTTGGTCGCTAGTCATAAGTCGCAAGTCCACACTGGGCAAGATCTTGCGGTATAGAGACAAGTAGACCGAAGGAAATACGCGGCGGAGAGTGGTCGACAGGCGGTTCTGATGAAGCGTTTCAAACCTCTGCAGAAAGCCCGTGAACGAGACAAAGACCCGCATGACGTGGTTGATGGTCTGTCCGTTCGAAAGACCCTTGAAGCACGAGAAAAAACCGGCCATGAGCGCGGGCTCCTCGGCCATTTCCAAGGCAGATCCAATGATCGAGTCGCTTTCGCGGGCGACAGACTTCTCGTGAACGGTGACCTCGTGGGCCTTGACCTTCAAGGAGGCCTTGTTCAAAAGGAACACCTGGGAAAGCGTGTCCATGATGGCCTTGGCCTTGGTCTCTGCGGGAACCTCTTTCTTTCGAAGTTCGCTCAGCGTTGTCCGCAGCGTGGTCACGGCGCTGGCTCTTTCCTCGGGCGATTCCCGAAGCAAGGGTTCTAGCTGGGCGTCGAACGAGTCAGACTCGGAAAAGGCCTTAGCCATCCAGTCCTTCTCCACGAGGAAGAGCTTCTGTGAGCGTTCGGCGACCGTCAGGGCTTGAGACGCGGCCGGATCGACCGGGTCGGCGCGAAGGTTGCCTTGAGCGTTTTTGGAAACCCGGAAGACCGAAACCGACCGGGCTTTGAGCGCGTCCAAGTACTCGAGAACGTAGTCACCGGTGACGGGGAGCAGATTTCCATGACCTGGGGAGGCGGGTTGTATGGCGGGCACACTGTTATCTTAGCCGAAGCGCCGCCATTTTCCAACTTTACGACGACAATCCTTCAAGAACGCGGTCGGTCACGGCTTTGACCTGTTTGGCTTCGTCCTGAGACGGAGACACCAGCTCGAGGCTGATCGAGCCTTTGAGTAGAACAACGCCCTTGGGGCCGACTTCCTGGTAGTCGACGCGGTCCAGGACAGCCTGGCCGTCGTCGCCTTTCTTCCAAGTGACCTGCACGTAGACCACCTTGTCGGCACCGTACCGTGTGGACAGGGTTCCCAGCCACAGGTTGCTCGGCGTGCCGTCTTCCAGAGAGAAGGCCGTATCAAAAGCAATGTCGCCACGGTTGAAAAAGTAGTCGAAAACCTGTTCCGTCAGCGCGGATGACAGCGGACTGTGAAAGCTGGCCGTGAGCGCCTCGGGAACCGATTGGGCGTGGCAGATCAATACAGTTTCGGCGTGCACAAAAGTTCCCACAAAACCTAGGAACGCTAGAAGAGCGAGTCTTTTCATCTTGTCCTCCAGTTCTCTTTTCGGCCGGTTTCCTTTCATGCTAAACTTTGTTCGTGGCCTTCTATGTGATTCGCGTCGCTCCCCGCAAAGAAGAATCGTTCCTCCGTTTGAGCGCCCGTCTGATCACCGACGAAGGGGTCTCTGTGCTGTTTCCCCGCAGGCGCATGGAACACCTCAAGAAGGGCAAGCGTGTCCAAGCCGAAGTGGCGCTGTTTCCCGGTTACGTCTTCCTCAAGGCTGAGGAAGGCCTTCCCGCGGAGCTTTTTGTCCGTATCAAGGCTCTTCCGGGTTTCAACCACTTCCTGAAGCAGGAGGGACAGGTGGCCGAGGTCAAAGGCAAGGATCTCGAGCTGCTCCGGCATTTTCTGAAATTCGGCGAAGTCACCCCCGCAAGCCAGGTCTTTTTCGACGAAAACAACCGGATTCGCGTCGTTTCCGGGCCGATGGAAGGGCTGGAGGGCCTGATCGTCCACGTCGACAAGCGCAAAAGGCGAGCCAAAATCCGTCTGGATTTCGACCACGGCACCTTCACACTCACCCTCGGCTTCGAGCTTATGGTTCAAGCCCCCGTGCCCGGAGTCCCTTCATGAAGGCCGGGGCCCAGCGGACCACGGTCATTCTGGGAGCGGGCTTCGCGGGCCGAGCCCTGGCCAAAGAGATCCGTGAAAAGATGCCGGACCGGAAACTCGAGGCCTTCTGGGACGACGACCCGGCCAAGATCGGAACGAACATCGAAGGTCTTCCGGTTCGGGGGCCTATCGCCCAGGTCGCCCAGGGCGGCGCCGTCGACGAAGCGTTCATCGCTATTCCCAGCGGCACGAAGAACCAGCTGAGGTCCATTTGGAACACCCTTGTCGACGCTGGTATCGCGAAGATCAAGATCCTGCCCACCATCAGTCAGATCGTCGACGGCGAAGCGCATTTGGTCCTGACCCGCGAAATCGATCCGCAGGACCTTCTGGGACGAAACCCCGTGCAGATCAGCCTCAAGGAGAGCCTCAAGTACTTGAGCGGCAAACGCGTGCTCATCACGGGCGCGGGCGGTAGCATTGGGAGCGAACTGGCCAGGCAGCTGCTCTCCGGCGGCGCGGAGCGTTTGTACCTATACGGGCACGGCGAAAACAGCATCTATCAGATAGACAAGGAATTACGTCAACTCCAGGCCGGCGGTGTCGGCGCAGGATCGACTATTGTACCGGTGATCGGCGACTTGAAGGATCAAGGTCACCTCGAGTTTCTGCTGGCACGGATGCGCGTCGATGTAATCTTCCACACGGCGGCGCACAAGCATGTTCCTCTGACCGAACTCAACCCTGTCGAAGCGGTCACCAACAATGTGTTCGGCACCCACCATCTGATCGAGGCGGCGCTGGCTTCCGGGGTCAGCCGCTTCGTGCTGATCAGCACCGACAAGGCTGTTGAACCCAACTCGGTCTACGGCGCGACCAAAAGGATCTGCGAAGACCTGGTTCTCGAAGCCGACTCTAGGGCCGGTGACCGGCGGTTCCTTGTCGTGCGGTTTGGCAACGTTTTGGGGTCCAGGGGTAGCATCATTCCTCTGTTTCGTGAGCAGATTCTGGCCGGAGGTCCCGTTACGATAACCGACAAAAGGATGACGCGGTTCTTCATGACCATCCCCGAGGCCGTCACCTTGGTTCTGCAGGCCGGCGGCGTGGGTGCCGGGGGGCACTTGTACCTGCTCGACATGGGCGAGCCGATTGCCATCGAAGATCTGGCTTGCCAGGTGATTCGGTTTCACGGCAAGGAGCCTCACAAGGATATAGGGTTCAAGTACATCGGTTTACGTCCCGGCGAGCGTCTTGAAGAAACACTTTGGGCTCCCGACGAAGAGCCGGTTCCCACTGCCTACGCGCGCATCAACCGCCTGGTCAAGCCGACTCCCGCCCGCGACCTTCGGCCGTTCCTGATTCTTTTGAACCCGATCTGTTTCTTTGACCCCAACCAGCCTTCGCGGTACCGCAACCGGCAACACTTAAGAACGGTTCTGCGCGCCTGGTGTCCGACTCTGGAAGACAAAGACGAACCGGAATATTGACGCCGTAAAGCCACCGATATTTCGGGCTTGAGGAGAGGAATTTGAACCAAAGCGACTCCGACTTTATTCCTTTTTCCCGGCCCGTCTTGGGCGAGCGCGAGGAACAAGCCGTCCTGGAGGTGATGCGTTCCGGGTGGCTGACCACTGGCAGGGTTACCGCCGCCTTCGAGAGCGAATTTGCCACCTACGTGGCCACGGCGCACGCTTTGGCAGTCAACAGCGCGACGGCAGGACTCCACCTGGCCCTCGAGGCACTGGGAGTCGGTCCGGGCGACGTTTGCGCCGTTCCCGACTATACCTTCACGGCCACCGCCGAAGTGGCCCGCTACCTGGGCGCCGACGTGGTCTTCATCGACTGCCTGCCAGACAGCCCCAACCTCGACCTTGATGTCCTCGAACAGGTGTTGATGACCAGAAAAATCAAAGTTGTGCTTCCCGTGCACCTTTCCGGAGAGCCGGTTGACTGGGACCGCCTTGCCGCGCTTCGGGACCGTTTCGGCTTCAAGATCGTCGAAGACGCGGCGCACGTTTTCCCCACCTCGGGGCCACACGGCTTTTGGGGAACTGTCGGCGACATCGGTGTCTATTCGTTCTACGCCAACAAAAACATGACCACTGGTGAAGGCGGTATGATCGTCACTCGTGACGACAACTTGGCCAAACGGATGCGAGTCATGCGCACCCACGGTATCGACCGCGACGCGTTCTCACGGTTCATCGGCAAAGGCGCCAGCTGGGAATACGCGGTCATCGAGCCGGGGTTCAAATACAACCTGACCGACTTGGCCTCGGCGATCGGCCGTGTGCAGCTGACGCGGGCTCAGGGGTTCTGGCGCGACCGCCAAGCCGTCGTGCGGCGTTATTTGAAGGGCCTGGAGGGCATCGCGGGCCTCGATCTCCCTGGCTGGCGGGACGACCACGCCTGGCATATCTTCAGCCTTCGGCTTCCTTCCCGCGTTGACCGAGCGGCTTTCGTGACACAACTGGCCCACGCAGGCGTCGGAACCTCGGTGCATTACATTCCCCTTCACCGGATGCCCTACTGGCGAGACACCTATAAACTCGACGCCGCCAGCTTTCCGCAGGCCGAAGCCCGATTCTGGAGAACCGTCTCGCTTCCGCTGTTTCCCACCATGAGTGAAGCTCAGGTCGATCGGGTTTGCGGCCATGTCCGCCTTCTTCTCGGAGACTCCTGATGGCCCGCAGAAAAGCGCCGGTCCAAGACCCCCACTTTTCTCCTGATCCCGACCTTTTCCGACCCGAGCCCTCGCGGGTGCTGGCAGGGGTGATCATCCGATCAAGGGTGCCCCACGCCCGCATCCTGGGACTTTCTCATCCTCCTTTGCCCGACGGCTGGACCTTTGTGCTGCCAGCCGACATTCCAGGAAACCTCTTCTTCCAGGTCTTTCGCGGGCGGCTTCCCGTTCTTGGCGAGGAGGAAGCGCAGTATATCGGCGAACCCCTGGCACTGGTGGCCGGCCCCGACGAGCAGCAAGTCAGGCGCTGGGCCGCCAAGGTGCGGTTTGTCACACGCAACCTCAGCCTCGACGAGTTCGCCGAAGCGGCCCCCCACCTTAAACGCAAAGAAGTGATGGGAGGGGACCGCGTGGCGGCTCTCGCCGGGGTTTCGGGAACCATGGAAGTGGAAGGAGTCTATTCGTCGGGTCCTCAGGATCACGGGCATTTGGACCCTGTTGAGATTCTTGCGAACGTCACCCCGGCTGTGGCCGCCGTCCGCGTGAAGAGTCAGTGGCCGGCCCACGTGGTGGCCAGCGTCGCCCGGGTTCTCGATCGGGATCCCGACGAGGTCAAAGTCTTGGCCACGGCTTCTTCCGGAACCTCGAACAGTCAGCTTTGGTACCCCTCGCTGCTGGCGGCCCAAGCGTCGCTTCTGTCTCTTTTGGCCGGAAAGCCCGTTCTCTTGAAGCTCACCAAGGAGGAGGAATTCCTCTACTCCCCCAAACGTCCCGAAGTGAGAACCCTGCTCAGGACGACCTTGGCTCCCGACGGCCGCATCCTCAGCCTACAGGCCGACTTGGTGGTCCAAACCGGTGCCTATGGCGTCCTTGAGGACGAGATTCTCGACAGGGCCATCGTCGGCATTTTGGCCCCGTACCGCCTGGGCCACTTCGTTGTCCATGCCCACGCCGAAACATCTCACACGCCTCCGCGGGGACCGATGGGCGGCCTGGGGGAAGGACTTGGGCTCTTCGCCATGGAGAGCCACGTCCACGATCTGTGCCGCGCCCTGGGCCAGGACCCCGCGCAGTGGCGTTCGGAACAAACCCTGACCAAGGAAGATCCGAGTT
>Ga0265320_10002237_pt1 | contig 13579 bp, 7 predicted proteins | sample 4827metaG_FD_202087 | JGI IMG/M metagenome (GOLD analysis project Ga0265320, IMG submission 202087) | Rhizosphere microbial communities from Carex aquatilis grown in University of Washington, Seatle, WA, United States - 4-8-27 metaG | ecosystem: Host-associated > Plants > Roots > Rhizosphere >...
TGATTTTCCTCCCATGGCTCGGGGCCGCCCTGCTCGCCGCGAGCCCGCGGCTGGGCGCCCGCGCCAGCCGCGGGCTGGCGCTCGCCTTCAGCCTCAGCACCCCGGTGCTCGCGCTGGCGCTCCTGGGCTCGTTCGATCGGGCGGCCACCGGCTATCAGTTCGTCGAGCGGCACGCCTGGATCGCCTCGCTCCACGTCCATTATCACCTGGGGCTGGACGGGCTCAGCCTGCTCCTGGTCCTGCTGGTCGGGGTCCTGGCGCCCCTCGGGCTGCTCGCTTCGTGGCGGCCCGTGCCCGATCCGCGGCTTTTCGGGCTGCTTTTCCTCCTCCTGCAGGGGGCCACCCTCGGCGTTTTCCTCGCCCTCGATTTCTTCCACTGGTTCATCTTCTGGGAGCTGAGCCTCGTCCCGGCCTATTTCCTGATCCGGCTGTGGGGCGGGGCCGGCGCCGCGGGGGCGGCCTACCAGTTCGTGATCTACACCGTCGGGGGCAGCGCGTTCCTTCTCCTGGGCTTCGTGGCGATCTTCGCCGCCACCGGCACCCTCGACTTTGTCGAGCTCGCTCGCCTTGGGGCCGACGGCACGCTGGCCGCCCGGCTGGCCGCACTGGGCGGCTTCTGGCCGCAGGCCGTGTTTGTCGGCGTCCTCCTGGGGTTCGCCGTGAAGGTGCCTCTGTTTCCTTTTCACACCTGGCTGCCGGCGGCGTACGCCGAGGCCCCGACCGGCGTCTCGATGTTCCTCACCGGGGCGATGTCCAAGATGGGGGTCTATGGTTTCCTGCGCCTGCTTTGGCCGCTCTTTCCCGGGCAGCTCCATGCCGCGGCGGGCCCCCTCCTTGGGCTGGCGCTCGGCGGCGTCGTCCTGGGCGCGTATTCCGCGATGCGCCAGACCGACCTGAAGCGCATGGTCGCATACTCCTCGGTCAACCACCTCAGCTACTGCCTGCTCGCGCTGTTTGCCGTCTCGGCCGCCAGCGGGCGCACCCCGCCGGCCGGCGCCGCGGCGGCGGCCGCCTTCAGCGGAACCCTCCTCCAGATCTTCAATCACGGCATCTCGGCCGCCGCGCTGTTCTACTGCGTGGGCGTCCTGGAGGCGCGCGCCTCCGGCCGCCGCGGGCTGGGTGACTTTGGCGGGGTGCGGACGGCGGCCCCGGTCCTGGCGGGCCTGTGCGGACTCGCGATGTTTTCCTCCCTCGGGCTCCCGGGACTCAACGGCTTCGTGGGCGAATTCCTGATCTTTCGCGGCGTGTGGGGCCTGCAGGCCTGGGCGGCGCCGGTCGCCTGCCTGGGCCTCTTCGCGACCGCGTATTTCCTGCTGACCTTCTGGCAGCGGGTGTTCCACGGGCCGCGCGCGGGCGTGGCCGCCGGCAATTTTCCCGACCTGGGCGGCCTCGATTTCGCCGTCCTCGTCCCCCTGGTCGCCCTGATACTGATCCTCGGCGTCCTGCCGCAGCTCCTGACCGGGCTGTTCAACCCGCTCATCACCCTGTGGGCCGGCCACCTTTCGCTGCCATGAGCCTCCTGCCCTGGACCATTCTCCTGTCCCTGGCGGGCGCCGTCCTCGCCCTCGCCGCCGGCCGGCGCTCCGCCCGCGCCGCGCGGTGGACGGCGCTGGCCACGGCTGCCGGATCCTGGGGGCTGACGCTCGCGGCCGCGACGCGCTTCGTCCCCGGTCCGCGGCTGCAAACGCTCGTCGACCTCCCCTGGATCCCCTCGCTGGGCATCCGCTGCCACCTCGCCGTCGACGGCATCAGCCTCACGCTGCTGGTGCTGACCGGCCTCGCGGCCACCGCGGGCATCCTCTTTTCGTGGAACATCACGGAGCGCGCGGGGGAATTCTTCGCCCTTTTCCTGATCCTGGTGGCGGGGGTCTACGGCGTGTTCCTCAGCGCGGACGCGCTGCTGCTCTTTGTCTTCTATGAGATCGCCATCGTCCCGAAATATTTCCTGATCGCGATCTGGGGCTCGACGAACCGCGGCTACGGCGCAATGAAGCTGGCCCTCTATTCCTTCGCGGGCAGCGCCCTGGTGCTGGCCGGGCTGCTGTGGGTCTATGCCGCGGGCGGCGCCCCCGGTTTCGGCTGGGCCGAGCTCGCTCGGGCCGCCGCCATCCTGCCGCGGGAGCAGCAGATCGTGGTCTTTGCCTTCGTCTTCTTCGGCTTTGCAACCCTCGCCGGCATCTTTCCGCTGCACACCTGGGCGCCGACCGGCCACGTGGCCGCCCCCACCGGCGCCTCGATGCTGCTCGCCGGGGTCGTGATGAAGCTCGGAGCCTATGGCTGCCTGCGGGTCGCCCTGCCGCTTTCTCCGATCGGTTTTGCCTTCTGGCAGCCCACGATCGCCTGGCTGGCGGTGATCGGGATCGTCTACGCCGGGCTGGTCGCCCTGGTGCAGCAGGACCTGAAGTTTGTCATCGGCTATTCCAGCGTGAGCCACATGGGCTTTGTCCTCCTCGGCCTGGCCGCCGCCAATCCCCAGGCGGTCAGCGGGGCCGTGCTCCAGATGTTCTCGCACGGGGTGATCGCGGGCCTGCTCTTCGCGGTGGTGGGCCGGATGGTCTATGATCGCACGCACACCCGGAGGCTGTCCGAGCTGGAGGCCCTGCCGCTGCGCCGGCTGCTGCCCTTCGCCGCCGCGGTCTTTGTCATCGCCGGCATCGCCTCGATGGGCCTGCCCGGCTTCAGCGGTTTTCCGGCCGAGCTGACCATCCTGGTCGGCTCGTGGAGGGCCGGACCGATCTGGGCCGCCGTCGCCGCGCTGGGCGTGCTCGTGGCCGCGGCGTTCACCCTGCGGGCGATCCAGCTGGCCTTTTTTGGATCCCCGCCGGCTCCGGCCGGATCGGCCGGGCCCGCCGCTGCCGTGGTCCAATTTGAACCCATTACCGTGGCGGAGAAGACGGGTGCGCTGCTGCTCGTGGGCGCGACGGTCCTGGTCGGCCTCAAGCCGGACCTGCTCCTGAACTGGATCAACCCGGCGCTCCAATCCCCGCTGCTGCAGGCGGCGCTGAGGGGGGGCCGGCCATGACCGCCGACTACCTCGGACTGGCTTCCGCCCTTCGGCCCGAGGCCTGCCTGGTGCTGGGAGCCCTGGCCGTGCTGGGCCTGGACCTGTCCGTATGGCGTCGGCGCGGCGCCGGCGAGCGGCTGGGCTGCGCGCTTGCGGTCGGCGGCCTCGCGGTGATCCTGGCCGGCGTGCAGGCCTGGATGGGGCCGCGGGGGCCGGTTTTCGACGGCGTCCTGATCCTCGATCCCCTCGCGCGGGCGACGCGCGGGGCTGTCGTGGGACTGACGCTCCTCGCGCTCGGCGTGGCCCACGGCGCCAAGGCGCCCCGCCAGCCGGCCGAATACGTCGCGGTCATGCTCGCCGCGGCCGCCGGTCTCACGCTGATGGCCGCCTCGCAGCAGCTGCTGCTGGGCTTCCTCGCCCTGGAACTCGCGAGCCTTTCGCTGTACGTCCTGGCAGGTTTCGACCGCGCGCGGCCCGAGGCGGCGGAGGCCGCCCTGAAATACTTTCTCTTCGGCACGATGGCCGCGGCCTTTCTCCTCTTCGGCTTCAGCCTGGTCTACGGCCTGACCGGTTCGATCGGCCTGCCGGAGATCGCCGCGCAGGTTGGCCGTCTGGGCGCGAGCCCGCTGCTCCTGGTCGCGATCGTGATGATCCTGGTCGCGTTTGGCTTCAAGGCCGCCGCGGCGCCCTTTCACTTGTGGGCGCCCGACGTCTACCAGGGGGCGCCGACCCCCTCCGCCGCCCTCATCGCCTCCGCGTCCAAGGTGGCGGGCTTTGCCTTCTTTGCCCGGCTCCTCTGGCCGGGCCTGGGCGCCGCGGCGGGAGCGACCCGCTCCTTCGGCGGCGGGCCCGGCTGGCTGCCGGCGGTCGCCGGGGTGGCCGCCGGCTCCCTCCTGCTGGGCAATCTTGCCGCCCTGGCCCAGTCCAGCCTGCGCCGGCTGCTCGCCTACTCGGCCATCGCGCATTCCGGTGCGCTGCTGCTCGGCGTGATGGCGGCGGGCCAGGCGGGCTATGCACCGCTCTTCTATTACGTGTCGACCTACGGGCTGGCCACGGTCGGCGCCTTCGGCGTGATCGCCGCCCTGGAGCGCGAGGGGCGCTGCGAGGAAATCGCCGACCTGGCCGGACTGCATCGGCGCTCGCCGCTGCTGGCGGGCTGCCTGGCCGTGTTTGTCCTTTCGCTCGCCGGCATTCCCCCGCTGGCCGGGTTCTTCGGCAAGCTTTTCGTCTTTGCGGCCGCCCTGCGGACGGGGGGACCGGCCGCCGCGCTGGCGGTCCTGGCGATCGCGCTCAGCGCCGTGGCGTTGTACTACTACCTGGCGGTCCTGAAGCAGGCCCTGGTGGCCGCGCCCGCGGCCGGAGCGCGGCCGGTCGCGGTATCGCGCGTGCTGGCGCTCACGCTGCTGGCCGCAGCCGGACTGATCGTGTGGCTCGGGCTGGACCCCTCGGTCCTGCTCGGGCGGTTTTGACCGCCGCCTCAGGCCTGCAGGTAGCGGTGGATGCCCTGGGCGGCCCGCCGGGCATCGCGGACGGCATGGACCACCAGGCTGGGACCGCGGACGGAGTCGCCGCCGGCAAAGATGCCCGGCCAGCTGGTCATCTGGTTCTCGTCGACGGCCAGGCCGCCCCATTTCTCCGTGCGGATTTGCGCGAATTCGCTGCCGGCGGGAAAGGGCACCGGGTCGAAGCCGTAGGCGACGATGAGGAGATCGGCGGGAACCTCGAACTCCGTGCCCGGCACCGGGCGGGGCTGCCGGCGGCCGGAGGCGTCGGGCGCCCCCAGTTCCATTCGCACGCAACGGACCCCGGCGACGGCCCCGGCGGCGTCGGCCCGGATCTCGACCGGATTGGCCAGGAATTCGAAGCGGGCGCCCTCCTCCAGGGCGTTGGCGTACTCCTTGCGACTCCCGGGCATGTTCGCGAAATCCCGCCGGTACAGGCAGACGGCCTCGCGGGCCCCCGAGCGCAGGGCGGTGCGGAGGCAATCCATGGCGGTGTCGCCGCCGCCCAGGACGGCGACCCGCCGTCCCTCGACCGCGACCGCCTCCAGGTGGGCCGGCGGCGGGCGGACGTTCTTCTGGATGAGGAACGGCAGGGCGTCGACCACGCCGGCCAGGTTTGCCCCGGGCAGGTCGAGGGGCTTCGGCCGCTGCGCCCCGCAGGCGAGGAAGACCGCGGAATAGTCGTGGAGCAGCTCGCGCAGGGTCACGTCCCACCCCACCCTGACGCCAAGACGGAACTCGACGCCGCGCCGGCGAAGGAGCTCGATCCGCCGGGCGACCAGGTGCTTCTCGAGCTTGAAGGCGGGGATGCCGTTCACCAGCAGGCCCCCCGGCACGGGCAGCGACTCGAAGACGGTGACCGCGTAGCCCAGCCGGGCCAGCTCGTCCGCGCCGGCGATGCCGCCCGGACCGGAGCCGACGATCGCAACCCGGCGGCCATTGGCCGGCACCGGCGCGGCGTGGACCGCATCGTGTTCCAGCGCATAGTCGTTGATGAACCGCTCGATCGCCCCGATGGCGACCGGCTCGCAGCGGGTGTTCAGGATGCAGGCGCCTTCGCACAGCCGCTCCTGCGGGCAGACGCGCGAACAGATCTCCGGCAGGTTGCTGGTCAGCCGGGAGACCGCCGCCGCCTCGAGGAAAAGTCCCTGGGCGGCCAGCCCCAGCCACTCGGGGATCCGGTTGGCGAGCGGGCAGCCCTGCACGCAGAGCGGCTCGGGACATTGGATGCACCGGCTGGCCTGCCGGCGGACGGCCGCCTCGTCAAAGTCGGCGTAGATCTCCGCGAAGTCCCGCACCCGCTCGGCCGCCGGCCGCTTGGGCGGCGCCTCGCGCGGCAATCCCGACCAGGCGTACTTTGGATTTGGCGCGGGCTCGCTCGGCGGTGGCATGGCACGCAGGGTCGGAGCCGGCCCGGTGCGCGCGTCACACCCGCCAGCTCTGCAGGATGCGCTGGTAGTTGGCGCGCTCGAGGGCGCTGGGGTCCGGGCACCGGCTGAGATTCATGGCGCCCCGGAACTCCGCGAGGTTCCGGTAGCCATGCTCGTCCATCCACTGGCGGAGACCGTCGAGCAGGGAGCCAAGGAAGCGGGGCCCGTTCTTCAGCAGGACGGAGACGAGCTGGACGGTGTGCGCGCCGGCCAGGAGCGCCTTGATCACGTCGGGCGTGGTGTGCACGCCGCCGGTGGCCGAGAGCGAGCCCTTGAGCCGGGGCGAGATGATCGACAGCCACCGCAGCCGCAGCAGGAGCTCGCTGGAACTGGAGAGCACGAGCTTCGGCTCCACCTCAAGCTCCTCGATGTTGAAGTCCGGCTGGTAGAAGCGGTTGAACAGCACGACCCCGGCGGCCCCGGCCCGCTCCAGCGCCAGCGCAAACTGCACGGGCGCGGTGTGGAAGGGCGACAGCTTCACCGCCACGGGAATCCGGACGGAGCGGACCACGAGGGCGACGGTCTCGAGCATGGCCGCCTCCACGTCCCGGGAATCGAGCCCCGGATCGGAGGCCAGCTGGTAGAGATTCAGCTCGATTGCGCCGGCCCCGGCGGATTCGCAGCCGGCGGCGCAGCTGGTCCAGCCGCCCGGCCGGCAGCCGTTGAGCGAGGCGATCACGGGGATCGAGAGGGTGCGCTTGAGGTCCTCGATCTGGCGCAGGTACTGGTCGATCGCCAGCTGGTACCCGGCAAAATAAGGGAAATAGGTCATCGCCTCGGAATGGCTGTCCGACCCCAGCTCGACAAAATGGGTCAGGGCGCGCTGCTCGGCGTCGACTTTTTCCTCGAAGAGCGAGCGCATGATGACCGCGCCGGCCCCGGCGTCGTCCAGCTGCCGGGCGACGTGGGCGTCATCGCAGAACGGGGAGGCGCCGATGATGAGGGGCGCGCGGAGCTTCAGGCCAAGGTAGCTGGTCTCGAGGTTCATGCGGGAACGGTGGCTGAGGGTTGGGGGGCGGCCGAAGCGGGCGGGGTGCCGTTTCCGCCGGTGGCCGGGGACGCGGCCAGCTGCTGGTAAAGTGCGTAGTGCCGCCGGACCTGGTCCTGCGCCAGCCCGGCCAGTTCGGTCGCGCGGGCGGGGTTCACGTTCCGCAGGATGCCAAACCGCGTTTCGTTCGCCATGAACTTGGACAGGTCGGCCTTCGGCGGCCCCGAATCCAGCTTGAGGGGCACTTCGCCCCTGGCCGCCAGCCTGGGATCATAGCGGAAGAGCGGCCAGTAGCCGGTGTCGACGGCCAGCTTCTGCTGTTCCAGGCCCAGGTGCAGCGGGAAACCGTGGGCGATGCAGTGGGAATAGGCGATGATCAGCGAGGGACCGGTGTAGCTCTCGGCTTCCCGGAAGGCCGCCAAGGTCTGGTTGTCCCGGGCGCCGAAGGCGACCCGCGCCACGTAGACGTGGCCATATTGCATCGCGATGAGCGCGAGGTCCTTCTTGGCCGTGGACTTTCCCCCGGCGGCGAACTTGGCCACGGCGCCCATCGGCGTCGACTTCGAGGCCTGGCCCCCCGTGTTTGAATAAACCTCCGTGTCGAGGACCAGCACCTTGACGTTGGCGCCGGAGGCCAGGACGTGGTCCAGGCCGCCGTACCCGATGTCATAGGCCCAGCCGTCGCCGCCGACGATCCAGACCGACTTGTTGACCAGGTCGTCGACGAGGGCGAGCAGGCGGCGGGCTTCCGGGGTCCCCAGGGCCTTGAGGGCGGGCCGCAGCGCGTCCACCCGTCCCCGTTGGGCCGCAATGCCGGCCTCGTCGGACTGGTCCGCGGCCAGGAGGGCGCCGGCCAGGTCCGCGCCGACGCGCGGCGCCAGGAGACCCAGCAGCTCGCGGGCGGTCCGGTTCCGCTGGTCGACGGCCAGCCGCAGCCCCAGCCCGAACTCGGCGTTGTCCTCGAAAAGCGAGTTGGCCCAGGCCGGACCGCGGCCGTCCTGATTGGCGCAATAGGGGGTGGTCGGCAGGTTGCCCCCGTAGATCGACGAGCAGCCGGTCGCATTGGCGATCAGGAGGCGGTCGCCGACCAGCTGGGTCAGCAGCTTGACATACGGCGTCTCGCCGCAACCGGCACAGGCCCCGGAAAACTCGAAAAGGGGCGCCAGGAACTGGGTGCCCTTGACCGTGGTCCGGTCAAGTCGCGAGCGGTCCGGGTCGGGCAGCTTGAGGAAGAAGTCCCAATGCGCGCGTTCGGCCGCCAGCCGCGGCGGCTGCGGGACCATGTCGATCGCCTTGTGGCGCGGATTCGACTTGTCCTTGGCCGGGCAGACCTGGACACAGAGGGAGCATCCGGTGCAATCCTCCGGCGCCACCTGCAGGGCGTAGCGCTGGCCGGGAAACTCGGTTGAGCGGAAGGGGGTGGAGACGAATTCCGCCGGGGCCCCGGCGAGCTCCGCGGGATCGAAGAACTTGGCCCGAATGGCCGCATGCGGGCAGACCAGCACGCACTTGTTGCACTGGATGCAGATCCCGGGATCCCAGGCGGGGATCTCCAGGGCGATGTTGCGCTTTTCGAAGCGCGTCGTGCCGGTGGGCCAGCAGCCGTCGAACGGCAGGGCGCTGACCGGCATGAGGTCGCCCTCCTCCGCCAGGAGGCGCGCCGTGACCCGGCGGACAAACTCGGGCGCATCCGAATAGAGCGGGGGCACCGTCGCGACCGCGGCGGCGGAGGGCTGGCCCGGGAGCGGCACCTCGTGCAGGCCCGCGAGCGCGGCGTCGACCGCCGCAAAGTTCATCTGCACGATCTGGTCCCCCTTGCGGCCGTACGTCTTCGTGATCGACTTCTTGATCTGCGCGATGGCTTCCGCGGGGGGCAGCACCCCGGAGAGCGCAAAGAAGCAGGTCTGCAGCACCGTGTTCGTGCGGCGGCCCATGCCCGAGGCCTGCGCCACCTGGGTGGCGTCGATCACGAAGAGCCGGAGCTGCTTCTCGATCAGCGACTCCTGCCATTCGCGCGGGAGGCGGTCCCACGTCTCGGCGGGGCCATGGGGCGAATTGAGCAGCACCGTCGCCCCGCGCGCGGCGTAGCGCAGCGCGTCGATGCGGCCGACGAAGTTGAACTGGCTGCAGGCCACGAATTCGGCCTGGCGGATCAGGTAGGGCGCCCGGATCGGCCGCGGCCCGAACCGCAGGTGGGAGATCGTGGTCGATCCCGACTTCTTGGAATCATACACAAAATAGCCCTGGGCGAAGTTGTCCGTCTGCTCGCCGATGATCTTGATCGAATTCTTGTTGGCGCCGACGGTCCCGTCCGCGCCCAGCCCGAAGAAGACGCAGCGCCGCACGTCCGGGCCCTCGAGGTCGAGGTCGGCGTCGAAGGGCAGCGAGGTGCCGGAGACGTCATCGATGATTCCGACGGTGAAGTGGTTGCGCGGCTCCCAGCCGCCCAGGTGATCGAAGACCGCCTGGACCATTCCCGGGGTGAATTCCTTCGAGCCGAGGCCGTAGCGGCCGCCGACGACGCGCGCCGATCCCGCCAGGGGCGAGCGGCCCTCCGCCAGCGCCGCCACCACGTTCAGATAGAGCGGCTCGCCGATGGCCCCGGGTTCCTTGGTGCGGTCCAGGACGGCGATCGCCTTCACCGTGCCCGGCAGCGCCGCGAGGAAGGAGCGGACGTGGAATGGCTGGAACAGGCGGACGGCCACGACGCCGACCTTCTGGCCGCGGGCGACCAGCCAGTCGACCGTCTCCCGGATCGTCTCGGCGCTGCTGCCCATCGCGACCACCACGCGCTCCGCCTCCGGATGGCCGTGGTAGTCGAACAGGTGGTAGGAGCGGCCGGTGACCGCGGCGAAGGCGTCCATCTTGGCCTGCACGATGCCCGGCAGCTCGCGGTAGAACGGGTTGACGGCCTCGCGCCCCTGGAAATAGACGTCGGGATTCTGCGCGGTCCCGCGGAGCGTCGGCCGGTCCGGCGTCATCGCCCGGGAGCGGAAGGCGGCGATGTCGGCCTCGTCGATCACGGCCCGCAGGTCGGCGTCGCTGAGCTGGGCCAGCTTGGTGACCTCGTGCGAGGTGCGGAAACCGTCGAAGAAGTGGATGAACGGGACGCGCGCGCGGTAGCTGGCGGCGTGGGCGATCAGCGCAAAATCATGGGCCTCCTGGCCGGAATTGCTGGCCAGGAGCGCGCAGCCCGTCGCCCGGCAGGCCATCACATCCTGGTGGTCGCCGAAGATCGAGAGGCCCTGGGCGGCGAGCGCCCGCGCGGTCACATGCAGGGTCAGGGGCAGGAGTTCGCCGGCGATCTTGTAGAGATTGGGGATCATCAGGAGCAGGCCCTGCGACGCCGTGAAGGTCGTGGTCAGCGCTCCGCCGAGGAGCCCGCCATGGACCGTGCCCGCCGCGCCGCCCTCGGACTGGAGCTCGACGATGCGGGGGACCTCGTTCCACAGGTTGCGGCGGCCGGCCGCCGCCCATTCGTCGCACGATTCCGCCATCGGGGACGACGGCGTGATCGGATAGATCGCGATCAGTTCGTTGAGCCGGTAGGCCACGGAGGCGACGGCCTCGTTGGCATCGCAGGTGACATGGGAGGAGGCGGACGGGGAGGACATCGGCGGAGGATGGGGAGGGAGGGAATCGCGCGGGACGGCACAGGATGCCACGAACCGGGGAAACCCGCTCCGCAGATCTTGGCTTTTTCGCGGCGCCGGTTCCCCTCCCCGCCCGCGCCGGAAAGGCCCGGTTTCCCCCGCCGGCCGGGTTTCGGCCGGGGCGCCCTTCCTTCGCGGGATCGGCGGCTGGCCAATAAATGCGCAGAAAAACCCAATCCCCGCCGGGCCACCCGCGCGCCCCGGTGGCATACTGCGCCCATGTCCAACGCCGCCGAACGACTCCCCGACAACGCCCTCGGCAAGTATTACATCGACGCCAACTGCATCGACTGTGACCAATGCCGCGAGGCCGCCCCCACGCTCATCGCCCGCAACGAAGATACCGGCCACTCCTACATCAAGCGGCAGCCCTCTTCGCCCCACGATCTTGAATTGATCGAGGAGGTGAAGAATGCCTGTCCCTGCCAGGCCATCGGCGATGATGGCGCCTGAGCCCGGCCGGCGGAGACCGGCACCCCGATGAGAAAGGACCTGATCATCGGGATGGCGGGATCGGGAGGCGACGGCATCGTTTCCGCCGGGGAGTCCCTGATCGCGGCGGCGGCGGAGCAGGGGCATTCCGCGATGCTGACGAAAAGCTTCGGATCGCAGATCCGGGGCGGCGAGTCGTCGTTCCGGCTGCGGGTGGCGACCGTCCCGGTGCTCAACCCGGGCGGCGAGCTCAACGTGGCGGTCGCCCTGAACTGGCTGGACTTCCTGCGCTTCGGACCGGAATTGCCCCTGGACCGCGCCACCCTGCTGATCCATGAGGCCAATTCCGGGCCGCCACCCCCCGCGATGCTGGGCGGCGGCGGCCCGACCCAGGTCCACGCCGTTCCCCTGGAGGAAATGGCGGTCGCGGCGACCGGGTCGGACCAGGCCAAGAACAGCGTCGTGCTCGGACTGGTCGCCGGATGGTTCGGCTTCGGCGCGGAGGCGATCCGCGGCGGCATCCGCCGCCGATTCGCCAAGAAGGGCGAGGCGGTGCTGCTGGGCAACGAACGCGCGTTCACGGCCGGCTGGGAATACGCCGCCGCCCGCCCGCTGGGAGAGGACTGGAAGCTCGCCCCGGGCCGGCCCGGCAGCGGCCGGATCATCCGGGAGGGCAACGCCGTCTGCGCGGAAGCCGCGCTGTTCGCGGGCTGCAAGTTTTTCGGGGGCTACCCGATCACCCCGGCCACGGAAATCATGCAGATCCTGCAGAAGGAGATCTGGAAGCACGGCGGGGCGCTGCTGCAGGCCGAGGACGAGATCGCCGGCATCGGCGCCGCCATCGGGGCCTCCTTTGCCGGCCGCAAGGCGATGACGGCGACCTCCGGCCCCGGGTTTTCCCTGAAGGCGGAGATGCTGGGGCTGGCCAGCACGGCCGAGCTCCCGCTGGTCTGCGTCAACGTCCAGCGCGGGGGGCCGTCGACCGGCCTGCCGACCAAACGCGAGCAGTCCGACCTCTTTGCCGCGGCCTTTTCGGCGCACGGGGACAGCGTCCGCCCGGTCCTGGCGCCGACCGGGGTGGCCGACACCTTCGCGGTCACCGTGGAGGCGTTCAATATCGCCGAGGCTTACCAGACTCCCGTCATCGTCCTTTCCGACCAGGAGATCGCCCAGCGCAAGGAGGTGATCGCGCCGGTCGACACCACCCGGCTGCGCGTGATCGACCGCCTGCAGCCGACCGCGGAGGAATTGCAGCCCTATGCGCGGTTCCGCCTCACCCCCTCCGGGATCAGCCCCCTCAGTCATCCCGGGATGAAGGGCGGCAGCTACCTGGCCGCCGGCATCGAGCACGACGAGTTGGGCGCGCCCAACTCGAACGGGGCGATGCACGCGCAGATGAATGAAAAGCGGCTGCGCAAGCTCGAGCCGCTGAAACGGCGCGCCGACCTGTTTGCGATCGAAGGCGACGCCGAGGCGGCGCTCGGCCTGATTGCCTGGGGCAGCGTCGCCGGCATCGCCCGGGAGGCGGCCGCGGCCGCCCTCGCGGAGGGCATCCCGGTGAAGGTCCTGGTGCCGACGCTGCTCTATCCGGTGGCGGAGGAAATCTACCGGGGTTTTTTCGCCGGCCTCGACCGCTGCCTCGTGATCGAGCAGTCGCAGCAGGGCCAGCTCTATCGGATCCTGCGCATGTGGACCCGGGTGCCCGAGAACTTCATCCTGCTGGCGAAGAGCGGAGCCAACCCGATTGCGCCCCGGGAGGTGCTGGAGCAGATCCGCCGGCTGGCCGGCGGCGCGGCCGCGGCCGTGCCCTCCCCTCTGGCCACCTTTGCCCTATGACCCCTTCCCCCTGCAGCCCCAAGGACTACAAGAGCGGCCTCAAACCCATCTGGTGCCCCGGTTGTGGCGACTACGGCGTCCTGGGCGCCGTTTGCCGGGCCCTGGCCGCCATTGGACGGCCGGCGCATGAGGTGGCCTTCATTTCCGGCATCGGCTGCTCGAGCCGGATCCCCGGGTACACCACGGCCTACGGGTTCAACACCGTCCACGGGCGCGCGCTCCCGATCGCCCAGGGGATCAAGATGGCCAATCCGGACTTGCTGGTCCTCGTGGCGGGCGGCGACGGCGACGGCTTTTCAATCGGCGGCGGCCACATTCCCCACGCGGTTCGCCGCAACCTGGATCTCACCTATCTCGTGATGGACAACCACATCTACGGCCTGACGAAGGGGCAGCTCTCCCCCACCACCCCGCGCGGCACGACCACCCCGTCGTCAGCCTACGGGAGCATGGAAGAGCCGGTCAATCCGCTCCTCTACCTGCTGGCCTACGGCGCCGGCTTCGTCGCCCAGGGCGTGCCGGCCGACATCGAGGGCATGGCGCGGATCATCGAGGAGGCCATTCGGTATCCGGGCTTTGCCTTTGTGAACATCCAATCCCCCTGCGTCACCTTCGGCGACCCCACGGACCAGATGAAGGCCCAGCGGGCCAGGCTCCGCCCGCTGGCGGCGGAGGGCCACGACGCGACCAATCGGATCCGGGCGATGGAACTGGCCCAGGACTACGGCCGGACG
>Ga0265320_10002238_pt1 | contig 13579 bp, 13 predicted proteins | sample 4827metaG_FD_202087 | JGI IMG/M metagenome (GOLD analysis project Ga0265320, IMG submission 202087) | Rhizosphere microbial communities from Carex aquatilis grown in University of Washington, Seatle, WA, United States - 4-8-27 metaG | ecosystem: Host-associated > Plants > Roots > Rhizosphere >...
GCAGGGACCTATCTGGGCTACCGCATCTGGCATTTTCCGGGTGCTTCTTGATCCAGATCAACGCCCACGACCGCGGCTTAGGCTACGATTCCCGGGAAACCAGACCAACCCTCGCCCGCCAACATGAACATGTCCCGCAGCCTCCTATTGCCCGTTCTCGCAACCGTGCTTCTCTCGGCAGCCCCGGCGCGGGCTGAAGACGAATCCCCCGGGACCCCAAACGGGCCGGTGGCGCTTCCGCCCGAGCTCGCGGCCCTTCCCGTGGAGGTGGCGATCCTGACCGCGCCGCCCCACGTGCCCCCGGCGATCACCAGGACCTCCCCCGCCCGCGTCGTCGTCAACCTCGAGGTTCGCGAGGTGGTCGGGAAGCTCGCCGAAGGCGTGGACTACACGTTCTGGACGTTCGGGGGCACCGTCCCCGGCTCGTTCATACGCGTTCGGGAGGGCGACCTGGTTGAATTCCACCTGAACAACCACCCGTCGTCGAAGCTTCCCCACAACATCGATCTTCACGCCGTGACGGGCCCGGGCGGCGGCGCCGCATCGGCGTTCACCGCCCCGGGGCACAGCTCGCAATTCACGTTCCAGGCCCTCAATCCCGGGCTGTTTGTCTACCACTGCGCCACCACCCCGGTCCCGATGCACATCGGCAGCGGCATGTATGGCATGATCCTGGTGGAGCCGAAGGACGGGTTTCCGCCCGTGGACAGGGAATACTACGTGATGCAGGGGGAGTTCTACACAACGGGGCGGTACGGCGAGGAGGGGCTCCAGTCGTTCGACATGGCCAAGGCGATCGACGAGCGCCCGCCCTACGTCGTTTTCAACGGCGCCGTGGGCTCCCTCGTGGGCGACAAGGCCCTTGCGGCCAAGGTCGGAGAGACCGTGCGAATCTATTTCGGGAACGGGGGACCGAACCTGGTCTCATCCTTTCACGTCATCGGGGAGATATTCGAGCGGATCTATCCCGAGGCCGGGACGGCGCTGATGCAGCAGAACGTGCAGACCACGCTCGTGCCGTCCGGAGGGGCCACAATCGTCGAATTCACGGTCAAGGTGCCCGGCACATTCGTCCTTGTGGATCACTCGATCACGCGGGCCTTCAACAAGGGCGCGCTGGGGATGCTCAAGGTCAATGGCCCGAGGAACCGGGCGATCTATTCGGGCAAGGAGATCGACGCCGTCTATCTCGGGGCCCAGGCCGATGCGGGCTCGGAATCCGCGAAACGGGAGGCCGAGCTCAAGGACCAGCTGGCCGCCGAGATCAAGGCAAACCCCGCCATCGCGGGCCTCACGAAGGAGGCGCAGATCGAGAAGGGAAAGCAGGTCTACATGGGCCTCTGCTTCGCCTGCCACCAGCCTGACGGAAAGGGGCTGCCGGGCGCCTTCCCGCCGCTCGCGGGCTCGGAGTTCCTGCTTGCGGACAGGGAGCGCGCCATCCGCATCGTGCTGAAGGGCCTGAGCGGCCCGGTCACCGTCACCGGGAAGACCTTCAACAGCGCGATGCCGCCGCAAGAGGCCGTTCTTACCGATGCGCAGATCGCCAATGCGCTCACTTTCGTCTCCAACAGCTGGGGCAACAAGGGCGACGCGTTCACGGCCGAGCAGGTCAAGGCAATCCGCGACGAGGTCCGCTGAGGCGTCCCTGCAGTCCGCCATCCCGTGATCGCCCGGTCCCTATCGGTCCTCCTTTCGCTACTCGCGGTTTCCGGCGCCGAGGCGCGCGGGGCGTCGTCCGTGGGGGCGGGGGCCGCCGCGCCCGCGGGGATGGTGAGGATCCCCGACGGCGTCTATCTGCCTCTCTTCCGGACGGTCAAGGACCCGTCCAGGACCCCGGTCCCCGCGTTCTATCTGGACGAGCGGCCTGTCACGAACGCCGAGTTCCTCGCCTTCGTCACGGGCACGGAGAAGTGGCGCAGGTCAAGGGTCAGCCCGCTCTTCGCGGACGCCTCGTACCTTGACACGTGGAAGGATGACCTCAACCCGGGCCCGGGCGCCCCGCCGGACGCCCCGGTGGTGTGCGTCTCGTGGTTCGCCGCGCGGGCCTACGCCCGGTGGGTCGGCAAGCGCCTTCCAAGCACCGCGGAATGGGAGCTCGCCGCGGGGGCCGGGTACACCCGCGCCGACGGGAAGAACGACGAGCGGTTCCAGCTCGACCTCTACGCCTGGCTCGCGCACCCGGTGCCCGCGGTGCAGCCCGCGGTCGCGCTGACCCGCCCCAACTTCTACGGCGTCCGGGACCTCTCCGGGCTCGTCTTTGAGTGGGTCGACGACTTCAACACCGCGATGGTGACAGGCGAGTCGCGGGCCGACTCCGGTCTCGAGCGCAACCTCTTCTGCGGCGCCGGGTCCGCGGGCGCCAAGGACACGAGCGACTACGCCGCATTCATGCGCATGGCCCTGCGCTCCTCCCTCCGGGCCAACAACACGACGCTGTCGCTCGGGTTCCGGTGCGCGCGGGACGAGGCGCGTTGATCGGAGTACCTTTATGAGAATCCACCCCACCCCACTGCTGCTCCTCCTCGGCGCTGCGTTAGCCCACGGCGCACCGGCCGCCGTGGCGCCGGCGAAGGGCGCGTCCTGCGCCTGCTGCAAGGCGGAAGGCGCATCCGCCACCCCGGGCGCCTACACGCGCAACTCGATCTACCAGCTCGACGCCAGCTTCACCGACGACTCGGGCCGGCCGTTCGCGCTAGGCGACCTGCGGGGGCGCCCGGTCGTGCTCACCATGTTCTTCGCCTCGTGCGGCTACGCGTGCCCCCTGCAGGTCACCGACATGCAGAGGATCCGCGCAAAGCTCCCGCCGGGCGTGGCCGAGCGCACGGCCTTCGTGCTTGTGTCCTTTGACGTGGCCCGAGACACGCCCCCAAGCCTGGCGCAATACCGCATCCAGCGCTCGCTCGATGCCCAGTGGAGGCTGCTGCACGGGGACAATGACGGGATCCGCGAGCTCGCAGCGCTCCTGGGCGTGAAGTACCGGCAGGAGGCCGACGGGGCGTTCTCCCATTCGAACGTCATGACGGTGCTGGATCCCCGGGGCGAGATCGCCTACCAGCGGCTCGGCCTGAACGGCGGCATCGACGAGACCGTCGCCGCGCTCGTCGCAGCCTGCAAGTAGGCCGCGGCGCCGGGAATCACGCCATGGCCCAAGGCTCGCGTCCTCCCCCTTTTCGAATCCCCAAGAACCATGGCCGTGGCCACCTTCAAGACACTTGACGTGAGGGGGCACCTCGCGCGCGGCGAGGAGCCGCTGTCCCTCATAAGGGCCAGGGTCGACTCCCTCAGGCCCGGCCAAGGACTGACCGTCGTGGCCCCTTTCATGCCCGCGCCTCTCATCGAGCTGCTGAAGAGCGAGGGCTTCCAATCGACCCTGGAACGGCGCCTCGACGGCGCCTGGGCGGTCAATTTCTGGCGGGAGGGCGCGCCGTGAACGATTCCCGGCGCCGCCCAACGCCGGATTCAGGCGCCGCCACCCGGGCATCCTCCGAGAATCTGCGGGACTAGGCCGCCCGCCGCGTGGTATCCTCCGCGCGATGCCTACGACACCGCGCACGGGCGACGCCAGACTGACCGGCCTCATCGGAACGCTTCGCTGCTGCCAGCTCTTCACCGGGCTGCCCACCGAGGACCTCGCGGAGATCGCAGGGTTTGCGAGGGCCCTAGTCCTTGCGAAGGGAGACTATCTGTTCCACTCGGGCGAGCATTCGCGGGGATTCTACGTCATGCAAAGCGGAGCGGTGAACGTCCATCGCGTGAGCGCCGGCGGGAAGGAACAGGTCATCCACGTGTTCCGCGCGGGCGAATCGTTTGCCGAGGCCGCGCTCGCCTCCCCCACCGGGTATCCCGCCGACGCGCGCGCCGTCGAGCCAAGCTCCGTGCTGCTGCTCCCGAAGGCCCACATCCTCGAGTTGCTCGGACGCAGGCCCGACCTCTCCCTGCGCATGCTTGGCTCGCTCAGCGGCCATCTGCGCGTCCTGGTCGGGATGCTCGACGACCTCACGCTGAAGGACGTGGAGACGCGCCTCGTCAACTGGCTCGTGAAGAGCTGCCACGGCCGCCCGGGAGCGGTCGCTCTGCCCGGCACGAAGCGCGTGCTTGCCGCCGAACTTGGCACCAGCAGCGAGACGCTCTCGCGCACCCTTCGCCGCCTCCGGGACAGGCGGATCATCTCGGTGGCTGCGAAGGCCGTCACCGTGCTGAGTCCCGACGCGCTGACCGCGATCCTGCGCCACAACCTGGGCGAGGACCGGTAGCCTCCCCGCCACCGCGCAGGCCGTGTATCCCGGCCTGCCGCCGCGTCACGCCTTCGAGCCCCGGAAGCTGCGCCAGCTGCCGAGCGGTATCAGGGCCAGCCCGATGATCGCCAGCTGGCTCGCCACGAATGTGATCAGGCCATAGAAGGCCGCGTCCGTGAAACCGTAGCTGTGGAGCCCCACCCCGAGCATGTTCGTGCCGAACCAGCTCCAGGCGGTGACCACGTTCCCGAAGACCGCGAGGGCCATCATGCCGCGCTGCCGGACCAGCCCGCCCCAGCGGCAGTGAAGGATGATGGCGTTCCAGATCACGATCAGGAGCGCGCCATTCTCCTTCGGGTCCCATCCCCAGAACCGTCCCCAGGACTGGTCGGCCCAGATGCCGCCCAGCATTGTCCCCACGAAGCTGAAGAGGGTCGCGAAGCACACGATGCCGTAGACCATGCGGGACAGGGCGTCGGCCGTGCGCTGGTCGAGCGACCGCGTCAGCAGCCCGCGAACGATGTAGATGATGGCCAGGAATCCCGCCAGGAAGGTCGAGGCGTAGCCCGTCGTGACCGTCACCACGTGGGTTGAGAGCCAGAAGTTGGAGTCGAGCACCGCCCGCATCATTTCAAGGGTGTCGCCGCTCAGAGAGAGGTGGTGGGCGATGACGAGCGTGCCGAACCCGATCATGCTCCCCGCCGCGCTCGCGACGGCGTTCCGGTGGAGCTGCTCCAGCACGAGGCAGAGCGCGACCGACCCCCAGCCTATGAAAAGGGCGGAGGAATAGAGGTTGGTGACGGGCGGGCGGCCCTCGAGCCACATCCGCGCCAGGATGCCGAACGTAGCGACTAGAAAGGCGAGACCCATGATCCGGAACGCGGCGCGCCCGAGCTGTTCGGGCCAGGCCAGCCACGATATCACGGCAAGAAGGAAGGCGACCACGTAGAGGAAGAGGCTGGTGATGAACGGCTCCGCCTGGTTGAAGGAAGCCTCGGCACGCGCCCGGCGCGCGGCCGCGGGAAACCGCAGCGACAGCTCGTCGCCGTAGGAGCGAACCGCGGCATCGAAGGCCGCCGGCTGCGACCCGCGCCAATCATTGCCGAGGGCGGCATACATGAGCGCATGCGGATCGACGTCGGAAGGCGATGCGGCCCCCAGGAGAGAATGCCCCACGCTCTGCCAGCCCGCGGGGTCGGCCGACGCCCTGCCGGGCGGGATGGCGCGGAGCGAGCTGAAGGTGTCCATGGACTCGAAGGCGCCATGCAGGGCCCGGATCCGGCTGGAGTCGGACAGCTCCGCCGCGAGGTCCGCGATCCCCGGGGCCTGAAGGCCGAACTTCAGGCGGACATAGAATTCAACATGGCTTCGCAGCTCGACCACGGCCCTCTGGAACGCGCTCCTCTCGGCATTCTCCACCGGCTCGGCCAGGTGGGCCTGCCGGTCGAGCTCGTCCAAACCCGCCTGCATCTGGCGATAGGAGAAGCGCACGCCGCCGTCGCCGTCGGCGCGGGCGAGGCTGAAGATCGACAGGAGGTCGGGATTGTCGATGCGGAAGACCTGGTAGGCGTCCGCCGTGTCCGGGATGAAGAAGACGTCGAGAAGCCACTCTTCCGGGGTCACCTGCTTGCCGTTCGGAGCGACCGCCCGCTGGCGCCCCTGGAGCATGAGGAGGCCGGTGCGCGCGATCGTGTCGAGGGGCTTGATCCGCCCCCCCGCGAGCACGGGCAGGCGGCCGAAGGCCCCAAGGTCGAAGGGCCCCGGGTTGCCCCGCGGCACCAGGGTGGAGGCCACCCATGCCAGGGCTAGGGCGAGCGCGATGAGGGGAAGGTGCCTCTTCATGGGGAGGACGGGGCTGAACGGGCCGCAGCCGGCCTGGGCGCTGGGCCGGCGCGCCTGCGGAAAAACCCGAACAGGCTGATGCCGAACTGGAGCACGAGGCCCAGGGCGATCAAGGCGCACGAGGCGTAGGGGATCTGCCAGCTTGGGTTGCGCACGGCCTGCAGAACGGAGGTGTGGTCGTTGTTGGCATAGCCCGCCTGGTAGAAGGCGAAGCCGCCGTAGCGCAGCGGATTGTTCATCGAGATGAGCGCCGAGCGGTCGTCGCGGCCGTCGTCGCTGCGCAGCCGGATCGTGCTCGCGAAGTTCTTGGGGATGTCCGTCCCGGGATAGATGTCGTGCGTGAACTTGCCGAGAGTCAGCGTGAAGGGCAGGTAATCGCGCCGGGCGCGCAGGGCGATCTGCCACGTGCGCCCCTGGTACGTGAATGTCTGCGGCTCATCGAGCAACGCGGAGACAAGCCAGGTGCCCAGCGTGCCCTCGGGCCCGGCCAGCTCCACGTAGCCGGTCGGCCAGTTGCTCTCGTCCGGCTTGTAGGTCATCGGCGCCGGCTCGGCGACCATCTCGGTGCCGTCGCCCATGGTGGCCATGGAGGGGGGCGCATTGGGAACCTGGCTGCGCATGCGCAGGGTCGCGTTCGGGAAATAGGCGACAGGCTTCAGCGTGAAGGGAAGCTTCGGGTGCTGGATGACGTTCTGGCCCGTCAGCCGGTCGACGGGTATCGCCACGATGTCGTCGTAGCCGGCGTTGGTCACGTCCGCCACCGCCAGCTCGCTCTCGCGAAAGCTCTCGACGTAGCGGCGCGTCTGCCCGACATCCATGCGGACCTGCCCGTCGCGCTGCATCAGGCCCGAGAGGCCCTCCCCGATCAGCAGAAGGATGAGGCCGGCGTGGGTCAGCCAGATGCCCGACTTCCTCCACGACAGGCGGAAGCGGCTGGCGTGCGCCGTCACGAGATTGAGAAGGAGCGCGCCGCCCAGGAGATAGCCGCCCGGGAAGACCGGGAGCGTGAAATCCGTGCCCGGAACCTTCGCCATGACGAAGAAGGAGTGGAAGTATTTCTGCTGCACGCCCCAAACCCCGAGGTGCACCTGGTCGAGCGTCGCGACAAAGATCATCGCAAGGGACAACCCGAGCAGGGCGACGGTCAGCTGCAGCGAGGCCAGAGACGCAGCGACCGTGCGGGCGAACGAGGGGCCGCCTGTGCCGGGTCTGGATGCGGTGGGTTCCTGATTCATCGGTCGCGTCGGTTTCGCCCGGCTCACTTTGGCCTCACCGTCTTCAGAAACGCGGCGAAGGCGGGCTTCTCATCCTCAACCAAGGCGGCCGGACCCGTGAGCTTGAAGAACCATGTCCCCCCCTGCCAAGGGGCGAACGCAGCCAGAATCCGCTGCTGCCCAGAGGGTTCCGTTCCAGCAAAGTCGACCATCGTGAAATGAAGCCCGTTCGCATCGAACACCTCGGTGACCGTGCCCATGGCCGAATCATCAAGGGCCGGGAGGCCCACCTGGCTGCGCCAGCGGTTCACATTCGCCGACAGGCCCCCCACGTCGCCCGGGAAGGCCGTGATGGACATGTCCGCCGCCTCGGCGCCCCGGGTTATCGAGAAGCTGCCCTTGCGAATGGCGGTCGCCGGCTTGGGTTTCCAGTCCGCCGGCGCCTCCCACCTGAGCGTGTTCTCGCCGCCCTCCTTTGTCGGCACCACGGCAAAGTTGGCGTGCGGAAGGTCATTCGTGTTGGCCGCGGCCTTCGCGCCGCCCGGCTCCGCCCGGGCCGTCCCGGCCGCCGCTGTTCCCTGCGCGACGGATCTCAGGAACCCGTAAAAGACATCCTTCTGCGCCTCCACAACGTCCTCGGGGCCCATCATCTTGAAGAACCAGACCTGGCCGGGCTCTACCAGCCACGCGCCAAGGATCCGCACGGCTGCCTTCCCCTGCGCGGGCTCGCCCCGGATGTCGGCGATGGAGAAATGCCCCGCAGGCCCCTCGAGGGCGCTCACCTGGGACGGCAGCTCCCCGGCCGAGATCGGCGCCAGCTTGAGCTGCCCGCGCCAGCGGTTGATGTTCGCCAGGGTGTCGCCGCCCGGCCCGCCGAACGTCACGACCGAGACATCAGCGGTGGCCCCGCCCGGTCCCGGGGCCAGGAAGCTCGCGGCGCGCAGCCCGCTTGCCTCCTGCGCCTGCCAGCCGGGGGGAGCCTCCCAGTGAAGACCGGGCTGGGCTCCCGTGGCGCTTGCCGCGACCAGGGCGGCCGGGCTCGCCGCACCCGGCTCCTTGGGAACGCGGTAGCTCGCAATATCCTTGTCGGAACAGCCGGCCAGCGCGAGCACGAGGCCCGCGCACGCGCTACTTCGACAGCGAGCGGACATAGGCGACAAGGGCCTTGACGTCGTCGTCGGACAGCTTGTCCGCGAACGCCCGCATCTTCTCCTTGCCCGACGAGTCCTTGAAGCCCTCCTTAATCTGCTTCGTCGCCTGTTCGTCCGTGAAGGTCTTCTGGTAATCCGCACTGGTCATGTCCTTCACCTGGGCCATCCGGCCCGCCTTTGTGTGTCCGGCGCCATCGGGCCCGTGGCAGGATGCGCAGTTCTTGCTCCAGTTCTCGGGAATCTCGGCCGAGCGGGCGACGCCCCCGAGGAGGACGAGGAAGGCGGCCGCGGATAGGGTTAACGTGATTTTTTTCATGCTGTTCTGCTATTTCGTCCCCAGGCGGATCGCCTGCGGACCATGCCGATGGTTGAGGCACAGTATCGGCCTGTCCAAGGGAAAGTATATGCAATTCTTGCGATTCGTTGCGCGAGGCTTGCCCCGCCCCCTGTCCCGGAACGTCAAGAAATGCGCGGTATAGGCCAAGGGATGGCAAGACGGGGACTGCGCCATCCTATAGACTGATGGGACAACGTGATGAATTGGGACGCAAAGACCCCATTTGTTCTGGCCATCCTGACCGCCGTGTTTGCCACGCTCGCGGTCGGCTTCGCCCTGGTTCCCGCTCAGCCCGGCGCGTCTGCCCGGCCGCCCATCGTTCCCCGCGACGCGCTGGCGATCGCGCCTCAGACGGTGCGCATCTCGGCTGCGCAGCTCATCCGCAGCGGGGGCGACGTTTCCGGCCTCGATTGCTACGCCTGCCATCACAAGGAGAGCCCTCCCGAGGTGAAGTTCGACTCCGCCCACCGGATCCTCCTGCCGCGCGAGCACGCCGACCTGATCATCAGCATGCGCAACTGCGCCGAATGCCACCCGCCCAACGACCCGGTGAAACTGGAATATGACGATTCGGGGAACGTTCGCCTCCCGAAGGCGCACGCGGGCCTGGCCTCGATGGCCCACGGCCGCAATTTCCGCAACGAGAACTGCTATAACTGCCACGACCGCGACCAGCTCGACCAGCTGCACACGCCCGACGGGGAAAAGCTCAAGTTTGACCAGGCGACCCTGCTTTGCGCCTCCTGCCACGGCCCGACCTACCGCGACTGGGTGGCGGGGGCCCACGGGCGCACGGCCGGCTACTGGGACAGGAAGGCGGGCGCCTCCACCAAGCAGGAGTGCGCCTCCTGCCATGATCCCCACGCGCCCGCCTTCACCGGCCTGATCCCCATGCCCGGGCCCCACTTGCTCCATCCCCTGCCCCAGAAAAGGCCGGAACCCCCAAAGACAGGTGACCATGCCCTCTGAATCCGAAGAATCAGGCATGTCCCGGCGAAGCTTCCTTCGCGCGTCCACCGTGCTCTCGGCGGGCGTGGCCGCGGTCGCCGCCGGCCTCGCGCCGCTGCGCAAGCTCGGCGAGTTCACCTCGGTGGACCAGTTCCTGCAGAAATACTACAAGGAGCTGACCCCGGAGGAGATGAAGGTCGTGCTCGAGCGGATCGAGAGCGAGGTGCAGCGCCAGTACGGGATCCGGCCCCACGTGCGCGACTACAGGCCGGTGAATGGCGTCGAGTTCGTCTACGCCCTGAACCTGACCCGCTGCGTCGGGTGCCGCAAGTGCGTCCATGCGTGCGTCGCGGAGAACAACCAGTCCCGGAACCCCGAGATCCAGTACATCCGCGTCCTGAAGATGCCCAATGACGGCACCTTCGACGTCGACAAGGGCGACCACAACTACGCGCCGAAGTCCGTGCCGGAGCCCGGGTTCTTCTTCATGCCGGTGCAGTGCCACCAGTGCAAGAATCCGCCCTGCGTCAAGGTCTGCCCGGTGAAGGCGACGTGGCAGGAGCCCGACGGCATCACGGTGGTGGACTACAACTGGTGCATCGGCTGCCGCTACTGCGAGGCGGCCTGCCCGTACTTCGCCCGGCGCTTCAATTTCGCCGCCCCCTCGATCCCGAGCGACCAGCTCAACACCAACATGTCCTACCTCGGCAATCGCCCGAGGTACAAGGGCGTGGTGGAGAAGTGCCACTTCTGCATCCAGCGTTCCCGCGCCGGGCGCTATCCCGCGTGCGTCGAGGTCTGCCCGACGGGCTCCCGCAAGTTCGGCAACATCCTGGATCCAGACAGCGAGGTCTCCTACATCCTGAAGAACAAGCGAGTCCTCGTCCTGAAGGCCGAACTGGGGACGCTGCCCCGGTTCTTCTACTACTTTGACGTCTGACCCTGGCCATGAGAAATTACCTTAGGTTTCTTCGCCGCTGCGCCTCGGTGTCCTTTGAGGGGGACTGGCGGTACTACACGTGGGTCGGGGCCCTGGCGGCGCTGTGCGTCATCGGGCTCAACGCCTATTCGAAGCAGGTCGTCGCGGGCCTCGAGATCACCGGCATGAGCGACCAGGTCTCGTGGGGCGTCTACATCGCCAACTTCACCTTCCTCGTCGGCATGGCGGCCGCGGCCGTCATGCTCGTGATCCCCGTCTACATCTACAAGAACGAGGACCTCCACGACCTCGTCATCTTCGGCGAGCTGCTGGCGGTCGCGGCGATCCTGATGTGCCTCGCCTTCGTCACCGTGGACCTCGGGCGGCCCGACCGCTTCTGGCACCTGATCCCGGGCATAGGCGTCTTTCACTTCCCGGGCTCCATGCTGAGCTGGGACGTGCTCGTCCTCAACGGCTACCTCCTGCTGAACATCTACATCTGCGGCTACCTGCTCTACTGCCGCTATCAGAACAGAAAGCCGGCGAAGTGGCTCTACATACCCTTCGTATTCGCCGCCATCGTCTGGGCGATCTCGATTCACACGGTGACGGCGTTCCTCTACGTGGGCCTCGGCGGGCGTCCGTTCTGGAACTCCTCGATCGTGGGCCCCCGCTTCCTCGCCTCGGCGTTCACCGCCGGCCCCGCGTTCGTCATCCTGGCGCTCCAGGTGGTTCGCCGCACGAGCGCCTCCGCCAAGGCCATCGTCCTTCAGATGCCTGAGCAACCGGCCGCGGCGCCCCGCGTGATCCCGAGCCGAGCCGCGACGCTCCTGGATCTCGAAAGGCTTGCCGTCAACCTCCCCGAGGTCGCGTTGGTCCCCACGGAGGACCGCCTCGCGTGCCTGGTCGGCGCCACGGTGCTGAACGCGGTGCAGGGCGACGTCCTGCTGCGCCAGGGGGCGCTGGACAGCGACGCCTTCTTCGTCATAAGCGGCCGCGTCGTGGTCAGGCGGGACGAGGGCAGCCGGACCCGGATCACCCGCAATGTCGGACCGGGAGAGCAGTTCGGCGAGGTTTCGGCCATCACGGGGACCGCCCGGGTGGCCACGGCGATCGCGATGAAACCCACCGAGGTCCTCTGCTTCACGGCGGACGCCCTGCGCAGGCTCATGCGGACCCCGAAGCTGGAGGAAATCATCACCTGGCGGATGGGCGAGCGGCTCATGATCTCGGATCGCAGCCTGCTGATCCTCCGGGCCATCGTGCAGGTGTCGATGATCATCAACGTGTTCCTGCTGGCCAACGAGCTCTTCACGGAGTTCTACAACTCCAACCGCCACGACATCTCCTGGAGGTACCTGCTGTTCGGGCTGGACGGGCACCATGCGCTCGTGCCCTGGTTCTGGACCGCAATCACGCTCAACATAGGGGCGATGGTTCTGCTCATGCTCCCGCTCAGCCGCAGCCTGAAGTGGCTGAACCTGGCCTGCGTCATGTGCATCTTCGGCATCTGGATTGAGAAGGGGATGGGCCTGGTGATCCCCGGCTTTGTGCCGACGCCGCTCGGCGAGCTTGTGGAGTACGTGCCCACCCTGAACGAAACCCTGGTCTGCTTCGGGATCTGGGCCTTTGGCCTCCTCTGTTTCACCGTCCTCCTTCGGATGGCGGTGCCGATCCTGCAGGGCGAGCTCTCCCGCGCGACCGAATCGTGACCGGCAATCCCAGGAAGCTCCCGACGACATGCCGCATAGACTGACCCTCGATGACGCCAGGGAGTCGCTCACGGCCCACATCGCGGCCAAGGGGGCCGAGATCCATGCGAAATACGGCCCGAGGATCGGCTGGCCGGAGCTGTGCAGGATACTGGCCGACCGCGAGTGCGTGCGCTACCCCTGCGATCTGGCCTTCGACGCGGCCCCGCTCCAGCCGGACGAGTGCGCCTTCCCCGTGCCGAACGGCGAGCGCCCGGAGGACGGGTTCCGGCTGTGCGTGCATCCGTGTTTCTCGGTGGACCCCGACCGGGTTCCCTTTCTGGCGCTCTACCAGGTCGTCGCGATCAACTACGGGGCGTTCGCGTCCCCCGATGACGCCGAGGCCTTCGGGGCGGCCGTGCTCGGCCTCGCCCAGGACGAGTACTACGCGGCGCTGTGCGCCATGGCGGACGAGATCTCAGCCGGCACGGCCGAGGGCCCGGGCGGCGTGCACGACGGCTGCGCCTGCGGCGGCGAGTGACCGCCGGATTGCCTCCCGCGGCGCACGACGTTTCCGGTGACGAGATGGCCCGAGTTGGTCGAGACGTGGCTTGGGGCAATCGGAATCGTCTCGGAGCAAGTGCGCTGGGTTACCATGGGTGATCGTGTGCCCCACACAACCCGTGCCGAAGTCTCGGCATGAGGGGAAAAGTGCGGGGCCGGGTGAGTCCTGCGTGCGTCCTGACGGCGGCGCAGGGGACAGGCCCCTGCGGCGACCGACACGTCGTGGCTCGGCCGGCCGGCCGCCGCGTCGGCCGTTTCCGGACGGCAAAAGGGCCCGGCGTGAGCCGGGCCCAGGGGTTTGCCGAGCGGTTATGCCCGGCCGGTCCTCAGAGCGAATACGTCAGGGAGACGTAGGCGAGCGGTCCGTTGTAGTCCGTGAAGCCGCCGGCCGTGGGATTCGTCCACCGGAGATAGCCCAGCTTGCCTTCGCCGATCAGCCGGTCGGTGAACTTGTGCTTCAGGCCCGCGGTGACGCTGCTCTCCTCGAAGCTGGCCCCGTAGGGCTGGCCGCCCTGCGCGACCTGCGGGTTGTAGTTGTCCGCGCGCGCGAAGGCCCACTGGAGCTGGGCGTCGGTCCTCTTGTCGAGCACGAAGCCGCAGAGGGCGCTGCCGGTCACGTAGTTGTTGTCGGCGTTGTTGACGGGGGTCGCGATGTTCGTCACCGCGGACACGACGACG
>Ga0265320_10002239_pt1 | contig 13579 bp, 5 predicted proteins | sample 4827metaG_FD_202087 | JGI IMG/M metagenome (GOLD analysis project Ga0265320, IMG submission 202087) | Rhizosphere microbial communities from Carex aquatilis grown in University of Washington, Seatle, WA, United States - 4-8-27 metaG | ecosystem: Host-associated > Plants > Roots > Rhizosphere >...
ACAACCCGCCGCAGGCTGCCAGCCTGCCCCCACACAGGCAAAGGAACAGCCTCCCGAGGTCATAGACCTGGTCCGACGCTCGCGGGGGCCGATCCCGGATAACGCTTTCATGGCATGACTGAGACCATTCGTGTCCAGCAGGCTCAGTAAGCTAGGGCGCTGTAGAAAGCGCTTTCACTTTTCTATTGACTTCTCTTCAGATAGTGGTTTATAAGTACTGTGGGATTGCCCGGGATTTGGGGCGGGCATCCCTCTAGAGCATCCTGCCGCGGCACCAGGGATGCTGTCGGCCGGCGCTCTGGCGTAGCGGATCGTTTCAGGGGGGGGATTGGGCTATGCGAACGAGTAAGGTCGTTCTTTCCGCCCGTTGGCTGCCGATCCTGTTCGCACTTTGCGCCGGCCTCTGCCGGGCGCAATTCAGCGGCAGCATTCAGGGCGTTGTGCAGGATCCATCCGGGGCCGTTGTGCCGAACACGACAGTGCGGCTCTTGAACGTCAAGACACAGGTCTCTTCGGAAACCAAGAGCGGCACCGAGGGGAACTACCGATTTGTCAGCCTCGCTCCAGGCTCGTACCAAATCACGGCAGAGGCGCAAGGCTTCAACAAGACCGTCATCAAATTCGAGATTGAGACGGACCAGAACCTCAACGTGCCGATCTCGATGACGGTCACTGGCGCGACCGAGGCCGTCGAGGTCACCGGCCAGGCGCCGGTCTTGAACACAGCGGAGAGCCGCAATCAGTTGACCCTGGACACGCAGGCCGTCGCGGAGTTGCCGGTCCCGGGCCGCAACATGGTCACCCTGGCGAGTTTGGCGCCGGGCGCGTCGGGCCTGGGAACCATGGGAGGCGGCCAGCCGGGACACGTGGGTACTCCCGGGTCCGGGGTCGACAACTACTCCACGGAGACCCAGGTGGACGCCAGCGCCAACGGCGAGGGCCAGATGTCCAACATGTGGGTGGTGGACGGACTGGACGTCACCAGCGGGATACGCCAGGGCGTCCTGAATCTGACGCCGAATCCCGACACGATCCAGGAGACCTCGATCGAGGTGAACACGTTCTCGTCCGAGTACGGTCGCTCCGACGGCCTCCAGATGATCATGACCACCAAGTCCGGCAGCGATCAGTTCCACGGTCTGGCGGCCGACTACTTCACCTTCCAGAAGATGTTCGCAGCGACGGAATTCTCGCACAACTACCCGCCGTTCCACTCCAACAATCTATCGGGAGCGGTCGGTGGCCCGGTGATTCCGCACCGGCGGTTCTACTTCTACTTTGGAGTGGAGCCGCTGCGCTCTTCGTCTTCGACGGGCAACTCGCTGGTCACATTCGCCGACCCGGCATTCACTTCCTGGGCCCAGGCGAACTACCCCAGCACGCTGGGGACGAAGCTTCTGACGACCTATCTGCCCACGCACATCACGGGCGTTTCGGTGGCCTCCACCGCGGCCACCGTGTTTGCGGGCACGTGCGGGAGCGCCAGCTTGAGCCTGCCCTGCACAACGCCGGTGATCGACCAGGGCGGCTTCAACTCCACCCAGTTCCGCAACGGGACGCAGTGGTTCGCGCGCATCGACAAGTACTGGGACAAAGACCGCATCTATGGGAGTATCTATCGGACCACCCTCAACTATGGCGCGGCCTCGCCCATTACTCAGTTTTCCGCGGCCAACAACAACAACTGGCAGCGCGCCTTTCAGGTGAACTACACTCACACGTTCTCGCCCAACACTCTGAACGAAGCCATGTTCGGAGCCAACCGGGTGGAAGGCACGCTCGGCAGCGGCGCGCAGGACTACACGGTGCCCTCGATCAGCGTGCCGGGGATCAATGTCGACAGCGGCCAGGCCTTCGGCGTCGGTTTCGCACAGGGGGACTTCATCCAACACAACTACCATTGGCGCGACGTCCTCTCGCACGTGCGCGGGCCGCACACTCTCAAGTTCGGCTATGAAGGCTGGTTCGGCGACGATGTCGAGCCGTTTCAGGGGCCATACTCGCAGCCCGGTTTCCAGTTCAACAATCTGCTCACGCTGGTGCAGGACCAGCCCTTCAACGAACACGGAGTGATGTACGATCCGACGACCGGAAAGCCGGTGCTGTGGTCGTGGAACGCGGCGTCGAGCACGTGGGGTCTATTCGTCGAGGACACCTGGAAGGCGATGAAGAACCTGACCCTGACACTGGGCCTGCGATACGACGACAGCGGCAACCCGTATTCCCGAAGCTCGACGACGGTGTTCGGGAACTTCTACCTCGGCCCAGGGGCGACGTTCCAGGACCAGGTTGCGAACGGGTTCGCCAAGCCGACCCACAATGCGCTGAACCACTCCGTGAACGACCTTCTCAGTCCTCGCGTGGGCGTTGCCTGGGACCCCACGGGGGGCGGCAACTGGGTGCTGCGCGGGGGCGCGGGCGTCTACAACAACTGGCTGACGCAGGCGAACGTGCAGGAGGAGTTCCGGGGCAATCCTCCCGGGCCGATCACGCCGACTTTCATCAGCGGCGGAACCGCGACGGCGGCGCCACCGCTGTTCGTCCTCGGGACCGGCAACAAGCCGCCGTTCGGATTCGTGTATCCGGCGTTTACCGCGGGGCTCGATGCCGCGGGAGGAATCCCCGGGCTGAACTTCCCCATCGGCGGCATCAACCCGAATTTGAAATCGCCGCGAGCCGTGGTCTGGGCGGTTACTCTGGAGCGGCGAATCGGAAGGGTGTTCACGGCCAGCGTGGGGTATTCCGGGTCGCATACCGACAATCTGGTCGGCAACAACAACCTGGCCGGCATCGTTAGCTACGGGGTAGACATCAACGAGCTGCCGGGCGACTTGATCACGCACAATAGCCTGTCGCCGACGCGGCTGAATCCCAGCTTCGGCGCCATCACGTACTCGGACAACAACCGTTACTCCAACTACAAGGCCGTGGTCTTCGACTTCCGGGGGCGGTTCTCCCGCGGATTCCTCGATGCGTCCTACACTCGCGCGAGTTCCAAGGACGATGCGGGCCAATACCCCACGGCCATCAATCCAGCGCAGTATTACGGCCCCTCGCCCTGGGATGTGCCGAACCGCTTCTCCGTCACTCTCAACTACTCCATCCAGGGCCTCAACCAGGGCAAAGGCCTGATAGGCCATGCGACGGAAGGATGGGGAGTGAGCGGCACGAGTATCTACCAGAGCGGATATCCCTTCACCGTCGTGAACACGGCGCCGTTTGCCCCGCTGAAAGACGCGAGCGGTAAGTTCATCGGCTACGCTCCGGGGAGCGGCGACTACAACGCGGATGGCGACAACTTCGACTATCCGGACGCCCAGAGTTACAGCCAGGCGACCACCCGCAGCGGCTTCCTCAGCGGGATCTTCGCGCCCGGCCAGTTCACGGCTCCCTCCACCTTCGGCGCGGAGGGCAACGAGAAGTCGAACCAGTTCCGGGAACCGAACTTCGCCGAGACGGATGTGTCCTTCTACAAGGACAATCGCATCCGGGAGAACATCAACTTCCAGCTGCGGTTCGAGTTCTACAACATCTTCAACAGGCCGAACCTGGCCAACGTGGACGCCAACCCGGTGGATGCCACGTTCGGGAAGGCGCTGTCACAGCAGCTCCCGCGCTGGTGGCAGATCGGAGCCAAGGTTACGTTCTAGGTCCGCTTCGTGCCAGACGCGGCCGGAGCCTACGCTCCTGCTGCGCCTGTGCTTCTCGCCCGGCCGACTTCATGAAAGCAATTCCATTAACATCTAGCAAAAATGTTCTATCTACTTAAAGCAGAGCATTGGAAGCGATTCCAATAATTGTGTTGACTGCGGCCCGGGTCTTGATTTATAGTCGTCCTGAGGAGGCCTAAGCAGGTGGCCACCATGAAATCATTCCGAGCACTTTTATTGGGCACGATGCCGGCCGTTCTTCTGGCTGGCGCCGCGCCGGCACAGCTTTCGCGGGATTACCCGGTCAAGCCCGTCCCGTTCACGGCCGTTCACTTCCACGACGCCTTTTGGCTGCCCCGCATCGAGACCAACCGGAAGGTCACGATTCCTTTCGCATTCAAGAAGTGCGAAGAGACCGGGCGCCTGTACAACTTTGAGCGGGCCGCCGCGGTGCTGCGGGGAGAGACGCTCAAGGACAAGACCCCTCCCGGCTACCCCTTCGACGACACCGATGTCTACAAAGTGATCGAAGGGGCGTCGTACACCCTGAGCGTCGTGCCCGATCCGAAGCTGGAGGCGTACGTCGACGGCCTGATCGCCAAGATCGGCGCGGCGCAGGAGCCGGACGGGTATCTGTACACCACGCGCACCATCGACCCCGTGCATCCGCATGCCTGGTCCGGCACGAAGCGCTGGGAGAAGGAAGAGGTGCTGAGCCACGAACTCTACAACCTGGGGCATCTCTACGAAGCCGCGGTGGCGTACTACCAGGCCACCGGCAAGCGGCAGTTGCTCGATATTGCGCTGCGGACCGCGAATCTGCTGGAGGCGACCTTCGGTCCCGGCAAGGAGGTGATCTGGCCGGGGCACCAGATCGCCGAGATGGGGCTGGTGAAGCTCTACCGCGTCAGCGGCGACGGCGGGTACCTGAACCTGGCCAAGTTCCTGCTCGATTCGCGCGGCGGCGGAGAGGCTTACAACCAGGCGCACATGCCGATCGTGGACCAGACCGAGGCCGTCGGCCACGCGGTGCGGGCCGCCTACATGTATTCGGGCATCGCTGACGTTGCGGCGCTGACGGGCGACGAGCGGTACATCCACGCTATCGACCGGCTATGGGAGAACGTGGCCGGCAAGAAGCTCTACATCACGGGTGGGATCGGCGCTACATCGGAGGGGGAGGCCTTCGGCAAGGATTACGAATTGCCGAACCTGACCGCGTACAACGAAACCTGCGCCGCGATCGGCAACGATTTCTGGAACCTGCGGCTGTTCCTGCTGCACGCGGACGCGCGATACATCGACGTTCTGGAACGGACCCTCTACAACGGCCTGATTTCGGGCGTCTCGCTTAACGGCAAAGCGTTCTTCTATCCCAACCCGCTCGAATCGGCCGGCCAGTATGAGCGCAGCCCGTGGTTCGGCTGCGCATGTTGCCCGGGGAATATCACGCGCTTCCTCGCCTCCGTGCCTGGATACGTGTATGCGCAGCAAGGCGACAACCTTTACGTGAACCTGTACGTGGGCAGCACGGCCGACGTCAGCATGGATGGCGGGAGCGTGAAGATCGCCCAGGAAACGCGCTACCCGTGGGATGGCGCCGTGAAGATGACCGTGACGCCGCAGGCAAGCCGCGACTTCACCATCCACGTGCGCATCCCGGGCTGGGCGCGCAACGAGGCGATGCCCACCGACCTGTACCGCTTCGAGGACACCAATCCCGAGCCCGTCGTTTTGAAGGTCAACGGGAAGCCGGTGCCCGTTCAACTCGACAAGGGCTACGCTACACTCAGCCGCTCCTGGAGGGCGGGGGATACCATCGAGCTGGTTCTGCCCATGCCGGTGCGCCGCGTCGTGGCGAACCCGGCGGTCGCGGCCGATCGCGGCCGGGTCGCCCTACAGCGCGGGCCGATCGTGTTCTGCGCCGAATGGCCCGACAACCCGGACGGTCACGTGCGCAACCTGGTTCTGCCCTCGACCGCTCGTCTCAAAGCCGAGTTCCAGCCGGATCTGCTGAGCGGTATCGTAAAAATCTCGGGCACGGCCGTGAGCCTGTCCACCGGCGCGAAGGGAGAAGTGATCCGCAAAGAGCAGCCTTTCACCGAGATCCCTTACTACGCGTGGGCCCATCGCGGCGCCGGCGAGATGATCGTGTGGCTGCCGGAAACCGAAGCTGTCGCGCAGCCGCCCCGCCCCACGATTGCCGCCGCCAGCAAGGTGATGGCCTCTGTCCCAAGAAACGGGCGAGCGATTCAGGATGGGGAGCTGCCGCAGTCCTCGAGATACAGGAATCCCTATGGCGATTTCGACTGGACTCCGAAGAAGGGGACAACCGAGTGGGTTCAATACGCTTTCGTGAGGCCGCTCAAGGTGTCGGAAGCGGCCGTTTACTGGATCGATAACACCGGCTCGTCGAACGCGGATTGCAGCCTCCCCAGATCGTGGAGGCTTCTTTATCGCAACGGCGGCGACTGGAAGCCGGTCCAGAACCTCCAACCCTACAGCACGGAAAAGGACAAGTTCAACAAGGTGACGTTCGCTCCGGTGGTAACGGACAGTCTGCGTCTCGAGGTCGTCCTGAGGGCTGACTCCTCTGCCGGCGTTCGACAATGGGTGGTGCAATGACTCGAAACGTCTTCATGAAGGGTTGCGCGGCGGGGATGTGCTCCTGCGCCGGCATGGCGTGGCTGGCGCCGCAGGCGGCCCAGGCAGCGGAGTCCGCCAGCCCGGAGCTCGACGCGCTCAAGTGGAAAATGGATTTCGCCCAGCGGCGGTGGGCCGGGCTGGTCCAGATTCTGGAAACGAACCTGGACGAGGCTACCAGGAAAAAAGTCTGGCAGAGCGTTGGCCGCGAGCACGCCCGCGAGTACCGCAGCCTGACCGACAAATACAAGGGCAACATCGAGGGCTTCCTGGACGACATACGGAAGCAGTGGGTCGAAAGCGCCGAGTACGATGCCGCGAAGGGCACCATCCGGATCGTGGACCGCTCGCCTGTCTGCACCTGCCCGCTGGTGCGGCAGAACCTGACTCCGCAGAGCTTCTGCGACTGCACGCTGGGATGGCAGAAGGAAGCCTACTCGGCCGTGCTTGGCAGGCCGGTTGAGGCGTCGCTCGAGGAGTCGATCCTGCGCGGCGGGAAGAGGTGCGTCTTCCGGATCCAGATCACGTAGCGCTCAACGGCCGGGCGCGCCTTCGACCAGCTTGTAGCGTGCCTCTTCGTCTTCCTGCTTACGAAGCTGGTCGCGGACTTCGTTGAAGCGCTTCAGCAGCGCTCTTACCTCATCGGATGCGCCCGGTCGGCCCGACTTCTGAAGCGCGCGGATCAGGCGGTAGAGAGCCGTGGCGTCCAGCGGGTTGTCGCGGAGCGCGAGACGGCATTGCTCGATGGCCCGATCGATCTGGCCGGATTCCAGGTACAGGCGGCTGAGCACATCGCGCGCCAGAAAGAAGCTCGGCTTGAGCTCGACCGCCCGGGACGCGGCATCCACGGCTTCCTGGAATTCGGGACTGCTCACACGCGGCCCCTGGGACGACAGGATCTCGGCCAGCAGGTAGTAGAGGAACTCGTCGTTCTTGCGGGTCTTCAACTGCTCGCGGACAGTGCCGAGCGCCTTGTCGAAATCGTTCTGCTGGACTTGGGAAAGGCCGCGGGCGACCGAGCCATACGCCTGCCGCGGGTCCAGGCGTTCGGCCGTGGCGAAGTCGGCGTCCGCCTCGTCGTATTGCGCTAACTGAACATGGAGGACGCCGCGGGCGACATACAATTCCGCGGCCTTCGGCAATCGTGCCAGGCCTGCGTTGACCATGACGATGCCAACGTCGTACGACTTGTGCACCAGGCACAGGGACGCGAAATCGACGTACAGCTTGGTATTGGCCGGAGCAAGCACGATGGCCTGCCGCAAGGTGGCGACCGCTTTCGGCGTATCCCCCGAGGCTTCCCACGCCGCTGAAGCGAGATCGAGGGCGTCGGGATGGGCGGTGGTGCCGTCCGTCAGAGGGCCGAGAGTTTCGATAGCGGCGGCGTAGGATTTCGCCAGGAACTGGGCGGCGGCGAGACGATAGCGAACGCGCCGGTCTGAGGGCTCGAGGTCGGCGAGTTGACGGAACACGGGGACGGCGTCGGCGGGCCGCTCCAGACGCACCAGGCAAGCGCCGTACTCTTCGAGGGCGCGGGCCTCGGAAGAAATGGCGCTGGCGGCAAGCCCGAAATGGCGAACCGCCGCCGGGCAGTCCTTCTGCTTCCACGCCATAGCCGCGCGCATCGCGTGCGCGGTGGCGTTGTCAGGCTGCAGCTTGAGGATGCGATCGAGGAGCGGGACGGCGTGCTCATCGCCGGACTTGTACTCGATCTCGGCCGCGCCCTCGAGCGCCGCCAGGTAGTCCGGGGCTCTCTCGAGCACTCGGTTGTAGGCGGCCAGGGCCTCGCGATCCTTGCCCAGACCGGCAAGCGTAATCGCTTCCATGGTGAGCAGGCGCACGTCGTTTGGCGAGCGCTCCAGGGCGGCCTCGGCCAGCTTCAGGGCTCGCTCGAAATCGCGGGTCCGGATCGCGGAGGTAATTTCGGAGGCAGGATCGGCAGGCGTTTGGCCGTATGCCGTTGCCGACAAAACAACGCCGAGCAGGAGCGGAAGGGCGAGCTTGTTCATGGTGGCCCATCCACAGCGTACCTCAGAACCATGCGGCGCGCTGCCTGCCGGCGGCAAAATGAAAGCGATTCCAGATTTTCATTGACATCTTGACTTTCCAGTAGTATATAGGCATTAGTACCGCAAAAGCTCGCTGATCAAACCAGTGAAGTGTATGCGGCATAAGCGCGACGCGGAACGGGGGGCTCCGCCGTCTTGTGAAAGGGCTTCCCACCTCCGCGCTGTTGACTAGAGGGGTTTGAACGGGAGTAAGAGGGGGTCCCCGGTCTCGGCCGGGGGGAGGAGGCTCCATGTCCGAGCTGGGTTTGCGGTTTCGAACCGCCTGTCTTCTGTTCGCTTTTGCCCTTGTGGGCGCCTGCTGTTATGCCCAGACGGTGTTCAGCGGGAATATTCAAGGTGTCGTAACTGACCCATCGGGTGCCGCAGTGGCCGGAGCATCGGTCGCGCTGCGGAATCTGGACACGGGAGTCACGGCCACGGCGACCACCAGCAGTTCCGGGAATTACCGCTTCAGCAGTCTTGCGCCGGGCCGCTACGCGGTCAGGGTTGAAACCTCGGGTTTCCGCGTTACGGAAGAAAACGTGACGCTCGAAACCAACCAGACGCAGGGCATCAACGTCGGGCTGACCCTGGCGAGTTCGTCTCAGTCCGTCAACGTCGTCTCCGAGGCGCCGCCTCTGGACACCGACGAGAACCGGATGCAAGCCACGTTGTCGTCGCAGACCGTGCGAGATCTGCCGTCGCTCAACCGCAACCTTTGGGACGTGCTCTCGGTGGCGCCGGGCGTGGTCGGACTCGGGACGCACGCCTCAGGGGAATCGCCCGGAGGCGGCGCCGACAACTTCGGCACGCAGACGCCCGACCTCAGCGCCAACGGGCGCAGCTACACCGGCAACCGCGTGATTGTGGACGGCATGGACGCCACCAGCAACGTCCAGAACGGCAACATCATCTTCGCCCCGCCTCCGGACGCGGTGCAGGAAGTCTCCATGCAAGCCAATTCGTGGGACGCCGAGAACAACCTCGGCAGCTCGATTCTGATCCAGGTCACCACCAAGTCCGGCACCAACCAGTTTCACGGGACCGGCAGTTGGCTGTTTACGAATGAGGATCTGCTGGCAAGGACCGTGTTCACGCCCGCCTCGTACAATCCGTTCAAGCGCAACGATCTCGTTGGAACGTTCGGCGGCCCGGTGATCAAGAACAAGACTTTCTTCTTCGCCGAAGTCGAGAAGTTGTGGTCCACTACCTCGACCGGGAACAGTGTCCTGACCTTTGAATCGCCGGAGTTTCTCGCCTTCGCGAAACAGAATTTCCCGAACACGGTCGGCACCAAGGTTCTGGCCACCAATACCCTGACCGGAGTCACTCCGTCGGGTGTGGCCCAAACCGCGGCGCAGTATTTCGCGCCGGGCACGTGCGGGACGGCGGCTACTGCGAACATCCCGTGCAGCACGCCTATCCTCGATACGGGCACCTCGAGCCTCAGCCCGCCGTACAACGCTCTTCAGTACGGTTTCCGCGGCGATCAATACGTCGGGGAGAAGGACCGCATCTACGGCAACTACTCGAACGACAGCTTCACTCTCGGCCACCCCGCCAACCGCGTCGGTTTCTCAAACCACGACGTTCAGTCGAACTGGTACGCGCAGGCCAACTGGACCCACACCTTCAGCCCGAACATCCTCAACGAGGCGGGCTTCGCGGGCAATAGCGTGGGCGGCGCGAACGGCCAGGGCGGCCAGGACAACGTTCCGGTGATCAACGTGACGGGGCAGAACCTCGGCTTCACCAGCTCGTGGGGTCCGGGAGAGTATCGCTCGCACAATTACAACTGGCGCGAAGTACTGAGCTGGGTTCGCGGCGCGCACAGCTTGAAGTTCGGAACCAGCGGAACGCACGCGGTGGAATTCGGCAATTTCACACCGGTGAACAACCGTCCGGTTTTCACCTTCAACAACCTGCTCGACCTTGCGCAGGACAAGCCGTACAGCGAGAGCGGCGTTGCCTACAACCCGCTCACCGGCGCGGTGGGCCAGATCCCGTTCTCCGGGCAGACCAACCCGTGGGGCGTTTTCGTGCAGGACGACTGGAAAATGAAGCCCAACCTCTCGTTCACGCTGGCGCTGCGCTGGGACGATTTCAGCAACCACACGGCGTCGGGCCCGGCGGCGCAATCCGGCATCAGCAGCAACGTGATCCTGGCCGGAAGCGGCATGGCGCAGCAACTCGCTCAGATCTCGAGCGCCTCGGTTCAGACCGTCAACGGCGTCTTTGCTCACTCCATGTCCAACGTCTGGAGCCCGCGAATCGGCTTTGCGTGGGACCCCTCCAGGACCGGCGCGTGGAGCATACGCGGCGGAGTCGGCGTCTATCATGACTGGGTCGCGCTGGGGCAGAGCGTAGACGAGCTGCGCAACAATCCGCCGGGCGTGATTTATCCCAGCTTCTCGGTGAACACCGCCATCCAGCCGGTGTTCGCGCTCGCGCCCTCGACGACTTACCCGTTCAACTACCCGCTGCCCACCATCCCAGCCGGAACCCTGAACTCGCAGGGAGGGCTGACCGGTGTGCAGTCGAGCATTTACGGGCTGGCCAGGAACATGAGCCCGCCGCTGGCGGTGAACTGGGTGGTCGGAGTTGAGCACCAGTTGCCGTACAAGTTCGTCGTTGGCGCGTCGTACTCCGGTTCGAAGAGCTACAACGGCCTGGCCGGGATGGACTACAACCGCGTGAACGGCGATTTGATTCAGAACAACGGCCAGCTGGTCCGGCCGAATCCGAGCTTCGGGACCATCAACATCGTCAGCAACCTCATGAACGGAAGCTACAACGCGATGATCCTCACGCTGCGCCACAACGTGGGCCAGTCGCTCAGCTTCCAGACTTCCTACATGCTCTCTCACGCCATGTCGGACATCAACTCGAACACGCGGTTTGACCACGACGGCGGCTTCAATGTTCCGGATCCGACGCAGTATCACAGCTACTATGCCGACGCGAACTGGGATGTGCGGAATCGCTTCTCGTTCGGCGGCGTGTACACGGTTCCGGGCCTCAAGAACGGCATCGGGAAGACGCTCACTTCGGGCTGGGAAGTCAGCCTGATCTCGGCGATCCAGTCGGGCACGCCGTTCTGGGTGTACACATCGGCTCCCTATGGCGCGGGCGGCGACTATAACGCCGACGGCGTAAACTTCGACATCCCGAACGCAGCGACGAACTACTGCGCGGTCTCCTACGGCGAATCCAGCTATCTCACCGGCCTGTTCCCGACCAGCGCCTTCACGGCGCCCGCGGCGGGCACGGAGGGGAACCTCAAGCGCAACAGTTGCCGCAATCCGGGGCTGATCGAGTTCGATTCCAGCGTGCTCAAGAACACACACATTCCCAAGCTCGGCGAGCAGGGGATTCTCCAGATCCGGTTCGATTTCGTGAACGTGATCAATCACGTGAACCTGACCGGGGTCGACCCGAACCTGGCGGATGCGACGTTCGGCAGGTCGACCTCGCAACTCAATCCGAGAACCATTCAATTGGGAGCGAGGATTTCGTTCTAAGCCGGCTGCCCGGCGGCCTGCGAGCTCTGGACCCTCAATCGCAGGCCGCCGGGTCATTGAGGTCCGGCATTTCATCTAATAGGGCATGGGACATTCTCTGCTGACCCGGCGGGCAATGTGGCGCGCAACGCTGGGGGCACTTGGGTTGCCGCTGGTGGCGGGGGCGCAGATGGCGTCGCGCGGGGTCAAGGCCGCGCCGCGGGCCAAGGCTTCGGGCCTTCCTTTCAATTGCCGTTTGACGGACGTGGCGGCGGAGGCGGGCCTGACGGCCCCGGTCATTTACGGAGGCGTCGATCACAACGCCTACATTGTCGAGGCCGTCGGGTGTGGCGTTGCGTTTCTCGATTTCGACAACGACGGCTGGCTGGATATCTTCGTGTTGAGCGGCACACGCTGGGAAGGCGCGCCGGCGGGGACTACCAACCGGCTCTACCGCAACAACCGCGACGGCACGTTTACCGACGTGACCGTGAAGGCAGGCCTCGTGCGCACCGGCTGGTTTTCCGGCGTGACCGTCGCCGACTACAACAACGACGGCTTCGAGGACATCTTCATAACGGGCTGGGGGCACAACGTTCTGTACCACAACAACGGCGACGGCACGTTCACCGACGTAACAAAACAGGCTGGACTGGCGAGCGAAGAAATGCGCTGGGGGACCGGCTGCAGCTTCGTGGATTACGACCGCGACGGCCGGCTGGACCTCTTCGTGTCGCGCTACCTGAAGTTCGATCCCAAGGCGATTCCGCCGGCCGGAAGCGATCCCAACTGTAACTTCAAGGGCGTTCCCATCAACTGCGGGCCAAGGGGACTGCCCAACGATACGCACTCGCTCTACCACAACAACGGCGATGGGACCTTCACCGAGGTGAGCCAGCGGGCCGGCATTTTGAAAGCCGAACCGGGTTACGGGTTGACCGTGGCTGCGGCGGACTTCAACGACGACGGCTGGCCCGACATCTATGTCGCTTGCGACTCCACGTCCAGCCTGCTGTACGTGAACAACCACGACGGAACATTCACGGAATCCGGTTTGCCCCTCGGCGTGGCGCTGAATGAGGACGGCCAGGAGCAGGCGGGCATGGGTCTCGGCGTCGGCGACTTCAATCTCGATGGCCGGCTGGACATTCTGAAGACGCATTTCACCGAGGACACGCCGGCCCTGTACGCCAACGACGGCGAGCGGGGCTTCTCGGACGTGACCATCCAGCAAGGCCTGGGCGTGGAGACACGGTATGTGAGTTGGGGCGCTGGGATCGTGGACCTGGACAACGACGGCCTCCCAGATCTGTTCTGGGTTACCGGCAGCGTCTATCCCGAAGTGGAGAAGAAGGTGGCCGGGTTTCCGCACCGGACGCCTCGCGTGGTGTTCCGAAACCTTGGCAACGGCCGGTTCGAGGAACTGACGGAAGGGGCCGGACCGGGCGTCACCGCTGCGCACTGCAGCCGGGGCTGCGCCTTTGGCGACTTTGACAACGACGGCGACGTGGACATCGTGATCGTGAACCTGAACGAGCCGCCCTCGCTGCTGCGCAACGACGTCAAAGGAGACAACCACTGGATCAAGTTCAAACTCGAGGGAGTGAAATCGAACCGCAGCGCGATCGGCGCGCGGGTGGTGGTGAGCTATGGGGGCCGGCGCCAGGCGCAGGAAGTCATGGCGCAGGCGGGGTTCCTCTCGGTGAACGACAAGCGCCTCCATTTCGGTTTGGGAAAG
>Ga0265320_10002242_pt1 | contig 13575 bp, 7 predicted proteins | sample 4827metaG_FD_202087 | JGI IMG/M metagenome (GOLD analysis project Ga0265320, IMG submission 202087) | Rhizosphere microbial communities from Carex aquatilis grown in University of Washington, Seatle, WA, United States - 4-8-27 metaG | ecosystem: Host-associated > Plants > Roots > Rhizosphere >...
GAATTGCTGAGCCGAATGTTTCGTCTTGGGAAGTTTGTATTGGATTCTAGATTCCAGCTTCCAACTTCCAGCTTCTGTGGGATGGCCGCTAATCCGAGTTCAAGTCTCGGTGGGGGCACCATTGGAATTAAGAAGGCAGAATTAAGAATTAAGAAGTCAGGCCGGGGAATTTGGAATTTGGAAGTTGGAAGTTGGAATTCCGGGCCCGGAGTTTCTCACGCGAAGACGCGAAGTTTTTTTGACAGAATTTACGGAATTCCGGGAATTGTTTTCTTTCTGCATTCTGCATTCTGCATGCTACTTACTCCATTCTGTCTCCTGGTGTCCTTAAGCGTTAAAAGTTAAACTTTAAACGTTGAGCGTTGGATTGCCTCCCTGCTCCCTGCTCTCCGCTACTGCCGCTTACGGCGGCTCCGTTTCCACAAAGTCCAGCGACCGGCCGAACGTTTCCTTTAACAGGCAGACTGCGACAATGGCAACCACGACACAAGTAATTCCCACCAGCGCCGCGCCGTTGACGATCCCCAAACCGAGGCCGGCCGGGCTGCGGGCGAAGTTAAACGCCCACGATATCGGAATCTGGGCTCCGCGCACCAGATTAGGCGTGGCCGTTGTGACGGTGGCCCGTAGATTGGTCCCAAATTGTTCGGCGGCATTGGTGACCATGAGGGCCCAAAAGCCCACGCCCACACCGAGGAACAGGCAGCGCGCATAATAGCCCGGGAGGTCGGCCGGCGGGCAATAGAGGTAAACTAAAATGGCCACCAAACTGATCACATGGAAAGTGATGAAGGCCAGTTTGCGCCGGCCCACCCACTGGCTCAGCCCGCTACAAAGCACGCCTCCAAGCGTGAGGCCGGTGTAGGCGTAGGTGATGGCCTTGCCGGCGTCCGGCCCGGGATTCAGTTTGAACGCCGTGCCAAACTCGGGCGCGGACAAAATGAGGATGCCGATGACGAGGTAGCAGGACAGGCCGGACAGAATGCAAAGCAAGAAGCGGTAGAACCGGGACCAGGAAGAAAACAGCAGCCGCAGGCTGCCGCGGGCGACTTCCGTTTTGCTGACCGCGGAATACAGGCCGGATTCGTAAACGCCCAGGCGCAACAGCAGCAGTAACAGCCCCATGCCGCCTCCAATTTCATAGGCCGACCGCCAACTGTAATTGTTGCCGACCCATGCGGCGAGGATGGCCCCCGGAACTCCGATGGTGGCAATCAACATCGTGCCCCAACCCCGGGATTTCCCCGGCATGCATTCACTCACCAGCGTCACCCCGGCTCCCAATTCGCCCGCCAGGCCAAATCCCGCAATGAACCGGCAGACTTCGTAGGCGGCCACAGTGTGGACAAAGGCGTTCGCGATATTGGCCAGCGAATAAAAGATGATGGAGCCAAATAGCACCGACAGCCGCCCCCGCTTGTCGCCGATGATGCCCCAGGCAAAACCGCCGAGAAGAATTCCCCCCATTTGCCAGTTGAACACATTCAGGCCAACCGTCAAAGCATCGCTTTTGGCCACACCCAGTTCCAGCAGGCTTTTGGTGCGGACGACGCCAAACAGCAGCAAGTCGAAGACGTCGACGAAATAGCCCAGGGCGGAAACCAGGATCAGCAGCCAGAGATTTTTGGAGGACGTTGAGGCTTGGGCGCTCACGAGGGTCATTTAAGAGACGGTGGCAGTGGATTTCGGCGCGGCGGGTGTCCCGGACGTCGTGGCTGGCGCGGTGGGGTCAGTTTTCTTTTTTGCCAGCCGGTCGTAGGTGGTCTGCTTGAAACTGCCGCGAATGGCGACCGAGTGGTCGGCAAACATCTCCACGGTGCAAAAGGCATTGTTGGGCGCGCCGGGGTCCTCCACCATGGCCCGGAAGACGACGTAAGGAATGCCGCCGACCGTGGTCAAAAGATTTTGGTGGGAATGGCCGGCAAACACCGCGAGCACCTTGCCCGATTGCTCGAGCACCGCGCGCACCGCGGCGGAATTCTTCACGTTCATGCTTTCATCGCCCTTGACGCCGTCCAGGCGCTGATGCGCAAAAATGATGACGGGATTTTTCGTTTTTGCCAAATCGTCCGCCAGCCATTTGACCTGGCTCTCGGGAATGAAAGTATTCTGGTAGTCGGCATTGCGGCGGGCATAGGGCGTGCCATCTGCCCGGAAGCAGGCATCGAGCACGACGAAATGCATGGCGCCGTCCGTACCCTTGAACGAAGTGTCAAACGAGTAGGGTGCCGGCTTGGCCATGGTATTCGCGAAGAATTCCGCCTTGTTCAGGGTGTAGACGCAGTGATTGCCGAGTACGTAATGGCGCTCCGCATGCACTTTCGCCCATTCGGCCTCGATGACCTTGAGCAACCCAATTTCCCTGGCCACGGCGTCATCGTTGAGCACTTCGGCACCGGCCGGATAATCAATCATGTCTCCCAGGGTGACGGCGAAGGAGAGACCCAGAGAGTCCTTTTTAGCCGTTTCATTGAGTGCCGCCACAGCGACCTGCATCTTCGCCAGGGAATCGCGGTAAACGCGCGATCCGACCGCATCCCGGTCCGCATAATGAATGTCGGTGACCAGCCCGAATCGTAAAACGGGGAGAATGGCGGTGTTGCCCGCCGCCGCCTGGGCCGCGAGTAGCCGCCCGGGTCGCCCGCCACCGGCCATGGCCGCGCCCGCGAGCACGATGCTGCCGTGGACGATGAAGTGCCGCCGGTTGATGTTCGAAAACATGAGGCGCAGTTTAGGCCTTTCTTAGCCCCGCGCAATGCGCCAGTTTAATCCGACTCCATCACCAGGGTGTCGTACATCAATCCCGAGCCATTGGCGGTGAGGGTCAGCGTGTTTTCACCCTGCTTTAACAGCGAAGCCGGAAAGGTGTATTCATTGCGGTGGTAGACACCGCTGCGGTTCGTCGAGCGGTCCACGCTGGCGTCGCGCGGGTAGGACACACTGCCGACGCTCTGCCCGTTAAGCGCGAACTGCACGTTCGCCGAGCCGCCAGCCACCGCTACGGTCAAATAGCCATTGCCCGTGACGGGCTTGGCCACGTTGAACTTGACCGACCAGACCCCGGTCTTTTGCGCGTAATACCAGTCGGTGCCTTCCTTGCTTTTGCCGATGGTGAATTCGAGGTCGGCGGGCACCTGCTGCATCCAAGTATACGTACGCGCGGAACTGCCGAACTGGAATTCGCCAGCCAGGCGGTCCGCCTTGCCAATTTGCCACAGCAGATTGGGATGGTATGGAGCGTCCCAGACGAGCTTGCCCAAATCCGTCGTGTCGCCTTTAACCTCGATATTATCCTGGGCAAAAGACTGGGTGATCGGCCCCTGCGTCTGCCAGGCGTAAAGCGTATAGGTGCCGGGGCGGACGTTGGGCAGCGTGAATTTGCCATTGGCGTCGGCTTTGACGTAGTAAATATAATCTCCGGCTTGCGTGTAGATGACGCTCGCGCGGTCCGCCACCATGCCCGTATTGGCGCCGCCGCCGCCACGGTTATTGGGCTGGGCGCCCGCAATCAACGCATTGGGGTCGGTGTTCGCGGGTGCCGCCGCAGTGCCACCGGCGCGACCACCGCGGGCACCCCGGGCGCCACGACCACCGCGACCGCTCCCGCTCGCTTGGGCGGGCGCTGCGGTTGAGGAATCTGCGGCGGGAGCCGCTTGGCCGACAATGAAAGTGGCGCCATCCGTCGCCGGACTTCCCTGCCCAGCGATAAACATCGCGGGGTCCGCATTCACCGCCGCCGGGGCGGCACTGCCTGCTGGAGGCGCGCCGCGCCCCCCACGACCTCCGCGCCCGCCGCCGCCATTGCCCGGCTGGCCGAGAATAATGTAGGCATAGGCGGCGCTGCGATCATGACTGATGGTCAACTGGCCCGTGACGGTGGTGCGCTTGTTCGGAAAGAGGGGCTCTTCGACCCAGGTGTAGGGCCATTTCTTCTGTTGGTCCGCGGCGGCTTTCTTGGCATCCGCGATGATTGCATCATTGTTCGCGCCGGCGTTGATATACACAAACCATGGCCCGAAAATTTTCTCGCCGGTGCGGCCGCCGGCGCTGCCGCCACCGCCAAAGTGGCCGCCGCCGAGGTAGTTCAGGATCAGGGCGTCCTGGTGGACCGCGAGTTCCTGGCGCAACGGCCCGCCGGCGTAGGCTTCCGTGCTCACGGGCATGAAAAACGCGCCGAAGCCGTGGCCCAGATGCCCCCACATGGGTTGCTCGGAGTAATACAGGACGTAATCGTACTTCGAGTAAATTGTATCCTTGGGGACGATTGAGCCGTCGGGCAGCTTCATCCCGGCGGGCAGGCGCCAAGTTTCGTCGCCCGCGTTGCCCGCCGTGGAAATTCCCTGGAGAAAGGCATAGGAAAGCTGCTTGGCGGTCCGCTCGCCCGAATAGGCATAGTCGAGAATGTTCATGTCGAAGCGGTACATTGTCCGCATCTCGCCATTCGAGGCGCCCCGGATGATGACATAGGGATGGATGCCGCTCTCGCCCTTGAGCATGACATAATGGTCTTCCAGCAGGGGCTGGCCATTGCCGATGAGTGCAAAATGCACGAGGTCCGGCGTGTTCTTGATGATTTTGACCGTCGCAATCCGCATGAACCCGCCGCTCGCGGCCCAATCGTGATAGAAGGAACGCTTTGCATCCGTGTCGCGCGGTTGCACGCCATTCAAATTGTGGAGCAGCTCCTGCCCGTTCTTGATAAGCGAGGTCGCGCTGATCTGTTCGCGCGTATCGGGCCCGAAAGTGATTTTCAGCAAGCCATTGTCAAGGACGAGGCCCTTGACGTCCGCCGGGGCGTAGTCGCCGACCTTGGCGGGCTCGCCATTGAGCATCATGGTGACGGGCGCGACCGGCGCATCGGCGGCGCGGGCGGTGGGAGCAGCCATCGGCGAGAGCGACAGCAGCAGGGTGAGAAGGGCGGGCAGGACGGATTTAACGGGGATGGGGCTCATGGGGTGGGGAATGGGGAGCGGCATTCTCATGGGGTGCGCCCCGACATTCAAGCCTAAGTAATCCCGCGCGAAGACCGGGATGCGCCCACGGGCACGATGCGGCAATTTAATCCGCTTCCATCACCAGGGTGTCGTACATGATGCCGTTGGGGAGGCTGCCGCCGAGCGGGGTGGAGTCCAGCAAGGTCAGGGTGTTTTCGCCCTTTTTCAACAGGTTGGCGGGGAAGGTGATTTCAAAACGGGCATAGGCGCCACTGCGATTGGCCGAACGGCGCACGCTGCCGTCGTCGCCATGGTTCACATTGCCAATAGGTTGGCCATTCAGAGACAACGCGACATTGCCCGCGCCGCCAGCCACGGGAATGGTCAGGTAACCGTTGCCGGAGTAGGTTTTGTCGAGGGTGAAGCTCACCGTCCAAGTCCCTTGATGTTGGGCGAAATACCAGTCGTTGGCTTCCTTGCTTTTGCCGATGGTGAACGTGAGATCGTTTGGCACCTGGCGCAGCAGCAACGCGGCGCGCGGGCCATTACCCAATTTGAATTCGCCCGCCAACCGGTCGGGCTGGCCGATTTGCCAGAGGAAATTCGGATGATAGGGGGCGTCCCAGACAATTTTACCCAGGTCTTGCACGGGTTTATCGTTTGTGATGACCACGCCATCCTGGGAGAAGGATTGGGTGATCGGGCCCTGGGTTTCCCAGGCATAAAGCGTATAAGTGCCGGGCCGGACGGCCGGCAGGGCGAATTTACCATCGGCGTCCGCCTTAACGTAGAAAATGAAATCGCCGCCTTGATTGGCGATGCCGGCGCCGCGATCGGCCACGGCGCCCGCCGCTCCACCCCGCCCGCCACCGCCACCGGCGACCGGCTGGGCGAGGATGATGTAGGCGTAGGCCGCGCTGCGATTGTGAGAAACGGTCAACTGGCCGGTAACCGTGGGCCGCTTGGTCGGGTAAAGGGGGTCGTTGATAAACTGGTAGGGCCACTTCTTTTGCTCGGCCAGCGCGGTTTTTTTGGCGTCGGCAACGATGGCTTCCAGCGAGTCGCCGGTGTTGAAATAAACGTACCATGGGCCGTGCAGCTTGTCCCCATTGCGCCCTCCGGCCTGGCCGCCACTGCCAAGATGGCCGCCGCCAATGTAGTTCAAAATCAAGGCGTCCTGGTGAACGGCCAAATCCTGGCGGAGGGGTCCGCCAGCATAGGATTCATTGCTGACCGGAATGAACCACGCGCCAAACCCATGGCCGAGATGGCCCCACATGGGCGCTTCGGAATAATAGAGGCACCAGTCATATTTCGAGTAAACGGCGCCCTCCGGCAGGCCAACAGGGTTATTCGCGGGCAGGCGCCAAGTTTCGTCGGACACGTTGCCCGGGTCGGAAATGGAGGTGAGGAAAGCGTAGGAAATCTGCTGGTCCAAGCGTTCGGGCGTCCAAGTATGGTCCAAAATGTTCATGTCAAAACGATACATGGTGCGCATTTCGCCGCCGGCGTTGCTGCGAATAATGACGTAGGGGTGGATACCGCTTTCGCCCGGCAGCATGACATAATGGTCCTCCAGGTAAGGGTTGGTGTTGTCGACGATCGCGAAGTGCACGCGATAGGGCTGGTTTTCAAAGATGCGAATGAGCTTGGCGCGCAAGATGCCGTTGCTGCCGGCGTAGTCGTGGTAAAACGTGCGCTTGGCGTTCTGGTCGCGCGGCTGGATGCCATTCAAATTGTGCGCCAGTTCCTGGCCCTTGACGATGATGGAGGTCGCGCTGTAGTCATTGATGGCATCAATGCCGAAAGTGATTTTCAGCAGTCCATTGTCGAGGACGAGGCCGGAAATATCGGCGGGAGCGTAATCGCCCACTTTGGCGGGTTGGCCGTTGACGGTCATCGTCACCGGTGCGGCGTCCGCCGCACGGGCGGCGGGGGCGGCCATCGGCGCAAGTGACAGTAGCAGGGCGAGAAGGGCGGAGAGGGCGGATTTAACGGGGGTGGGGCTCATGGGATGGGGGAATGGGGGCGGCCATTCTCCGCGGGTCAGCCCGAACATTCAAGCCTAAGAAAATCCACTGGTTTGCGGTTTACAGTTTAGGGTTTAGGGTTCGATGCGCAAACGCTTGCGGCAAAGTTCAACCGTCCAGCTGGTCAAAAATCACTTTGGAAACGATAAACCCGGGGTGGGGAGAATGGGTAACTGTAAACTTTAAACCGTAAACCGTAAACCAACTCCCCCTACATATTCTCCACGCGCAGCGGTACAATCGCGCAGGGGAGACCGTGGAGGAACAACCGGCGCTGGATCGAAAACGCCGTGTAGTTATGCAGCCAGCGGGTGACGAAGGTTTCCTGCTCAAAGACCAGTTGCCCGCTGAAGAACAGGGCGTGGGGATTCTTCGCCGTCAGCTCCGGCAGGAGCTTTTCCAGTTCGCTGAGCACGTCGTGGCCGATAGCGGAGATGGCTTCGGCCTGGCCGCCGCGCTCGGTGATGAAAGTCACATACTTTTGGCCCTGCTGCTCGACGTGGGTCCGCAAGTGTTCGAGATCCGCCGCCCCCTTGAAATTGCCGGCATCCACCACGCCGATGGAAACAAAGACAATGCGTTTGAAGCCGCCGCCAAACAGCCGCGCCGCGCCAAAGAGCGTATGCAGGCCGAGGCCGTTGAAGCCGTTGACCAGAAAAATGGCGGTGCGTTTCGACGTCGGGGCAAAATCCTGCGCCCCTGCCGGCGGCGGAATGAGTGCCGCTTCGAGGATGGAATCCATGCTCTTGAGCTGCGCCCGCACCTGGTCGTAATGGTGGCGGACGACAAAGGCAAAAATCACCAGGGCCCCCGTCATCACCATCGTCACCCAGCCGCCCTCTTTGAATTTTTGGACGAGCATGACCACCAGAATGAACGTGGTCAGCGTCAGCCCGATGGCGTTGATGGCGATCCGATGCCTCCAGCCCTGTTCCGTTTTGCGCACCTGCCACCAGTGGCGCACCATGCCGAGTTGCGACAGGCTGAACGTGATAAATACATTGATGGAATAGAGCACCACCAACAAGCCCACCGAGCCGTGCGTGAAGATGAGAATAAACAGCGCCGAGCCGCCCATGATGAGCACGCCATTGATGGTGACATAGCGGTCGCTCAAAGCGGCGAACCGGTTCGGCATCCAGCGGTCAAGCGCCATCGCCGCCAGCACCGGGGGCCCGCCCAGAAAGCCCGCTTGCGCGGCGATGAGGAGGAGAGCGGCGGAACTGATCAGCGCGATCTTGACAAACCCGCTGCTCAATAAGTGCGGCCATCCGGCAGTCAGCGACTCCAGCAGTACCGCGTTCAGCGTCTTGACGCTCCCCGCCGTCTGTGAAACGTCAACATTGACCAGGAGATACGCGACCAGCAGACCCGCGACCATGCCCGCCAGGGAAATGGCCATCAGGACCATCGTGCGGCGCCCCGTCCGCACGCGCGGTTCACGTAGGATGGACAACCCGTTGCTGACGGCCTCGATGCCGGTGTAGGTTCCGGCGCCCATGCTGTAGGCGCGAATGAGCAGCGCCAGCACCGCAAACAGGCCGATGCTCCCCGAGGCTTCATGCACGGTTGCCGCCGTATTGCTGCCCATGGCCAGCAAAGCGTGCCCATGAGTCACAAACGCATAGAGCACGGCAAACGTATGCGTGAGGAGGAAGACGAAGAAAATGGGCAGCAGCACCATGACCGATTCCCGCACGCCGCGCAGGTTGAGCACCGTCATGAAGATCAACGCCGCGATTTCAGCCGCAAACTTCCACCCCACGTGGCTCGGCGCCATGCTGAAGATGAAGTCGTTGGCGCTCGCAATCGAAATGGCAATGGTCAGCACATAGTCAATCAACAGCGCCGAGCCGGAAATCACCCCGAGGGTCGGATTGAGAAACCGGCTGGCCACCACGTAACCGCCACCACCGGAGGGAAACGCCCCGATGATTTGCGAGTAGCTTGCGGAGATGATGATGACGGTGAGCGCCGACATCCCCGCAATAAACACCGCCAACTGCGGGTACTGCCCGAGCGCCTTGTACGCCTCCTCCGGACCGTAGCAGGACGACGACAACCCGTCCGCCCCCAGCCCCACCCATGCCAGCAAGGTCACCAGCGAGAGCTTGTGAAACAAGCTGTGGTCCGTCAGTTGGCGCTCTTTGCCAATGACGGTGTTCTTGACGAACTTGGTGACGGATTGTCGTTTCGACATGGCCGGCAGGGGGAAGAATTACCCGGGGTGACAGACAGAGCGAAGCAGAAATCACGCCCGAACGGCATCCGGTTTCGGGCCGCCGCGGGGCGGGCGGGGCAAATCGGACGGCGCGTTCTCGACCCGCATCGGAATAATTGCGCACGGCAAGCCGTAGAGAAACAAGCGTCGCTGGAGCGCGAAGGCCGTATAATTGTGCAGCAGGCGGGTGATGATGGTTTCGTGTTCGAACACCAGTTGCCCGCTGAAGAAGACCGCGTTGGGATATTTTTCCTGCAAGTCGGGCAGCAACTTCTCCAATTCGTCGAGCACGTCATGGCCGATGGAGGTCATGGCTTCGGCCGTGCCGCCACGGGACGTGATGAAGTGCACATACTTCTCGCCTTCTTCCTGGATGTGTTCGCGCAGCTTCTCCAATTCATCCGCCCCCTTGAAGTTGCCGGCGTCCACCACGCCCACGGAGATGAAAATGATGCGCTTGAAGCCGCCGCCAAACAACCGCGCCGCGCCAAACAGGGTGTGCAAGCCGAGCCCGTTGAAGCCGTTGACCAGAAAGACGGCCGTGCGGTTGGAATTGGGGGCGAAATCCTTCGCGCCGGGCGGCGCCGGAATTTGCGCGGCCTCGAGGATGAAGTCCATCCGCTTCAACTGGCCGCGCACTTCTTCATAATGCCGGCGCACCAGGAACGCGACGCCGACCAGCGCGGCCGTCATCACCATCGTGACCCAGCCGCCCTCGGTGAATTTCTGCACGAGCAACATGATGAGAATGCAGGAAGTCAGCGACAGGCCGACGGCGTTGATGAGCAGCTTGTGGCGCCAGCCGGTTTCGTCATGCCGCACCTGCCACCAGTGGCAAACCATGCCGAGTTGCGACAGGCTGAAGGTGATGAAGACGTTGATGCTATAAAGCACGACGAGCAGGTCCACCGAGCCGCGGGTGAACAAGAGACAAATAAACGCGGCGCCGCCCATGAGGAGCACGCCGTTCAAAGTCACATAGCGGTCGCTCAGCGAAGTGAAGCGGTTGGGCATCCAGCGGTCAATGGCCATGTTGGCCAGGACGCGCGGGCCGTCGAGAAAGCCGGCCTGCGCCGCGATATATAACAGCGCGCATGCGCTGAACAGCGCGATGACGACAAAACTGTGCCCAAGCCAGCCTGGCCAATTGTGGGTCAGGTGCTCGAACAACACGGCATTGAGCGTCTTGCCGTCCTCCGGCTTGACGTCCACCAGCACGTAGGCCACGAGCAACCCGGCGACCATTCCGGCGAGCGACAGGGCCATCAACACCATCGTGCGCCGGCCTGTGCGCACCCGCGGTTCGCGCAAAATGGGCAGGCCGTTGCTGACCGCCTCAATGCCCGTATACGTGCCCGCGCCCATGCTGTAGGCCTTGATCAACAGCGCGATGACGCCGAAGAACCCAACTTCCGCCGTGACCCCGTGCACCGCGTTCATGGTGTCACTGCCCATGGTGACGAAGCCATGCGCGTGGGTGCCAAAGGCATACAGCACGGCGAACGTGTGCGTCGCCAAAAAAAGTAAAAACACCGGCACGAAGATCATCACGGACTCGCGCACGCCGCGCAGGTTCAACAACGTCAGGAAGAGAATGCCCGCAATTTCCGTCAGCAACTTCCAATGAATCCACGATTCCGGGACAAAGCTGAAAAATGCATCCATCGCGCTGGCCACAGAGATCGAAATCGTCAGCACATAGTCTATCAACAGCGCCGAACCGGACACCACGCCCGCGGCTGGCGACAACAACCGGCTGGCCACCACGTAACCGCCGCCACCCGTTGGAAACAGGGCGATGATTTGCGAGTAACTCATGCAAATTAGCACCACCGTGATGGCCGACATCCCCGCCACGAACAGCGCCAATTGCGGGTGCCCAAGCAGGACCTTGTACGCTTCTTCCGGGCCGTAACAGGAGGACGACAGCCCGTCGGCACCGAGCCCCACCCACGCCAGCAAGGCGACCAGCGAGAGCTTGTGGAAAAGCCCGTGCTCGGTCAATTTGCGCTCAGGGCCAATGACCGTGTTTTTAAAAAACTGGGTGACGGAGTTGCGGTTTTTCATGTGAGGTTGCCCAATAATGGCTCCGCCGGATTGCCCGGTGAAAGCCAGATATAGGGCAACCGAGGTGGCGCCAAATGCGCTCCTCCATTCACCCTTCCCACGGCCGGCGAGGTTAGCTGACGGGCTGGGCCTGGAAAGTGGCCTGGACCGCGGTTCTCCGCGACCCTGCGCCCCGGCCATAAGTGCTTGCGCATCATGGCGTAATGGGTCCCCCACGCCTTCTGGTTGTTAGTCCAAAAGGCTTTGGCTGCGTTACTGTTAAAAAACTGTGTAGCACAGGGTGGGCCAGATTGTCAACACACCCGGGAGAGGTTATTTTTGACCTGAATCCTTTGCTTTATTCTCGTGTCCCACGGGGAGCATCCTATTTTTAACAAATCATGGCTGATCCCACCAATCCCGGAGAGCCGAATCTGCCCGCTGCCGAAAATTCGGGTGATGCCATTGCCACGGCTCCGGCGGAGTCGCGCCCTGCCGGAGGCGGGTTCTTCAAGTATCTTGGTTGGCCCATGGCGATCATGGTCGTCGCCGGTTGCAGCTTGGTCGCGTTTGTGGTACAACAGTGCAGCCCGGGCGCGCAAGCCCTGAAGCTCGCCGATGCCGGTGCGAAATGGTCCAATTTGGCCGCGGGCCTCGATCTGCATTTGGTCACCGAAACTTTCACCAGTCACCTCGACTCGCTCCGACCGGATATGAATAACCGGATGCTCGTCGCTGAGGGCAAGTCCACCGAGTCCTTCAGTGCCAAAGACGAAAGCTGGCATGGCACCGCCACCGCCGATTTGCGGGTCCCCGCGACCTATCACTATTTCGTCGCCTTGTCCGACCCTTGGGAACTCCATGTCCAAGTGACCCCCGCTGGTGTGGTCGGAGACGTGCTCGCACCGGTGATGCGCTCGCTGGACCCATCGGTTAACACGAGCCAGTTGGAAATGAAAAGCTCAAATGGCTGGGCCAACTACAACGGCTCGGCGCTGGCCGACAATCTCCTGAAGGATTTGACGATGAAACTCAATGAGCGCGCGATGCAGCAGGAGATGCTGTATTTTCCGACCGCCCGCGAATCGGTGGAAAAATTTGTGCACGACTGGATGCTCAAGGAATACAAGCTCCCGCCCGAAACTCCCTTCTTCCTCCACGTAAAATTCCGCAACGAAACCGGCGCAGTTCCCGCGACAACCATCGGCACGGCGCTGGTGAACAAGTCGAAAGGGTGAATTGAAGAGTGAAGAGTGAAGGGTGAAGAGTGAAGGGTGAAAAGTCGGACCTGTCGGACCTATCTTGCCGGTCTGACTTTTCCAATACGCCCAACGTTCTTTCGATATGCCCGCGGCGTCTGCCCGGTGGCGCGGCGGAAGGCGCGAATTAAGTGGTAACGGTTGCCGAAGCCACTCTCTTCGGCCACGGTCGTAATTTTCAATTCGGGGTTTAACAACAGCGACTTCGCGTGCTCCAAGCGCAGACGCGTCAATTCCTGAAACATCGTCCGTCCGGTCGACGAGCGGAACACCGATTGCGCGCGGCGGAGGGAATGGGTTAGACCAACGGCGATTCTTGCCATTCTTACCGGTTCACGGAAGTGATCGCGCAAAAAGCGCAGTGCGTGGGTGGCATCGGCGTCGGGGATGGCCAGCGTGTCCGTCGAGCGCCGGCCCGTAACGCCATCCGGCAGGATCAGCACTGGCAGCGGGGGCGGGGCTTCTCCGCGCATCAGCCGGTGGAGGAGGGCGGCGGCCTCAAAGCCTTGTTTTTCGAAATTGCAATTCACGCTGCTCAACGGCACGGGCGCGAATTTGCAGAGGATTTCCGTGTTGTCCGCGCCAATGATGGCAAATTCCTCCGGCACCCGAAAGCCGCGGTCGACGCACGCGCGCATAACCGCGAGGGCATTCAGGTCGTTGATGGCAAACAGGCCCATCGGCCGCGGCAGGAGGCGCAAACGCGTGGGCAGGTCCCGAAGGCGGATGACGTGAAAGGTGTTGCCGGTTTGATTTGCGGCTTTTCGAAAGCCCGCGCCGCGTTCCCGCTCCATGATGTTGTCCGCAAATTCCACAAAGCCGAAATGCCGGAAGTTCAGGCCCAGCAAATGTTCCGCCGCCGCCCGTCCAACTTCTTCATGGGGAATGATGACACGGGGAACCTTGAGCCCCTCGCCCGGCGGCTGCGCGAGAACGACGGGCACCCTTTGGGTGCGAATAAAATGGATCAGCCTCTTTTCGGGCTTGGTGATGCCGACATAGGCAATGATGCCGTCACCCTGCCATTCACCAGCCAGGGGCACCCGGTGGGACCAGCGCATTTCGCAATCCAAGATCCAGTCAGG
>Ga0265320_10002244_pt1 | contig 13566 bp, 8 predicted proteins | sample 4827metaG_FD_202087 | JGI IMG/M metagenome (GOLD analysis project Ga0265320, IMG submission 202087) | Rhizosphere microbial communities from Carex aquatilis grown in University of Washington, Seatle, WA, United States - 4-8-27 metaG | ecosystem: Host-associated > Plants > Roots > Rhizosphere >...
GCAATAGATTTCAATCTGACAGAATTTTGTATCGTTTCATTCAAATCAGCCGGAAATTCTTGATGACCATCCGCTCTTAAAAACGGCGGTCTGATTTGACGCTGCATCTCGTCAAATTCCTCGTTCAGTTTGCCATCCCTAATCGCGAGAAAAATTCCTAGCCGAATTTCGTCATTAACCGGCTTCACTTCTTCCGCCGGTCCATTAAGGATGCTAAGATCTTCGCTTTCAAGAATCGCTAATATTTTTGCCCTTTGTCGTTCGTTTGGGACTACCTCAAAAGGCCCTTCATCGCTCGATCTTTCAGCACTTATGATCGGCTCGAAATTCATACAAATACCATAACATTTGCGACAAAAAGACACAAGCATATCACGGCCTAATTGTGTGGCATTGTGTTTTCGGGAGGACCGCGCAGCCCTGCTCAGCATGGTCCGAAAACACATTGTAGTGTTTTCGGTGAGCGGGGCGAGCGATCAGGAAAAAATCCCCGCAGGGGGATTTTATTCCGTCTCCCGAAAACACAATGCCACACAATTAGGCCGTGAGGCCGTTCTGTAGTTCGTAGAGCCCCCGATAGATTCCCTCCGGTATTTTGATAAGTGCCTCGTGCGTCCCCTGCTCCGCAATCACGCCGTCGTTCAAAACAAGAATGCGGTCGGCTTCGCGGACCGTACTCAAGCGATGCGCAATGATGAACGTAGTACGCCCCTCCATAAGCTTGCGGAATGATTCCTTGATGAGATGCTCCGAGCGCGCATCAAGCGCGGAGGTTGGCTCGTCAAGCACGAGAATGTCGGGGCTACGGAGAAAGGCGCGCGCAAGCGCGATGCGCTGTTTTTGCCCGATGGAAAGCTTGACGCCGCGCCAGCCAACCAGCTGCTTGTATTTCTTCGGGAACGCCTCAATAAAGGTATGCGCGTGAGCCTCTTTTGCAGCCGTGACCATCGCCGCATGGCTCTTGCCCGAATTTCCATAGGCAATATTCGCCTCAACGGTGTCGTTAAAAAGCGTCGGCTCCTGCGGGACCACGCCAATCCGCCCGCGATAGGCGGTAAGATTCATCTTTTTTACATCCGTGCCGTCCACGAGCACGCGGCCGCTGTTTGCGAAATAAAATCCGGAGACAAGGTCTATGATCGTCGTCTTCCCCATGCCGGATTCGCCCACGAGCGCCACCTTCTCGCCCGGTTGCACGTGAAACGATGCGCCTTTCAGAATTTCGTTCCCGCCCTTGTATGAAAAATGCACGTCTTCAAATACCACTTCGCCGCGGAGCTTTACGGGCGAAAGGCCCTTCGTGGGCTCATACGTTTCAATGGGATAGCTCAATATTTTTTCCGCGCGCGCGATCGCCACCATGCCGTTCTGCACGACCTGCCAGTTCTGCCCCAAGATCACGAACGGCCCCAGGATCATGGCGGCATACCCGTTGAACGCCACGAGCTCACCCGGCGTGAGCGCTCCCTCACGCACGTAAAAAACTGAAAGGATAAAAATGGAAAGCTGAGTGAGGGTGACCAGTAATTTCTGGAAGAACGTAAGGCGCGCAAAGATGGTATTCATTTCCACCCAGAACTGCGCCGCGCGGTCAATAAAGTTTCGGTAGATCTTTTTCTGCTCCTGCTTTTCCGTCGCCGCTTGTTTTATCTCACGGATATTCCCCATGGCATCGCCCGCATCGCCATAAGCGCGGTTATACGCACGATGCATTTTCTTTTGAAGTCCCGAAAGGCGCGGAACGGCTTGCCAGAGAATGGCGGCATAGATCATGATCGCCACAATGAGCACGAATGAGAGTGTGACATTAATGAAGAAGGTAATGACGAGTGCAATTACGATGCTCAAAAAATTCGGCAGCAACGTGAGCAGGACGTTGTTGATGATATTATCAAGCCAGTTTGACGCACGGTTGATGCGGTCGCTTATATCGCCCTGCTTCTGCGCCGTGTGGAACGAAAGCGGCATCAGAAAAAGCTTCCCGAATCCGTCCGCAATATACTTCGCACTCACGAGCGTGCTCACGCGGTCGTTCTGGAACCCGCTCCACCAGCTTATGACGTTGCTTACCGCCTGAAGCGCGAACCACGTCGCAATAAGCGTAAAAATAGAGGTGAGCAGGGCAAATTTATTGGTTGAGATCAAAATGATGGCATCAAAAATACGCCCGGAAATGAGCGGGATAAAGGCCTGCGCGGCGGCATTCAAAAGACCGAACACCGTAAGAGAGACGAGCACTTTTTTATAGGGCGTGAGGGTCCTCATGATAACCCGTAGCCCTTGAAAAAAGACCTCGCGCGTGAGTGGGGGCGTTTTTGCCATGCCTTACTATATCACACTACTTCGCCGCTTCTTTGGCCGCCTCCTTCCCTACCGCCTCGCTTATGTGCGCATAGCCGTCGCGCGCGAGGAGCCGTACGAGTCCTTTATTTATCTTTTTGACCGTCGTGGGCCCGCCATAAATAAGCCCCGTGATGATTTGCACCAAAGACGCACCGGCTTTTATCTTTTCGTAGGCATCCTCCGCGGTAAAGATGCCGCCGAGACCGATGATCACATATTTCCCGCCGGTGGCGCGATAGATATGCCGAATAAGGTTGGTTGCGGGCACGCGGAGCGGTCCCCCGGAAATGCCACCGTCGGGAATACTGTTCAGCCGCGCAGGCGAAGACTTCAAATCGAGTTTCTCGCGCCGCTTGTGCAAATTCCCGATGACAAAACCGTCAATAACGGGATAGCGCCGCACCACCGCAAGAATTTCATCCACCTCTTTTTCAGTCAGGTGCGTGGAAAGCTTGAGGAGCACCGGACACGTCTTTTTTTCTTTCGCGATTGCGCTCAAAAGGCCGTCCAACCGACCCGGATCCTGAAATAGAAATCCGTCCTGCGCGTTCGGGCACGAAACATTCAACGTGATGTACGAAAAATATTTTCCGAGCATGCGGTACGTTGCCGCGTAATCCTCTACTGATTTTTCACCTTTAATGTCTGCGCGATTGGTTTTTGCGATATTCACGCCTACCGGAATTCCGAAACGCAACCGCTGCACTTTTTTGAGAATCGCTTCCGCACCGATATTCTTGAGGCCGTAATAAACAATGAGCGACTGGTCGGCCGGAAGGCGCGCAAGCCGAAGTCCTTTATTGCCGAGAAATGGATGATGCGTGATAGCACCCACCTCCATAAAGCCGAACCCGACGGAGGGCATGATCTGCGTGAGACGCACATCCTTATCAAAGCCCGCCGCGAGGCCGATGGGATTCTTAAAATCAATGCCAAGCACGCGCGCGTGGAGCGCGGGATGATCGTATTCGCAAAAAACGCCGGTAACCCAGCGACCCAAAGAAAAGCCGCCGAGCAACTCACCCGTGCGGATAAAAAAGTCATGGATCCACTCCGGGTCAAACCAGAAAAATATCGGCTTTAAAAACCGCTCGTACATGCATCAATTATACCCTACGCAAAACCAAAATGCCCCTGCGGGTGGCAGGGGCATTAAGCGCATTACTTTTGCAAGCTTACTGCCCGGCCGTGCACGTATAGAGAGAATTCAATTTGGCACGGGTGGCACTGCCAACATAACCGGTGCCGGCGGAAAGATTGCTCGGGGCCAAGACGTCGCTTGCATACTTCTCTTGGAAGGCCGAAACGGCAGAGGCAGTAGATTCATCATATGTACCGTTTACGGTGGTCATTTCCCCGTCCTTCGTGAGAGCGGTCTGGAGGGCCGTTACGTCAGCACCGGAGCTGCCGATACCGAGGTTGGTATTGAAGGTATGGCACCACGCCACGGACAAGCTCGAAATGCTCCCCAATCCTTGTAAGCTGCTCTGTATCCCTGCAATAACCGACTGGAAGCCGGCTAAGGCGACGGTGTTCGTGGCGTTACCGCTCGAGATCAAGGTCTGCAGCTGCAAGAGTAAGGCGTTCAGAGTAGCAGAGACTGAAGCGAGCATCGCGGCAGTATCGTCGGTCGGTTCAGTGCCGCCACCGATGCCCGGAGGCGTAATAACCGGCGGGTTAACGGGGGGCGTCACCGGAGGAACGACGGGCGTAATCGGAGTTGAAATCACATAGGAACCCGGAACACAGGCGGCGATGACCGCATCCAGCGCCGGAATGTTAACCTCCGCAATGAACGCATTGATATCAGCCGGCAGCTCGCTAGCCGGTAATGGGTTTTGCGCATAACTAGCAAGTATTGCTGGCGTGGTGGACTTTGACCATTGATTCAACCAGTTGGTTTGATCCGTGGTCAAGGTCGCGCCCGCCTGTTTTGCAGCAAAGATAACATCCCAAAGATAGATCTTAAGCTGAGCGGCTTCGGTGGGGTCTTTCAATTGTCCGGCTTTAAGCTGATCGGCCAACCCCTGCATGAAAGCGCGGGTGGTCGCGTAAGCGCCGGTCTGCTGCAAAGCCGTGTAGCCAGTGGGGCACGTACTCGCAAGCGATTGGTTGGTGCCGCTAATGTTGGGATTAACCGTGGCGTATCCTTGCAAAGCGCAGAAAGCGTTCAATCCAGAGTTGGGGCACACTTTTGCCGCGGCAGCTTTAATAAAGGTGGCGTAACCGGCGCTCGCATTCGCACCACCGCAATAATCAGCTGCCGAAGTGGCGGTATAGGCATATCCAAGATTGGCCAGGGTTGTTCCCCACGAAGCAGGAAGTGCCTTCGTCGCAGCGGGAAGCGCATTATATATTTGCTGGCACGTAAGTGGCTGATAATTCGTGCTGTTCGACAGCGTGATCGTGCCGAGCGGCTGGTCTATGAAGCCGATATCAAGATAGCCCTTGGTTACATCCAATGGGAGAAATTCGTCCTGTACGAGAACATTGAACACAGCTTCAACCAGTCGCGGATCGGACTGCACACCGACGCCCGTGCCCCCGTTGTAATAATCATTCAAGATCGCGCCGGCGGAAAGCCGCTCGCCACTTGGAAGAGCGATATAGGCCGACGTCCCGAATTGGTCTTTATCCATCTCAAGTGTAGCGGCGGGCTCATAAGCGCTTACGAGGCGCAGCGCTTCCACTCCGCCCTGCTGGGTCGCCGACCACGACGAAGAGCTGTTAGTGTTGAACCACTTGCTGAAACCGAGCACCGTGCAGACGTTCGGCCCATTAATACCCACATAATACGGATTGCGGGTTGCCAAAGTGTCGTTCGCACTATTAAATCCCGACGGCAGCGTGGTATTCGGAATTATCACCGGAGCGCCGGTAACTGAATCAACCTTTCCCCCGCCCTGCGATTGGCAGTTGGCGTTGGTGCTCTGGGCCTTTACGGGAGTCGCGGGACCGACAAGGGAAAACGCCGCGACCGCTACCACCACTGCACCAAACAGAACCATCGACAATTTTTTTGTTTTCATAGATTTATTATATCACAATACCACCTGGGGATATGAACAACCCGCGAACATACCACTAGGCCTGTAAATCCACATTCTGCACAGTTGCCGCGTGGGCTTGGATGAAGTTCTTGCGCGGTTCCACGGCATCGCCCATCAGAATATCAAACAATTTATCCGCTTTTTCGGCATCATCAACCGTCACCTGTTTCATAAGGCGCCGTTCAGGATCCATAGTGGTCTCCCAAAGCTGTTCAGAATTCATTTCACCCAAACCTTTATAGCGCTGGATGTTCGGCATGCGTTTGCCATCGCCCGCGCCCTCCACGATCGCCTCGCCATTTTCGCCCAATACTCCCTCGGCGCCCTCCGCCTCTTCTGCTGCTTCTTTCTTTTTCCCGGTGGACTTCCCCGTCGCCTTCGTTGCCGATTTTTCTTTCATCATTTCCGCGATCGCTTTTTCCCGCTCCACTTCCGTGAAGGCATAGCGTATGGATTTGCCAAGCTGGATGCGGAAAAGCGGCGGCTGGGCGATATAGACGTAGCCGCCATCCACCACCGACCGGAAATAGCGGTAAAACAGCGTAAGCAGGAGCGTGCGGATGTGCGCGCCATCAACGTCGGCATCCGTCATGATGATCACTTTGTGATAGCGCAATTTTTCCAAATTGAATTCTTCGCCGATCGCCGTGCCGATCGCAACCACGAGCGCGCGCACTTCCGCATTCGCAAGCATCTTATCCAACCGCGCGCGTTCCACGTTCAAAATTTTTCCGCGCAGCGGCAAAATGGCCTGTGTGTGGCGGTTCCTCCCCTGCTTCGCCGTGCCGCCAGCCGAATCGCCCTCTACAATAAAGAGTTCCGATTGCGCCGCGTCCTTTGAAATACAATCCGCAAGTTTGCCGGGAAGCGTGAGTCCCTCGAACGCGCCCTTGCGCAACACCGTCTCGCGCGCCGCGCGCGCCGCGAGTCGCGCCTTCGCCGTCAAAAGCACTTTCGCAATGATGGCTTTCGCCTCTTGCGGGCGTTTTTCCAAAAACTCTTTTAACGCTTCATTCACCACCGCTTCCACCGCCGTGCGCGCCTCTGGATTGCCAAGTTTTGCCTTGGTTTGGCCCTCAAATTGGGGCTCGCGGAGCTTTACGGAGAGCACCGCAACAAGCCCTTCGCGCACATCATCGCTCGTCAAGTTCTCTTCTTTCTCCTTCAAATACCCCTCGCCGCGTGCATAGGCATTCAGCGATCGGGTAAGCGCCGACTTGAAACCGGTCAAGTGCATGCCACCCTCCGGCGTATAAATATTATTTGCAAAGCTCATCTCTTGCACCTTGGTATCATCCACAAAAAGGAACGCTGCCTCCACGCCGATCTTTTCCTGTTCTTTATCAACATAGAAAATATCCTCTTGGAGCGCGTTCTTTTTCTGCGCCAGAAATTTTACGAACGAAAGCAGACCGCCCTCAAAGCAGAATCCGTAGAAGAGCGGCGTTTTTTCGCGGCGGTCAAACACGTTGACGCGCACCCCTTTCGTAAGATAGGCCTGCTGGCGCAAGTGATCCAAGATCGTCTTATCGTCAAAGGTAAGTTCCGAAAAGATCTGCGGGTCGGGAGAAAAGGTGATCTTCGTGCCGTGGCGCTTTGAATTACCTATCTTTTTCACCTTATATTTCGGCTTACCGCGCTCATATTCCTGCACATAGACCCCGCCGTCGCGTTCCACCTCAACCTTTAACCAATCGGAAAGCGCGTTCACCACGGACACGCCCACGCCGTGCAAACCGCCGGACACTTTATATGACTCGCCGCCGAATTTTCCACCGGCATGCAGCGTGGTCAACACCGTCTCCAATGCCGATTTTTTTGTCTGCTTGTGATAGTCCACCGGAATGCCGCGGCCGTCGTCCGTCACGCTCACTTTATTCCCCGGCAAAAGTTCCACCGTGACGACCTTCGCGTAGCCCGCCATCGCTTCGTCGATGGAGTTGTCCACCACCTCCCAGATCAAGTGATGCAAACCGATCGTCCCCGTGGAACCAATATACATACCCGGCCGCTTCCGGACCGGTTCAAGTCCTTCGAGGACGTAAATGTCCTTCGCGTCATACGACGCACTTCCCTTATTACTGTCCTTTTTGGGCTCTTTTTTTGCTTGTTTTTCGGGCATAGTGGGGCCGTTTCAAAAAATAACACCGCTCGAACGGATACCCCAATTCTAGCATATTTCTAAGCGAATTTCCAATCAAAATACCGTCGTTTGCGGCACGCCGAGGCCAGTCACATAATCGTAGCGGGCGCGAGCATTGCAGTAATATTTGCACGTGCCGTTTGCACCGCTCGTAATGTCGCGAAAATATTTGAGCGTGTTTGCAGACGACTTGTCAGCGTAGAGTTTCGGCAAAGAAACCGAGAGTCCAAGTGCATGGATCGCCGCCCACTGCGGCGCACCCGCGGACGTGCCCCCGATCGTATACCAACCATTCTTCGAAGAACCGGTGGTGCGATAGACCACATACCCGGATTTCGGATCGGCGTTATAGGCCACGTCGGGAACCGCGCGATGACCGCCTGCTTTCGGGATGCTATATGCCCTCTGATAATCCGGCTCCGGCTCATATGCGCTCACGCCGCCGCCGCTCCCCGACCATGCGGTTTCAGAGATAAAAGCGCCGCTTTTGAATAGCTCGAGCGACGTGCCGCCAACCCCCACCACATTCGGCGACGCCGCCGGCCACTCGGCGCCGGTGCCGTTATCGCCGGACGCCGCGAAAAATATGGCGCCCGACTTGCTCACAAAATGCGAGTCAAGCGAAAGTTCTTCGGGGAATTCAGCGCCGCCCCAGCTCATGGAAACGGCAACCGCATCCTTCCGCGCCGCCGCATAGTCTACTGCCGCGAGCAGGTTTGCCCCGCTCGCCGTTTTTGCTTCCACAAGCAGGATTTTTGCCTGCGGCGCGATCGCATGCGCCCATTCAACGTCCATTGATGCCTCGAGCGCCCACCCACCGTCGGTGGCGGTCGTGCTCGCCATCTTATGTTTTTCCAAGCACCCGTTCTTTGTGGTGCAGGCCGGCAATCCGTATTTGTCGTTAAAAACCGCGAGATCGCTTTCTATGTTCGGCGTATCATACGCCTCAATGAGCGCGATCGTTCCCGTGCCACCCTTTAATGGCAGGTTATAGATCCGCTTTATCTCCGCAGGAGTAACCCCCGCCGGCGCACTCTGCGCCGACCGGAAAATATGGATCGGCGCCTTGCCGATAAACCCGGAGAAGTGATACGCGGCTTGCGTAACTCCCCCGCCAACTATCCCACACAAAACGACCGCCGCCGCAATTGCGGCAAAATATTTTTTATTTTTCATGCCCGCATGATACCATGCGAGGCATTAAAACTCTGTTAAATACTTCTTGACAGCTTCCCGGTCACGCGCGAGCCAAGCGGCGTTCCCGCGTATCCGTTCCAGGGCCTGCGTGACGGTTCGTTCTGCACCCGGCGCAGGATGATTTTTAAAGAACCGCTCCACTTCTTTTGCTTTTTTGAGCGTGGTGAAATATCCCGTCATCGATACCAGTCGAGAAAGCGCGAACCCACCGGCGTATCGGTCCAAAAAGGTTTTCCAATTTGCACGCACGAATGACCACGCCACCTCTTTTCCTGCCGGGTTGATCCATACCCAAGCGACCATACTTGCGGCATTCTGGATGCGCACGTGTTTTGAAAGTGAAAACGCGAGAGTGCTCTTTAATAGTCGCTTGTCGCGAAAAGCTCCGAGCGCCCGCATGATCCTGCTCTTTTCTTCGTCCGACGTCGCCGCCTGGTACATTCTTATCAGCTTCGCATGATCCCGCTTCCCGCCAAATTTTGCGACGATGGCATACACCACCGACCGCACATCGGGGTCAATGGGATTCTTGCCGCCCGCCGCCGTTATGCGCCTGAACATTTTTTTCGCACGGGCGATTGTTGCCGAATCGCCGTGCGATCCAAAACGAGAAAGAGCCACGCTACGCAAAAGTATTTGCAAATGGTCTTCTCCCTTTTTCTTCTCCCATCCCACTCTCTTCGCGATGCCCGAAAAAATATCACGCACAAACCGGTCGTATTCGCTCACGTACGGCTCATCCGCAATAAGCAATGCAATCGCGTTGAGATTCACCGCAAGCTCCGCCCACACCGTATAGTCGGCTTCCTCTTTATAATACGTAGCAAAATCCATTGCGCGCGGAGTGGCGCTCCTCCCCGCTTCCGCGAGCGCGAACACATCGCGCACCAAGCCAAAGCGATCACGCGCGTCCAACCGGCGGCTTTTGATCGGGCCCTTGAATGCCGTTAAAATGCTCTCTGGATAGCTGGTGCGAAAAACCCCATATTCGCCCGCATTCACTTTAAACCAAGCGCCGCGGGACTTCGGGAGCGGTGCGGCCCTCCTTTTCATAAGAAATTGCGCCGCTTTCTTTCGCTGATCGGTTGCAACCCCCACCGGGATGAACCACGGTTGCACAGCGCGGTAGACATGTGCGCGCGAAACGGAACTTGAATAAAATCTCTCTTGATGCACCACAAAACCGCCGCCGCGCTCCAAAACGGTCAAAAGTGGATAGCCCGGCCGCTGCGTCCAGCCGCTCATCATCTTCGCGATCGGCTTGCCGGATATTTTTTCGAATGCGTTCCACAAATGCATCGTGGACGCGTTTGCATAGCTGTGCTTTTTCAAATAATAGCGAAGGCCGTCGCGGAAATCCTTTTCGCCCAAATACTCCGCGAGCATGCGGATAATGCTCGCCCCTTTCGCGTAACTCACGCTGTCAAATATTTCACTGATCTCGTCGGGGTGATTTACTACGATCTCGATCGGATGGGTGTTCGCAAGCGCGTCAAGCTTTAACGCCTCGGCGAGCCGATCCCCAACAAACTGGGTTTGCATATCCCACTCGGGGAAAAGCCGATCAGGAACAAAGCTTTCCATATAGGCCGCAAATCCCTCGTTCAACCACAAGTGCGTCCACCATTCCATCGTCACCAAATTCCCGAACCACTGGTGCGCCAGTTCGTGCGCGATCACCACCGCCACCCGCTGGCGCGTGGCCGCCGAAGAATGTTCTGGATCAACAAGAAGGTCCGCTTCGCGATATATCACAGCGCCCCAATTCTCCATCGCACTGGCAGCAAAATCAGGAATGGCGATAAGATCAAGCACGGGTAAAGGATACGGAATGTCAAAATATTTACCGAAGAATGAAAGGGTTTTTACCGCGCAATCAAGCGCAAAGGCCGATTGATGCTTTTTGCCGGGAGTCGTCCAAACCCGCACAAGCACTCCTTCCTTTGTTTTCTTCTCTATTGATTCAAGATCGCCAACGATGAACGCCAGAAGGTAGGTGGACATTGCGGGTGTCGTGGCGAACGTGACCGCTTTGTAGCCATCTTCGTGTTCGCGGACGGCAACAGGCATCGTGTTTGAAATAGCCGTGCTCTCCCCCGGCACAATGAGCGTAACGTTGAATACGGCTTTTAGGGCCGGTTCATCAAAGCACGGGAAGGCCCGGCGCGCATCGGTGGATTCAAACTGCGTGGTCGCGAGGTGGCGCGTTTTGCCCTTCACTTCATATCGGCTCCGGTAAAAACCGCGCAGCTTGTCGTTCAAGAGCCCTCGAAAGACAATGTGCAACTCGCGCCGCCCCGGCACTATTTTTTTGCGAAAAATAAACGTGGCGGTTTCTGCTTTTTCATCATAAACAGTCCGCATGGCGAATTCTTTTTCCGCGGCGCGTTTCGTGCCGGCTCCACCACCCCGCACGATCGCCACCGACACTATCTCCAGCTCTTTCGAGTGCAGCGTGATCTTATTCGTCGCTTTTTTTACGCGCAGGTGAATCACCTCTTCCCCTTCAAACGTGAACGCCTCAAGATCGGGCTTCATGGTGATGTCGTACCGCACGGGGATGATATGTGATGGAAGACGGATCATAGTTAGATTGTAACGGATATCTTGAGATGGCGGCAACTAAATAGACGCCGTATTCGTATAACTTCCACCTGCATCATGAAAAAATATGCTATTTCATTCTTCCTTGTTATCGCCTTCGCCTTCTATGCCGTACTCAACAATCAAAGCTCAATTGACGTGGGGCCGGCGGCAAACGGGCCGGTAGCCGCAAACACCGGCCCCGCAGCAAACACGCCCACTGGGCCAGCGCCAACGCCGACGCCGACACCGTCGCCAACCCCAACCCCAACGCCAGCACCCACGCAAAGCACCGGCCTCTATAAAAATGGTTCTTATGTCGGCTCGGCGGCTGACGCATACTATGGCAACGTGCAGGTGAAGGCGATCGTGCAAAACGGAGCATTGAGCAATATCCAGATCCTCCAATACCCGAGCGACCGCGGGACGTCGGTGCGGATCAATAGCAATGCCCTGCCGCAGCTCGTGCAGGAAGCGATCCAGGCCCAAAGCGCAAACGTGAACATGGTCTCCGGCGCCACTGAATCAAGCGGGGCGTTCCAACAGTCGCTCGCTTCGGCCCTCGCGCAGGCAAAGGCATAATGCTATAGAGCGCATGAAAGAAACGCGCATCATCATGGGCATGCCGGTTACGGTGGAAATCGTGGACGCGGCCGCAACGTCGGGCGAAACAGACACGATCATTCGCGAGGTCTTTGATTATTTTAAATATATAGATGAAAAGTTCAGCACGTATAAAACAACGAGCGAGATCACAGCAATCAACGACGGCCGGCTCGCATCAAACAAAGCAAGCAACGATATGAAAACAGTTTTTGCGCTCGCCGAAGAAACGAGGCTGCTCACGGACGGCTATTTTGACATCAAGCGGCCGGACGGCACCTATGATCCGTCGGGGCTCGTGAAGGGCTGGGCGATCTGGAATGCCGCAAAGCTCATCGCAGCGCACGGATGCAAACATTTTTACGTTGATGCGGGCGGCGACATTCAAACCAGCGGCATGAATGCCGAAGGAAAAAAATGGGCGGTGGGAATAAAAAACCCTTGGAACGAAGCAGAGAATGTGAAGGTGGTGTATTTAAGTGGTGAAGGCATTGCGACCTCCGGCACTTATATCCGCGGCGATCATATTTACAATCCAAAGACCGGCGTCGCAGCGGACGATATCGCGAGCATGACCGTGATTGGGCCGAATATCTATGAAGCCGATCGCTTGGCGACGGCGGCCTTCGCGATGGGCAAAAATGGGATCGCGTTTCTGGAGCGACGCGCGGGCGAGGGCGCGAACAGCAGCGGCGGGAAAAGCATCCGCGGCTACATGATCGACAAAAATAAAATTGCTACCATGACGACCCAATGGCAATAATCAACTTTATTGACGGGCGGCTCAACAGGGTCACCATGTATCGCGTGGTGTTGGATGTTTTGATCGTGCTTCTTACGATCGCGGCCATCTTCGGCGCGGTGGGCATCCTCCCTTATAGCCCCATCGCCATCATTTTCTCAACCGCGGTGCTTATCCTTGTTTCGTGGATAACCAATCAGCTCTTTGCAAAAGCATTTAACGCACAACCGAATGTTGAATCGGTCTATATTACCGCGCTTATTTTAGCGCTCATTATCACGCCCGTCATGCCCTCCACAAATCCCGCGGGTGTGATGGGGATCGCATTTCTCATCTGGGCGGCGATCTGGGGTATGGCATGCAAATACATGCTGACAATGCGCAAAAAACATATATTTAACCCCGCCGCGTTCGCGGTGGCCTTGACGGCGCTCGTGATCGGCCAATCCGCAAGCTGGTGGGTCGGCGGTAATCTGCCGATGCTCGCCTTCGTCGTTATTGGCGGCCTTTTGATCACACGAAAGATCCAACGGTTCGATCTTGTTCTAAGCTTCCTCGCCGTTGCGCTCGTGACCATTGTAGTTACGAACACCGCCTCCGACCCGTTCTCTACGATCCAAAAAGCGATCCTCCATGCGCCGATCTTCTTTTTCGCATTTATCATGATCACGGAGCCGTTGACCACTCCGCCCACGCGGCCGCTCCGCATCGCTTATGGTGCCCTTGTCGGCTTCCTCTTTGCCCCTGCAATCCACCTCGGCTCAATCTATTCAACCCCTGAACTTGCGCTCATTGCTGGAAACATCTTTTCCTATCTCGTGAGTCCGAAAGAGAAATATGTTTTGAAATTAGTGCGGACCGAGTCGATCGGCGCAGACATTGGCAACTTCGTTTTCGCGCCAGAA
>Ga0265320_10002246_pt1 | contig 13560 bp, 13 predicted proteins | sample 4827metaG_FD_202087 | JGI IMG/M metagenome (GOLD analysis project Ga0265320, IMG submission 202087) | Rhizosphere microbial communities from Carex aquatilis grown in University of Washington, Seatle, WA, United States - 4-8-27 metaG | ecosystem: Host-associated > Plants > Roots > Rhizosphere >...
TGCAGGTCATCTATTAGGTAGTTCTGGGGCTTTGACTCTCGGCAACGGCATCTTCGTCTCGAAGCCTGCCACCTCCAACTATGTCTTCCTGGTAAAATATGATTCGTCTGGGACGGCCCAGTGGGCACAGACCGTCACCCTAGGGGATGGTGACTCGAGTTTCTATTCTGTGACCCTAGATTCCTCAGGCGCCGTTCGTGTGGCTGGAGAAATCGATGGTCCAAGCACTTACGATTTCGGAAATGGCGTCACCGCGACGGGTGTATTCACCGGCGCTGAGAGTCAACTCCCCACCCCAAGTGCCCTGCTCGTAGAGTATGACTCTTCGGGAACGGCGCAATGGGCACACGCCGTCACCGCAGGGTATCCGAGCTCGACGTTCAGTTCCGTGGCGGTCGACACCGAAGGAAACTCGTACGCCGCGGGTTCGATTGCCGGCACGGACACCTACGATTTCGGCAACGGAGTTGCGATCACCGGTACCGGCGGCAACGGTCCCATTGCGGGAGAGTCGGTGGGCAGTTTCGCGCTCGTGAAGTACGACTCCTCGGGAATCGCTCAGTGGGCGCGAACCAGCACCGCGGGCCCCACGGCCGCGGGTTTCAATTCCGTCGCGGTAGATCCATCGGGCAATGTGTTTGCCGCGGGCTACATCCAGGAAGGAACGTTCGACTTTGGTAACGGCGTTACCGCCGCCGGCACCACCGTTGGCGGAGATTTCACGGGCACCGCCGGCTCAGAATACGTCCTCTTGGTAAAATACGACTCCACTGGGACCGCCCAGTGGGCGCGAACCGTAAACCCAGGCGGATCCAACTCATATCTCAATTCCGTAGCAGTGGACTTGTCCGGCAACGCCTACGTAGCCGGGGCCGTCCATAGCACCGGCATCTACGATTTTGGCACCGGAGCTACCCTCTCGACCGACGACCGCGACGTCGGCTACTACTCGGCCCTCGTCAAGTATGACCCCTCGGGAGTCGCCCAATGGGTTCATTCATCGAGCGTAATGGGTTCCACCGCGGATGTCTTTACCGCGATCACCGTGGATGCCGCGGGTACGGTGTACGCCGCAGGCTATCTCGGCGAAACGGGCGTCGTCGATTTCGGAAGTGGGGTTACGGCCGCCGGAACACACGTAGCCACGGGGTCGGGGTGGAGTCCGCTATTGGTGAAGTACTAGGGAACGCGGTTGCGTCCTCTCGGTATTCGCGTGAACGCGGCGCGCGGCGCTCTTTGGATGGTGGCGAATTGTAACGACGCGACACTGAGCGCGCCGCTCGCGTAAGGCCTTGTTCGATTGAGTAGTGGACGCGCATACTTCGTCAATGCGGTGGGAAAAGCGGGAATTCGCCTGGCTCGTGCTCGTGGCCTGCGCGGATCTGATTGCTGGCTGTTCGAGCGACGATCCCGGCGGTGGCAATTCCGACGGGGGAACGTCCGGGGGCAGCGCGGGGACAGGCGCGACATCGAGCGGCGGTACCGCGACGTCGAGCGGCGGCACCGCGACCGTCACCGGTGGCGCCGGCGGCTCGACCGCAAGCGGCGGCTCGACGGCGGAGCGGGCGGCGGCACGTCAAGCGGGCCGGCTGGTTCGGTCGGCGGCGATTGGACGAACGCTGTAGAGTCGGTCGGCTTGCCTTCCGCGGCCTACTACGGCGTGTGGGGCTTCGCCGCCAACGACATCTGGGTGGGTGGGTTCGAGCACCGTGATCGCTCACTCCAACGGCTTGCAGTGGACGCAGGACGTCGTCCCCCGAGGACGCGACCTTCTATGCGGTGTGGGGAGCGAACTCAAACGATGCCTGGGCCGTGGGCCAGGACGACCAAGCCGGAGTTCCGATCGTGCTGCACCGTACCGGCGGTGCTTGGAACAAGGTGACCGCGGCGGGCGTCACCGATCAGCAGGGCGCTTCGTTCCATGGCGTCTGGGGCTCCGACGCAGCGCACCTCTCCTTCGCCGGCAAGCAGGTCGGCGCGTTGTACACGTCGGGAACGTTCGCGAGCGCGCCGACTCCCGGCAACGCAATCTGGGTTTCTCCGACGGGAACTCCGTGGATTGCGAATGGAGGCCTTCAACGGGATCTGGGGTACCGGTAGCCAGATCTGGCGCGCGGGTAGCCAGGGCGTGCAGACGCGGACCAACTAGCGCTCTTCGGGGGGTTCATGCGCGTCGTCCCTCGCTCACTGGTCGAAGTAGTAGACCCACATGAAGCACATCTCGTCCGTCGTCGCCGTGCCGAAGTTCACGGTCTGAGCGGTCGTATTGTCGTAGGTGCAGGTGAGCCGCAGGCCGTCGTTCCCGGTGAAATCGAGCGGGGGCGAAAATTGGGTGAGGGGCGGGTCATCCCAGCTGGTCGAGACGTGAATAGGCGACGCCGGCGGCGCGTCGGCGCTCGGCACGCGTTCGATCGTCGCGCGAATCCCCAAGTGATGCATGTGCGAGGTAAGCGCGAAGACGTGGCGCGTCGCGGTGGCGGGCTCGACCGTGTAGAAGCTGTCGACCGACGTCGTCGTGTCCGGCGGTAGGTCGATCGAGAAGGAACCCGTGAGGATCGAATTCGCCTGCACGGGCGCGGTCGCCGTCGGGGGCGCTCGCGTCAGTTCCACCGTTCCCACGATGTCCCTCACCTGCGTTCCGACGTTTGCATAGTGGAGCTGCATGTAGAGCGGCTGATGCGGCGCGAGCAAGAATGCGACCCCCGAAGGCAATGCGACAACCGTGTCCGCTTGCTGCGCGAGTATGAGGCGCGTCTGATCGGATGCCAGGGTGGGAGGACACGGCGAGGGATCGAGCTGAGTCGGCGTGCCCGGGGCCTGCCGATCCACGAGCATATGGTGACTTCCGGAGCCAAGCGTCGCGTGAATTTCGTCGACCCAAGTCGCGTCCGTGTTCGGCAGTTCGACGATCACGCAGACGTGTTGCTCGTCGCCAGGCTGGACCTGTCGCGCGATGATGCTCGCCGAGAGGTGCGTTCCGTCGGAAGCGACGCTGCTGCCGTGCGGCCCCGCGTCGCCATTGTTCCGATCTCCACCGTCGGTCGAAGCGGCGACGGCTCCCGAACCCTCTTCCGCAGACGTGGCGCCGCGCGCAGCGGGATGACGGTGCGAGCCAGATGCTCCGTCGTCGGAGCAAGCGGCAAACAGAAGACAAAAAGCTCCCAGACTCATGAGTGCGTTTGATCGATTCATGTTCCTCACCTAAACCACCTCCGCCACTCTACCATCTACCACACTACAACTCCGAAATATTCGAACGAGACTCTCGAACTCGATGGCCCATCCCGGCGTGTCGCGTCCTCTTCCTAAGAGAGATCGAACCACTGTCCGAGGTTCCCATAAGTGGAGAGTGAATCAGTCTGTCAGGCCGATCACATCTCAGCGGCGCCTTCACGACTGACGGCGTTCGCCAGTGTCACGAATGGCCGATCGTGCCGAAACTGGCGTCGTGGAGTGCCACGAATGGCACTTCGCTTTCGCGGGGGACATAAACAATCCGTGAACATCACGATGAGACGAGCACTCGAAAGCGGTTTTGAAGCATGAGCGCGCACGCGCATTATTTTCTGTGCAATGCGTTGCCGAAGGCATGTATGTTGCTAACTACAAACGAGGTGGTGAGGTAGAGGCGGTGATCGGCAAATGATTGTTTGCCGCGAATGCGAACGAGCATCGAATCGAGCATAACGTGGACGACGCGATTGCCAGGGCCGCGCATCTGAGTATCGGCCGTTTGGGCGTAAAACAAGCGCAAGTGGCCTTGCGGATCGAGATGTTCCGAGAGGCGCTGCGACGTTCCAACGGCAATCGACAGGCGGCTGCACGCCTCCTCGGGGTGGACCGCCGCTACGTACTCAAGATGCTCAAAGAGCACCCCGGCATCGCGCTGTAGGCGCGGCGGGAACGCATCACAGGCTGTCAGGGGCACGAGTTGGTTACCCGCGAACAGGTCTCTGCTCCGCGCATTTACGGCCTCCTCTTCAGGGACGCCGAGTGGATCGAAATCGCAAGACGGGCGGAAACCGCCGGCTACGGATTCGAGCATTGGGATCATGTCCCCCGCGCCGAAGAGATTCTCGGAGCCTCACCCGAGGCTTGGTTGGTGGGGCACGAGCGCGTCGGAGGGCCTTCATCAGTCGTAAGGAGGCTGCGTGAGGCGAGTTCCCAGGTGCCGATCGTTACCGTGGTCGACGATACGTCTACCCTGGCGGAGACGCTGATCGCGGGCGCCACGGACGCGGTGCTCCGCCCCGTCTGCCATGAGGAGCTTCTCGCGAGGTTGTTCGGACGTATTCCGCCGACCAGAGTCCTCGATGCTCCACGACTTCATGGTCTGCTCCGTAGGGCCGAGCTGGCAGTATTGGAATACATCGTCGTGAACGCGCCGCGCGTGGTCTCCGTACAGGAGATCCTGACGAACGTCCTACGTTCGAGTGGAGACGGTGGCTCGGTTCGCAATCATGTTTGGGAGATCCGTAGGAAGTTGAGCGCGGCTGGTATTCCTGCTCCGTTGCGCACGGTGCGGGGCGTAGGCTACTGCGCTGTTCAAAGTCAACGCGACGGCGAAGCCGTGCTCGGGGAGGATCTGACGAAGATCTGACACGTGTGAGCGCTCGCGATCGGATATATCGTGTACGCCCAAAGCGGGGTTAAGGGTAGAAATGTGCTGGGAATCGCGTCATTTCATACAACGAACAATCTGATGTAGATCTGACGAATTCGAGGGAATCAAGCTGATAGGGAGATACGCGAGACGCGAGATTTCGATGCGTCTCAAAAGGAGACTGAAGCAAATGTTGAATATTCTCAGTGCAAGGTCCGCGCGTTGGTTGGTTGCAGGGGGTATCGCGATGGCGGCGTGCATCTCGCCGTTTCGAGATGCGCAAGCTCGGCGCGGCGTCGCCGCGACTATCTCGAATCCGAACAATTGTCAGGCGCCGTCCGGCGTTCCGTGGCAATCGGGAGTTTGGGGGCACCAGGGCGCGAGCGGAGCGGCGATTTGCGAGGTCTATGCGACCGGCGCTACGGCATGGACTCCTTGCCCCAGCAACGCGAACGAATTCGATATCGCCGTGACCGATGTCGGGGGCAGCAACTATTCGAAGACCCCGTATGGAGCGACCGTCGTGGCGAGCCTCGCCAATGGGTGGTCCAATAGTGTCCATTCGGCGGGGCCGTACACCGCCAGTGGCTGCGGAAGCGTGACGGCCTACGGTTGGGCCACGTTCTAGAGGGGAACCGCACCCGAAAGGGTCGCGGAGCATCTGCGGTTCGACCGGAACCGGTGCAACCGGTTCCGGTCATCGCTCGAAAGACGAAAATTCTCGGAAGGAAAGAGAACCATGTTGAACATACTCAATACTAAGCGATGGCTGTTTGCCGGAGGCCTCGCCTTGGTGGCTTGCGTCGCTTCAACCCGAAACGCCGAAGCCCGACGGGGGATCGCCGCGACGATCTCGAATCCGAACGGGTGTAATGCACCGTCGGGCGTCCCGTGGCAGGCCGGCGTCTGGGGTTACGGTCCAGGCATCAGCGGCGCCGTTCGTTGCGAAATCTACGCGGCGGGAGGCACGGCCTGGACCCCATGTAGCTCGAGCGCAGACCACTTCGACGTGACGGTCACGGACGTCGGAGGCAGTAGCTATTCCGGGACTCCGTACGGGCATACGGTCGTGCTGAGCGAAGAAATTCCGTGGACCAACAGTGTGCAACGGACCGGCACCTACACTAGCGGAAGTTGTGGCAGCGTTATTGGATACGGTTGGGCCACGTTCTGAGCAATCCGACGGGAACTCGAGGAATAGACACCGGCGCCTGCTAGCTAGGCGCCGGCGGTCGCGCGGAGGAGTTGGGAGATGCGAATCGATTTTTCATGGAAGGCACGGCGAGAAAAGCCGTGGTCTGAACGGTGCTTTCCCGCTGGCTGGGTGCTCTTGGCCGGGCTCTGCGCGGGCCTACCTGGCTGTTCGCACGAGCAACCCAAGGACACCGCGCCGAAGTCGGCCACGGCCGACACGGCACTCGTGGCGCCCTACCCGCGAGGAAATTGGAGACTCGTTGAGCTAGAGGAGCTCAACCGCACCATCGTCTGGGTATCGCACATCGTGATTGGCTATGCGGACTCGAAGCCGATGGACACGAAGCTGCGCCGCGCCACGTGGGCTCCCGATCCTACGCCGGTGTCCAAGCGCAGCCGAAGCGAGGCCCTTACGCTGGCCATGAAGGTTGCGAAGGAGGCGGTCGCATCGCCGGACAAGTTCGAGGAATTGGCGAAAACCTATTCGGACGACGTGGTCACGAAGGCTCAGGGAGGCTCGTTGGGCGGCGTGGCCGCGGGGCAGCTCCCTCCGCAGTTCTTGGACGGTCTCGCCGTCATGAAGCCAGGCGAAGTGTCGCGCATCATCGAAACCCCATTCGGCTACCACATTCTCAAGCGAGGTGCGGTTCCGCCCGACGTTCCGGTGTCCGGAAGGCGCTTCGTCATCGGTTATACAAAGAGCACCACGCCGTCGAGCCGTAGCCGTGACGACGCGGCGTCGCTAGCCGCCGATCTCTCCCGGCGCGCGCTGGCGGGGCCGAACGCGTTCGGCGACATGATCGCGAAGTACTCCGAAGCGCCGGATCGACAGCAGGGCGGAGACATCGGTCTCTATTCGCTCCGCGCACCGGAATTTCGTGGCGCCGAGGTCGAGCGCCTGGGAGCGCTCGCGGACGGAGCCGTCGCCGAGCCCCTGGAAACGCTGGAAGGTTTCGTCGTGCTGCAGCGCACCCAGGCGACACCGAGAATGAGCTACGCCATGGTCGCATTGAAATTCTCGTTCGATCGCGCCGCACCCACCGGCGAGCGTTCGAGGGCGGCGGCCGGTCACGAGGCCGCGCTCTTCGCCAAGGAAATTGCGGGATCGATCGCCGCGTTTCAGACGGCCCTTGCGGAGCATTGCTGCCGGGAACCCATCAAGTGGCGTGAAGGGCGTGGACCCGTCGGCGTCACGCCGGCGCTCGCCCAGCTCGCGATTGGGAGCGTTGCCACCCAAGCGGTCGAGTCGTTCACCGACGACGCGTTCCTCATCGTCGAGCGACTCGATCCGAAGGATGTTCCTGACCCGCAACCTACCGTCTACGAGATCCCGAATTCGAAGGGACCAGACATCGAGGATCTCGTCGGCAGTACCGACGGGGCGACGCTTGCGTCGAATGCTCGAACTCTCGGAGACGAGCTGCCCGGAACTCTGGATTTGCCCGACGGGCAACGCGACGCGCTCAAGCAAATCATCGTCAAGATGTCGAACGGGTTCGCGGGAGCGCCCGACGTGCAGCAGTCGAAGCTTGCCGTGTGGCGCGCGTCCATCGCCGATGCCGAGAAGTTGTTGGGTAGCGCACGCTTCCTGCAATTTCGATCGGCACTGGACGCCTGGGTTCTCCGGCGGATGCTCGAGGGTCGCCCCTAGCGGACGCTGGCTTTCACGACTGAAGAAGGACGCGAAATGCAATGGGTAGATGAGGCGGTGACCTTGGACGCTCTCGTCGGCGTCGCGAAGGTCTTCTGCTTCCGCGCAGTTCCGGTGAGTGTTTGGGTGACGCTGCGCAGCGGCACTCTTTGGCGCGTCCGGGTCGGAGCGGGCCTCGTCACGGCCGCCATCGTCGCCGCTTCCGTCCGCTGGCAGCTCGTACCGATCACCTCGATTGCATTCGCCTATGGATATTTCGGTTTGTCTTCGTGCTGCCTATTGCCGCTCGTGTCGATGCTCAGGGAATGGCGCGCATCGTCCGGCGCCGTGTTTGCCATCTGCGCAGCGGTTTTTCTCGTCGCACCCGGACTCTACGCATCGCCTGTGGCGAAGGTGCCGATCGCTCTGCTCGGGTGGGATTTGATGTTGTCTGGATACAGTTACTGCATCGAGCGGAGCAAGGCGCTCGCGCCGGTGAAACTGTCCGAGCTCGAGGAATACTTGTTCTTCATGCTCGTGAACCCGGTTCTCGTTTACACGAATCGCGGGTGCCGCAGTGCTGAACGGTTGCCGAACGTTCGGGCCTTCGGACGCACGGCGGTCGGGTTTCTAGAAGTTTTTTTGGCTAGCGCCGTCTTCGTGCCGCTCGGAGCGTTCCTCCTGCGACGGATTGGCCCAACGTGGGGCGGAATCCATCGGGGCGGCGAGCTGGCCGGCATCGCGTTCGCCGGTTTCTTTGCGGAGTACTTGCGGCAGACCGGCGTCGCAGATTTTCAGACCGGCCTCCTCAGGCAGGTTGGATATCGCGTTCCCGAACGATTCGCCCGACCGCTCTCGGCTTCCGGACCGCTCGAGTTTTGGCGGCGGTGGAACATCTACGTCGGTGAATGGATCCAGCGCTACGTGTTCTGGCCGACGTCTCTTCGCGCTGGAAGGATGAGAAGCGAACATTCGACCCACTGGGCCATGGTCTTCGGGGTGATCGTCGCGTTCGTGGCGATTGGCGCGCTGCACGACGCCTATCCCTACCTCTTGGGTCAGCGCGCCGGACGCGGGTTGGTCGCGTTCACGGCCGCTGGCCTCGTCGCGATCGCGTGGGCCGGCGTCCAACGGTGGATGGAGACTCGAGATTCGGTCGCGCTCTCGAGGCGAGGTCTGGCTTGGGTCGCGCCCGTCGCGTCTCGTGGACTGTTTTGGGCTTCCACGCTCGCCTTGTTCTTTTGGTGGCGTCAATGACACTCGCCCAGCCTGGAATCGAGGTCCTGCCAAAGGGGGCGTGTGCGTCCGCCAAGGTCGAAGCACAGCAAGGTCGCCTCCATCGTCGCGTGATGGGCGCCCTTCTTGGGACTCACTTTGGTTTTTTGGTCGTCGATCCGCCACCGCTCGTCGTCGCTTCTTCGAGCGTGGTCCGCGTCGTCGCGTTCCTCGCCTTGGTCGCTGGCCTGATGCTCGCCACCGAATGGTGGCCAGCCGTTTTCGCGTGGATGCTGTTTTGTGCTTCCGTGACGGTTTACTGGCTCGAGCTTCCGTTCGCGACGCTCGACGATTACTTTGCGAGCGTCTTCGCTCTCGTGGTTGCGCTGCTACTCGAGTCGAAAGGGCCGCGCCGTGCGCGGGTGGGCGAGTTGGTGGAGTTGCGGAACCCGACCGTCGCCTTGGCGGTGCTGCTCGTGCTCGGCCTGTACGTTGCTGGGGGTCCGGTACGCTTCGAAGACGCGGAACTCCTGCCGAAGCGCCACGAATTGTGGGAGAGCGCGTTCCGGTTCGCTGCCGTGCTGCTGGCGATCCCGAGCACCGTAGCGCTCGCGGCGGGAATCGGGTTGGCGTTCTGTTTGCACGCCTACACCGCGGTCGTGATGGGCGCCTGGTTCACCAATGCGGCGATCGCTGCGACCGCGGCGCTCGCTTGGGGAGAGACGCGGCGTTCGGCGCCGTTCCGCTTCCGGCTCGAACTCGGGACGGTCGTCGGCGTCGCGGTGACGTGCGTGGCGGCGGCTGGCTACGTTGCTCTGCCCAACATGCAAACGTCTCGCGATGCGAGCCGGCGCTTGCTCGCAGACGTCGGACTCTGGCCCATGCACCGAGAGATCCCGCGTGTTCCCGAGGGTTCCGTCGAGGTCGAGCTCCACGGTCACGGCACGACCGAGTTCGAGGCCTTGTCTGCGACCGGCGACGCGCGCATCAGGCTCGCGGCTTCGCGACTACTGGCCCTCGACCCTCACGATCCGATGGCGACGATCTTGGCGAGCGCCGTCGCACAGCACTTTTGTGGTGCTGGCGCAGGAGCGAATCAGATCAGCAAGCGGATGGACGAAGGGATCGGAGGGCGCATCGTGATGGGCGTCGCCTGTGAGTCGCCGCGCAAACGAACGCCCGAACGACCCGATTCCCTGCATGAAGAGCGCAAACCATGAGAAGCCAAATGGAGATGTTCGAGATGCTGCGCGCCTTGCTCGCCGGAATCGCGCGCGGCATGGGGCTGGCGGAAATCACCCCGGAAACGTCCATCGTCGAGGAGCTCGGGCTCGATTCGTTGAAGCTCCTCGAGCTGACCTTGGCAATCGAGACGAACCTGGCCCTCACCGATTTTCCGATGCAGGACTGGTACGACGCGGAAGCTGCGAAGGACGGAGCCCGCTTCACGGTCGAGTCGCTCGCGGGGGCATGCGAGCGGTTTCGAATCAATTGGAGCCGCGAAGCGTCATGACCGGAGTCGGCCTGGAGGGCCTTCCCGATCCCGATGCGATCTTTCCCGACGTATTCCGCAGGCGGGCTGCGCTGGATCCGGACGGCTCGTTGCTCCGATATGTGCGCTTTCACCGCGCGCGACCGGAAGCGACGCCTGTCACCAATCGCGAACTCCTCTGCGGCGCCGAGAGAGCGGCGGCGTTGCTCAGGACGCTCGGGACGGCTCCGGGAGATCGCGTCATTCTTTCCTTGGCAAACGTCGTCGACTTTTTTCAGTTCTTTCTCGCCGCGCAGTGCCTCCGAGCAATTCCGGTCCCCGTTCCGGCGTTGTCGGAGCTGCCGAGGCGCTCGTACGTCGATCGCATCCTCGCGGTGGTGGACGACGCGAAGCCCCGCGCCACCGTCGTTGACGACGAGATGGCATCGCTGGCCCTCTTCGGAGACGGGCGGCCGGCGTTCGCAGTGGTTGCGGCCGAGCGCGCTCGAGGCCTGGCGGCGGAAGGGCTCGGAACGTCGGATGGACCAGGAAGCCCGGCCTTCTTGCAGTACACGTCGGGGAGCACTGGGATGCCGAAAGGGGTCGTCGTCCTCCAGGGAAACGTCACGGCGAACCTGAGAGGGATCATCCTCGGGGCAGGCATGGGCCCGAGCGACGTGACGTACTCCTGGTTGCCTCTCTTTCACGACATGGGCTTGGTCGCGGGGTTGCTCTTGGGTTTGTACCTCGGCATTCCATGCTACGTCGCGTCGCCGAAATCCTTCGTTGCGCGCCCAGAGAGCTGGCTCCACGCGATCTCCGCGTTCCGAGCGACCTTCAGTGCCGGCCCGAACTTCGCTTACGACGTGCTCGCGCGAAGAAGGTCGGCGCTTTCGTCCGACGAGATCGATCTACGCTCGTGGCGATTCGCCTTCGATGGGGCAGAGCCAGTCGATCCCTCCACGGTCCGGGCCTTCGTCGAGCGCTACGGCGCATTCGGATTCGACGAAGGAGCGTTGCTGCCCGCATACGGCTTGGCCGAGTGCACACTCGCGGCGTCGTTCGGAAAACCGGGCGTGCCGGCTCGCTTCGATCGAGTCTCGCGAACGGCTCTCGCGGAGAGTGGCACCGCCGTGGTCGACCCATCGAACGGACCGGCTTCGGTGGTTCACAGTAGCGTCGGGCTACCGCTTCCGTCTCACGATATCGACATCGTCGAGATAGACGGCGTCGCACGGCTACCCGAACGAAGGGTGGGCGAGATCGTCATTCGGGGTCCGTCCGTGACGCCCGGCTATTACCGCGAGCTCGCCGCAGGCGTTCGGCCTCGCACCGAGCTGCATACCGGCGACCTCGGCTACATCGCCGACGGGGAGCTTTACGTCGTGGACCGGCTCAAAGACGTCATCATCGTCGCTGGACGAAAGTACGCTCCGGCGGACATCGAGCGCGTCGTCGCTCGGCTTCAAGGGGTGCGTCGGAACTCCGTCATCGCCTTCGCCACGCGAGACGGGGCCGGCACCGACAGCGCCAACGTCGTTGCCGCCGCGATCCCTTCCGCCGCGCTCAAACGGTCGGAGCTCGCGCTGGCGATTCGTCGCACGATCCACGAGCACTTCGGGCTCGCGCTGGCCGGCGTGTTTCTCGTGCGTCCCGGGGTCTTGCCTCGAACTTCCAGCGGCAAGGTCATGCGCGCCGAGTGCTCGCGCTTGGTCGAGCGCGGCGCGTTCGACGAATCCGCGCTTGAAGTGTGCGCTACCGGCGCCGAATGACCGGCCCGCTGCTTACTGCGTGGGTTCCAGACTCGCTTTCGTGATGTAGGCGGTCAGGAGGGGCCCCGTGCCGTCGTCGTCGGTGCGAAATAGTGGTTGGGCTGCACCGGTCGCCAGTGCGCGTAGACGCAGCAGAGTTGCCGGCTCGTCGGTGTGGAGTTGGAGTCGACAAAGGGACGAGCCGCACTTCGCTTCGAATCGCGTGGTCGCGCCTCCGTCGATCCCGTCGAGGAGACTCGCGATGCGCTGAGACATGGTTTGTGTCGACGCTCCGTCTTCGCCGTCGCCGCGCCAGGCCTGCTCGGCTTCCTCGAAGGTCTGAACCGGTTCGTAGATCGCGGAACGTCGTTCGATCGCCTTCTGCACCACTGGCGCGGCAGGAGGCGGCGTTGCTCGACTTGGCGCCGGCAGAGACACGGCAGGCGCTGGTGCAGCCATCGATCGGGCGCTCGATTCCACCGCCTCGTTCGACGGCACCGCCAATGCGGCCGTCGGCGGAACTCGGGTTCGTCCGCCCAGCCCGATCTCGCAGACCACGCCTAGGGGCAACACCATCAGCCACGCAGCCATTTTCGTCACATCCGCCCGTGCTCTTGCCGCGTTTTTCCCTCGTTCGTCCTTCATGCGCTTACCGTCCATGCTCGCCCGACGAGGGTAGCTGCTCGTCGCTGAGCGCAATAGACGGGACCATTGTCTCGGTCGCGTCGCGCGACCGCTCTCGCGCACGTCCTCATGCGAGCGAGTCGGGGCACTTGTTCTATCTCACTACGTTCGCCGGTAGCTGCCACGGGTGTCTTGGGCCGAGCCGTGGCAGCGCCAGCATCGTGGAAAATAGTGCTTCGGAAAAATTCCGTTCGACGGTCTGCCGGCAGATGTCGAAGTTGTCCACTGGCCTTCGTAGCGATGTCGGCCCCGTGCCGTTGGTGAGGCCGATCTCGTATCCGAATTTTTGTAGTGCTGCGCGGATCGGAGAATCGCTTCCCAGAGGCTGACCGACCGGATACGCCAACGCTCGAACGGGGTCGCCGAGTTCGCGTCGCAGATCGTCCCGCGATCCGATGAGCTCGTCTGCGAGCTCGTCGCGCGTCAGCGTCTGGAGCACACGGTGGGTTCGCGTGTGCGATTGGACGTCCATGCCCGCCTTCTTGAGCGCCCGGATATGATCCCACGTCATGAGAAGTCGATCGGCAAACCTCCGGTCCTCCGGGGCGGACCATGGAACTTTGGCAACGGCGCTGAGGTGGTTCAAAAATCGCTCGATGTCGAGCGACCGATGCGTCTTTATGATCCTGAGAATGTGACGAATCGCGGCATCTCGTGGACCCGTGAGATCGAGCCGGACGAAAAACGGATACTCGAGCACGATCTCGCGACGCGGTGACGTTTTCATCACGTAGGCGACGCGATCCCACCAGTAAACACGTCGTTCGGTGATGAAGGAGGTCGAAACGAAAAAGATTGCCCTGCAATCGTGCCGCTTCAAAATGGGAAGCGCCTCTTCGTAATTTCCGAGGTATCCGTCGTCGAACGCGATCGCCACTGGGTTTCGGGGGAGCTTCGCGCCCGCGGCGAATGCGCAGAGCTCGTCTACCCCGACGACGGTGCAGTGCTTCTTCACATAGGCTATCTGGCGCTCGAACTCGCCTCGAGTGGTGTCGATGACGCCATCGTCGAA
>Ga0265320_10002249_pt1 | contig 13556 bp, 13 predicted proteins | sample 4827metaG_FD_202087 | JGI IMG/M metagenome (GOLD analysis project Ga0265320, IMG submission 202087) | Rhizosphere microbial communities from Carex aquatilis grown in University of Washington, Seatle, WA, United States - 4-8-27 metaG | ecosystem: Host-associated > Plants > Roots > Rhizosphere >...
CCCGGTCGAGCGCGCGGAAGAAGACGGCGGCCACCGGCAAGAAGAAGACAGCCGCCACGGCCAAGAAGTCCTCGTCCAGCAGCAAGCCACACCGCTGACGAGTAAAGGCCCGCCGCAGCCCGAGTCGACGGGGTCGGGTGGGGTCGGGTCAGGGCGCGGCGGCGGCGCCGCCGGCGGAGCCGCGTGGGATCGGGATGGCCCCGGCCCCCGTCGTATCGTCGACGATGGCGAACCTCAGGGTGTGACCCTCGGCACCACGCACGAAATCCACCGAGATCTCTCGGGCGTGGCGCAGCGCGCTCCACACCGCGTGGGCCTGCTCCGGCTTCTCGATCGACCGGTGGTTCACCCGGCTGACGACGTCGCCGGGGCGCAGATCCACCTCCGCCCAGCACGACTCGCCGGCATGGAGGGAGCGCACGCGCCACCCCTCGAAGCGGCCCCGCACGATCTTCGGCTCGACGTCGACCGCCCCGAGCCAGGTTCCAAGGCCGTCATCGAGCACCCGCAGCAGGGCCGAGCGCTTGAGGGTGCGCGCGCCGTTCAATGCAGAGCAGCTCGCTCGCGCGGGAGAGGGGCCCACCACGGCGCTCGACGCGGACGGCGCTGGCGGCGCCGCGGGCGCCGGGAGCGCCGCGACGGGCCCATCGACGGGCGCTTCATCCGGATCGCGAGGAGCCGACCCCGCCAGGGAGCGCCACGAGGTGGAGCCCGGGCCGCCGCGAGCCTCGGAGGCGGCCCGGGGCTCGGGCAGGGCGGCCGGCCCACCGAGGCCGGCTGGCCCGACGCCCGGGCCCTCGAGCGGAAGAGCGGCGCGCCGCCCGCCGAGCTCGGGGCCGGTCGGTCCCACCGGGGCCGTGGCCGCGCACGCCGCCCAGGCCAGCAGGGCCAGGGCACGCGCGCCGGTGATCGTCCCCGGCCGGTCCGACGCGGTCGCACCTCCGGTGGCCGAGCGTTTCCTCATGACGCCGGGCGCGCGCGGCCGACGGCCGCGGGGAAGACCCGCCCATGGCTCGCCGTCGCCGTCGCCGTCGCCGTCGCCGCTGACGGTCCCGTCGCGGCAGACGCTTCGAGGAAGCCGTCCACCTCGGCGGCAATGCGTCCCGCCACCGTCGCGATGCTCCCCGAGCCATCCACCAGGCGCACGCCTGGGTGCTCCTCGGCCAGACGGCGGTAGCCTCGGGCGACCCGCTCGAGGGTTCGATCGGCGTCGTAGCGCTCGACCGGCCGGCCCGCCGCCGCCCGCCGGCCCGCCGCGAGCTCGATGTCGACCTCGATGAGCAGCGTCAGATCGGGCCAGCGGATCCCGGTCGCGAGTGCGGCCACCCAGTCGCGGTCGGCCTCCTCCGCCTGATAGGCCAGGGAGGACAGCACGTAGCGATCCGAGATCACGTCGAACCCGGAGGCCAGGGCCGGCTCGATCTCGCGCGCCAGGTGATCCCGTCGGTCGGCCGCGAACAGCAGGGCCATCGTTCGGCCGTCCACCTCGCTGCCGTCCGGGTTGCGGTGCTGCCCGAGCAACAACTCCCGCAAGGTCCGGCCGATGGGCCCGCGCGTGGGCTCGCGCGTGGCGTGAACGCGGCGACCGCGGCGCGCGAGATGCCGCTCGAGCTCGCCGAGCTGGGTGGTGGTGCCGGAGCCGTCGATGCCCTCGAGCACGAGGAAGACGGGGGGGGCGGCTTTTGGGGGCGATGGGCTGATGACGGGGACTCCCTTCGATTTACACTCCTACATTCTCACCGACACCGACTCCCCCACGAGCAGAGCTGCTTTGATCTATGACGCCTCCCCCAGGTGAAAGTCCATCACTCTTTTCTCTCGCGTTCCGGTGCGCGGCCACGCGCCTGGTCGTGCTCTTGATCCTGGCCGTGACGCCCGCGGCCGCTTGCCACCGGAACCCGGGGATCCCCGCGGTCCCGGATGTGCCCGCCGCCGCCGTGGATCCGCGTGACGTGCGCTGCGTGGAGCGCCCCGAGGGCTGCGTGCTGTGCGACGCGCGCGGCGCGCCGCCGCCGCTCCTCGAGCCCGACGAGCCGCCCTCGTCGCTCTGCGATCCCAAGGACTCGGGGAACTGCGTGGACTTCTGCTCGCGGCTCGCCCCCGAGTGCGCGACGCCGTGGTCGCGCGGGCCGACCTGCCTGCTCGCCTCGGAGGAGGAATTTCGGCGCGAGGTCTTCCGCCGTGACACCGCCGATCGCCCCGAGTTCTTCCTGCAGGGCCGGGTCCTCGACGAGGCCGGCCGCAGGCTCGATGGCGCGAGCATCCGGGTCTCTTACCAGGGCACCGCCATCGACGACGAGCTGTCCGGCAAGGACGGCGCCTTTCGCATCCGGCTGCGGACCACCGCCAACCCGTACACCCTTCGCATCAGCCACCCCGGGCGCGCCACCGAGATAGCGGAGGTGAAGATCGACAGCCGATCCTCGGCGGCGCCACGGATCTTTCACCTCGGGGTGGAAAACAGCCTGCGCGGGCGGGTGGTGGACGGCGTTGGCGCGCCGGTCGCCCAGGTCGAGGTCCGGGCCCTGCGCTCGGCCGAGGATCAGATCGAGGTGGCCTCCGCGCGCTCCGGAGACGACGGTCAGTTCGTCCTCCTGGGGCTCGAGGCCCGCAAGTACACCCTCATGGCCTCCAAGTTCGGCTGGCTGCCGAACTCGACGCGCACCACCGCCACGCCGCCTCCCGCGTCGGGCAGCCGGGTGATCATGCGCCTGGTCCGCACCGGGGTGATCCGGGGCGCGGTGGTCGACGACGATGGTGACGGGACGCCGAACGCCATCGTGGTTGCCATGCTGTCGGGTGGCTTCGGGGTCGCCAACTCCCCCATCGTTTGGACCACCGACGCCGAGGGAAAGTTCGAGCAGGATCGCTTCGTGCCGGGCACCTACTACCTGTGGGCCCGCCACGGGGATCAGCTGGTCTATCCCCCGGAGAAGATCGAGCTCGCGGACGGGCACCTCGACGTCGACGTCAAGCTCCGGCTCTCGCACAAGGGGGCGCGGGTGCGCGGTCGGGTGGAGACGGCCGCGGGTCTGCCGCTCGACCCGGAGGCGCGCGCGGTCCTGGTGGGGCGCTCGCCGCTGGCCTTTCCCCGCAAGGCCGTGGGCGAGATCGATCGCAGCGGTGGCTTCACGATCTCCGGCGTTCTGCCCGGCCGCTACGAGTTCTCGGTGCGGATCGGCCCGCGGATCCTGCCCATGATCTCGGGCCTGCGCGAGGTGGAGGTGCCCATCGAGGACGGTGCCGCGGTGGACCTGTCCGAATCGGCCGTGGTCCGGCCGCGCCCTGACGAGTGAGGGCCTCGCCCGCGGACACGCGGGTGACCTGGACTCAGTGCAGGACCCGCAAGCGACCGAGGCAGTCCTCGAGGATGCGATGGCTCTCGCTCTCGAACGAGGTGAATCGCACGGCCATACCAGCGACCGCCCGACTGATCCCGTCCTGGGCGTAGTTGATGAAGTAGTGGTTCTTGACCTCGCCGACCGCCACCACCTCACCCGAGCCGTCGGGCACGGGGAAGCAGACGCGGATGACGCAGCCGAGCGGCAGCGGATCGGCGAGCTCGAGGAAGATTCCCCCCGCCGAGATGTTGCGCGCCACGCAGGCCGTCGCCCCGAAGAGGGCGGATTCGATGCGGACCATGAACACCTTGTCGAAGCGGAGGTGTTCACGACGCTGGGGCAGCTGCAACGGGTTGGAGGAGGCGGAATCCTGGGACCCGCTGCTGGTGGAGGGCAGCAAGCTCGGCGCGGTCGAGAGAATCGGCATGGGGGCCAAGATACTATGTCGTGCAATGAAGTCAAAAAACCTACATGTAATCTCACATCGGCCTGTACGGGCTGCTAGGGTGACGCGGTGCTGAATGTTCGCCGTGCTCGCCTCCTGGTGCCCGCGCTCGGCTGGGCGGCGGTGATCTTCGGTCTGTCCTCGATCCCCGGCGCCGACATCCCGAGCCCGCCCATCCCTTCGGCGGACAAGCTCGTTCACCTCGGGGTTTACGGCGTGCTCGGCTTCCTGTGGTTCCGGTGCGCGCGCGCGTGGCCCACCTCGGCGGTGGCTCCCTCGCCTCGCCCGGTCCGCAGGTCGACCTGGGCGTGGACCATCGTGGCCGTGCTCGCCTACGGGATCTCGGACGAGCTGCACCAGGCCTTCGTCCCGCGGCGCTCCCCCGACATCCTCGACGTGCTGGCGGATCTCGGCGGCGGGGCGCTCGGGGCGGGCCTGGCCGCGGCCATCGCGACGAGGCGGCGGTCGCGACCTTCGATGATCCAGGTCGGCGAGGCGACTCGCGTCGCCGAAGCGCCGCCACCGACGGGCAACGAGCCCCCGCCGCCATGACATCTCGCGCTGTTCTGATACGATTGCGCCGTCCGTCTCCATGACTCTGCGCGGTCTTCCATGCTCGCCGATGAACGCACGACCCACAACAACTCCCTGACCCTCCCATCCCAGGTGGAGGCCCTGGTCGTGGCGCCGAGCCGCGGCGCCGGTCGTCCATTGCTCACGTTTCTCAAGCAGCAAGGGATCAGCGTCCGGACCTCCGACGACGCCGCCAGCGCCTTCGAGGAGGCGCTGATGTACCCGCCCGACGTGGTGATCATCGACGACCGGATCGGCAGCCCGGGGCCGGTCGAGCTCTGTCAGCAGCTGAAGGGCAACGTCCGCACGCACTTCGTCCCAACCATCCTGATCTCGCTGGATGGTACCCGTCCGTTCCGCCTGCGGGCCCTGGCGGCCGGCGCGGACGCGGTGTTCACCGCCGCCACCGATCCCCAGGAGCGGCGCACCCGCCTGTGGGCGCTCCTGCGAACCCGCGCGCTCCATCGGCGGCTCGATCGCAAGCAGCGCGAGCAGGGCAGCGAGATCGTCGAGCGGCGTCGCTGGCTCGCCTACCTGCTCCACGATCTGCAGGGCTCGGTGGCGGCCCTGCGGGCCAACGTCGACTACCTGGCGCGGTTCGGTCCGCCCGAGTCCGACGCCCGGCGGGTGGACTTCAACGGGGCGGTCGAGGACGCCCGGACGGTCTTCGACCAGCTCATGCACAGCGTCCGGACGGTGATCGACTTCGACCGCGCGGAGACCGGACAGCTCCCGGTCGCGCCCGTCCCGACCCACATCGGGGATCTGGTCCGGCGGGTGGCCGACGAGCTCGGGCGGAATCCCCTGGCCGCGGTGAGCGTGAAGCTGGAGATCCCGCTCGACGAGCCGCCGGTCCCGGTCGATCCCGAGCTCATGCGCCGGGTGTTCGCCAACCTGATCATGCACTGTGCGCGGCGGTTTCAGGGCCAGACCACCGTCCGGCTCACTGCGGTCGACACCGGAGTCAAGGTCTGGATAGGGGGGCAGGGCAGCAGCCCGACGTCGTCGGAGAAGACCTCCATGTTCGAGCCGTTCGCGCAGCTCGGGGAGAAGCCGGTCGGGTATGGCCTCGGCCTGGCCCTCGCCCGCGTGGTGCTCGAGCTGCATCGGGGGCACATCTGGTGGGAGGACGTCCCCGGGGGGGGTGGGGCGTTCGCCCTCATGCTCGGCGGCGAGGCTCCGGGCCAGGCCCGGGGGCCGGTGGGGCCGATGGGGGCTGCCGGACCCGGCGAGTCGATCGCGGGGGGGGCGGCCGAGGACGCCGACGGAAGTCCTTCAAGAGAATGACGCCAAGGTCCGAACTAAAGACGGGTACCCACCTTGTCAGGGCCTCGTCGAAAGCTTCCTCCCACGCCCGGAGCCACGAGCTCGGGCCCGGCCGCGCGCGGTCGCCGGGCCCGCGTGCTCGTCGGCTGGCTCGCGGGCCTGCTGGCGGCGGCCCTTCCTTCGGTCTCGCTGGCGACCGGGGCGGCGGGGGCCGCGAGCAAGACCGGTCAGATCTGTCGCTCGCTCGGTGAGGACACGAACTACAAGGTGCGGGTGCAGGCTGCGCTGGTGCTCGGCAAGCTGGGAGACGCGGCGGCGGTGCCCTGTCTGCTCGCCGCCCTCCGGGATCCCAACAAGACCGTGCGGGCCATGGCGGCACAGGCCCTCGGTCAGGTCGGGGATGCGTCGGCCCTGGACTCCCTGCGTGGGCTGTTCCAGCGCGACGCCGATCCCTTCGTCCGAACCCAGGCGGAGAAGGCCGTGGCCATGCTGTCGGGACCAGCCGGCGCCCCCAGGAAGTTGAAGATGTACTTGAACTTTGGTCCGTTCACCGGCGGGGTCAAGACGGCGGCGGGGGAACCGGTGAGGATCGTTCACGACACCTTGCAGGCCGAGCTCGGCAAGCTGCCGGTGGTATCCTTGTCGCCGACGGCCGATACCGGCAAGAACGGCGCGAACGGCGGCGCGATGGCATTCTGGATCGACGGGAACGTCACGCGCCTCGACGAGGCGGCGGGGGGAACCAGCAGCGAGATCTCCTGCGGGGTGAAGGTCATGGTCGCGCGCTGGCCATCCAAGAGCATCATCTCCTGGACCAGCGCCGAGGCCAGCGTCCAGGCCGGCGTGCGGCCCCGCGATCGCGAGACCGCTCGCCGGGAGTGCCTGGAGGCGACCGCGGCTCAGCTCGCGGAGGATCTGGCCAAGTTCCTGAAAGCCCAAGGCGGATAAGGCACGGAGGACCGACCAAATGACGAGCGAAAAGAGCGCGGACGGCGCACCCAAGTACAAGCGCCGAATGCGAAACTACCTGCTGGATGTCGGGCTTCAGGTTCGGTACACGATGACCATCGTCATCGTGGCCGTGGCCGTGACCGCGGGGCTCGGGTACAAGATGTACCAGGCGACGCGCGACATCTCGAAGGTGATCGAGCTGTCCGGGATGGCCGATCCGGCGGTGGGGGCGGAGCTGCGCGGGCAATTCGCCGAGAGCGACAAGTGGGTGCTGTGGGGCATCGTGGGCTTCGGTGTGGTGCTGGTCTTCTCGGTCTCGGCGGTCGGGATCCTCATCACCCACAAGGTGGCCGGCCCCCTCTTCCGCATCGCCGGGTTCTTCTCGCGGGTGCGCGAGAGCCGGATGGGCGCGATCCCGCCCCCGCTGCGCAAGGGCGACGAGCTGCAGGAGTTCTACGGCTCGTTCCGCGAGATGCACCAGGCCCTGCGCGATGGCATCCAGAGCGACGCGCACGAGCTGGGGCTCGCCCTCTCGGCGCTCGGGGAAGCCGGTGGCGGGGCAGGGGTCGAACAGGCCCGCACGGTGCTTCGGGACCTGCGGAGCCGGAAGCAGGGCAGCCTGGATACGGTCTGAGCCCGCGGCCCCCAGGCTGCTAGTGCACCGCCGTCGGAATAGCATCATATTCGGCCGACGATCCGAGCCGGCCGCTTCGTTGCTCCTCCTCACAATACCTACGGGTATTCCTCGTCGTCGCGCCTCGCGGCCGGCTCGGCTTGCCGGCCTCGGTATTGACGCTATTTCGACGGCGGTGCACTAGTGTCTTGCCTGACGATCCAGGCCGGCCGCTGCCTTGCTCCTCCTCACCGTACGTGCGGGTAAGCATCGTCGTCGCGCCTTGCGGCCAGTCCGACTTGTCGACGACTTGTGCAACGCATTTCTCAGACAGGACACTAGAGCAGGGTTCCGCGATCGCCGCGGGCCGCGCTGACCAGGCAGAGTCCGTGGATGAACAGCCCTGGCAGGAAGAAGCAGGCGTAGCCCATCAGCGTGGTGGCCATCCAGGCGACCCCTGGTCCGGGGCGCCCGGAGTAGATGTGGCCCGCCCCCGGGATGAGCATGGACAGCAGCACCGAGGTGACGGGGCTCGGGCGATGCCGAGGCGCCAGCAGCGGCTCGCCGATCGAGATGGAAGGCGGCCCCGTCCAGGTTCCGTCCCGACCCGACTCGGGCGGCGGATTCTTCTTGGGAACCAGGAGCTTACGGTGGGGGTGATCGTACTCGAGCATCTCGCCCGCATCGGAGGTGCGGACCAGCAGGGTCCCTTGTTCCACCATCCGGGCCAGGTGGCGCTCCGCCACCCTGACCGAGGTTCGACCGAGGTACGCGGCGTGGGCCGCCGTCACTGGAAAATCGGTCTCGAAGAGCAACCGGAGGACCAGTTGCTCGAACTCCTCGAAGTCCATTACCCATCTAGGTTAGCACCAGAATCGCGGGCCGTGCGTCAGGCAGCGGGGGGGCGCGGTGTTGACGCAATTTCGCCGGCGGTGCACTGGTCCCCTGGAACAGTGAATTCCTGAAAGAGTCGCTGGTCCTCTTCGTCCGTGGCTCCGTTGCTCCTCGGTTGAATACGTCGGGTATTCGCCCTCGTCGCGCCTCGCCAGGAACGAAGATGCCTCGGCGACTTTTTCAACCCTTCACTGTTCCAGGGGACTAGACTGCAGCACTTGCCGCGGGGCGCTCGGCCGCGGAGCGCGGGAGCGACACGACCAACCGAGAGGAGGAGAAACGTGCGGAGCCACGCCAGCCATCGTCTTTCCCGTGGTGCGCCGTTGGTCGTATCGGTGCTGGCTGCCTGCGCGTCGGGCCAGCGCGCCTCGACCAGCCTGACCGGGGACGCGGGGCTCGAGGCGCCATCCGCCGCGGCCGAAGGCGGCTGGCCCGCGCCCGCCCCGGACGCGGGGGGTGGCGCAGGCGCGGGGGGTGGCGCAGGTGCCGCATCGGGCTCGGACGAGCTTCCCCGGCAGGCGGCCGATCCGGCCCTGACCCATCGACTGGTGGCAGGACTGGCGGCGCTGGTGGGGGACACCTACGACAGCTGCAGCAACGGCCAGCAACTCGGCAACCAGCCCGGCCATCCGGATCGCTGGTGCGCCTTCAGCCGCATCGGGTCCGACCTGCGCACCGAGCTCTGGGTCCTCGATTTCACCAAGGCGGTCGCGCAGGGCGGTCCGGTGGCGTGCGACGGGACCGATCCGGCCTGTCTGCTCTTGACCCGTGATCTGTGGGTGGACTTCCAGATCTGGGGGGATTTTCAGCCGGTCGTTCAGCGGTTCGACGGCGACACCTTGATCTTCCACTCCGGGCCGGCGCCCGGGAAGCGGGATCCCTACGACGGTGGCATCTGGGCCTGGCGTCCGGGCTGGCCGCAGGCACGCTTGCTGACGGCGCACGGCGTGTTCTGCTTCGGCAACGCGCTGTCTTCCTCCGTCGCGTGTGTCGCCAACGCCTTCATCGACAAGGATTTCAGCGATCTGTTCGCCACCCCGTACTATCGGGAGTTCGACCTCGTCGGGGCGATCCTGACCGACGACGTCGGCGGCGCGGCCGGCGGCCCGCTTCCCACGATCGCCCACGTGGTGCACGCGCCCGACGACCTGGGTTGGCGCGTGCGATTCTCTCCGGATGGCCAGTACCTGGCGTATTCGCACGTCGCGGTGGCCGGGGCGCCGGGGACCCTGGAGGTGGTTCCGATGAGCCAGGCGGGCTCGGCGGCCCCGAGCACCATCCTGAACGACGCCTCCGAGTGGGAGATCGCCCACGATGGCAAGAGCATCTATTTCCTGTCGGGCTACGACCCCGCCCAGGGCTACGTGCCGACCGGCGCGCTGCAGGTCGCCGATTTTCCAGGTGGGGGCCACCCCGAGGAGCTGGCGCCGGTCGTGCGGTCGTTCGAGCTGGTCGGCGCGTCCGATCGGGTCTTCCGGCCCGAGGATCGCGGGGTGGTCGCGTTCACCCGCGTCGTCGGGGGGCTCTCGCCGATCCTGCTGCGGCAGGCACGCGGAATGGCGGATCCGTTCGCGCTCGACAGCTCGGCCGTGACCATCGACGTCTCGAGCGATCTGCGGCACTCGCTGTACTTCAAGCCGATCCTCGACAACCCCGTGGCCATGGTGGCGCACAACGACGGCTCGGGGAGCTGCATGCTGACGGCGGACACCAGGGCCGAGAGCTACGCGGGGGAGTTCACGGCCAGCGGGTCCGCGGTGATCTGGATCGAGCGGCTGCGGCGGGGGACCCGCTCCGCGCAGGGCTGGCAGGCCAGCCCCGAGGACTGTGGCTCCCGGATCCAGTTCGGTGACTACGTCCTCGACTACCAGCTCGTGGGCGATGACTTCGTGGTGTTCCAGGGCTCGGACCAGACCTCGTCGAGCTGGTGGCTCGAGTACGCGCGGCTGCACGGGGGCCCGGCTGGCGAATCGCTGCTCCCGCGGGTGATCAAGGAGCACCCCGAGGTCAACGTGCACACCATCCGGGACGCGGCCGGAACCTGGATCGTCTTCTCGGTCGCCCCCCAGGCGACGGAGCCCGCGCCCGGTCTCTACGTGCACGGACCCCTCGTGCCCTGACCTCTAGACTATAGACGAGCAGCTAGGGCGACCGACGGCGCGGCTCAAGGTCGAGCGCGATCCTCCGAGGAGGTCTGGATCAACTCGTCCAGAGGGGGTCGATTCCGCATGCTGAACAGAGTGACTTGGAAATCGGTGCGCGTCTCTTCGGTGTGTGCTTCGGTGGTCGCGTCGGCGTCCGTGTCGGCGTCGACAATCGTCTGGCTGTGCGCCCTCGGGGCTGCGGGGACGACCGGCTGTCGCGGGTCCTCGGCCGATGAGGAGACGGGGCAGATCGGCGCCGAGATCGGCGAGGTCATGTCGAGCGTGGACGAGTCGGCCCAGGGTGGCGCGACGACCGCCCTCATGTGGCCCACCCCGCTCGAGTTACGTGGACCGCGCTGGCGGGGCGTGCTCTCCGCGCTGCTGCCCTCGGCCAACGCCGCGACCTGCGGGGACACCGCGTTCGGGGCGTGCACCGCGGGCGTGCGGACCCGCAGCTTCGACGACTGCTCGATCGGTCTCGCCAGGCTGGCTGGCTCGGCGACCCTCTCGTTCAGCAAGAACCCGCTGTGCGTGATGGCCGCGGACGGCGACACGGTGACCCGAACGGCGAACTTCACCTTGACCGGCCTCTACGGCGGCACGCTCGCGGTGACCTCGCCGGGTGGCGGGCAGACCCTCGGCAAGACCGCGACCGGGTTCGCGTACACGGTCGGCGGGCTCGAGCGCGTGCTCACGGGTCCGGGCGGCCACCAGCTCTTCGACGTCTCCACCCGGACCACCACCCCCCTCGAGATCACGGGCACCTCGCGCGCGGATCGCGTGATCGTGTCGGGCGCTCTCGAGATCACCCATCACCTGGCGGGCTACAAGGTCACGCTGGTCCCGGATCACCTGACCTGGGCCAGCACCTGCACCTGCGCGGTGTCCGGCAGCCTGACCGGCACGCTGTCGGGGGGCAAGCACGACGGCAAGTCGGCCACCGTCACGCTGACCGGGTGCGGTGAGGCCAGCATCGCCATCGACGGTCAGACCGACAGCATCACGCTCGATCGCTGCATGGCCATCTAGCAGGGGCGTCACGGCTGGCGGTCGGTGTGGCGGAGGGCTGCCAGATCGACCGTGCCCAGCTTCTCCATCGAACGATACAGGCGGCCGCGGCTGATCCCGAGCGGTGGGAGCTGGGCCTGCCCGACGATGGGTCACGTCGGTGCAGCGCCGACTTCACGATCGACGACCTCGAGCTGGCCGCGGCGCCGTGAGCGGAATCGCGCCGCGGGCCGGAAGGCGCGACAGGGCGAGACTGGGAAGGAGAATGGCAGTCTGACCCGACCGCCGGTCGAGGAGTTGGCTCGGGTCAGGTTCGTCTCACGGCGACGTCCACGAGGTCGGCGGACAGGACGCGCGCGGCCTCGTGTGGATCCATCGACACCAAGAAGCCGCGCGCGCCACCGTTGATGTAGAGGACGGGAAGATCCAGGATCGTCCTCTGCATGTAGATGGGCATGGGGCGACGCAACCCGAAGGGTGAAGTGCCTCCGACCTGATAGCCCGAGTGCCGGTCCGCCACCTCGGGGGAGCAGGGCCCGACGGTCTTGACCCCCACGTGACGGGCCAGCTGCTTGCTCGAGACCTCGTGATCGCCGTGCATCAGCACGCACAGGGGCGCCCGCGCGTCGTCCTCGAAGATCAGCGTCTTCACGACCCGATGCTCGTCCACCCCGAGCGCCTCCGCCGAAGCGCGCGTTCCCCCGCGCGGCTCCCACGGATACAGGTGCGGCTCGAACGAGATCGCGGCCGCGCGCAACGCGCGCACCGCCAAGGTCACGGGATATCTGGCCATTCCGCGACCAAAGTTGACATGAGGCGCTCGCTGACTCAACGCGCGGCATATTCCCGGCGACGGGGCTAAGTTGACATAATACTTATTATCGGCGATTTCACTGTAGCGGCAAAGTAGAAATGTCCGCTTTCGCCAGCGAGCTGCTGTGGGCTGAGTACACGCCAATCCATTCACCAGGCGCGCCTCGGCGACACCTGGGCCGGCATCTACGAGTTCACCGGCGAGGAGATGCCGCCCATCGACCGAGAGGTCGAAACTGGTACACGAGCGCCCATCCGCGATCACATTTCCGAAACCTCCTCATAGTGGCGCGCGCAACCCCTGACGGCGGCCGCGTCAGCATGCACGATGGCGTCCTCAAGCGACGCGGCCGCGAGCGACGCGGCGCCAGGGAGATCCATGCCTCCGAAGCGAGTGCCCGATGGGAAACGCGAGATGGAAGTCGGCCCTCGGCCGATTCGATCGCCCGCGTCTCTGCATGGCCGTCGCGGCCCGGGTGAGTTCCGTTTCCTACTTCGCTCCGACGCCGCCTCTGTCGAAAGCAGGTGCATGAAGGCCGCGCTTTGCTACGGTGACGAGGACTTGCTGCCAGAGTAAACTGGGCCCATGCGGAGCTCGACCGAGATCGCGGCGCAGAACTACGTCGCCGCATGGCAGGAGCCGGAACCCGCGGCCCGCGCCCGCATGATCGACGAGTGCTTCGCGGCCGAAGGGCGTATCGTGTCGCGCGGCACCGTCATACGTGGCCGCGCAGCACTGGCCGCGTCGATCGACGACTTCTTTACTGATCCGCGCGGGCTCTCGGCGCGACTGGTGAGCGCGATCGACGTCCAAGGCCCGATTTTCCGATTTCGCGCGGTGGTCAAGGACCGTGACGGCCGCATCGTGTTCGACGGCTTCGACGCCGCCGAGGTCGACGCCGACGGGCACATCACGGTCCTGCTCACGTTCGGCGGAGGGTCGGCACCGCCGTCCCCCTGAGCCATCCTCGTGTTGGAATTGCGGTGAAGAGCATGGCCCATTACGCTCGGAACCACGCCGCTGAACGGCGGATTGTCAGACGACTTCTGGAGGTCCCGACGTCCAGTGGCCTGCCACGCCGCCGCCCGCCCGCAGCACGCGCCTCGCGGATGGGTTACCCATGTTCATGCAGGCTCGACCGCGACACCGAGACGTGCCGCAGCTTGGCGCACGCGCTCATCGAGGCTCAGCAGCCTGAGGCCGACGACCGCGGAACGCCCGACAAGAAGCGATGCGAGGTGAATGGCATCCAGCGTCCGGATCGGGTCGCCGGGAAACGGCTGACGCGCGCGATCGACGATCTCCCCCGCGATTCGCAGGACCTGCCAATGAGCAGCAGCGCCGATGAGGTGCGCTCGACGGTCGGCGGCTTCGGCCTCCGTCAGTTCCTTCAGCGCCACCGCCCGCAGCAATACGCGACCACACTCGATCAGGGTCAGGTCCGACGCGACGATGACTTCGGCCTCGCCGAGGAGCCGGCGCACGGCCGGTGCGGTCGGCTCGTCAA
>Ga0265320_10002250_pt1 | contig 13555 bp, 15 predicted proteins | sample 4827metaG_FD_202087 | JGI IMG/M metagenome (GOLD analysis project Ga0265320, IMG submission 202087) | Rhizosphere microbial communities from Carex aquatilis grown in University of Washington, Seatle, WA, United States - 4-8-27 metaG | ecosystem: Host-associated > Plants > Roots > Rhizosphere >...
GACGAACCTCACTGCTGCAAACTCGCGTATTCGTGACGTCGATGTGGCGTCGGAGACCGCGAAGATGTCGCAGGAACAGGTGCTCACGCAAGCCGGCGTGGCTGTGCTCGCGCAAGCGAACCAGATCCCGCAGATGGCGTTGACCCTGCTCCGAGGCTGATCACGTAACGTCGGAGCGTGTCGGGGAATGAGCCGAAAGGCGTGCGGGCGAAGAGGCCCGCGTCCCCGACACGCGCTGGCACTCCGAAGGACTGTTAGATACGAGAGGAGCGGCGCATGGCGTCACCCACGATTACGTTTGCGGGCATTGGTTCTGGAATCGATACGAACAGCATCGTCACGGGTCTCGTTCAAGCCAACAGCGGAACGCTCAACTCGATTCAAAACGAGGCGAGCACCAAGCAGGCGGCCGTCACCGAGCTCAGCAGCCTCTCGACCCTTCTCTCTACTCTGAAAACCGCCGCAGATGCGGTCGGAACCACTCAAGGCGCGAGCAGTTACACTGCGAGCGTGAGCGGGACCGGCGCGACGGCGACCGCCGACGGCACCGCCGTCGCCGGCAACTTTTCGGTCGACGTTCTTGCGCTTGCGCAGGAACAGCGCACCTATTCGAACACGTTCTCCTCCTCGTCGGATGCGCTCGCGCAGAGCGGCACGTTGCAGATCGGCGTCGGCACGGCGACCCCCGCGTCGATATCCGTCTCGAGCACCGATTCTCTGCAGAACATCGCCGACAAGATCAACGCCTCGGGGATCCGGGCGAGCGCGTCGGTCTTCTACGACGGCACCGCATATCGTCTTCAGGTTCGCGGCCTCGATACCGGCGCGGCGAATGCCATCAATTTCAGCGAAACCGGCACGACCCTCGGCCTCGGCACCGCGACCAATACCGTCCAGCAAGCCCAAGATTCGAAGGTGAAGATCGACGGGTTCACGGTGACGCGACCGACGAACCAGGTCACCGGCGTGATCCAGGGCGTCACCTTGCAACTCACTCAGCCGACGACGACGCCGTTGACGGTTTCCGTCGCAGCCGACTCGAGCTCGCTCGGCGCCAAGTTGCAGACCGTGGTTTCGGCGTACAATGCGGTAGTGAAGCAGGTGCACACGAGCGCGGGCTACGGAACCACCGCGGGCGACAACAGCGTGCTGCAGGGAGATTCCACTCTCCGGCAGCTGAGCTCGAACATGTCCGATTCGCTACTCACGGTCGTGAGCGGCGGCGGGAAATTCTCATCTCTCTCCGACATCGGGCTCACCCTGAACGAAGACGGCACGATGGCGCTCGACCAGACGAAGCTCGCGACGGCGATGGCCGCCGATCCCGCGAGCGTCGCGAACGTCCTCGCCGGTTCCCCCGGGACGAAGGGCGTGATGGACGTCGTGAGCGGTCTCGTGTCGAACTTCACCGACTTCGGTTCTGGCCTGCTCACCATGGAGACGCAGTCTCTGACCGACCAGGTGAGCACCTTGAACGACGACGCGACGACCGAGCAGAATCGGTTGAACGCCTACTCCGATCAGCTCAAAGCGCAGTTCACGGCGATGGACACCATCGTCTCCGGCTACAAAGCCGATGCTAACTACCTCTCCCGTCTCTACGGGGGCACTACTACCTCCAATTGAGAACAGACAAAGGAACCATGCTCGCCTCTGCAGCTTCGCGCTACGAACAAGTTCGCGTCACGACGTCGAGTCCGGGGGAGATCCTCCTCGCGTTGTACGACGGGCTCTTTCGCTTTCTCCGTGGCGCTCGCGCGTGTCTCGAGAAAGGAATGCGTCCTCGGGCGGCCGAACAGCTATCGAAGGCGCACGCGATCATCTCCGAGCTATACATCGCGCTCGATCACAAGGTGGCTCCCGAGCTCTGTGCGCGCCTCGCCGCGCTCTACGACTTTTCGCTCGAGCGGATCAGTCACGCGCGAGCCACCGGTGACATTCGCGCGATCGACGACGTCGTCCGCATCTTGACCCCCCTCCGCGAGGCTTGGGCTGTCGCCGTTCCGCAGGTGATGCGCGAACAGGCGACTCTGCGCTCGGGAAAGAAATGACGATGGTCCAGCGGTCACCCGAGCGCCGAAAATCTCCGGGTGAGCCGACGTACGTCGAGGGCTCGACGCGCAAGGAGATGTGGGCGCACTTTCCGTCGGGCGCCATCGTTCGGGTCGGCAGGGACCGCACGAGGAGCTACCCGAAGCTCGCCGGCGAGGCGCCCCCGACGCGCGCCGTCTACGGCGCCCTCGCGAACATTCTGTCTCGCGACGCGAGCATCATCGACGCCGGCTGTGGTTCGGGCGCCGGCGCCGCCCGTCTCACCGAGCACTTCGATCGCGTCGTTGGGTACGATTCGGACGGCGTCGCGCTGGCGTTCGCGCGCGAATATGCGCCGCTCGCGACGTTCGAGGCGCGCGATATCGCCGAGCTCCACGTGGACGCGCCCGCCGACGCAGCCGTCATCTGCGACGTGCTCGGGCATCTGAAAGACCCCGGGCGCGCGCTCCGGAAGCTCCGCGCCGCACTCGTGCCGGGCGGCACGCTCCTCGTGGGCGAGCCTGCCGCGTACGTCGGGCAGCACCTCTCGAGCCCCGCGCGGCGCGCGTATTCGAAGGCGAGCCTCGGATCGCTCTTGCTTCGCTCGGGTTGCGAGCCGCTCTACTTCCCGTGCGAGGTGGGCACCTTCATGGTTTGCGTCGCCGAAGCGTCGAAGCGCACCGATGCGCTGGCCCTCTCTGCCGCCGAAGAGGCACGGGCGCAAAACGAATACATCGCCGCGCTCGCCGAGTTCACCAAGGCTGCGGCGACCGATCGCGCCGCGGTCAAAAAAGAAGCCTTGCTCGGTCAGGCCGAAGTGCTGATGCAACTCGCCGACGGAGATCGCGCGGCTCGAGCACTGTTCGCCGCGCGCGAGCTCGACCCCACCGACGCACGCGCGACGTCGGGCTTGGCGCGCCTCGCATTGACCGTGAACCAGGTAGGCGACGCGTTGTCGCTCGCGCTCGAGGCGATCGAACGAGATCCGACCGACGCCCTGGCAGCGAGCCTCGCCGCCCGCGCAGCGGAGCGCGCGGGCCACGCCGACGCGCTCGCGGCCTGGAGGATCGCGGCGAGCCTCGTACCCGACGACATCGGCGTCATTACCGAACTCGCGCGTAGCGCGGCAGCGGTCGGCGACTACAAGGGCGGCATCGCGGCGTTCGAACGGCTCCGCCGCTACGGAGATCGCCTCGGCAGCATGTTCCACGTCACGCTCGCGTGGCTCCTCTTCGCCGACGGCCGAGTCGCAGACGCGACGCTCGAAGCACGTCTCGCGACGACCCTCGACCCCGCCGAGCCGGCGCTCGCCGAGCTCTGGGGCGCGCTCGAACGCCGTCACACGCCCGGCTCCCGGAGCTGACCGCGGCTAGTGGCGCTCGACGAGCGCGGCGTACGCGGTCACGAATTTTTGCAAGAGCGCCCGCGTGTCGTCGTTGATGAGCTTGCCGCTCTCGTCGAAGAGCTTCGCAACGCCCCCGATGTATGCCTCCGGCGCGGCTAGCGTCGGTACGTTGAGCGCCACGAGCGATTGACGGAGGTGATGATTCGCGCCGAAGCCGCCCATGGTTCCCGGCGAAGCACTCACGATCGCGGCGGGCTTGCCGTCCCACGCGCTCTTGCCGGGCGGACGCGAGCCGACCTCGATGGCGTTCTTCAGCACGCCGGGCACCGAACGATTGTACTCCGGCGTGAAGAAGAGCACGCCGTCGCACTTGCGGATGCGATCGCGGAACGCGACCCATTGCGCGGGGGGATTCGGTTCGTCGTCCTGGTTGTAGAACGGGAGATCACCGATTTCGACGATGGTCCCCTTCATGGTCTCCGGCATGAGCCCGAGGACGGCCTTGGCCAACTTTCGCGTGAACGACTCCTTACGGAGACTACCGATCAGAACGACGATGTCGCGGGGGAGGTTCATCTCGGTCCTTTCACGAGCCAATTCTTCGAACTGACTTAAGGCTCGCGACGCCGAGATGGCAACCGAAAGGCAACGCTTTCACCGGGCGCGACCGCGACGTCGCCCGTGGGCGACGACATATGGTCTATGCGCCGACCAAACGGGCCGTCTACACACCAACCAGCGTCGACTCGACGACTTCGCAGATCGCGTGCCACGCGAGGATGTGGAGCTCCTGGACGCGCGGGGTCGATTTCGTCGGCGCGCGAAACACGACGTCGGCCGCGTCCGCGATGGGGCCGCCCGCCGCACCGACGAAGGCGACCGTCACGGCGCCCGCTTTGCGCGCGTCGATGAGCGCTCGGACCACGTTCGGCGACTTTCCGCTCGTGCTGATGCCGATCACGACGTCGCCCGGTTTGGCGAGCGCGCGCACCTGGCGCGCGAAGACGTCCTCGAACTCCCAGTCGTTCGAGATGGCCGTCAGGATCGACGTGTCCGTCGTGAGCGCGATGGCCGGCCACGGAGCACGCTCGAGCTTGAATCGTCCCATGAGCTCGGCCGCGACGTGCTGCGCGTCGGCCGCGCTGCCACCGTTGCCACAGAACAGAAGCTTGCGACCGGCTCGAAGGGCCCCGATGAACACCTGCGCGACTTCGGCGAGGGTGTCCGTGCCCGATTCGAGGAGCGCGTGATGTGCGGCCAGGCTCTCCTCGACGATGGCCTTGAGCGCGCTCGCTCGGACGCCGTCGTCGTTCGCGGCTTCACGCGTTTGAAGGACGATTTCGACGGCTTCCGCGACAGCGCCGGCACCGCCGCGGCTCGTGAGCACGCGGTGCGCTTCGGCGCGCGCATACGGCGAGGCGTCGGCGGGTGCGAGGCCGAGCCCGATCGAAGAGAAAGCGCGCCCGTCGCGGTCGGCGTCGCCGACGAAGCAAATCTGATCCGGGCGCGCGTCGAGCGTCGTCGCGAGCTCCTGCATCGCGGCGCGCTTGTCTTTCTTGCCGGTGAGCACGCGATCGGCGTCGATGCGCCGCGCGATGATGTCCACCATCGGCCCGGTTTCGCCGGTGACGAGGGCGATCTGAACCCCGGCGCGGCGCGCCGTGGCGATCGCGTCGAGATCGCGGAAGGCGATCCCCTTCGATTCTTCGCCGCCCCGCCCGAGCTCGACTTTGCCGTCGGTCAGCACTCCGTCGATGTCCAGCGCGAGCACCCTGATTTCGTTCACCAGCACGTACGACCTCCGTCAATGATGAGATTGGCGCCCGTCATGTACGAGGACGCGTCGGAACAAAGGAAGACCAAGGCGGCCTTGTATTCGGTGCGCTCGGCCATGCGCCCCATCGGAATGAGGGACGTCAAGCGCGCGACGAAATCGTCGGGCTGTCCGGCGTGCACGCCGCCCGGCGACAAGGTGTTCACTCGGACGCCTGCGCTCGCCCAGTACGTCGCGAGATACTTCGTGAGCATCACCAGCGCGCCTTTCACGACCGAGTACGTCACCGGCTTCACCGGTTGTTCATTTTCGGGGAGCCCTTCGCGTCGGTAGATGCGCTGGTCCGGGGCGATCACCCCGAGGTCGGAAGCGACGTTGACGATGACGCCGCCGCCGTGAGCCGCCATGTGCGTTCCGAAGGCCTGGCTCGCGACGAACGCGCCGGTCAGTCCGACGTCGAGATCGCGTCGAAAATAGTCGAGCGACAAATTCTCGAAGCGCGTGCTCCCGATGCTTCCGTCTTCGACTTTCGGATTTCGAGCGGCGTTGTTCACGAGCGCATCGACGCGGCCGTGCCGTGCGAGGACGTCTTTCAGTGCGCGGCGCGCCGAATCGGGCGACGTCACGTCGAAATGAACCGCGCTCGCGCGCCCCGAAGAGCCGCCGAGCGTCGCGGCATGGCGATCGGCGCTCTCGACGTCCACGTCGGCGAGTACCGGAATTCCGCCGGCTTCGGCGATGGCGCTCGCGTGCTGACGACCGAGCAGGCCTGCGGCGCCGGTGATCACGACGACTCGACCGGAAATGTCGAAGCTCGAAAGGACGGAGGGAGTGGGTGACGTCATGGTCGACTCAGGACGGATGGCGCTTCCACTCACGGGCCGTCGGCGGCGGACTCGAGCCGGCCAAGCGACGAAACACCGCGCGTTCGAGGACCGGGATCTGATCGGGATAGTCGAGGTCCGGACCTTCCGGCTCGACGATGAACGGCATGATGGTGCTACCGCACATCGAGCCGAGCTCGAGCACGGTGCGCGGCCGCACGATGTCGACGTACCCGTTCTGCCAATAAATCTCTGGAAGCGCCTGGCGCGGCATCGAATGCGCTTCGGCGACGCCGGGTAACGTCATCGCCGGTCGCAGATACCCGTCGTCGATCTTCCACATCTTGAAGGGGGTTTGCTCGGCGAGGCAAACGGACCGGAGCGCGTCCGCTTCCGGGTGCGCGAGCATCGAGCCGATCGCGCGATCGAGGAGCGCGATCCGGCGGAGCGGGGTCGTCGCGCGGAGATGCACGACGAGCTCCGGCTCGTAGCCCCGTTCGCGAAACCAGAGGAGCGCGTGCCGGAAGACGTCGAGGTCCGTCGCTTCGTCGGTCGCGAACTCCGCGGGCCTTCGAAAGGGCACTTCCGCGCCGAAATCGAGAGAAACCCGTGCGATTTCCTCGTCGTCGGTGCTCACGATCGTGCGCGTGATCGACGAGCACTTGAGCGCGTGCTCGATGGTGTGCGCGATGAGCGGCTTTCCGGCGATCGAAAGGACATTTTTCCGCGGCACGGATTTGGAGCCGCCGCGGGCAGGGATGAGGGCAAGGACGTCGCTCATGAAAGACCTTCGGGCAACGCGGGTTGACCCGTCCGTTGGGATTCGAGGAGGGCGAGCGCGATCGAGAGACTCGCCGCGCCGGCGACTAGGTTTACGTCCGGCACCGCGCGCTGCCGCACGCAGTCGAGGAAGTACCGAAGCTCGTCCAAGAAGAGCTGGTTACGTTGAAAATCGGCGTACGAACGGCTCTCGACGAGCTCGCCCGATGCGCCGAACCATTCGAACGTCGCGTTGACGAGGTTCCACTCGAGCTTGCCGTTCTCGCCGACCACTTGCATGCGCCGGCGCGGAGGCTTCTGGAGGTAATCCTGATGGAGCCGGACGGGGAAGAGCTTGCCGTCGGAGTGTCGGTACTCGAGGAGCGAGCTCGAGCTGTCTTCGACGTCGAGCTCGAGACTCGAGAGGTGCCCGCCGATCGAGAACACGCGCTTGGGCATGCCGAACAAGGCGTAGAGGCAATCGATCTCGTGAATCTGGGTGAGGGTGACGCCGCCCCCCTGGTCGCGCCGCGCCGCGTACATGCGACGGTAATCCTCGTAGGGGTGAAAGTTGGGGAGGTATTCACCGATCTCGGCACTGGCGCCGAGAGCGCGACCGATCACGCCGTCGTTCAGTAGCTTCGCGAGGTGGATGAAGCCCGGGTGACGGCGGAGCTGGTAGCCGACGAACGCGACGAGCCCGCGTTCTTCGACGACGGCGCGAAGCTCGCGGATCCCGTCGAGCGAACGCGAGAGCGGTTTTTCGATGAACAGGTGACACCCGGCGGTCGCGGCTTGGAGCGCGATGTCGATGTGCAGACTCGTCGGATTGGTGACGAACACGATGTCCGGGTGCTGCCGGAGCGCGGCGCCGAGGCTCGACGTGACTTGGACGCCGTATTTCTCGACGACGTCCGCGTCGGCTTCGATGCGGAGCTTGTCGTCGATGACGTGGCGCTCGCCGCGAACTCGATAGGCGTGGATATCGACGTCCTGGCCGAGAAGGGTTCGGAGGTTGCGGAGATGGCGCTGACCCACGCCGCCGAGGCCGACGAACAGGCAGCGCAGCATCTAAGCAACCTCCCGCGCCGCGCGAGCGAGCCCGCGCTTCACGAAGTTCAAGCTCCGGAGCGCGTCGAACATCGGATCGGCAGCGAAGTAGTGCTGGAGGATCAGATCCCCTTGAAAGCCGCCGCGACCGAGCGCGTCGAAGAAACCGTCGAAGTTCGCGTGGCCCGAACCGAGGGGCTGACTCGTGCCACCGACGAGGCGGTCCTTGATGTGGACAGCGTCGAGGTATGGCACGACGTCGACGACGTCCTTGCCGATGTCGAAGCCCTGCGCGGCCGAGTTGCCGGAGTCGTAGCAGGCGCGAACGAGCGGGTGCCCGATGGAGGCCACGAACGCGGCGTACTCCGCGCCGGGGACTTCCATTTCGAGCGCGAGCACGATCTGGTGCGCCTCGGCGACCGCGAGGCATTGACGAACGCTGTGAACGAAGCTGGCGCGCAGGGCGGGGGTCGGGAGCGCCGAGACCTCCACGAGCGGCACCAGAATGCGGCGTGCGCCGACCTCGGCCGCCGCGGCGATGACCGTCTTCATGGCGGCCGCGGACGCCTCGGTGCGCGCCGAATCCGCGCCGGCGAGCGGCGCGGTCATGAAGCAATCGGCGCAAATCGACGAGACCACCACGCCCGTTGCGGCGATGACGCGACGGATCTCGGCGCGTCCCGCGGGGCTCCACAACGGGTTGTCGGAGCCCGGACCGGAGTCGAGTACCCACTCGATGCAGTCGAACCCCGCGCTCTTCGCGAGCGAAAATTCCCGTTCCCAGGTGGCGCGCGGAAACGCTTGCAGGGCGGCGCCGGGGCGTTCCGATAGCCGGCCCTGCATGACCCCGAGCCGGCGCGGCGTCACCGCGCGAAGTGAGTGGAGCGAACCCATGACGGTCTCCTTCAGCCCACGCGGCGGAGCTTCTTCAAGACGGGGACTTCGTCGGGAACGACGCGCTTCACGCCGTCGCCGAGTCCGAGCTCGATGGAACGGATGTCGCGCACGAGCTTCATGAGGCCTTGCGGTTCGATCGACGCCGCTTGGTCGCTGCCCCACATCGCGCGGTCGAGCGTGATGTGCCGCTCGATCATGCAAGCGCCGAGCGCGACGGCTGCGTACGACGTCGCGAGCCCGACTTCGTGACCCGAGTAACCGACCGGAACGCCGAACCGTTCGCGAAGAGCGGGGATCATGCGGAGGTTCAGATCGGCGGTCTTCGAGGGGTACGAGCTCGTGGTGTGGAGGATCACGAGATCCTTCGTGCCGAGCACCTCGACGGCGTGATCGACCTCGGCGAGCGTGCTCATGCCCGTGGAGAGGATGATCGGACGACCCGTCTTACGGTGATGTTTGAGGAGCCCGTCGTCGGTGAGGCTCGCCGACGCAATCTTGTAACAGGGCGGCGAAAACCGCTCCATGAAGTCGACCGACGCCTCGTCCCAGCACGACGCAAACCACGCGATGCCCTTCTCGCCGCAATAGTCGCCGATGGACTTGAAGTGATCCATGCCGAACTCGAGACCGCGCTTCAGGTCGCCGTTGGTGACGCCGAAGGGGCTCTCTCGCGGGCGCGACATCTCTTCGGCGCTGTACACGACGTCGAGCGTGCGCTTCTGGAACTTTACGGCTTGGCAGCCGGAGAGCGCCGCCGCGTCGACGAGCCTCCGCGCGATGCCGAGATCGCCGTTGTGGTTGATGCCGATCTCGCCGACGACGTAGCAAGGAGCTCCGTCACCGACGACGTTGTTGCCGATTTTGACTTGGACCATTTCGTACTCTCCTGATGACGTTGTGTTGCAACTCGCGTGCTAGGGCCGGTTCGGGGCTCGAACCGCGAATGGGTTTTTCTTGGTCGCACTAGCGGGCGTGTCGGCGACCACCAGCAACATCCACTCTTTCGAAAAGCGAACGAGCTTCGACGACGACAGTGCGCGGGGAACGAGCGCGCACACATCGGCGACCGGTTTGAGCCAAGGGCGCTCCCAGAGAAATGGTAGCTGGCGGAAGCGCCGTGACTCTCGAACGGCAAATCCGTGACACGAGATGCACTCGGTGAGGCCCGTCAACGTGAACGGTCGGACGTGGGTCCAGTCGTCGTAGAAATGTCGCCACTGCGCCTTCCAGTCGGGAACGAGGCTGATCAACGTCCCGCCCGGCGCGAGCACGCGCCGGCATTCGTCGAGGAGAGCGCTCACGTCGACGATGTGCTCGAACACCGATTTGCTGAAAATGACGTCGAATTCGCCGTCTTCGAAGGGCAGAGCGTCGCGCGCGTAGTCACCGACGACGACCGGGTCGGAAAACTTCGGGTTCGCCGGTCGCGAGCGGTCGATGCCGACCGCGTGGAAGCCGCGCTCCGCGAATCCGTGAAGGAATTCGCCGCGACCGCACCCGAGATCGAGGAGCCGCTTGCCGGCATGTTCGGCGAGAAACTGGTCGGCGAGATACGTCGTCAAGCGAGACGGATAGTCGGTATACGGGCGAGCGGTCTCGCTGTAGCGAACGTCGAGATAGCTCGCGGCGCCGTCCACGACGGAAGCTTCGGCGCGATTCGTCATGTCCCGAGCTCCGGCGCGGTCGCGCGATGATCGGAGTCCATGACGATGCGGAGCGCAGTGCGGCTGAGCTCGTCGGCCATCGCGACTGAATCGACGAACGACCCGTTCGCGCCGGCTTGCATCAATCCGCCGAGTGACGGATCGAACCCATTTCCACCGAGGGACGCAGGCGACGCCATCGCGAGCTTCGCATCGGTTCCGCGGCCCTGGTCGTTCGCGGGGAGACCCGCGAGCGACGCGATGGCCTTCGTGTAATCCTGTTCGTCGCCGGTGAAGTAGCTTTTCGCGTGGAGTGCGCTCACGAAGCCGGCAGCGTCGCCGTTCTTCGCGGCCTCCATCGCCGCCGGATACTTCGTGGAGAGCAGGTGAATGTAGTCGGCGGCTCCTTCGTCAGCCGACGAATAGGCGCGAAACCGATCGGTGATGTGACGCGCGGTCGCGCCGAAGCCCTCGGTCGTGCGTTGCGATACCGAGAGGCCGCTGGGACCGACGCCCTTGATCCCTGCGAAGTTGTAGTTGTACATGCTCGCGCCCGAGCCGGTCTCGAGCGCCCATTGCGCGCGCAAAATCCCGACGGTGTTCGGCGGGGCTTTCGAACCGAACTGCGCCGTCCACGCGCGGTCGAGCGCGTCGTCGGCTTGCTTCGACGACAGATTCGTCTTCACCGGCGCGACGAGGCTTCCCGAAGTAGGTGCGGCTCGCACCAAGGCGTCGCGAAAGCGCGCGGCGTCGACCGGCGTCGATTCGCTCGTCCGCATTTCGGGCGGCGATGCGATGGACGCGAGCGCGGGAGAGACGGGCACCGCCGCCGGGTTCGCAAGAACCGAACCAACGGTCATCGTCCCTCGAGCTCAGCGTTCAAGATCGTGAGGTCTTCGAGGAGCGTGAGGAGCTCCGCTTCGAGTCCGCGATTGCCGATGAGCGCGAGGACCTGGGTGGTCGTTTTCGCCTGCCGATCCGGCGATTTGAGCCGCGCGCGCGCGGCGCATCGAGAGGCGAGCACGCGAATGCGATCGACCACGTGCACGAGCGGCGTTCCACCGGCGTACGGATCGTTGAGAAGCCGCAAGAGCTCCTTGATCGCACCCAGGTGTGCGAGATCCGCGGAGGTCACCGCGGTGTCGGGGACTATCGAGCTCGAAGCTCCGACCATACGAATGGGCATGCGCGCGATCCTCCCTTGCGAAATCGGGGCCGCTCGCGAGTAGCCCGAGAAATCGACGAAAACCGAGGAGCGCCGCCAGAATCGTGACTCTTCGAAGTCAATCGCTCGACGACGTGGGCGGACGGGATTCGAGAGCGCGGCACTCTTCGGCCCTGACGTCGTTCGCCGATTGGTCTGGTCTTTGCTTTGGTCTTCCGCGAAGCACCATGAATGACTCTTCTCGCAAGAGGGAACGACCGTGAGCTCAGGGATCTGGTCGGCGGCATCGGGAGCGGTTGCGCAGACCACCATGCTCGACGTTGAAGCGAACAACATCGCGAACGCCTCGACGGCGGGCTTTCGCGCCGACCGCGCGGTGTTCCGTCAAGTGCTCACGCGTGCGACTTCGCGCACCGGCGGTCCTTCGACTCTTCAATATTCGACGGTCAAGACGGTCGAGCCCGACCTCCGTGCGGGAAACATCGTCAGCACCGGGCGCCCGCTCGACGTCGCCCTGCGTGGCTCCGAGGGATTCTTCGCCGTCTCCACTTCTCAGGGCATCCGCTACACCCGCAGTGGAAGCCTCCGCGTCGGCCTCGATGGTCGGGTCACGACCCAGGACGGGCTCCCTTATCTCGGCGCGGATCACAAGGTGATTAAGGTTTCCCCCGAATCGACCGTCACTGTGAATCGTGATGGTGCGCTTCTCTCGGACGGTGTCGTGACCAACTCGAGACTTCTCGTCGTCGGGTTCCAGAACCCCCGAGGTCTGGAAAAGGAGGGAGATCTCCTACTTCGCGCGCGGCCCGATGCGGGCAAGGTCCACGAGGTTCCCGTCGATCTCGAGACCAACGCGCTCGAGATGTCGAACGCCAGCGCGGTAGAGAGCATGGATGGAATGGTCGACGCCACGCGAAGCTTCGACATGCTGTCTCGAGTCATCGACGCGTTCAGCGCGACCGAGAAGCAAGCCGGTCAGATCATGAGTAGCTGATGCGGACCCCCATTCACTCCGACCCGCGCGTTCGCTCTGCGAAGCCGCGCATCCTCGAACGGAGCGGGCCATGATCCGCGTCACCCGCATCAAGGGGCAGCCCGTCGCGTTGAACCCCGAGCTCATCGAGATGGTCGAAGAAATGCCAGATACGACCATCCGGTTGGTCAGCGGCGAGAACATCCTGGTCCGCGAGTCCATGGACGAGATCATCGAGCTCACCGTCAAGTACCGCTGGCGCATCCACTACGCGCGCGCGGTGAGTGAGCCTCCGCCTCCCACGCAGCGCCCCGAAGAGGTCGATTAATGGAGAAGGGCACCGTCTTCGGCCTCGCTGTCGGTCTCGGCTGCATCCTCGGTGGCAACGCCATCGAAGGTGGACACATCGGGTCGTTGCTCCAGCCCACGGCGTTCATCATCGTCCTCGGCGGCACGGTCGGCGCGACGATGGTCGGTTTCCCGATCGAGGTCTTCATCAAGGGTTGCAAGGCGCTGAAGGAGGTTTTCGGCGGCGCTCATCACGGCAGCAACGTGACGCTCATCGACGAGATCACGCAGTACGCCTTCACTGCGCGCAAAGACGGAATTCTCGCCCTCGAACAGGTGCTCCCCAAGGTCGGTGAGCCCTTCCTGAAGCAAGCGCTCGGCATGGCCGTCGACGGCATGGACTCGAAGGACATGCGCGAAAACCTCGAGCTCATCTTGACGCGCCTCGAGAGCGACGGCGAAAAACCGGCCAAAGTGTGGGAAGCCGCGGGCGGCTACTCGCCGACGATCGGCATCATCGGCGCCGTCATGGGCCTCATCCACGTCATGCAGAACCTCTCGGACGTGAGCAAGGTCGGCAGCGGTATCGCGGTCGCCTTCGTCGCGACGATCTACGGCGTCGCATTCGCGAACCTCTTGTTCCTCCCGGCTGCGGCGAAGCTCAAGGGCTTCCACAAGGACGAAACGGCGCGGCTCGAGATCATGATGGAAGGCGCGCTCGCGATTCAGCAAGGGCAAAACCCGAACCTGATCCGCGACAAGTTGCTCGGCATCGGCGCCCCGGAAGCCAAGGAAGGCGCGGCGGC
>Ga0265320_10002251_pt1 | contig 13551 bp, 19 predicted proteins | sample 4827metaG_FD_202087 | JGI IMG/M metagenome (GOLD analysis project Ga0265320, IMG submission 202087) | Rhizosphere microbial communities from Carex aquatilis grown in University of Washington, Seatle, WA, United States - 4-8-27 metaG | ecosystem: Host-associated > Plants > Roots > Rhizosphere >...
TGTTGCGTCGGCCGCGCCCGCGCGCCGTGCGTTGCTCTTCCGTTTCTGGTTTGGTGATGTCAGCCACAGTTTTCGATCTCCGTTTTTAGAATTTCAAGCCCGCTTCGCGCGCCGCCTTGGCCAGGGCTGCCAATTTGCCCAGTGCCAGCACGGGCGTGCCGTCCTTGCCCTTGCTAAAGGTCTGATGATAACGCGCGCCGCCGCGATCAAAAATGACTGCCTTGATGCCTTTGGCCAGGGCGGTTTCCGCCGCCAGCTTGCCGATGACCTTGGCGCTGGCCACGTTGGCCGCCAGCTTGTCCCGGTCCGGGGTCGCCTTGCCCGTGGTCGAAGCCGCCGCCAGCGTCACCCCGGCCTTGTCGTCAATGAACTGGACGTGAATGTTTTCGTTGGTAAAGCAGACGCTCATGCGGGGACGATCCTTCGTGCCGCTGATTTTATTGCGGATGCGCCACTTGCGTAGCTGCTTCAATTGATGTTTCTTTTCCGTTCTCATTTATCCAAAACGTTAAACCGTTAAAACGTGGAACCGTTGAATCGCGGCACCCATGCCATCGTCAACCGATTTAACGATTAAACGATTCAGCGTTTCAACGACCTGTAAAAAATTCACACTCACGCGCCAGATTTATTGGACCGTCTTGCCTTCCTTGCGCTGGACGTGTTCGCCCACATAACGCACGCCCTTGCCCTTGTAAGGTTCAGGCGGATAGAACCCGCGGAGCTCGGCGGCGACCTGGCCAACAACCTTCTTGTCCGGGCCTTCAATGGTCAGCTTGGTGTTTTCCTCGACGGTCACCTTGATCTGGTCGGGGATGTTGTAATTGATGGGATGCGAATAACCGAGGGCGAGGTTCACGACCTTGCCCTGGACGGCGGCCTTGAAACCGACGCCCTGGATTTCGAGTTTTTTGACAAACCCGTCGGTCACGCCCTTGACCATGTTGTTGACGAGCGCGCGGCTCAGGCCGTGCAGCGCCTTGGCCTGGGCGTCATCGCCCTCGCGGCTGACCAAAATCTTGCCGTCCTGCACCTTGAGGCTCGTGCGCTTCGGCAATTCCCAGTCGAGCTTGCCCTTCGGGCCTTCGACAAATACTTTTTGTCCCTTCACCTCCACCTTCACCTTCGGTGGAATGGCAATCGGTTGTTTTCCAATTCGCGACATAAATCAAATTTACCAGACGTAACAGAGCAGTTCGCCGCCAAGGTTTTTCTTGCGCGCCTGCGTGCCGGTCATCACACCTTCCGGCGTGGAAATCACCGACACCCCCAGGCCGCCCAAAACGCGGGGGATTTCTGTCGCCCCGACGTAGTGCCGCAGTCCCGGCTTGCTGATGCGGCGCAAACCTTCGATGACGTTCTTTTTGCCCTGATACTTGAGCTGGATCTTAAGTTTCTTGAGCGGCTTGCCTTCCACCATCACGGCTTCGACGTAGCCTTCCTGTTTCAAAATCTGCGCCAGACTTTCCTTCATCCGCGAATGCGGCATTTCCACCGCGGGCAGCAGGGCGCGGCCGGCGTTACGGATGCGGGTCAACATGTCAGCAATCGGGTCGGTCATATCAAATCGTAATCGTTATCTTAATTCATTCACCAACTGGCTTTCACCACGCCCGGAATCAAACCGTTCAACGCGGCCTCGCGGAAGGTCAACCGCGACGCGGCGAACTTGCGCAGGTAACCTCGGCGGCGGCCGCTGGCCGAGCAGCGGTTCACCAACCGCGTCGGGCTCGCATCGCGCGGCAGTTTCCCCAGGCCGATATAGTCGCGCTTGGCCTTCAGCTCCGCCCGGAGCGCGGCATATTTTTTTACCGTATTCGCCTTGCGCTTGTTGCGCTCAAACCATGCTTTCTTGGCCATAAAATTTATTTCTCCGCAAGCGGGAACCCCATGAGCTTCAACAAATCCAGCGCTTCCGCATCGTTGCGCGCCGTGGTCACAATCGTGACGTCCATCCCCTGGGTCCGCTTGATCTTGTCCAGTTCAATCTCCGGAAAAATCGTCTGGTCGGCGACGCCGAACGTGTAATTGCCGCGGCCGTCGAACTTGCGCGGCGACAGCCCGCGGAAGTCGCGGATGCGCGGCAGCGCCGTGGCAATCAGCCGGTCGAAAAATTCGAACATCGCGTCGCGGCGCAGGGTGACGCGGCAGCCGATGGGCTGGCCTTCGCGCAGCTTGAAGTTGGCGATGCTGTGGCGCGATTTGCTGATGACCGGCTTGCGGCCGGTGATCAACGAGAGGTCCTTCGCCGCGTCGTCAATCGCGTTTTTTTCCAGCGACGCGCTCACGCCCATGTTCACCACGATTTTCACAAACCGGGGAATCTGGTGCACGTTCGCGTAATTGTGCTTCGCCTTGAGGGCGGGCACCACGTCGCTCATATATTTGTTATAAAGTCTGGCTTTCATCGTTTCCTGGTCACGGATTCGGCCGTGGCCCTGATTGGTCGTTAAATCGTTGTTTTCAAGCTTCGGCCGGCGTCGCCGGCGCCCCGCCCCGTTTCGCCACGCGGGCGTCAAACCGGTCCGCCTTCATCACGTTCGAAAGGTGCATGCTGCCTTCGCGCTCGATAATCGCACCCTGGGGATGCTGCTGGCTCTTGCGCATGTGGCGCTTCATCATCTGCAGGCCTTCCACAATCACCCGGCTGGTCTTGGGCGCCACCGCGATGATCTTGCCGCGCTTGCCCTTTTCCTTGCCGGCCAGCACCACCACTTCGTCGCCTTTTTTAACGTGCAGTTTCATAAACCTCTTCAAATCACTTCCGGCGCCAGCGAAATTATTTTCATGAACTTTTTGTCGCGCAGCTCGCGCGCCACCGGCCCGAAAATTCGCGTGCCCTTCGGGTTCAATTCCGCGTCGATGATCACCACTGCGTTGCTGTCAAAACGCAGGTACGAGCCGTCGTTGCGGCGGATGGCCTGGCGCGTGCGGACCACCACCGCGTTGTGCACCTCGCCTTTTTTCACCTGGCCGTCGGGGGCGGCAACCTTGATGTGCACCTTGATCACATCGCCGATCCCCGCATACGTCTGGTTGCGGCCCAGGACGCCAATCGTCCAGGCGACTTTTGCGCCCGTGTTGTCCGCAACATCCAAATGGGAACGAATTTGCAACATAAAATCTGGTTATTCCGACGCCACCGGTTCCACGCCCCGGCTCCGCTCGACGACTTCCATCAGCCGCCAGCGCTTGATCCTGGAAAGCGGCCGCGTCTCTTCGATCCGCACCCGGTCGCCCACCTTCGCCTCGCCCTTCTCGTCGTGGGCATAAAATTTATTATAGGCGGTCACGACCTTCCGCAGCTTCGCATGCGGGAACCGCCGTTGAACACGCACGACGATGGTTTTGGCCATCTTGTTGGAGATGACCTCGCCGACGCGTTGTTTGCGATGTCCGCGCGCCGCTTCCGTTGGGTTCACAGTGTCAGCCATACTCAATTTCGAGCCGCTTTGTTGCGCAATTGGGAGATGCGGGTTTCGAGGCGCGCAATGCTCCGGCGCAGGGTCCGCAGGCGGGCCGGCTTCTCCAGCTGGGCGCTCGCCTGTTGCAGACGCAGGTTGAACATTTCATGGCGCAGGTCCCGGCTCTTGGCCGACAATTCCACCAGCGTCATGTCTTTCATTTCCGAAAATTTCATAACTCAATTCCGTCTAACGCGAACCGCGATGCCGCGAAATAAACTTGGTCCGGATGGGCAGCTTCGTGGCCGCCAGGCGCAACGACTCGCGCGCCACAATTTCCGTCACGCCATCCACCTCGAACAACACGTTCGCCGGCCGGATGACCGCCACCCACGATTCCAGCGGACCCTTGCCCTTGCCCATCCGCGTTTCCAGCGGTTTCTTCGTGAACGACTTCTGCGGGAAGATGCGGATCCACATTTTCCCGTGCCGCTTCATGTTACGCGCAATCGCCACGCGGGCCGCCTCGATCTGCTTCGTGTCCAGCCAGCACCGTTCCAGTGACATCAAACCGTACTCACCGAACGACACCGTGTTTCCGCTGTAAGCCATGCCGGCACGGTTGCCGCGGTGCATCTTGCGGTACTTCACTCTTTCGGGCATCAACGGCATATCAAAAATCCTTTCAAAAAATCAGTTGGCGGCGGCCGGAGCCGCGGTCGGGATCGGCGTGGCCGTCACCGGCGGCTTTTCCTTGGTCGGCTTGTTTTCGCCCTTGCAAATCCAGCACTTGACACCCAGCTTGCCGTAAAGCGTCTGCGCCTCGGCGAAACCGTAGTCAATGTTCGCGCGCAACGTGTGCAACGGCACCCGGCCCCAGTGATACGTCTCCACCCGCGCCAGCTCCGCGCCGCCCAAACGGCCGGCGCAACGAATCTTGATCCCCTCCGCACCGAAATCCTTGGCTGTCTGCAGGGCTTTCTTCATGGCGCGCCGGAACGACACCCGCCGTTCGAGCTGCAACGCGATGTTTTCCGCGACCAGTTGCGCTTCGATCTCCGGGGTCTTGACCTCGATGATGTCCACGTAAACTTCCTTGCCGGTCATCTTGCTCATCTCTTCCTTGAGCTTGTCAATTTCCGCGCCTTTGCGGCCGATGACCACACCCGGACGCGCGGTCAGAATGGTGATGCGGCAGCGGTTCGCCGCGCGCTCGATCAAAATCCTCGGCACCGCGGCCGCTTCGAGTTTCTTCTTCAGCAGCTTGCGAATTTCGCGGTCCTCGCCCAGCAACTTGCCGAACTCTTTCTTGTCCGCATACCACTTCGAACGCCAGTCCTTGTTGACCCCGACGCGCAGTCCGATTGGATTGGTTTTTTGACCCATATTATTCGTCCGACAAGGTGATTTTGATGTGGCAACGGCGCTTGAGGACGGGTCCCGCTGAACCGCGCGCCTTGGGTTGAAAACGTTTGATGATCATCGCCGAACCGGTCACGGCTTCCTTTACGCGCAATGATTCCGGCTTGAGCTTGTTGTTGTTTTCGGCGTTGGCGATGGCCGACTGGAGCGTCTTGGCCACGAACCGCGCCGATTTGCGCGGCACAAAGGCGAGGATCGCCTGCGCCTGCAAGGCCGGCAACCCCTGGATCTGCCGCACGACCTCGCGCATCTTTTGCGGGGACATCGGCACGTTTTTGGCAATCGCGTATACTTCCATGCTATTTCGCCTCCGCCTTGGCCGTGTGCGCACCGTGTTTCTTGAACGTGCGCGTCAGCGAAAATTCGCCGAGCTTGTGGCCGACCATGTTTTCCGTCACAAACACCGGGTTGAAAACCTTGCCGTTGTGGACCGTGAACGTAAGACCCACGAAATCCGGCGTGATGGTCGAACGCCGCGACCAGGTCTTGATCGGCGTCTTCTGGTTCGTGCTCTTCGCCTTCTGGATCTTTTCCAGCAAGTGAAAATCGATGAACGGACCTTTTTTTATCGAACGTCCCATATAATTACTTGGTCTTGATCGGCAACCCGTTCCGGCGCACGACAATGAACCGGTTCGAATGTTTATACTTGGGCCGCGTCTTGCCGCCCTTGGCCACCTTGCCCCAAGGCGACATCAACTGCTGCCAGCCGCCGCCGGACTTGGACTTGCCGGCGCCGCCACCGTTCGGATGGTCCACTGGATTGCGCGCCACTCCGCGGCTGATGCCGCGGATGCCGCGATGCCGGGAACGGCCGGCCTTGCCCAAAATCACGTTCTCGTGCTCGGTATTGCCGACCTGGCCGATGGTCGCATAGCAGTCCTCATTAAACCGGCGAATTTCACCCGAAGGCAGACGCAATTGCGCGTATCCCTCGTCCCGCGACATCAACGTCGCCGCGCCGCCGGCCGAACGGACCATCTGTCCGCCGTGACCCGGCGTGATTTCAATATTGTGAACCGACAACCCGATGGGGATGGCCTTGAGGGGCAGCGCATTCCCGACTTCCGGGGGAGCCGCCGGGCCGCTGGAGATGGCCGAGCCGACCTTGATGCCCACCGGAGCGATGATGTAACGCTTCTCGCCGTCCTTGTATTGCAGCAGCGCCAGGCGCGCCGATCGCATCGGATCGTATTCAATCGCCGCGACCGTGGCCTCCACGCCGTGCTTCTGGCGCTTGAAGTCCACGAGGCGAATTTTTTGCTTGTGGCCGCCGCCGAGACCGCGCGTGGTCACGCGACCGTAATGGTTGCGACCACCGGTTTTCTTGCGCGTGATGACCAGCCGTTTTTCCGGCCGGGTCTTCGTAATATCGCTAAAGTCCGCGATCGTAATGTATCGCGTCGACGGCGTTAGCGGTCTAAATGTCTTGACTGGCATAAAAACAATGATTTCAGCAGCAACTCTGGGAGTCGGCAGGCCATCATTCCTGTCCCTGCAGGGAATCAGTTATCGGTCTGCAACTGCTGTCCTTTCACCTGGGTGGCCCTGCCGCTCTCCAACGCGATCGGGGCCCTGCTTTCAGACGAAACGGAGCGCATAAAATATCAAACGTTCGTCCCGGTGCAAGAGGTTTTTTGAAGAATTTTAGAGTGGGCAAAAGGCCCGAAAACGCCGGCTTTTAACCTGCCTTTGCCCGAGCGATTCAAAGGCCGCATTCCCTGAATCCATTTTGAAGTCGTTTTGTCGGGAACGCTTGATTCCGCTACCCCTCCGAACCGCATCAAGGCATTTACCCGTAGATATTTTTCGCATCGCTAGTCGGCAAACCGGGCGTAGGTGGCCTTGCGCGGATCGTGCTCGGGCCGATGACAAATCAGCGTCTGCACCCATTCCGAAAGACGGCGACCCAAACGGCGACAGGCCTCGCGTTCGCCGTCGTTGCGCGGCCGGCCGGCACAGATGGCGCCATAGTGCAATGTTTGTCCCGGAGCCACATAGTCCGGAATGCCGAAGACCAGGAAACCGTAATTCATCAGCACGATTTGCAACGCGAGACACGTCAATTCACCGCCTCCGGCCAGGCCACCCGACGATGTGAAGGCGCAGCCGATTTTGCCTTCCACCTTCGGCCAGAGCGGCTGAACGGTCACGTCCCACCAGCGTTTCATTTCCCAGGCAATGGTGCCCATGTGCGTCGGTGAGCCCGCGGCCATCCCATCGCACCAGACCAGATCCTCGGGCGTGGCCTCGGCAACACTCTTCAAACGGACTTCGGTGTCGGGAACGCTGGCGGCGCCTTCGACCACGAGGTCGGCCATCATTTTCGTGTGGCCGCCCTGGCTGTGGTACAAAACCAGAATGCGCGCCGGGCGGGAATCATCGGACTTCATGGCACCGATAATGCGCCGGCGTCAAAGTCACCGTCAATCGAGTAGTGGCTTCATTTGAAATCCGAACCACCGGGTCGGAGCGCGAGTTGTCTCAACCCGCAGCGGATTGGAATACCGTAGCTGCTGCGGATTGAGGACAATCCGCGCTCCGATTTCAAATTAAGAACCTGCCGTCAATTGAGAAGAAATCCCAGGCACATCGGTGGGGCGGCGTCGGCCCGCCCGTTTCCGCCTCACCCCTTGTATTGGTAAAAGGTGCTGGCCAGCAGGAGCAGTTCGGGATGGGTCGCCGATAATTTCGGCAGGACCACGCGGATGCGGGAGCGATAAACGGAAAGCCGCTCTGCCGTTGCGGGCGTCGGTCATGGTGGATTGCCACCCCCTTTTCCTATCGTCAATACCCTTATGCTAAGATTATAGGACCGACCATTTCACTTTGCACGGTTCGGTGAAACTCATGGTTCTACGTTCAGTAAAGGTGAATCCCCTAATCCTCGGTGTTTGTTATGGATCACAGGGACAGTGACCGGGCGCGGTAAAATCGCCCTGGCCGGTTCGTACTTGCTGAATCGACGAACTGGAAGGGGCTGGGGCCAAACGAGTTGGTTTGCAGCGGCGACCAGCCGGTCGGGGTCAGGCTGGTTGACACTTCAATCACAACCGTGTCATTGGATACGCCGCTTATGTTGAAACCAAAACTGTTTTGACTGAAATATGGGTCTGAAATCTCAGGCGCCAGATTTAGACTGAACACAACGCCGTAGCCAAAGTTGCCGCCGTAGTATGTCGCACCGTATAGAGTGTGGCAATTTAGAACCAACGTTCCGAGCGGGTAACAACCGTCGCTATTCGTGCCGTAGAGCGTCGTGGAAGCCGCTGAAAACTGCTTCAGCACGGTATAGCTGGTGCCGTTCGTCCGCACGCGAAATAATGTGCCGCTGTTCGCGTTGCCGCCTGCGGAAGCGGTGCCGTAGAGCCACTCACCCTGAAGCAAAAGACCGCCGACGGGACTAATTCCATCTGCGTTATTCGTCGTAAAGTTTTTCAGGATAGCATACCCCGCCCCGTTGGTTTCGATTTTGAAAATCGTCCCACGGCCCGCTGTGCCACCTTGCAAGGTCGTTCCGTAAATCGTGCTCCCGCTTACCACGAGAGCGCCGTATGGGGACGCTCCATCGGGAATGTTCGTGAATATTCTCACCGGGCCATAGCCGGTCCCGTTGGTGCCAACCCGGTATAACACGCCATAATCCGCCACGCCGCCACCTTGGAGGGTCGTTCCATAAACAGTGCCTTCGGCGATTGCCAGGCCACCGTATGGATAAGCGCCGTGGAGGCCGTTCATGCTCGCCACCACACTGTAGCCGGTTCCATTGGTGTTGATCCTGAACACGGCGCCATCGCCGATGTTGCCGCCGAACAGCGTGGCCCCATAAAGCGTGCCGCCAGCCAGTATCAAACCGGCATCAGGCCTAACCTCAGCGCTTTTGGTAAATGCCTTCAAGATCGTGTAATCGCTGCCGTCAATATTCATTTTGAAGATCGTCCCTTCGCTGAGATAACCCGAAGGGCCGCCGGAATCCGTGGTCCCATATAGGACGCCGTTGTCCACTATCACACCCGCTATCGGTGAGGAACCGCTGTCGAAGCTAAAATGCTTAAGAACTGCAAAACTGGTGCCGTCCGCATCCAGCCTGAACACCACGCCGTGCCCGCCATTGCCACCGTATTCAGTTGTTCCGTAGAGCACACCATTGTTCAGGGTAACTCCTCCATGCGGCTGCGCACCAGTGCTGTTTGTGCCAAAATTGGGATCTGGAGAAGCAAAGGTTTTTAGGACGTTATAGCTCGCTGCAGCCAGCGGCATTCCGAAGAACGCGGAGAGGCAACCGCCAATTATCAGAGTCGCCACTTTTGCCGTCCAGTGTGGCCGCGAGAACAATGAAAGGATCGGTCCTATAATTTTAGCGTTCATTGCGGTTCGGATTTCAACTGGATCAACTTGCGCTCTTCTCAGGCGCGCTCCGGGGCAATCCCTTCACCCTTTGTACTGGTAAAAGGTGCTGGCCAGCAGGAGCAGTTCGGGATGGGTCGCCGATAATTTCGGCAGGACCACGCGAATGCGGGAACGATAAACCGAAAGCCGCTCGCACAGCGGACCCAGGTCGTCCACCTTGTTCCAATGCAGCTTGTTCAAATCCAGCACCAAGCGGCTCCGGCTCCGCGCCAGTGAATCGCGGATGCGTTGCGCCAGGCCTTCCGCGTCCCGCTTGGAGAGCGCGCCTTCCAGCCGCATCCAGACCTGTTGCCGGGCGTGCTGCAATTCCACCTTGACGGAGAAATTCGGGTTCGAAATTTTGCCGTGGAATTCCTCCCACAGCGGAAACGCGCTCCAGCGTTTGGCCGGCATGCGATAGGCTGTTCGCTGCAATTTCGGATGCTGGAACAGGTCGAGCTTCAACGCCAGTCCGGTCCAGAGCGCCGCGCCCACGGCCAGGACGGATTTCAACCGTTGTTTGAACGGCGCCGGGCCCAGTTCGGCCTGGATACGTTGCTCCAGCCCGCCAATCCATTTCCGGATCCGGGCGTTGGGGCCCAGCAGCCGGCCGGTTAAAAACACCGGGTACGCAAAGCGCAATTCCCTCGCGAAGTACTCCGCCTTCTGGCGCAGCACCGGGTTCGGCGAATCTTTGAGCTTGAGATAACCGAGCAAGCGGGTTTCCAGCACACGAAAAATGCTGGGGCCCAACCGCTGAAAATCCTCCTCGAAACACCAGCGCTGGATATCTTCAATCTGCTCCGGCGAGAGCGTCGGGTGTTTGATCATCGTCCGGAATCCGTCCGCCCGTCGGTAAAACAGGTCCTTGTCGCTCGTGTAAACGTCCTGCAACAGGTTGTCCTTGATGATCCGTTCATAAAACGGCGTGCCGGGCACCGGCCCGTAGATCAGGTATTGCCCGAGCGACGGCTTCAGCTTCATCAGCCCGTCAAGCTCCTTGGCCACGACTTCCTGGTTCTGGTAATCGAACCCGACAATCATGGAAGCCAGCACGGTAATGCCATGTTCGCGAAATTCGGCGAGGATTTCCTCGACCGGGCGGCCCTGCTGCTTGGCGTAATTGGAACGCGTGCCTTCGTAGCCGATCCAGAAACCGTCAATGCCCATCTCCAGGATTTCCTCGACGGTGTACTGGCTGATGGCCTTGATGCTCGAGAAGGCGAAGATCGACGGTTTCCGGCCGCTCTGCAAAACACACTCGCGGAATTCCATCGCCCGCTTCTTGTTCAGCAGAAAATCCTCGTCGATGATCAGAAAAACCAGGCTCGGATCGAGATCGAAATATCTCTCCACGACGTTGTAAATGTCGCGCCCGCTGGGCAGCAGCTTGATGTGTTTGCGCGAAAAGAAATGAGACGTGCAGCAAAAGTCGCAGCCGTTCGGGCAGCCGAGACCGGCAAAAATTTTCCCCGTACCGGAAACCTTCCACCCGAACACCTTCAGCCAGCTCACAATCAACGGGTGTTTGTAGGGCATCGGAATTTCCGGCTCGCCCAGCAGCCGGCGGAAATATGCCACCCCTTCCTCGCGACAGATATGGTCAGCGTACGGCTTGAGCACGTCATCCTTCAACACCGTGCCGTAGCCGCCGAGCACGATCTTGCTGTTCGGAGCGTATTGGCGGACCAGCGCCACCATCTCCTTCATCTTGTGCATCAATGCCATGATGAACGAGACGCCCACGTAGTCGTAACCCTTCTTCAGCTCCTTGATGAATTCGCGTTTGGACGGGTATTGCAGCACCACGGTCGGGGCATCGAGGTTCTCGGCGATGTAATCGAGTCCAAAAAAAACATTCACCGTGCGCGGGCTGAAAATTCCCTGTGCGCGTGTGACCTGACGGTAAAGCAGTTCATAACCGACGGATGGCGCATCGCCATATTGGGGTCCCATCGGACGACAAACACTGGTCAATAAAACTTTTTTGCTCATGAGTTGCTTCCAACTGCGTTGGGAACAAGGTGAAATCGATGCTCGACGGCTCAAACGGGGCGTAATCGAACGGTTGCAACCCGGCCATAGCGAACTTCCACCCGGACCAACAAGATGTCAAAGCAGGATTACATTTTTCCGGCCCGCGCCGATAAACATTTTTTGCACTTAACCAACCATGCGGTTTTGCCGTATTTCGCCCGGGCGGGCGCGGTGAGCCAGCCGTGAAATCAACTGGAAATGGAATCGCCCGAAGGTTCCGCATCCGACTTCGCCATTTGTTGCAACGCCTCATCGTGGCCCAGGGCCAGGGCAGCGGCGATCAGTTTCGGCTCAACGGTGAAGGAACCTATCGGCAACGGCCGAAGCGGACGGAAGACCCGAATACGGACCCCCGCCGGCGGCTGTTTCATCAGGTCGAGGGCGGCGTTGTAGTGCACATTCTGCCGCGCCGTCCAGACGCGGGCCACTCTTGGCCATTCCGGGTAGGCCAGTTTTCCCATCCAACGCGGCACCGGCTTGAGGCGGAAAGCGGGATTATGCGTGAGCACCACGGTGATGTCCGTTGCTCCATCCTGGATCGCCTTCCGGACGGGAATGGGGTCCGCCACCCCGCCGTCGGCGTAAGGCTGGCCATCCACGTAATCATACCCTCGCGTCGCCAGGGCCATGGAAGCCGTGGCCCGGAGGGCCGCAAAGACCCGGTCATCGCAGACGCGGAAATAAACCGGTTCGCCGGTGTGACAGTCGGTCAGCACGATATAGAAGCGGGTGGGCGCCTTTTGCAGTGCTTCGACGGAAAGTGGAACTCGTTTGCGGATGACATGATCCACCAGGTAAGCCAGGTCAATGATCGGTTTGTGGCGAAGGAGATTGCTTTTGCGGACGACGTTACAGGCCAGTTCGCGCCAGATGGCCAAGCCCGGTTCCCACATATCGGCTACGAAATAGGCCGCCGAACAGGCGCCGGAAGAAGCCGCATAAACCAGATCGTATTGCCGCCGGCCGCGTTCCTGAAGATAAGCCAGCACCCCTGCTGCCCACGCTCCACGCATTGCCCCGCCTTCCACAATCAGTGCGGTTGTGCGGCGGGCACCTGACTCTACGTTCTCATCCATCGGTACTGACATCCCGTTTCCATTCAACGACGAACCCTTTGTATCTGGTGGGCCCGCGAACGGGATTCCTTTGATGCAACATAGCACACATCCGGTTGAATCCTAGCGGTCAAGTGAATTAACAGCAGCGATTCCGCTTGGCGGCCGGAACATGCCGGACTAATGTTCCTTCGGCTGTGAAAAAGTTTCCCTCAACCGGAACGATAAGGGCCTTCACCCTGGTGGAACTCCTCGTCGTTATCGCCATCATCGGAATCATTTTCGCCCTGTTGTATCCTGCGATGGATAACAAACCAGTGCACGCGCCGCGCGCTAAATGCCTGAGCAACCTCAAACAAAACGGAATGGCATTTCTTCTCTGGGCCAGTGACCACGAAGACCAGTACCCTTGGCAGGTTTCAGTCACCAACGGCGGTTCTTTGGAATCCATTCCCGGTGGACGGGTCTTTCCCCATTTTCAAGCCGTGTCAAATATCGAGGTAAAAACGTCGTTTCTGGTCTGTCCAACGGACAAGATCAAACAAGTCGCCACCAACTTTACGGAATTCAGCGATACGAATATCAGTTATTTCATCAATCTGATCGCATCCACAAACACTTCACCGGCATTGACCATTCTGGCCGGAGACCGCCATTTGCTGGCCAACGGGCGGGTGGTGAAACCGGGCGCGTTTGCCGTGACCACAGGTTCAGTCATGAGTTGGACTCGTGAACTTCACAACGACAACAAGTCATCACCCATGGGTTGCCTGGTTTTTGCCGACGGCCACATCGAATCAGTGGAAGCCAAAGATTTGAATGCCGACTTTCAGCGGCCAGGTCTCGCCACCAACCAGCTCGTGGTTCCTTGAACTTTCGTAGCAGCCGAGGTAACGAGGCTCGAATCGGAGGATGAAAGAGGCATGTCGAATGAATATCAATTTGACGCAATACGGTCGCGGAGCAGTTTCATCATTCTGCCTTCTGCATTTAAAATGAGCCTCGTCACCTCGGCTGCTACGAATGAAGACATTTCAGGAGACCCGTGCTCCTCCACGGTCAAGGCCGGAACCGGCTTTGTTTGCTCACCTTCGCCAGGCGCTTTTCCCAGTCGCCCTTGTGCGCCAGCGGGTCGGCGTCCGTGCCCTGAAGTTTCTCCACCATCTCGCGTTGCGGCACCCAGACCGGGCGTCCCTGCAATTCGCGATCCAAGGCGATCTCGCGATTGGCGAAGAAACTGTCGC
>Ga0265320_10002253_pt1 | contig 13549 bp, 10 predicted proteins | sample 4827metaG_FD_202087 | JGI IMG/M metagenome (GOLD analysis project Ga0265320, IMG submission 202087) | Rhizosphere microbial communities from Carex aquatilis grown in University of Washington, Seatle, WA, United States - 4-8-27 metaG | ecosystem: Host-associated > Plants > Roots > Rhizosphere >...
GAGGTCCCGCTCACGCCGGGGCTCGGTCCGGTCACCAGCATCGAAAAATAAAAAATGAAATACAGGCCGCCGATGATGGCGCCAATGAGGTATTTGGGGCGCTTCAAGCGCCGCAGCCGCGCCCACAGGCGATTGCGCATGGAATGGTACTGCAGGTAAAACAACGCGGAAATCATGCGGGCAAAACGGGCGGCGGTTCGGGCGGCGGTTCGGGCGGGGGATTTGGCGCGGGGGCGGGAGTGTCACTCGTGGCGCGAAAGAACACATCCTCGAGGTTGGACCCAGGCTCGACGGAAAATCGCCGGGTAATCTCCTCCAGCGAGCCGTGGGCGACCATCTGGCCGCCCTTGAGGATGAGCAGGTGCGTGCAGATTTCCTCAACGAGGTGGAGCAAATGAGAGCTGAGGATGACCGCGCCGCCTTCGCGGGCCCGCCGGGTGATGGACTCCTTCATCTTGCGGATGCCGAGCGGGTCGAGGCCGGTGAGGGGCTCGTCAAAATACATGGCCTTGGGCGAATGCAACAGTCCGCAGGCAATGACGAGCTTTTGCTTCATACCGCGGGAAAGTTCGGCTGGCAGGGCATCGCGCTTATCCAGCAATTCGAGCTCGGCGAGAAGTCCTTCGCCGCGCGAAATGTAATCGGCCACTTGATAGATGCGGGCGACGAACACCAAGTGTTGCCATACCGTCAAATAGTCAAAAAGCCGCGGTTCGTCGGTGAAGAAGGCAAGTTGGGCTTTGGCGCCAACGGGATTTTGCCGGAGATCGCACCCGTTGATGACGATGCTGCCGTGCGTCGGCGGGATGATGCCGGCGAGGCAGCGCAGCGTGGTGGTCTTGCCGGCGCCATTGGGGCCCACCAAGCCCAACACTTCGCCCGCCCGCACACCAAACGACAAATTGTTCACCGCCACAAAATCTCCGTAAAGTTTGGTCAAGCCGGTGACTTCAATCATATGCGAAAAATGGGAAAATGACTAATGGGTAAAGCCGAGAAACAATTTTTTGATATATTGGCGGTGGCGACCCGCAACCGGCAGGTGATGCATTCAGTTGGATTTTGAAGTATCCTTGGACGGGGCGGAAAGGCCCTTGACGCCGGAATAAGGTGAAATGGGCTCGTGGAGGATAAACGGCGGGGGTGCGGGCTCCGGTACGCCTGACGGGGAAGCCGCCGACTTCGCCGCGCTGGCGCCTTTGGCCATTGCAGGAGAGGTTGGATTCCCGGAATTGCCGGATTGGTCGGCGGCGGGCGTTGCAGTCGGGTCATTCTTGGCCATTTCCGGCCGAAGGAAAGGGGCGGAGCTCAAGCCCGGGGCCAGCGGTGGGGCATCCGGCTCGGCGGGGGCGTGAGTAAGGCTGGCGGGCGCCGGCCCACCTGTGCCGATGGCATAATGCAGGTTTTGTTGCACGTTGATGCTGAAACGCACACTGGTTTGAGACAGGCCAGTCCGACTGTTCCCCGTTTGTCCCTGGTGTCGCACCACTGCATTTAACTGCAAGTCATATTGACCGGGACCGGGCGTCAGTGGCACCTTGGCAAGCACTTTAAAGCTCACTTGGGAGGGGAATGCATCCACGCCCTCGGGGAACGGCGGATGCACATCGCCGAGGTTATATTCACTATAAACTAGCCCGCGTGGCCCACCGGCGTTTTCCGCCAAAACTTTTTGAAACGTCACGCCGCCGGCCACTTGATCCACGCCGGGAAATAGTTCCGCCAAGTCCGAGGCGAGCATGGCTTTTTCATTGACGGGCCATTGTTCGCCGGCGGCTTTGGGGGCGGGTGGCGTCAGCAGTTCGTTAAAGGTATTTCGTTCATCGCCCATGGGTATGATAATGCTGAGGCGCATGGCGAGGGTGGGGTCAGGGGCTCTGCCGTTGACGGCAAAGGCAATTTGGCCGTCCTTTTGTTTACGGGCGCCGATAACGGTTCCGGGTGGGACAAGTTCATGAGCCTGGCCGGAGGCATCCATCTCCCGGCAACGGACCACCAGGAATTCCGCCTCCCGCAGTGAACCGTTGTTGAAAACCTGACGGGCCAGGGCCTTGTCAGCGACAAATTCAATCTGGAAATCATCGCGGTCATCCAGGGCGACGCCGCCGCTGCGTTCATCAGGCCCTTCCGCCTTCGGTTTGCGAGTTTGAGTTTCAACGCGCATGGCGCTGCCAAATTCGGCGGTGGCGTTGTAAGTAAAAACATCACCCTCGGCAAAATGCGGAGCCAACTGGGGGCGATATTTGGCGCCGGAAGGCGGGCTGTCAGCCGCGGTTAGCGGTCCCACAGTGGCGCAAGCCAGGCAGGCAAGAAACAGACCAAGGCGCAGTGAGGGCATGGGGCGGAGGGATATACTGCCCGTTTGCCGCCGTCTTGGAAAGGGTAAACCGGCGTCTGCCCGAGCCCTAGTGGAAGGTGACGGTGGCCGACTTCTTTTGCTCCATCGCCATGTTCATCTTCAATTGTACACCTTGCATATCGCCGTGGGCTGCCACAACAACGGACAACGAGTAAGTTTGGGTCATGGCGCCCTTGGTGGTCGCGGGAATAATTTCAGTGATGGTTCCGGAGGCGGTGGAAGTGTCCAGGTTAATTCCCGGAGGAATACCGGGAGGCTTAATGGTGGCGGTAAAATTACCGGACACGGTGGCCACCTGGTCATCGCCGCTGCCTTTGACATTCTCCAACTTCATGGTGCCGGCCGGGTTCGACAATTCAGCTCCGTCCATGTCGTCTTTCATGCCCGCGACCATGGCGGCGACATTTACCGACCAAGTGCTTCCCGCGGCCACGGGTTTGGTGGGACCAAACATCTCCTGATCGGAGTGCTTGTCGCTTTCCACCGGTAGGGCATCGGCCAACACACCCTTGATTTCATCCGAAACCGCTTTGCCGTCCACGGTGATGGTGACGTCCTTGCCGTTGCGCTCAGCCACCAATTTGGCGCCCGCCGCCGGCAGGCCGGAGGTTGGCTTGTCATTAGCGGACGCGGACAAGGCTTTCACCGTGAGGGAAATTTTTTGCGGCGTGCCATTGGAGTTTACTGCCAACACTTCCCCTTCGCCTTCAACGTGAACCAGAGTCTTCGTTGCCTCATTTTGGTTCTGCGGAGCAGGCGCCCCGGGGACGGTTACGGCGGTGTCTTGTTTGGTATTCTGCGCGAGGTCTGCCAAATAGGTAAACTTCTGACCGGTCTTAATGGTTGGGGTGAGGGTGACCGTATAGGATTTCGGTGTTGCGGGCGTGGTGGCCGCAGCCGGAGTGGCGGAAGTCTGCTCTTCGCTTTTCGAACAAGCAGAGAGGACGAGCACCGCGAGGGTGAGAGTCAGAACAGGCAGGCCGGGGGAGGTGGACATGGGACCGGCATATTGGGAATGCCACTGATACGTGTCAATCCCGGATACGCCACCGTCCAAGCCTGATTTGCGGACGCCGAGACGGCCCACGTTCCCGAAAATCGAGGGCAGGGACCCGCGCCAACCCGACCGGTACTTACGCACCCACGGGCAACGCCATGGACTGGGCGTGAATGTGCTCGAGGTGTTCGCGCGCGGTTTGCAGCTCTTGCGCGATTTGGCGGCGCCATTCCGCAATCGTTTCGCGCCCGACTTCCATTTTCCCCTTGGCGGAGGCTTGTAATTCGCTGATGCGCGCGGCCAGCCGCTGGGAGATTTGTTCCACTTGTTCGATTGAATGGGCGACGAGTTCTCGGGCTTGCTCGGACAAGGAGGTCGTGGTCTTTTCCAGATGGGTGTCGATTTGGTACCGCGCTTCGGTCAGCTCGGCGAGAAAGATGCGGGAGGCGGGCACCCGGCGCAAGTCGCTGGTCAGACCCAGTTTGCTCAGCGTCCAGACGGTCCATTTGGTGGGATCCCACTGCCAGTATTTGACTCCATTGCGGTAGTCATGCTGGAACTCGTGGTGAAAGTTGTGATATCCTTCGCCAAAAGTGACGAGAGCAACCAGGGCGCTGTCGCGCGCGCTGCACTTGGTGGAGTAGGGGCGGCGTCCAAGGGTGTGGCACAAGGAGTTGATGCAAAAGGTGCTGTGTTGGACACAGACGATGCGGAGGACGCCACCAATCAGGAAAGCACCGAGAGCCTGGATGCCAACTTCGGCCATGGTGCCGTAATGGAACCAGCCGTAGAGCGCACCGATCAAGGTGGGCAGGCCGAGCCCGAAAACAAGGCCCAGCACGTGGGTCCAACGGTGCTGCCACATGACCATTTTATCCTTCCACAGATCGGGAATGTTATCCTGCGGCGGTTCGGGGCGCAGTTTAAACATCATCCAACCCACATGGGCGTACCAGAATCCCTTGGAGATGTCGTAAGGGTCTTCATCTTGGTCCACAAACTTATGGTGTCGGCGGTGGTCGCTGACCCAGTCAATGGCGGAATTTTCAAAGGCGGCTGAACCAAAGATGAGGACCATTAACTTGACGGGAGCCTTGGCCTTGAAGCTCAAGTGCGCCAGCAGGCGGTGATAGCCCAAGGTAATGGACAAACCGGTGGCGATATAAAACGCCAAAAAGAGGGCGACCAGAAACCAATTAAGCCCAAAGTGCCAAATATACCAAGGTACGGCAGTGAGGACAATGGCGAGGGTTCCAATCAGGAAACTGCTGGTGACCCAGATCACGCGGTTGAAAGGGATGTTTTTAAACATAAGGCGGGGCTTTGGTTATCGGCTGGTTGGACCGGGAGCTAAAGCAGAAAAGGAGGATGGCGTGGACGCCCAAAGGCATTTGAGGTATTCGCAAACATGGCGACCTTAGCAGAGGGTGTCGTCGGCAGCAATGCTTAATCCCGGGTGGGAGCCGTTGAATCAGGCGTGCTTATGCCGAGCATGGTTAAATTTGGACCGGAAAAAGAAGAGCGGCGAGCCTTTTTTGCCAGTTCCATGGGAAAATATTCACCAGCCCCCGAAATCGATATTTTATTGATGATGAACGAGTTATTTTCGGACCGCAATTCCAGACGGGAAAAATTGAACGAAAAAGGCTGGCGGACGTCTCTAGCTATGGAACACGGTCGTTAACGCGATCGGGTTCTGGTTTCAGTTCAGTTTGTAGTTCGATTTAGGTTCAGGCACGGCTCCTCGTCTGGGGAGCCGTGTTTGTTTTATATAAAGGAAGGATGGCCGAGAAGGATAAAGGCTGAGGGATGAAGGATGAATCAAATCGGGCTAGACTGACGACCGGGTCAAAATTGAGGCCAAAAGTTCGGGAGCGTCCATTTCATCCTTCATCCCTCATCCTTCATCCTTTATAGACTGTCAGATGCTCCGTGTGTTCCATCCCGGTCCCTGGCCGGAAATTGGCGGTGAAATTACGCTGGGTGGCGAGGAATCGAGCCATCTGGTGCGGGTGCGCCGGGCGCGGGTGGGGGAGACAATCGTATTGCTGGATGGACGGGGAGGATTCGCCGAATGTTCGATCGCCGCCGCGGAAGCGCGGGCGGCGCGGCTCCGGATTGAAAAGATCACCTGGCATTCCCAGCCGGTGCCACGCGTGCTGGCCGTGGGCCTGCCCAAGGGCGATACTTTTGTGGAAATCATCCGTCAAGCCACCGAACTCGGGGCAACGGAGATCCAACCGTTGTTAACCGCGCGCGGCGAAGTGAAGTTGGACCACTCACGCGCGGAAAAAAAACTCGATCGCTGGCGCGCGACGGCGCTGGAGGCATGCAAGCAATCCGGCAATCCCTGGCAACCGGAAATCCATGCGGCGGTGGCGTTGGGAAAATGGCTAAAGCAGCTTTCCGGGAAAGAGGGGAACGGATTGCGCCTGGTCGCAGCATTAACGCCGGATGCCGTATCCGTGGCCAAACTCCCCGCTCCCCGCTCCCTCCTCCCCGCTTTAATCGTCGTCGGCCCCGAAGGTGATTTTTCGCCGGACGAATATGCGGCGTTTAAAGCGGCCGGTTTTCAATTTGTCCGGCTTCCCGGGCATGTGCTGCGGGTGGAAACGGCCTGCGTGGTGGCGTTAGCAAGCCTACAAGTCGGATAAAAATGAACTGGCCGAATTGATTGCCACTCAATTTAACTTATGATTTCTATCACGGGAGGCTCAAAAGCGTGAAAAGAGAACTTTTCAAAAAACTATTGGACAGCGTCAATGAAGCGGCCGCAATCGAACGCGGCATCCAAGCGCCGTCACGGAGTTTCAAGATTAAGTCTGGCTGCGATCTATCCAGCGTGCGGGCGAAACTTCACCCTTCACAGACGAAATTCGCCAGCTTAATGGGAATCGGTGAGGACAAACTGCAAAATTGGGAGCAAAGGCGGCGCAAGCCCTCCGGCCCGGGTCAAAGTCCTCCTGCGCCTTGCCGCCTCAATTCCCGACGTGGTGCTTAAGGCAGGTCTCGTAAGGCTTGGACTGCTTGCCCTTGAGGCTGGCTGCCCTGCATTTGGATGGTGGGCGCCGGAAACATTGACATTGGCCTGCCGATTCCTTTGAGAATGAGGATATGACCTATCTTCCTTGTCCGGTTTGCAAGTCTCCTAGCACTAGCGTAGAGGTGAATGACGAATTCAAGGTGGATTGTTTTCGGTGTGGGAAATTCGCAATTGACGGGACGAGTCGAGCGATTTTGTCCACCCATCTCGACTCGCACGATAAGCGGTGCAATGCCTCAAGTTACATTTACCAAAACCAGGGCGCTCGTATTGACCGCGACTATCTAATGATGTTGAAATCTCTAGGACAACCGCTCGTTTCTACAAGGGCATATCGATTGTTAGCGGCGCTTTGCAGATTTTTGCCCAGAGTTAACCAGCAAATTCAAATTGTTCCCAACGAGCTAAATCTTTGCTTAGAAAAGATCGAAACCCGAGAGGCAGAGAAAGATTATGCAGATGATTCTAAGATCTCAGGGTTTATCGAAACCTGCCGTGCGCATCTTCCGCTCTTGTCCGCTTCTTGGTCCCTTAACTGTTATGAACTCTGGTTCCTGATGAATGACTTCCTCGTCGAATGTAAGGGTTATTTACGCAAAAACGGCAGTGTCTCATATGCGATATCTGCAAGTGGATGGGAATTTCTTGAACACGGCACAACAGCCCAAGAAAGCAATGATGTATTCGTTGCAATGAGCTTTGACCCATCCCTCGATGAATTTTATCAACAAGTTATCGCCGAAGGAATTCGTGAGGCGGGATACAACCCGGTTCGGGTAGATCGAACTGATCACGTAAATAAGATTGATGATGAGATTATTTCCCTAATTCGAAAAGCTAAGTTCGTAATTGCAGATTTTACACAGCAAAAATCGGGAGTCTATTTTGAGGCGGGATTCGCATTGGGATTTGAGTTGAGAGTCATTTGGATGTGTCGAAATAACGACTTGAGCAATGTGCATTTCGACACAAGGCAATACAACATTATTATTTGGGAGGATGAAAGGCCATTTGAAGCTAAAAGAGCTCTGCGTAACCGCATTGAGGCAAATTTCGGGAGAGGAAAGTTAGTGCTTTGATGAACGTTTTTTGGTTCGAACACTGCGGGTAATCTTGTATATTCTGGCACCTTTCCCGTGAATTAGATTCCCCGGATAGGAGTCACTTTCACTAAGCCCCTCTTCGGGCGGCTTGTCGCAGAATTCAGTCTTTTTCCCATCCCCGAAAAACGTTTCCTCCAGCACCAAGCAAAGGCAGTGGTAAACGGGTAAGTGAAACTCCTGAATCTTAAACGTTTCCGTCTCCGGAACGCGGATGCAGACATCACATTTCGGCAGCAGCTTCCCGCCGGATTGGCCGGTGAGGCCGATGGTTTTCATCCCGCGGGCTTTGGCGGCGTCGGCGGCGTGGAGGACATTCGCCGAATTGCCGGACGTGGTAATGGCGAGCAGCACATCGCCCGGGCGCCCGAGGCCCCAGGTGAGTTGGGCGTAAACGAATTTCGGGTCGCAATCGTTGCTGAATGCGGAGACGAGTCCGGTCAGCTGTGGCAGGGGAATGGCGGGCAGGGCCCCTTGCAGATTTTTGGCGAGGTCGCCACCGAGTTTCATGGCGTCGGCGGCGGGAAGGGTGCGCGCGTGGCCGAAGCCTTTCAGAAGTTCGCCGGCGATATGGTCGGAGTCGGCCGCGCTGCCGCCGTTGCCGCAGAGCAGAAGTTTACCGCCCGCCCGAAAGGAGTCCTCGAGCATTTTGGCCGCGGACGCAATGTCCCCGGCGCAAGGGGCCAGTGCGGGGTAGCGAGTGAGGAGGGTGGCGAGGCGGGGGTGCATTGAAATAAGAGTGCTTTAGTGCTTTAGTGCTTAGTGTTTTAGTGCCTAGTGCGACGTGCGCATACAGGGGAATCTTTCGGTTGTGGAGCTTGTTCTGGTTTTTGGTGCCAAGCAATTTATGGAAGCGTCAACTAAGAACTAAAGAACTAAGCACTAAAACACTCAGGCTTTCGACGTTTTCACTTCAATCACGTCATGGGGCGCGGCTTCCTTCATGCCGGCGGCGGTGACACGCGTGAAGCGGGCCTTTTCCCGCAGTTCGGAAAGGTTCTTTGCCCCCAGGTAGCCGAGGCCGCTTTGCAAGCCGCCGAGGAGCGGGGCGAGGACGGCGTCGAGCGAGCCCGCGATTTCCTTCAGGGCCTCGATGCCTTCGGCGGCGATTTTTTGCGGGCGGCCACCGGTGTTGGAGGAGGATTTTTCGTGGCCATAGCGGGCGGCGGAGCCGGCCTTCATCGCGCTCAAGCTGCCCATGCCGCGATACTGTTTGTAAAATTTCCCTTCGATTTCGATGATTTCGCCCGGGGCTTCGCGGCAGCCGGCAAGCAGGCCGCCGAGAATGACCGCATCGGCCTGGGTGAGCGCCTTGACGATGTCGCCGCTCTTGGTGATGCCGCCGTCGGCGATGATCCGCACCCCGCTGCGCCGGGCGGCGAGGGCGGACACATACAATGCCGTGAGCTGGGGAATGCCGACGCCGGCGACGATGCGCGTCGTGCAAATCGAGCCGGGGCCCTGGCCAATCTTAATGGCGTCCGCCCCGGCTTCAGCAAGAAACTCGACGCCTTCACCACTGGTGACGTTGCCGGCGATGAGCGTGAGGTGCTTAAATTCCTGGCGCAACAAGCGGACGCACCCGCCAACGCCGGCGGTGTGACCGTGCGCGGTGGAAATGGCAAGGGCGTCAACCCCCGCGGCGACGAGGGCGGAGGCGTGCTTGAGCAATTTATCGCGGTCGAGTTCGCCGGCGGGGGTGCGCGGGGCGGAAACGGCCGCACCGCAGACGAGGCGGAATTTCGCGTCACGCGCGGGGCGGACATTGGCGCGGGCTTCTTCGGTGATGCGTTCAATATCGCTGAGCGTGAAGAGGCCGCGGAGACGGTCGTGATCGTCAACGACGAGGAGTTTGTGAATGCCGAGATGTTCGGTGAAAAATTTATCGGCCGCGGCAATGGGATTCTTGCCGAGCTCCTTTTCCTTGATGGTGTAAACGTCGGCGCGGGGGGTCATGGCCTCGGCGACTTTCTTCGCGCGGTAGCGTTCCTTGACCACGCGGCCGGAGAGCAGGCCGACGAGGACTCCCTTTTCATCCACCACGGGAAAGGTGCGGAAGGTAAAGCGCTTGTCATCAATGCGCCGGAGCACGTCTTCGATAGTTTGGTTGGGGGCGACTTGGATGGGGTCGCGAATGAGGCCGTGGACGTGATATTTGACGCGTTCGACCTCGCGGACTTGCTCGGCTTCGCCGAGATTGTAATGGATGAGGCCAAGGCCGCCATTGAGGGCCATGCCGATGGCCATGGCGGATTCGGTGACGGTGTCCATGTCCGCCGAAATGATCGGCATGGACAGGTGAAGGGCGTCGCTCAGGGACGTGTCGAGATGCGTGTCGCGCGGGAGGACGTCGGAGTAGCGCGTGGCAAGGGAGACGTCGTCGTAGGTCAGCGCGGTGGGGGCCTGCGCGGGAAAGAAATCGCTGGCGGGTTGGTAAAACCGGGCGTCGTCGGCAGCAGAGGATTTTTTGGAGGAAGCGCTCATGAGACAAGGCGCACAGAGATGCGTTTCCCAGAGTCAATTATCGGCTCCGTGACGCGGAGGCAAACATCTTTTTCATCACGCGCCCGGTGGTTGGCGCAAGCGCCGGGGCAAATCGCGTGCGCCGTGCAAGATGCGTTCGGCAGTAATGCATTCGTGGGTAAAACGGTAGAAAATCAGATGCGCGTCGAACGGAGTTTGCACACTGTGGGAGCGAATTCCCTGCAAGTCGCGGTGACGAAATCTTCTTTGTTTACCCAAGTTTGGCTGACTGTTGAGCCAGGCGAGTGTTGCCAGCACATTGGCCGAATAATGATCCGCAACTGCTTCACCCGCCTGCCGATAATACCATTCGAATTGAAACTCAAAATCGCGGATGAAATCGGACGATCGGTCCAATCGCAAATTCATGGGGATCGGGAAAGGTTGCATCGGGCACGGACGCGATCGGCAACGGCGCGAAACTCCAATTCCGAAAACGGCTTGTGCGGGCCACGTACAGCCTTAAGCAAAGCAGCTTCCAATTCCGGGCTGGCTTCATCAATGTTCGCAATTGTGCACGGCATCTCTGGAAGGCGTTTTTTCTTTAACACCGGGCGAATCGCCCGACGGTGGGCGGGCGGCGTGGCAAGTGTTTTCATGATACGAAGATTACCGTCGGTTATCTGTGGTGACAAGCGGCAAATCACTCCACCCACGCTTCCGCAAATGCAAATTTGCCCACGTCGAAGAGACCCTGGTCGCTGAGTTTGAGTTGGGGAATCACGAGCAAGGCGAGGAACGACAGGCACATATATGGCGCCTGTAATTTGCAGCCGTTGGCGCGGGCGAGATTGGACAATTCCTGGTAGGCCGCGCCGGCGGTGGCGGCGTCATCGGTGCTCATGAGTCCGGCGATGGGCAGGGCCAGGGCCTTGGCGGTGTCGCCGGCGGCGAAGCTCAGGCCACCGCGGTGCTGGATGACCAGATTGACGGCGCGGGCCAGGTCTTCATCGGAGGTGCCGACGGCCACGATGTTATGCGAATCATGCGCGACGCTGGAGGCGAGCGCGCCGCGTTTCAGGCCAAAATTGCGCACGAGCGCCACCGCAGGAGGGGCGTCGCTGTAGCGGTTGACTACCGTGAGTTTGAGCAAGTCGCGGGACGGGTCGCACTCAACGAATCCGGCGGCGGTCACTTTGGGTTTCTCAATGGCCGAGCCGGTGACGATTTGCCCATCGATGGCTTCGATGACGCGAATGCGTTTGCCGTCGACGGCCGGCAGGGCGAAGTCCGCCGGCTTTTTGGCGGTGGCGTTGAAAACATTGATGGGGTGCACGGGCACGCGCGCGACGAGGGATTTGCCATTTTGCGCGACAAGCTGGCCGTTGACCCACGTGCGCTGAACTTTGAATTCGGTGAGATTGTCCAACTCCACCAAATCCGCCGGGTCGCCGGGTTGCAGGTGGCCGACGGGTAAGCCGTAATGCCGCACAGGATTGAGCGTCGCGGCGCGCAGGGCGTCCATTACGGGCACGCCTTTGGCGACGGCCCGGCGCACAAGGGCGTCAATTTGGGAAACGAGCAATTCGTCCGGGTGTTTGTCGTCACTGCAGAGGCCGCAGCGGTCTGGCCGCTCGAGCAGCAGCGGCCAAAGCGCTTCAAAATTGCGGGCGGCGGAACCTTCCCGAATCCAGACCATCATCCCTAAGGCAGCGCGCTGGCGGGCTTCTTCAAGAGTCGTGCACTCGTGATCCGTCTGGATGCCGGCGGCGGCATATTTTTTCAAATCCTCGCCGAGCACGCCGGGAGAATGGCCGTCAATGCGTTTACCGCGTTTTTTCGCCTCGGCGATTATGGCGTGCATGACGGGGTCGCCGAAAATGACGGCGGGAAAATTCATGACCTCGGCCAGATAAACCACATCCGGAATATCGAGCAATTCGCCGACTTCGCGTGGGCCGAAGCGCGCCCCGGCGGTTTCGAAACTGGTCGCCGGCACGCAGGAGGGCGCGCCGAAGAAAATTTTGCAGGCCGCCCGCTTGGCATCGGCAATCATCCAGCGCACTCCCGGCAGGCCGAGGACATTGGCAATCTCATGCGGGTCGCTGACGGTGGCGACGGTGCCGTGGGTAACGGCCACGCGGGCGAACTCACTGGGCGGGAGCATCGAGCTTTCCACATGGACATGGGCGTCCACAAAGCCAGGGGAAAACCAAGTTGCGTCTGCTTTGGGCGGGCCTTGCTCCGTGACCCGGGCTATGCGACCGGCGGCAATATCAATTTCCCCGGCAAAGGTCCGTCCGGTGACGACATTAACAATATTTCCCGTAAGGACCTGGGTGGTGGAAGAAGTGGACATGCCTATCAGCGTGCCAGTCCGTGCCTTTCGCGCAAGAAAAAGAAAACGCCGGAAACAAAAAATTGATGGTGGCGCAGTTAAGTAGCGCTGTGCTTTAGCCAGCGCTTCGGGTAACCGGGCGGCAAAGCACATTGGACAAGCACGAAGTTGCATTTGCGCCCGCCCGCTGCTAAGAGTCGCACCGTCACCCTTTTTCGCCGTCACCTCCAATCCGCCAATCCCTCATGGAAACGCCAGACATCAATATCCGCAGCATGACCACTTGGCTCCCCCAATGAAACTTAAACATTTCATCTTGGTTGTGATGGTCGTCGCCATCGTCGGTATCGGCATTTGGTGGTTGATGCAGCCAACTGCGGCACCGGAAAAAACGGCGGAAGCGCCGAAGGCGGCCAAGACTGAAACGCCGAAGGCGGCGGCGTTAGGCAAGATCGCCGCGCCGCTGGCGCCGCTAGTCCAAACCACGACAACCACGGTCGTCACACCCGTCAAGGCCGCGGAGCCGGAGGTCGCCAGCGCGGACCCGCAGGCGAGTTGGAAAACGGCGTTGCCGGACATTGCGCGCATGCTGCGGGATAACGATGTTATGGCACTAGTTCGAACCTACATGCCGCCAGACCATCTGACGCCGGAGACACTGCAAGGAGCCCAGAAGATGAACGATACCATCCAGCAGGAGATTGCCGGATATCGGATGGCGACGAATGAGCCTCCTGCTATGGTTGAATTATTTACGCATCCGCTGGATGGGGAGGCCGCCATTCTGGAGCGAATGGCGGAAGAAACCCCCACCTTGAATGACGCTGGCGACGAAGCCACGTTTGCCGTGCCCGAGGACAAGGCGAAGGAGATGAAGCCGCTGACCATGATCAAGGTTGCTGGCCGGTGGTACCTGAAAGAAATTGTTATCTCCCAGGGCATTCGCCCGTGACGTATTAATGACCTGGCGCAAGGTTGGAAAGGCCCAAGGGGTCATGCTGCAGATCTTGATGTCGGGCGTTTCCAGGGGGGCTCGGTGGGTTGGAGCTGACCGCGAAACTGGGTGATTTGGCGACTCATGGCAGCGGGGCACCCAACTGTGAGGCGAAAACGGGTCTGGCTTGAATGGCGCTAAGTTAAGGGGGTCCATCGTCACTTTTAGAGATCTCGGGAAGACGACACAATCATGAGGTGGCGGGGCCGGGTGAGCAATTGGTAACATTTAGGTCGTCGTTTGACGGCGCGGGGT
>Ga0265320_10002254_pt1 | contig 13546 bp, 15 predicted proteins | sample 4827metaG_FD_202087 | JGI IMG/M metagenome (GOLD analysis project Ga0265320, IMG submission 202087) | Rhizosphere microbial communities from Carex aquatilis grown in University of Washington, Seatle, WA, United States - 4-8-27 metaG | ecosystem: Host-associated > Plants > Roots > Rhizosphere >...
CAACTGTATTGTGGGGATATGGTCTGGCTTCAAATCGAACTGGCAGGTAAGCATCTGAATATAGAGCGTGTAGCTTCGATCATCTTGGACGTACTGCCCTTGAAAGAATTTTCCTTCCCCAAAGGGAAGCGGCTGATAATACATTACACTAGGATAGAGCGAATTTACGTCCAATACGATGCCTTCTCCAACATCCTGCCCTTTGTGTCGAGGGTCACAATAGGTAAATCCACCTCTGTACGATTGACGAATATCCTTATCATATACAGGAATGGGAAAACGCCGCTCGAATACCTTGGGGGCAAGAGTCTCTTTGTAGTTGGCGAGGGCATTACTGCCGGTGGTCATCTTGGTCATTCCTTGCATGAATAGGACGCTGAGCGCCTTGGCTACAATAGTGACGTCATTTCTCAGGTAGTCCACTTCGTGTTCGGTTAGCTTGTGCCCAACCTCGCGGAATTCATCGTAGTCTATTTCTAGCTTGCTTATGGGAAGGTTGAATCCCTTGGCAATCTCTGCCACGCTGAAATTGAGCAGTTTCAAGCTATCGTATATAGTAACCTTATTGGACGCTCGCTTAGTCTTGTCAAACATTATCTCCATAGAATAGAAGATACCTTTATCGCTGATTAACGTCGAGAACGTACCGGCTACTAAATCCTTTGAGTCTAATACATGCGTAAATCCTCTTTTGAACAACTCGCACATAATGAACTCTGCATCGAACTTCAAATTGTGAAAGTACAGCGTATGATTTTCCTTGCCGCTACAGAATCGAAAGAAATCGTCCATGTTGTTTCCATAGAAAAAATTATCTTCGTTACCGATCTCGCAAATGCCGTATGCCCAAACCCTGCAATCTGAAACATCTGTAGTTGTCTCAAAGTCTGCTGTAAACAGCATCGGCTAATCTCCTCCGCCCATTATCTCATCATATACGTCTTGCCCAAAAGCAGAGATAAACGCGGAGTCTGGTAGCACACCGTCTTGATCGAATCCCTGGGAAGCATTTCCCTGTGTCACGTCAGCATCGGCAAATTCGTCCTCTTTAGCGCCCCAACCTTCGTCCATGTAATCTTCGCCGCTTGCTTTGGCTTCTTCTATTGCCTTCTCCCATGCCTTGATAGCGTCTGCTTCAACATCGTCTGCCCCTACTTCATCGGCATTATAGGGGAAGTCTATTGCCATCGTAGCATTGTCGGAATAATGCTTAGCTATGAATTCGGCGCTTAGACCTTGTATTAGAGCCTGCAGACTATTTGCTTCTCCACCAGACTCGCCCAACTGCCCTTCAATAGCCTTGATATAGTTCTCCTTGTAGTCAGCGGCTTTCTTGGCATCGTAGTTTCCTGACATTTTGTTGTCTAATACGCGTAGCTTCCTGAGCCATTCTTTCTGCTTCATCTTATCGAAGTTGAAAGGGCTAGGCTTTAAATTCTGTTTCGCTTCCTGCCCCATATTTCCCTTTTCTGTAGAGAAGTCTGCGGCGGCTCTCTTCTCTGCCTTGCTTTTTTCGCTTGCTTGATACTCGCGCTTGTATATGTCATACTGCCACTTGGTTGTTTTTACGCCCGCTTCGCCTTCGACTTTCTTCGTCGCTGTCCAGCGGTCGAATGACTCCATCTGGCGGATGGATCGTTTATAGTCCGATTCAGTGTCGATGTTTTTAGCTACATCCTGCAATGTCTTTTTCTCGGGCAGGTATTTTATCAGCGAAGGGTCGTCCCTAATTCGGACATCAATAGTGTGGTTGAAATGTGCAATTGTCTTTTCTAGCGTCTTGAAGCGACGTTCAGTCCAGACAATATTAGGTCTCTTTGGCATGTAACAAAACCTCCGTCCACGAATGAGATGCAGAATCCGCGTGTTTCTACGCGGTGGTAAAGGGTGAGGTCTGCAAGCACGTTGGCTTCTACGGGATATCCAAAGCGCTTGCGGAGGGTGTAGCTAAAAGTGCATCTATTCTCAAACATTAGCTCAGTGAATTTATCTCTGTGTCCACTACTTGAAAAATGATAGATTGTTCCATCCACATATACGCGGTACGGTGAGTGGGGCAAATCGTACGCAACTCCCCGCTTCGTGACTTTTGACTTTCCTAATGGTGTTAAGTTTATGCCCTGTTCCATGATGGTTTTCCTCCCTCTTAGAAAAATAGCCGAAGGGAACGTTAATTCCCTCCGGCGGCTGTGCGGTGTTGCTATTAGTCTGCCGCTATCGTCAGCGTGAGGATGTTGCGGTCGTTGGACTTGCTGATCTCGATCGGAATGATGGGCAGAGGAACGTCCCATGTGGGAGCGCCGTAGACCTGAACCAGTTTCTTCAAGGCTGAAAACACGCCCTTTGCCGTTGCCTGATAACCCTTGCCGTCCTTGTCAATAAGAACAATGCGGTTTGCGTCCTCCAGTTCCCCTGTCTCCTTATTGACCAGAGTTACCTTCTCAATGAAAACGTCCTTGACCAGAATCGTCTTGTTGATGAATTTCTTCACCGTGAATTCGGGGGCGTTCATGAGGTTGTACAGGCGGGCTTTTTCTGCCGGTGTTTTGCAGACCATCGAGCAGAACGATGTAGCGCGGGACTGCAATTCCGACGCTAAGCCTGTGTCATCATTGAACACGGTCATTGCGGTGGATTCGGCGGGGACTTCAGCGGCGACATTTTTGGTTTCTTTGGACATTGGTATTTCCTCTCTTCTCTGCCGTATAGCCGATACAGACAGCTATTGTCGTTATTGTTACGCTTATTAGGCGTTGGTTACTGCGGCTTCTTCCTTGGCGGCGGGGACGATTTCTTTGGCATTAGCCATAAAAACGTCGAGCGGTACGCCGTAGGTTTTTTCCGTCTTGAGCAGGGCGGTGACAACATACTGATGCTTTTTGCCGTACTGCTTCTGAACCAGTTTCAGAGCGCCGTCCTCGTCGATGTTTTCGGGGTGCTTGATTGGCGGCAATTCCGTGGTCTCTACCGCGCCGTTTTTCATGCTTACCGCAGACGCGAAGATCTGAGTCGTTGTCATTGTGCGGGTAATCTGTTTTCCCATTTCCGTACCTCTTTCTGTCATATTACGGTCATTTTCGACCGAATTCGACTCTCTTATTTTACCATAAAATGACAGCATATGCAAGAGTAAATATGTAATTATGTGCCAGAATAGGCACAATTTTGCCGAAAATGGTATAATGAGGTATCAAAAGCGTCACCGGACTATCTCATTGGGCTAGACAAATTTATTACTAAAATGGGGGTTTTCGGCATGAATAAGGCTTCTCTATTTAAGATCATTTTGGCAACTGTAGGCGGGGCGCTTGCAAAGATGCTTGGCGGGTGGGATACCGTCGCAACCGTATTGGTTGGGTTTATCGTGGCTGATTTCGTCAGCGGAATTCTTGCGGGTGGAATATGCGGTCAATTGTCCTCTGCCGTATGCTTCAAGGGAATTCTCAAAAAGGTGCTCATGCTTGTGGTTGTTGCGGCGGCGGTACTTGTTGACAGGCTATTGGGGGACGGCTCAACGGTTCGCACAACGGTGTGCATATTCTATATAGCGCAAGAGTTGCTCTCTATCCTCGAAAACGTAGGACGCGCAGGTCTGCCCTATCCCGCACAACTGAAAAACATCATAGCCATTCTTAACAACAAAGTGGCTGAGACAGAATCGACTGCCCCTGTGGACGAAGCGGCAAAGGAGGAATAGCCGATGGCAATTTTACGCAAGGTCTCTGACGCAAAGTTTTGTGACAAACTGGAAGAGCATGTAGGGGACGGCTACGTCTACGGCATGCATGGACAGCACAATTACAGCATAAATGATGCTATCTCATTGGAAGGCATGTACGGTACGGAGCATCCCAACTCGATGGGTGCGGGTTATTACTGCGTAGTGGAGAACGGCAAGAAAAACTACTACAAGGGTGACTGCGCGAAGAACTACGGTCATTATACGGCTGATTGCTCTGGCTACATTAGATGGGCAAGATTGCGCCTGACAGGTGTGGACGTTTCTGCATCCGCTAATGGCGTGTGGGGGCAATGCTCCGTACACGGCGAAATTTCCACCCTCCCTCATCACGCGGGAGTCCTGCTATTCAGAGACACGAATGATGCCGGAATTCACATGGGACATGTTGGCGTTCTGGTGAGAGACAACAAAGTTATTCAAGCCGCAGGGGTGAAATGGGGCATCACAAAGGGCGCTCTGAAAAAGGGGTGGACGCATTGGGGGTACGCAGACTGGATAATCTACGGCACGGAAGTTGCCCCTCCTGTACCTCTGGAAGATAATGATGACCCTGAGCCGCCCGCTATTGACGTTGGACAGTCTGACGATACGGTATTCAACCCCAAACATGTGCCGTATCTGGCGAAGGGAATGAAGGGAGCAATGGTAGTGCTTCTGCAACAGCGTCTTGTATATCACGGTCTACCAATGCCCGCCAGTTTCAACAAAAGGACTGGCAAATACGATGGGGATTTTGGCGCGGAAACCCTGAAACAAGTAAAAGTGTTTCAAACCAAATGGCATCTGGAAGTGGATGGTATTGTTGGGGCGAAAACATGGAGCGCATTGATGGGTTATCCCTGCTACAAATAAGGGGGATAAAAAGGTGTTAAGGGAAAGGGCGGAACAATTCGTACAACAGATTCTCGACAATGCAGGGGATGAGATAAAACTCATGGGCGTATTGCAGGAGTTTCGTACCGAAGCAGTAGACCAACCCGCAACCGGAACTGTGCCGCAGGCAAAGTACGATGAACTGAAAGACCTCTACAAAAAGACGTTCCAAGAACATGCCACTGTGGTCGAGCCACAAAGAACTGCGGCGGTAGAGCCGCCAAAGGATACCTCGCTACCAATGTCATTTGATTCGCTGTTCAAAAAGAAGGGAGAATAACAATGCCTATTAAACCTGAATCCAGAATCCTCAAAGCGGCGGGCGTAGACATCTACAATACCATCCGCGACAACGCATCGTCTACTTATCGTGACAGAGTCCCGCTCGCTACGCAGGACAACATTTTGGCGTCTGTAGGTCCGGCAATTTTGTCGATGCAGGCAACAGCCAATGAATTCCTTTCCTCTCTGGTCAACCGCATCGGCTTGGTGGTTTTCCGTGGTCTGCATTATGAGAATCCTTTGAAGGCTTTCAAGATGGGTCTGATGCAGAACGGTGAAACCGTCGAAGAAATCTTCGTGCAGATCGCGAAGGCTTCCGGCTACAACCCTGATCAGGCGGAAACCGAAGTATTCAAGCGCGTCATTCCTGACGTTGCCGCTGTGTTCCATAAAATCAACTACCAGAATAAGTTCAAAACCACGGTGGTACAGGCTCAGCTTCAAAAGGCTTTCCTGACCAACGATGGTCTGCTGAAACTGGTGGGGGACATAATTCAGTCTCTGTACGATGGTGCAGAACTGGATGAATTCCTGAACATGAAAAACCTGATCTACGCCTACGGCAAACTGGGGCAGTTCTACAACGTCAAAGTTCCTGCCATTACAGCGCCGACGGAAGCCGACCTCAAGGAAATCGTTTCGTCCTTCAAGGAATACAGCAACGTTCTGACCTTCATGAGCGACGAATATAATCCTATGGCGGTAATGACGCACACGCCGAAGGATAAGCAGGTTCTGTTTATCAACGCCAAACTGGACGCCAAAATTGATGTCAACGTATTGGCGGCGGCTTTCAACATCGACAAGGCGGAGTTCATGGGGCGGCGCGTATTGCTCGACAATTTCGGCGGTCTGGAAAACGTCGTGGCAATCCTCGCAGATGAATCCTTCTTCGTGGTGCTTGATACTCTGGTGCAAATGACAGAGATATACAACCCCGAAGGTTTGTACTGGAATTACTTCCTGCATCTGTGGAAGATTTTCAGCGTGTCCCCCTTCGCCAACGCAATTGCTTTCACCACGGTGACACCCTCCGTTGACGAAGTGTCTATGACCACTTTTGCCGCAACTGTAACGAAGGGCGCTACGTTCCAGATTGTAGCAACCGTTGTTGCTGAGGCGGGCTATCCCTCTTTGGCGCTGACCTACACAATCAGCGGAGCGCAGACCGTGAAGTCCACCGTTTCCGACAGCGGTCTGGTGACGGTTGCTCCTGACGAAGCCAATGCCACCCTTACGGTTACAGCCACATCGGTTGCAGACCCGACGAAGCATAACGACTGCGTTATAACCGTCGCCTAATAACGCCCCTTTCCGTCCCAACCTTCCCGCCCTCGGTACGCTTGTACTGGGGGCGGGTTAAAACTTAGAGGTGCAAGATGCCTTATATTCCACCGGATACCATAGTACGAATTCTTCGCGGCGTACCATTGGACAACACATACCGCAACACCCTAACGTTCACAAATGCCGCCGCTCAGGAAACGTATTTTACCAACAAGGCAAAGTACACTGAAAGTGGACTTAACTTTAGACGCCCCTTCGACTTCTCTATTAAGATAGCACAAAAACCGGAAGATATATTAGACTGCAATTACATCATGTTTCAGAACTCCAATACAGGGCTGAAATGGTTCTACGCTTTTATAACGAAAACTGAATACCTTAGCAATAGCTCCTGCCAGATTTTCTACGAACTGGACGTTATGCAAACCTGGTATTTCAACTATACCGTAATGCCCTCCTTTGTTGAGCGTGAACATACTCAGGATGATACCGTTGGTTCTAATCTGATATTGGAAGGGTTGGAACACGGCGAGTACAAATTTGGCACTACTGCATTAGCCACGGAAATAACGGATATGTCCGTTGTAATTTGCACCACATCCTATTTTGACCGAGATATTGCTATGGGTGACGTTGATTCTCATGCCGTTGTCTCTCCTGTGGGTGGAGTGTATGCGGGTATGTACAGCGGAATTGCAATGTATGCATTTAATGTAAGTACGTCTGCTCTGGCAAACCGCGTTTTTGGCTTCATCAATGACCTCAACAACAACGGTAAGGCTGACGGCGTGTCAATGATATTCATGATGCCGACAGCATTAATCCCCGGCAATGACGGCGAGCAAATTGCCAAGAATACGGATGCGACAGTTATATCAAAAACCGTGAACAAGAATGTCACGTCAATAGACGGATACACTCCCCGCAACAAGAAACTGCTTACACATCCCTATAACTTTATGTCAGTCACAAACTTCAACGGTGTAAACGCTGTATTTCCCTATGAGTATTTCAGCGGTAGCACTATGCAGTTTGAAATATCGTCAAATGTTGCGCCTAATCCAACCGTATATCTGACCCCTAAATACTATAAGGGACAGACGAAGAATAACATCGAAATGTTACGGCTGACAGGATACCCGCTTTGCTCATGGATGTTTGGAGCGTATCAGAACTACCTCGCTCAAAACAACGTTGCTCAAGGCGTGACAATGGCTACAAGCATTATTGGCATTGCGGCGGCGGTGGCTCTCATGCCGGAAACAGGTGGAATGTCTGCCGCTATAGGCGCGGGTATTTTGACCCACATGGCTACAAGCGGCGTTGGGAACATTCAAAATGTAGCCGCTGAGAATTCCAGACATTCAGTTGAGCCTGATCACGCCAGAGGAACGCAACCTACAGGCTCTAACATTTCGCTCGGTCTGCAGACGTTCGGATTTACCCCCGTCTATATACAGAGTCAATTCGCTCAGCGCCTAGATCAGTTCTTTGATATGTATGGGTATAAGACTCATACCGTCAAGCGCCCAAACATTACAGGCAGAGCGAAGTGGAATTTTGTCAAAACTCTGGAAGCAAATATCATGCAGAATACAAACGGCGGAATTCCTGTTGAGGATATGGCAAAAATTCGGCAATGCTATGACCACGGAATTACCTTCTGGCACGATGCTAATACGGTTGGCGATTACACGCAGTCAAATCCCATTGTGTAAGGAGTAGGTAAATGAACATTCTCTTCGACTTCCTAAAACAAAAGGTTACACCGTGGAACAGAAACGCCGCCACGATGAACAACCTAACTTTCAATGACTATTACATGCGGCTGACCGAGTTGTCCGTAAACATGTATCAATGGTACGGACTTCCAGACTCAGTAGATGAACGCTTCCTAGAAATGACTCTGCACATGTATGGTGTAGCAATCTTTCTGGAAGATCCTGTTCTGGGACTGGTGGTAATGCGTACCGCTAATGCAGGCAAATTGGACATCTACCAAACGCCGGAAGAAAGTACCGCCTACGCCGTGACCGGATATAACCGCAAGCTGAATCAGAACAATAGCGTTCTGGTGTTTAACAACAGATTGCGTACCCCTTCTTCCCTCACAATAGAGTTGTACGCTGAGCGGCTTGCCGACATACAGCGCACAATCGATGTAAATGTAAAGGGTGTAAAGACGCCCCTTTTGATCAAATGCACCGACAAGCAATTACGGACGCTCAAAAATCTGTATTCTCAGTACGATGGTAATGAGCCGGTTATCTACGCCACTAAGGAACTGGAAAATAACCCTCTTGAAGCAATCCTCACTCCTGTGCCGTTTATAGCGGATAAGATGAACACGCTCAAGCACCAGACGTGGAATGAAGCCGTCACATTCATCGGCATAGAGTCAGCTAATACAGACAAGGCGGAGCGCCTGATTACAGACGAAGTAACTTCCAACCTCGGTACGGCTGAGGCTCAGAGGTACACTAAGCTGAACGCAAGGCGGGACGCCTGCAAAGCGCTGTCAAAAGTGTTCGGCAAGAAAGTGGAAGTTGACTTCCGTTCTAATAACACGGTTTTGGATACGTCTGCTGAGGGCAAGAAAGATGGTGAGGGTGACACCATCGATTCTGCAACGTATCGTAGCTACCGCAGTAGCGACGGCAGTACCAGATCACTCGGCGGAGGTGCGCGCTAATGGCTACATATACCGTATCCATCATTGATTTGATAAACAACGGTTTTGATTTTGGCATGGATAAGTATCCAATCTTTGACGAATCCTATCGCCAGTATCTGAACCAGAAAATTATCGATCACTACATGTTCAGAGAAATCGGCATGGATACACCGGGAGCATTTAAGTTCGTCCTTAATAGGGCTCTGAATGAGCACATGCCGTTGTTCAACCAAAAGTACGAGTCTCTAAAGATTCAGATAATGCCCCTGCTCACCCGCGACGAAAAGGAGACAACCAAAAGAGTTATCGAAGGCGGGCATAACAACCACATCGAAGGTACGGACAACCTCGCAATAGAGGACGATAAGCACGTAGATACCGATGGTTCTGTAACCACCAACGGAACGCTCGACGTTAAGCGGGTACAATCGGACACGCCTGACGGAATTCTAAATATGTCTGATATTGAATCGTCTGTTTTTGCGTCAAAGGTAGACATTGACGCGGATACGTCCTACAATAAGACAGATTCTGAAGATCATGATACAACGCACGATGAAGGTTCTAGAAACAGGACAATCGACAACACGCTGAGTGGGACGGTAAACTCTGAGGACAATTTTACCCGCGCTCTTACCGGTACGGTAGGCAACCAATCGAAGTTGCTAATAGAGTACCGTAAGACCTTCCTTAATGTTGATATGGAAGTTATCGAATCTTTGGGCGATTGCTTCCTCGGTTTATGGTGAAAGGAGAAACACATCCATGATTGACCCCATCATCGGCTTCATATATCCAACGATGGATATGACCTTCGACAGCACCGCCCTAACTCTGCCGGAATTGGTATCCAAATGCCAAGCCAAAATTAACGAAGCTGTTCAGCTTGTTAATGACCTGACCGATGCCATTGCCACTCAGTCTCAGCAAATTTCCGCCTTCGATGAAGGTATGACCGCCGACATGGTTACATATAAGGCAGAAACTTTGGCGGCTCTGGAAGCGTGGAAAAGCGCGTTCGTAGTTCCTGCAATGGTGGAATTGGCTACGCTCCACGGTTGGGCGGCGGCTAATGGCTCAAAGATTCAGTACTGGAAGGACAATTCCAATATGGTGCATCTGAGAGGTAAGCTTGCAGTTGGCACTACAATACCCCTGACAACCATCCTTGCCCTACCCGCAGGATATCGCCCCGCCCAAGCTACAGCGTTTTTGCTTGCCTCAGACTCCAATACTCCCTGCATCCTTAATATGGACACGGACGGAGTGCTTAAAGTGCAAGCCATTGCCGTAACCGCAACCTACGTTTGGTTGGACAACTTCCAATTCTCTCTGAGCGTATAAGGAGGAAAAATGGATAGCGTAATAATCTACAAAAACAACAACATTGCAAGCCTGCCGATTGCGTTGGGTAAACAGGGCGAATCCAATGTAACCAAATTGAAGCTGTGCTTGCCGCCGCAGATTGGAGAGGGAATCGATCCCTCTCTATTGGACTACAGAATTTTGTTTTACTTCGAGTCCAATAACACCTGCTTTCCTAGCCCCATTCTTGCCGCCATACAGGACGAAACAGTTCTGTACGTTGAATATCTTGTAGAAGGGAACTGCTTGACGGAAGCCGGTTCTGGACAGCTTGAAGTCTGTGGCATAAACTCCGGCAATGAAATCGTGTGGAAGTCCACCACCTATGAATTCACGGTTAACGCTGAAGTTCCTAGCGACGTGGATTTGGTTGAGGGAATGGCTGAGTGGATGCTCCAACTCCAGACGCTTGTAGATACCACGGAATCACTCAACGCGCAAATGATCGCCGTAATGGCAGACATGGAGCAGAAGGTAGCAAGCGGCTATTTCAAGGGCGATACAGGAATCGGAATACCCGCGGGCGGTCGCGCGGGAGAAATGTTGGTGAAAACTAGCGACATGAATTACGATACGCGTTGGCAGAACTATGCGCCGGGCATTGGGGTGGGTAGCGTTGGGGACTCCAAATTGGACAGGGAAGTTGATAGCCCCGACAGATTCAGGGTATATCACGATGATGTAGAGCCGCGCGCTATTGGGGACTCCCATTTACAGCGTGTCGGAAACGATGCTGTAAAACTGGTTGCGGCTGACCTTGATGAACCGCGCCTAAAAGATCTCGCCAATAACGTCATTGATTTAGACTTCGTAGCGGTCGGGTGCGACGGCGATCGTGTAAGCCACACAAATCGAAAGTCCACCTACAAGGACAAAAATAACCACGTCAGAGTTATCATCGGTGACGTGCTTGCAGACGGCTCAGTTAATGGCTTGCAAGTCTGGTCTGCCGATGGGCAAACATGCCTTTTCGACGCCAATGGCGTGACGCTAAACGGCATCCCACAGATAGGTGTGAATAAGTTTGATAATGCCGCCGTGGATTTGCTTGGCGGTCTGAATCATTGCTTTTATCAGGCTCTACCGCCTACCGATGCGTCCATTGCAGGCGGCTTGCATTTGGGGGACGTATGGTACGATACGGATGACGGCTATAAGATGTATAAGCGCTCAGCGTCTACTTGGGACGAGGTTGTTTTTGACGGCTCTAAAATCCTGTCTGCCCACACCATTACAGCAGCCCAAGTTGTTACTGGTTTCCTGTCCACGCTTTCCCTAACCGCCGATGATATACTCGCAATCAACGCCGCTATTAGCTCCCTTTCTGCCGACAAAATAGCCGGTGGTACTCTTACCATTGGTGGACTGCTCGGTTCTAACTCCTATAACGGCAAGATTACAGTCAAGGATTCAGCGAACAATATTATTCTCGTTCTAGATAGAACTGGAAGTGCTTATACTGTACCACACTCAGCGCCTACCATTTACAATGTGCCTCTGAGTATTCATGATGCAGACCTTATTTCGGCTTCTCATGATACTCCCGCCTTTTCTATTGACGTACAGAAGCTCTGGAAAACATGGAATGGTACAACTGGGACTGGACCTCATACTCTGCCAATACTAACTTTGCGTGAGGTAGACTCGGCGGTCGGCGGTGATGGTTGGGACAAGCTACTGAAACTATATGCAGATAAAGTGGACTTTAGGTACTGGCCTAATGACAACTTTCATGGTAATGTAGGAATACAGATGATTGCCGATGCTTTGAGGGCGGGCTATTTTGACGCGCTTTCTCTTAACATCAGCGATGGTACAAATGCGGGCAATGTTATTCTCCGTCCAACTGACTCGACCTATGCGCGCCTTGAACTGCGCTCACAAAATCAGGGTGGTGCTGACGTGCCCCTAAACATCAACGGTATTGACATGGGTGCAAACGGTCCGCTAATGGGTTTAAAAGACTGGGCGGATTACGCTTGCACAACTGCCGGTATTACGCTTGGCAATGGCACGCTGTCTGCAAGGGTGCGTTATATGGGTAAGTCGGCAAGGGCTAAAATCGTGCTTACCCTTGGCACAACTTCTGCCATCACTGGTGGTGTAACTTTCAGCGTCCCAACTGCTACGGTAAGGCGCACCCCTGTCAATTGCCTATTGGCAGATACCGACTTGGGCAAGCGCTATGGCTCATATGCTGAACTCAACGGTTCTACTATCAGCGTATGGGCGCAAAATACGGGCGGTACTTATGGCGTCAATACTGTCCTGTCCTCAATAATCCCCCATACGTGGGCTTCCACGGACGTCATCGAAATTGACGCCGAATGGGAGATCGCATAGTAGCCCTTATTAGGGCAAAGAAATACCCCGCTCATTACTGGGCGGGGTTTTTTCTACTTTTCCTGACGCCTATCCTTGGGGCGTTTGTCTGGCTGGTTTTTGTATCGACTACATTTGACGCATTTTACGTCTGGATTCTTACACCCTCGATATCCCTTCAATATACACGGCTTAATCATCCACGTCCTCCAGATCGTCAATATCGTCCTCTTCTATATCAGCCATTTCGAGCTTATATAATTCTCTGGCTAATCCTGTGCGCTCTTCTTCCCACAATAGCGAGCCGTCATTACGCGACTCCATATAGGCGATCTCTTTGCGAAGGTTTATTATCGCCGTCTGTCTGGCGGCTACTTTGCGTTCGTAGAAATTGGTGTATTCAGACACGGCGCTAGAAATGAAATCTGGGTTGATGAGCGCCGAGGTCAATCTGTCCCTCATTGTACGGCGTTCGATTAACTTGACGTCTATTAAACCCTTCGGAACGATCGATATATCGAAGTACTTTTTGTCTCTATTCTTTACCATCAAAGCCATCTCTATTCCTGCTGGCACTCTGCCGCCCTTTGCTATTGACATCGTTTCGTACCCCTGCCTGCGGGCGCGGGTTATTGCCCTACCCATTGCCGACCGATTTGATATGCTGTACATGCCCGTTACTTTCTCGAAGAGAAGGTAGCCATTTGCTACCCTCTCCGCTATTGCCTTCTCCAGTAGTGTCATTAGAAGCACCTCAATTCATCAATTTTTATTAGCAAGTCTAACTTCGTCGGTCTATTGAGGATCGAAAACCTGAAGTACTGATAATCGATCACCCTGAGGTATCTGTAGTAAGCCTGTCTAGCGTGAAGCTGAATAATCCAATCTTCGTACATCCTATTAGTCCTCCTTTAAGATGAAGTGATATAGCGGCTCTCCCGACGGCGCTAATACTTCGTAAGTGATACCGTCGCAAGTGAGGATGTTTACATGGGCGTATT
>Ga0265320_10002257_pt1 | contig 13541 bp, 12 predicted proteins | sample 4827metaG_FD_202087 | JGI IMG/M metagenome (GOLD analysis project Ga0265320, IMG submission 202087) | Rhizosphere microbial communities from Carex aquatilis grown in University of Washington, Seatle, WA, United States - 4-8-27 metaG | ecosystem: Host-associated > Plants > Roots > Rhizosphere >...
TCTCAGGGAATGGGGGTGGCCAACGGCGCTGCTTCTCGCCGCCGTCGGCCACCGAAAAGGCCGCATTTTGGCCTCGGGAGGGCTTCGCTCGGGCGTCGATCTGGCCAAAGCCCTGGCCTTGGGCGCGCATTCGGGAGGGTTTGCCCTCCCCGTGATGCGTGCGGCCAAAGAAGGAGGCGTCGAGGGCGTGGTCTCGCTCTTGTCGGGTTACACCCGCGCCCTCAAGACCGCAATGATCCTCACCTCAAGCCGCACCCTGGCTGAGCTGCGCAAGGCTCCCCTTGACTACTCGCGCGAGTTTGAATACCGGCTCAAACGATTGGGGAAGGCCTGAGCCGTGGACAAACCCGACCCGCCGCTGCGAAAGCGCACCATCGAGGAACGTCGGACCTGGTGGCTCGACGCCTGCAAGGCCGACCCGGAGCAGACCCGTTTTTTCAAAGAGTCGGGGTCCGACCTCGCGCTCGCCGACAGGCTTGTCGAAAACGCCGTCGGCTGGATGCCGATTCCGCTTGGTGTGGTTTCCGGCTTGGTCGTCAACGGAACTTCCTACCAGGTGCCGTTGGCCACCGAAGAACCTTCTGTGATCGCCGCGGCCAGCGCGGCAGCCTCGGCCGCAGCACGCTGCGGGGGTTTCACCGCCGGGGCCGCTATGCCGGTCATGAGGGCGCAGGTTTTTTTGGAAGGGTCTGCCGCCGACGCCGAAGTTAGGCTCGAGGGTGCGCGCGGTGCGCTTGAAGCCGAGGCCAGGCAGCTTCTTACGTCGATGGAGCGCCGGGGAGGCGGTCTGCGGGGACTCTCGATGGCGAGGCTTGAGGGTCTGGAAGTGGCGGTCGTGCATCTCGACGTCGACGTGCGCGACGCCCTGGGAGCCAATCTTCTCAATACACTGGCCGAGACCCTATCGCCTTCTTTGGAAGCGTATTTGGGGGGAAAGAAGCTGATGGCCATCCTTTCCAACGATGCGGGGTTCCGGCCCGCCTGGGCCGAAGTCTGGCTGACGGTCGACCCCGAACGGGCCCGACGAATCGCGCTCGCCTCGGCGGTGGCGCAGATCGATTCCCAACGGGCCATCACTCACAACAAGGGGATCATGAATGGAATCGCTGCTCTCGCTTTGGCAACGGGCAACGATACAAGGGCCCTGGAAGCCTCCGTCCACCAGTTTGCGGGTGCCTCGGGGACGTATCGGGGGCTTACCTCCTGGACCGTCAGCGCCGAAGGACTTCACGGCAGGATCGACCTTCCGCTGGCGCTGGCCACCGTTGGCGGTTCGGTGGGCATTCACCCTGCCGCCCAAATGGCCCTGCAACTGCTGGGGAATCCCGATGCGCCCGCTCTGTGCTCGATCGCCGCAGCCCTGGGACTGGCCCAAAACTATGCGGCTCTCAACGCCTTGGTCGGTGAAGGCATCCAGAAGGGCCACATGGCGTTGCACTCACGCCGGACCCAACGGACCGACTAAGCCGCCACCCGCGAAACTTGGCTTTCGCCGGCGCAATGAATTACCCTTAAGCGTATCATGCCGCCGCCATCCTCCGGCCACGATCCCGATGCCTCCTACCGATGGAAGAACCTTTTCGACTTCGCCGCCGATGCCATTGTGCTTGGCAGTTCCGAGGGTATCATCCTCGAAGCCAACGACGAGGCCTGCCGTCTCACCGGCTACTCCACCGCAGAACTTGTCGGAAGGCCGATCGAAGATTTCTTCAGCCCCGAGGAACAGGCTCGGGTTCCTCTCAACTACCGCGATCTGATGAAGGGACTGGTCATCCGCAATAGCCGGATGCTGAACCGGCGGGATGGAACCGTCTTTCCCGTCGAAATGAGCACCAAGCTGATGCCCGACGGGGTGTTTCAGACCTACGTTCGGGACATCACGGAGTCGCTTCGAGCCGAAAGGGAACTCAAACTCAGCGAGGAGAAATTTGCCAAAGCCTTCCGAACCAGTCCGGACTCAGTCGCCATCAACCGGCTCTCTGACGGGATGTACCTGGAGATCAACGACGGCTTCGAAGCGATGACAGGCTACACTCCCGCCGAAGTCATCGGGCGACGTTCCGTCCCTGGCGATTTGGGGATCTGGGTTAAAAAGGAAGACCGCGAACACGTGGTGGCTTTGCTCAATCGGGGAGAACCCGTCCGCGGCTTGGAGGCTCAGTTCCGCAGAAAAGACGGGGGAATCATCATCGGGTCGTTCTCGGCTCGGCAGATTGAAATTCAGGGAGTCCCGTGTCTGCTGTCGATCACCCGCGACATTACCGAAAAGAAGCACACCGAGGAAGCGCTTCGCAACGCCCAGAAGCTCGAATCCTTGGGGGTCTTGGCCGGAGGAATTGCCCACGATTTCAACAACTTGCTGACGGGTGTCTTTGGATATGTCTCTACCGCCAGAGAACTTATCGATGATGGACACCCTGCGCGCCAAGGATTGGACCGCGCGTTGGACGTCTTTGACCGCGCTAAGGCCCTGAGTCATCAGCTGCTGACCTTTGCCAAAGGGGGAGCTCCTGTCAAGACGCTCCTTGTGCTTCCGGCTCTTCTCCAGTCGAGTGCCCAGTTTGCCTTGAGCGGTTCCAACGTCAAAGCGGAGCTTCGGATGGAAACGGGACTCTGGGCCTGCGAAGCCGACGTTTACCAGATCGGGCAGGTCCTCGACAACCTCATTCTCAACGCCCGGCAGGCGATGCCCGAAGGTGGAACGGTCACCATTGCGGCCTCGAACGTAGCCGACCCGGCACCGGTGCCGCTTGGCCCTGGGCCCTGGGTGAAGATCGAGGTCGGGGACAGGGGAGTTGGTATTCCGCAGGCTCACCTTTCCCAGGTCTTTGACCCCTTCTTCACCACCAAGGCGCAGGGAACCGGCCTGGGATTGGCGACGGCGTTTTCCATCGTCAAGCGGCACGGGGGCCTCTTGAAGGTCGACTCCGAGGTGGGTAAAGGTTCCAAGTTCACGTTCCACCTTCCCGCATCGCTGGACACTGTAGAAACGGCTCCCCAAACGCCTCAGGAAAGGCATGTGTGCAAGGGCAGCCGCATCCTCCTGCTCGACGACGAGCCCTTCATTCTCGAGATCGGACGGCGGCTCTTGGAGAATTGGGGATGCCAGATCAGCGTCGCGGTCAACGCCTTTGAGGTGCTCAAACTCTACACGGCGTCGCTGCGCACTGGACCGCGGTTCGACCTTGTCATCCTCGACCTGACGATTCCTGGCGGAGAAGGAGGCGTTCAGATCCTCGAACAACTCAAGCGTCTGGATCCGCGGGTGAGGGCGGTGGCGTCGAGCGGATACTCGGACGATCCGGTGATGGCTGTTCCCCTACGCTACGGTTTTCTGGGCAGCCTTCCCAAGCCCTACCGCTCGACCGAGTTTCAAGAGCTCCTGGATCGGCTCCTGTAACAGTTGTCACGACTTGGGGCCGGTGCTAGGGTGACACCGTGAAAACCACAGGCCACGCCCTTGCCGGCCCCAGCTTGGCTCTCATTAAATACTGGGGCAAAAAATCAAGCGTCGACAACACTCCTGCGACCGGCAGTTTGGCGGTGACCCTTGAGGGTCTCGAATCGCGCACAGTGGCGAATTTCGACGACCGCGACTCTGTCGTGGTCAACGGCCGCGAGGAACCGCCGGCCCGTTTCTCGCCGTTTCTCGACCATTTGCGCGCGAAACTTGGCCTGGCAGACCAAGGTCTGGAGGTCGCTTCGACAAACAACTTCCCGACTGCAGCGGGTTTGGCCAGTTCCTCCTCGGGATTCGCCGCGTTGACGGGAGCCGTTGCGGCCTTGGCTGGGCAGGAGCTTGCCCCCGCGGACCTATCGGCGCTTGCTCGTCTTGGCTCGGGCAGCGCGACGCGTTCGGTCTTCGGGGGGTTCACCGTGTTCGAGGCCGGCGCGGCGGCGGCCCAACCTCTGCACGACGCGTCTTTCTGGGAGGACTTTCGGGTCGTTTTGGCCATTGTCCGCGAGGAAAGCAAGCCGACCTCCAGCCGCTCCGCGATGGAGTCAAGCCGCCTCACCAGTCCGTACTACGACCGCTGGGTCGAAACCTCGCCGGCCCTTCTTACCAAGGCCCGTTCGGCCGTCGCCGAGCGCGATTGGTCTCAGCTGGGTCCGCTGATCCGGCAAAGCTACCTGCGGATGTTCTCCACGATGTTCAGCGCCGAGCCGCCTTTGATCTACTGGCAGCCCGCCAGCCTTGCGTTGATTCAGGCGCTTGAGACCCTCCGCCAGGAAGGTTTCACGGCGTTCGAAACCATGGACGCCGGACCGCAAGTCAAGATCTTTTGCCCAGAAGACCAATGCGCGGCTCTGGTGGGTGAACTCGGCCGCAGGGTTGGGGGTCTTCGTTTCCTGACAGCGGGGCCCGGTCCTGGCCTGCGTTTCTGGAGAACCGAATGAGTTCGTTTCGCCTGACGGTTCCGGGCAATCTGCTTCTGGCCGGCGAGTACGCGGTGTTGGAGGAAGGTGGACTGGGAGCGGCCGTGGCTGTCGAACCCCGTCTCATTGTCACAGTTTTTCCGTCGGACCACTGGGAAATCGTCGGCCGCTGGGTCGGCGGCGAGGAGGTCTGGAACCCCGAGTCGGCCCTGCCGCCGACCTTCGCGGGCGCGGTTTTTCTTCGAGCGTTGGAACTGCTGGAAAGCCGGGGAGGCGAACGCGAACGCCGCTGGCCTCGGCGGATACCAGCCGCCCGCATCGAGCTGGACTCCTCCCGCTTCTTCGACGCCCAGGGCCGCAAGAGGGGTTTCGGCTCGTCTGCGGCGCTGGCTGCCGGTTTGACAGCAGCCCTGGCGGGTTTGGGCGAACGCGAACTCTCGCCGGTCTTGTACCAAACCGCGGTCGCCGCACACCGCCACGCTCAAGGCGGCGCCGGTTCGGGCTACGATGTGACTGCAAGCTGGTTTGGTGGGTTCGGGCTTTTTGTGGGGGGCGAGGCCCCCCGCTGGGAACCCGTCGATCCGATCTTCCCTCCCCTCGCCGTGTTTTCCGGCCCCGAGACGGTGCGCACGGTGGGCTCCATTGCGCGCTACCGGCAGTGGAAGCTCGACGCGCCCCGGGAGGTCCGCGACTTTCTCGACGCCAGCAACGCCGCGGTGAACGGCCTGGTGCGGTCGCGCACGCTCGTGTCCCTGCTTGACGCGTGGGCGCAGACGCGCGAATTTGGTTTGCAAGTCGGCCGACGCATCGGCAGCGACGCGTCTCTTGAGGTGCCCGAAGGCCTGCCGCCCGATACGTTTATCAAGGCCCTCGGCGCCGGAAACGAGACGGGTCTTGCCGTTTTGCCCAACGCAGGTGAGGTGGGCACGCTACCGAAAGCTGTGGTCGCCCTCGAAATGGCAAAGGAAGGCGTGAGGTGGGAGTAGGCAGGGCGAAGCTCTTGCTCTTTGGCGAGCACGCCGCCGTCTACGGATACCCGGCGGTCGGCCGCTCGCTTCCCTGGTCGCTTACGGTCACTTCGAGCCCGGCACCGTCGTGGGAGCTTCCGGGTCTGGACCAGCAGAAAAGTATGGTCGGGGCGCTTGTCGAACGGCTGGAATACCTGGCGCTTGAAGCGGGGGGTCCGCCCCTAGAACCTGGCCGCCTGAAAATCTGTGCGGATGTTCCAGTAGGGAGCGGGTTTGGATCGTCGGCCGCGCTTTGCGCTGCCCTGGTGAACCTCTGGTTTCCAGACCGGTCAGCCGCCGATAGGGACTGGTTGGCTTGGCGCGGGGAACAGCTCTTCCATGGAACGCCCTCGGGCATCGACACGGCTCTGGCGCTGCGAGAAGGCTGGTGGGCGCTAGACGCCTCAAAATCCCCAGCCGCCGCTTCTTCCCTTCCTGACCCGGGTCTTGTGCTCGTGGTCGGCGCTGTCGTTCGAGAAAGAACCACAAAGTTCCTGGTCGCCGACCTAGCCCAACGGCGCGAGCGTGACCCTGCGGCGGCAAAGGCCGTCGAGTCCTTGGGAGAGATTTCGGCCAGCGCCGTTGCCGCCATGGCGGGACGTCAGACCGAGGCGCTGTTTCCGCTCGTGGTTCAAGCTCGCGAGGCGCTTTGCGCTCTGGGACTAGAGACGACTGCGCTCCGAGTAGCCATCGACGAGGGGCTTTCCTGCCCCGGTGGCCTTGCGGGAAAACTGTCAGGTGCTGGCGGCGGCGGGGCGTTCTTTCTGGCCTTCGAAACCCGCGAAACAGCGCAGGCCGCCCTGCCTCGAATTCGTTCGAGGCTCCCCGAAGCGACCTGGACCGTGGAGCCATGTTTGGTGTAGTCCCCTCCCCCAAATGGATTTTGAATGATTCTAGATTTAATACGAAATGGCATTAACTTTTCTTGACAAAACTAGTCATCTTCACCCATATTTACTGTCATGAAACCCTTCAACCCGAAATGGGCCTTGCCGATCCTTTTCGTTCTTGCCGCGTTCCCGGTTTTTTCGGACTCCTTCATTGCGCAGCCCATCACCGAGTACGGCGTCAAGATCGTCGGCTTGTCGTACATCATGATGGCCCTCTGTATTCTGTTTTTCCTTCTCGTCGTCGGAGTCATCGGCTACTCGCTATGGAAGTTCCGTGCCAAGGGACCGAACGAAGAGGGTGTGGCCATCCACGGCCACACAGGGCTTGAAATCGTCTGGACCGTGATTCCGGCGCTCATCATGCTGGCGTTGGGTTTGGCCAGCACAGTGCTTGTTTTCGACCAGCTCAACCCTCCCAAAAAGACGTTGATTGTCAAAGTGACCGGGTACCAGTTCGGCTGGGACTTCGAATACTACCAGGCCGACGCGTCGCTGAGTTCGGGCGCCTCCGACGTGCAAACCGTCCGCAACATCTGCGGCAACCCGGCCGTCATGGTCAAGATCAAGAGCCTCCACGTGAAAAGCATCGATGAGTTCACCATCCCAAAAGATACAGATATTCGGTTTCTGACGAGTTCAAAAGACGTTGTCCACAGTTTCTGGGTCCCTGAATTTCTGATCAAACGCGACATGGTGCCGGGGTTGGTCGCCGACTTCTGGGTCCATCCGAACCAAACCGGCGACTTTGTGGCCAAGTGTGCGGCCCTGTGCGGCGCCAGCCACGGCCTTATGGTCGCCAAGGTCCACGTTGTTGACCGGCAGCAATTCCAAACCTGGTTGGCAGCCCAACCCGGGGCTGATCTCAGCCCTCTAGCTAATTGATCGGAGGATCTTGTGAGCGAAACACACACCGCCACCCACGGCCATAACTCTCCCTACCCTGCCTGGACCGAGTGGCTGTTCACCACTGACGCCAAGAAGATCGGCATGGTCTACATGATCATGGCCTTCATCTACTTCTTTGTGGGGGGAATCTGCGCAGGGGCCATCCGTATCCAGTTGGCCACACCAACGATGAACTTCGTCGACGGGGTCACCTACAACGGACTTGTCTCGATGCACGGCACGGTCATGATCTTCTTGTGGGTCATGCCTTTCATCGCCGGCATCATCAACTTCGTGATGCCCTTGCAGATCGGCGCCCGCGATATGGCCTTTCCGCGGCTCAACGCCATGGGCTTGTGGCTGTTCAACGCCGGAGCCTTGGTGCTGATGGCCACCTTCCTTCTTGGCATGCCGCAGGCCGGATGGACCAGCTACGCGCCGCTCTCCACCCTCGACAAGAAAGAGATCGGCATGGACCTTTGGATTCTGGGCATTCAGCTTCTTGGCGTCAGTTCGATCATGTCGGGCCTCAACTTCATCGTGACCATCTTGCGGCTTCGGGCTCCGGGAATGACGATTTTCCGCATGCCTCTTTTCGTGTGGTCGAGTCTTGTCGTTGGCTGGCTGATGATTCTGGCCATGCCCGCCATCGCTGTTACCCTGCTTGAAGTCTTGCTGGAGCGGCACTTTGGCTTCACCTTCTTCGGTCCAGCGCACGGCGGAGACCCCATCCTCTACCAGCACTTGTTCTGGTTCTTCGGGCATCCCGAAGTCTACATTCTGATCATGCCGGCCTTCGGCATCATCAGCGAGGTCATTCCCGTGTTCAGCCGCAAGCCGATCTTCGGGTACAAGCTGATGGCGTGGTCGATGATCCTCATCGCGTTCCTCAGCTTTTTGTTGTGGGCCCACCATATGTTTGCCTCGGGCATGGACCCGCGGCTCACCCTCCCCTTCATGATTCTGACCATGATCATCGGTGTGCCAACCGGCGTGAAGATGTTCAACTGGATGGCCACGATGTGGAAGGGAAAACTCTACCTCGACACTCCCATGATCTTCGCTCTCGGCTTTCTGATCACCTTCGCCATTGGCGGCTTCGGCGGCATCATTCTGGCTTCGATTCCCATCGACCTGCACATCACCAACACCTACTTCGTTGTCGGGCATATGCACTATGTGCTCTTCGGCGGCTCGGTCATGGCCATTTTTGCCGCGGTGTACTTTTGGTTCCCCAAGATGACGGGGTACAAGCTCAACGAAAAACTGGGCATCTGGCACTTTGTCTTCACCTTCATCGGCTCGAACGTCACCTTTTTGCCCATGCACTGGCTGGGGATGCTGGGAATGCCGCGGCGGGTCTTGACCTACGCCGCCATCTACGCCAGCGACAACCTGATGGCGACCATTGGTGGTTTCATCATGGGGCTGGCTCAGCTTATCCTTGTCTGGAACTGGTGGATCACCCTCAAAAAGAAGGAGCGCTGCGAGGAGAATCCCTGGCGGTCCAAGGGTCTCGAATGGACGCACGCCAGCTCGCCGCCCCGTCCAGACAACTTTGAAGAGATCCCCACGGTAGACTGGGAACCCTACGACTACGGCCTTCCGGCCCCGGCACAAGCCGCCAAAGTGAAGGAGGCCAAGGCTCATGGCTGATTCCAAACCGCACTACACCCACCTGGGGCACTCCAACCCCTGGCCCTTTGTCGCGTCTCTGGGCCTGATGATCGGCGTCTTCGGCCTGCTGTTCACCATGTACAAGAACCCCGTTGGCTGGATGTTTGTGACCATTGGCGGCGGGCTGTTCCTCATTGCCGTGTTCACCTGGCTAACCACCATGGTCCGGGAAGACATCGGCGAGGCCACCGAACACACAGTTCCCGAGTTCCCCAGCATCGGAAAGTGGATGGTCGGGTTCCTCATCCTTTCGGAAGTCTTTCTGTTTGGGGCTCTATTCGCCACCTACTTCTACCTGCGCAACCACGACCAGGTTTATACCCAGAGTCTTTTGCACTACTACGAAGTCAATGGCGAAGTGTTCCAGATTTGGGGTCTTGTGCCCATTCTCAACACAATCTTTCTTGTGTCGAGTTCGGTCACTGTGCACTTTGCCGAAGAGGCGTTGCGCCACGGCAAGGCCAAAGTCTTTCAGATTTTGATGGCCATTACCGTGGTTCTCGGCGCGTTGTTCGTCGGCGGCCAGGCGTTTGAGTATTGGAACTTCTCGGTCAACGAGCATTTCACGCCTCAGACAAGCACCTTCGGGGGCACGTTCTACACGCTGACCACCCTGCACGGCATGCACGTCTTTGCGGGCGTAATCGTGCTCACCAGCCTGCTTGTCGGGTCGTTCTTCAAGAGCCTGAGCCCCAAACGCCACGTGGCGCTGACCGTGGCTTCGGTGTACTGGCACTTTGTCGACGTGATTTGGATCATCCTGGTGTGCGTGATCTACCTGCGTTTGATTTAGCCGCCCCTTAAGAAATGTGACAGGATTTCAAGATTTGCAGGATTGACTGGATAGAGGAAAAAGAGAGGAGGCCTTGAGGGCCTCCTTTTTTGTTCACCAGAAACTTTAGCCCCTTCTCATCGGCTCTAGGGCGATAGCCCATTTTTCTAGAGCGGCCAGCATGGTCAGCGCTGCCTTGTTCTGTTCCTCCGTGGGCTTGAACTGGCCGCTGGCGTCAACAAACTGACGGTAGAACGGCAAATACACGGCTTCTGAGATCGGCATCATGTTGAGCGCCGTCAAGACCGGTTTCATCATCTGAATCGAACGGCTCCCTCCCGCGACGCCGCCGTAGCCGACAAAGGCGACGGGTTTGTGCTTCCACTCGTGAAACAGGTAGTCGATGGCGTTCTTGAACACTGCGGTGAATCCGTAGTTGTACTCGGTGGCGATGACGACGAACGCGTCGGCGTTGTCGATGGTCTTGCTCCAGGCCTTGGTGTGGTCTTGCGTGTACAGACGTTTCGTGGGGTGTTCCGGCTCGTCGAGGAACGGAAGGTTCACCTTGGCCAAATCAAGAATCTCCACGTCAAAGGCGGGCAGGGTCTTGGCCAAGCCCTCGATCCACCCGGCAAACAGCGGGCTGACGCGACCGGGTCGGGTCGAAGTAATCAGAATCTTCAAGCGAATCATGCAGGTCTCCTCCTGTTCAATCTACGAAGGAAAGCCTGCGGGAGGAAGCGACAGGATGACGGGATTTTCTAGTCCTCTGGGTCCCCCCTGATTGACCCAGGTAGGGTTCAAGCAGAAAATGTTCCAAAGCCCATCAGGAGCGTTCTCTGACCAAGCCCACCTATCAGCTTCACCTGTTGAAACTCACTTGGCCGATCTTCATCGAAGGGATGACGGGAGGTTTGGTCACCCTGACCGACATTTGGTTCCTGAGCCACATTTCCGATGAAGTCGCCGCTTCGGTGGGCATGGTGGGGGCCATCCTGACCTTGGGGTACTTTGTCCTTCCTCAGTTCACCTCGGCCGGGGGCAGCGTGGCAGCGCAGTATCTGGGGGCCAAGAAAGACGAATACGCGACGCCCACCTATGTGGCGACCCTGGTCCTGGGGTTGGTCCTAGGAGGACTGCTTACCTTGGGAATTGGTCTGGGCGCAGGGAATCTCGGAACTTGGCTTGGACTGGACCCGGCGGGGAACGAGTATTCCCGGCAGTACCTGAGTGTCATTGCTTTCAATTTCATCGTTGTGGGACTGCGGTCCTCGTACTGGGCCATCTTATCGGCCAATACCCTCACCAAATGGAACATGGCCTCGGCCATCGTCACAGACGTCCTCAACATCCTGCTCTGTTATCTGTTCATCAACGGTGGGGGCCCTATCCCCAAGTTAGGGATCTCAGGGGTTGCGCTGGCCACCCTTTTGGCCTACCTCACAGGTTTTGGTGTCTATTTCTACTTGGTCCACTTTCGACTCAGGGTCAGTTTCGGTCTGAAGAAATGGGTGGGAAAGATCCGCCAAGTGTGGGGGCCCATCTTGAGAGTCGGGCTGCCGTCCGCGATGGAGCCGTTCAGCTGGACCGTGCAGAACTTTGTAGTGAGCATCATCATCATCCACCTGGGGGTTCCGGCCATGAGCGCGAACACCTACGTTCTGCGGCTCATCTTTCTCGACCTCACCGCCAGTTGGGCGCTGACCTCGGCGGGCCAAATTATCATCAGCCATCAGTTCGGTGCCAGGAACCTCGACGAGGTCCACAAGACCTACCTACGGATCGTCAGGTATTCCATGATATTCGCCTTCGTCAATCTTCTTCTGTACCTGGCCTTCAGCGATGCCCTCTTGTCCATCTTCACCCACGACCCTCAGATCAAGCAGATCGCTTTTTGGCTTCTGTTTCTCAGTGTGTTTATCGAGCCGATCAGAGCGATCAATATTCTGGGGGGAATCGCTCTCAAGACCGTAGGCGACGGTAGATTCTCGGTCACCATGGCTATGGTCTTCATGTGGGGTCTGATCCCCGTTCTTCTGCTTGCCTCGCTTTGGGGATGGGGGATTGTCGGCTTCTGGTGCTGTCTGTTGTTCGATGAGACTGTGCGGGCCGCCCTCAACCTTTGGCGTTGGCTTCAGGGAAAATGGCGGAAGAATTCGGTGATTGGGACCTGAAGGACCTCGAGCCGCGGCTCAGTGGACTAACCCGATTTGACAAAGATTCCCATCCGATTCAGGATGGAAGCCTGATACAACCACGTTTCTCAGGAGTCACGATGCCACGCCCCATGAAACCGTCCACCCTATCGATCATTGTCTTGACAGGCGTCGTCCTGGGGGCCGTCGGCTACTTGTTCGGGACGTTGATGACCTCGGCCTCGGGACCAGCAGTCAAAACCGCGCAGGGTCCGGGGGCCGTCTATGACACCCCTGTGCCGATTGCTGATTTCACCCTCGCCGATCAAACCGGCCAGCCGTTCACGTTTTCCTCAGCTCGAGGAAAGGTCGTTGTCATGGCGTTTTTGTTCACCCACTGCGGCGACGTGTGCCCGTTCAGCGCCATCAAGATGCGCCAAACTTTGGAACAACTGGGAGAGGCCGGCAAGAACGTGGTGCTCGTGGTGGTCGACACCGACCCCGAACGCGATACAGTTCCGGTGCTGGCCGGCTACAGCCGTGAGCTTGGGCTTTTCGACAAGTGGCACATGGTCACGGGTCCCCTGGCGACGATGCAGAAGCTGTACCAGACCCTCAAGATTACGGTAATCAAAGAGAACGATGAAGACGTGCAGTCGACGGTCAAGAACGCCAGCGATCTGGGCATCAGTCTGCCCCAAAAGGACAAGACCGACAGTCCCCTGTTTGGTCTTTCGGACAGCCAGGTGCTCGAGGGCGGGCATGTGGCCAAGAAGTATTCTGGCGGCTATCAGATCGCCCACTCGGCACCTTTCTGGGTGGTCGACACCGCCGGGCAGGTAAGGACCAGCCTCGATGTGAGTGCCAGCCCGGCGCAGATTGTGGAAGCGGTCAGAGCTTATCTCCCCAAGAAATAGGAGGCTTGTATGTCTGTGGCGTTTTGGGTGACCTCATTGATCGTTGTGCTGGTGCCCGGCACGGGGGTGATCTACACGATTTCGACGGGAATCACCGGGGGACTGAAGAAAAGCGCCTGGGCCGCCTTGGGCTGCACCTTCGGTATCGTTCCGCACATTCTGGGGAGCCTCATCGGTCTTTCCGCCCTGCTGAACGCCTCGGCGGTGGCGTTTAGCCTCCTTAAGTACGTCGGAGTCGCGTATCTGCTGTTTCTGGCTTGGCAGATGTGGACCGACAAGGGAAATTTCTCCCCGTCGGCGGCCCCTGTGAAGAGCGGTCTTTCAACGTTTCGAAAGGCCTTTCTGATGAACATCCTCAACCCCAAACTCACCATCTTCTTCCTGGCGTTCCTGCCGCAGTTCGTTTCTCCCACTCAACCCGGGGCTCCCTTTCAAATGCTCTTCCTGAGCCTTTGTTTCATGGTTCTCACGCTGGTGGTGTTCCTGGTCTACGGGGCCTTGGCGAACGCGTTCCGCGAGTTGTTTCTCAGTAGCCCGCGGTTCATCCGTCGGCTCAATCGAAGTTTCGCGGGCATTTTGGCCCTTTTTGGCGTTCAACTGGCCCTTTCAGAAAAGTAGTCACGGAAAGACTCTTACGCCAAGGTACCCATCGGGCTGCACATTGCCCGCTGTGGGATCGATTATCACGCCAATTTCCGGAGCCAGCCAGCCCATGCTCAAGCCCACCGTGCTTCGGATATAGGCATGGCCGTTGGGGTTGATTTCTGAGGACTTTGGGTTGCTCCGAGAAGTGCCGCCGTTGGTCAAAGAACCGGTCCAACCTGCGTCAGTGTCCCAAAACCAATCGTCGTTGCGCAGTTTGACCCCGGCTCCACCCCCTT
>Ga0265320_10002258_pt1 | contig 13541 bp, 6 predicted proteins | sample 4827metaG_FD_202087 | JGI IMG/M metagenome (GOLD analysis project Ga0265320, IMG submission 202087) | Rhizosphere microbial communities from Carex aquatilis grown in University of Washington, Seatle, WA, United States - 4-8-27 metaG | ecosystem: Host-associated > Plants > Roots > Rhizosphere >...
CAGCGCCTCGCCGCGCTACGCCAGGTCGGGCTCGGCTACGTGCAGCTCGGTCAACCCGCAACGACTCTCTCGGGAGGCGAAGCGCAGCGCGTGAAACTCGCGACGGAGCTCGCCCGCAAAGCGACCGGGCGCACGCTGTACGTCCTCGACGAACCGACCACCGGTTTGCATTTTTCGGATATCGAGATGCTCACCGCGGCGCTCTTCGGGCTCCGCGACGCCGGCAATTCGATCCTCATCATCGAGCACAACTTGGAACTCGTCGCGTGCGCCGATTGGGTGATTGATATGGGCCCCGAGGGCGGCGAACGCGGGGGTGAGGTCGTCGTGGTCGGCCCGCCCGAAGTCATCGCCGCGTGCGAAGGGAGCCATACCGGTCATCATCTTCGCCAGGTGCTCGATCGGCACCGACCGAACGGCCCTTCCGCCGCCGCGCCCGCCACGCCGAAGCGCGCGCGCGCCTCGCGTCGCTGAAGGAACGCGGAAGTGCCTCGGAAAAATGAGGCAAAAAGACGGCAAGACCGATCGGGGCCCGGCCGCGGCCTCGTTTTCCCATCAGGCCCCCGACGGCCCGAGGCGATTGCCGCAGCGCGGCGCATGAAGCGACAAATGCCCGCGTCTCGTGATTGACGGGGGACGATGCGGTTCTTATGTTGCGGGGCTCCCTGAGGCCCCCCTACTTCCCATGAATAAGACGCAGCTCAAGAAGTTCAAGAAACTACTCGAGTCGAAACGCGCGGAGATCGTCAAGAAGGCGCAGCAGACGCTCGAGCAGGACATGTCGCTCGACGCCGATGATCTGCCTGACGAAATGGATCTCGCCTCGAGCGAATATCTCCAAGCCTTCACCTTCCGCCTCCGGGGCCGAGAGAAGACCTTCTTGGACAAGATCCAAAAGGCGCTCGAACGCATCGAAGACGGATCGTTCGGCACTTGCGAAGAATGCGGCGAGCCCATTTCGGTGAAGCGCCTCGAAGCGCGCCCCGAGACGACGCTCTGCATTCGCTGCAAAGAGGATCAAGAGCGCGTCGAGCGCGACTTCGGCTGAAGCGCGCACAGACGCGAGGGTTAGAACGGGTGCCCTCAAGGGGGTGCACCGCGACGGATTGCCTGGTGGGCTCTGACGTCGTGAGATTGTTCTTGGGGGGCGTGCCCGCCCCCCTCGCCCTTTCAGGGCGGTCCCCCTGGTATTCGCTTCGCTCAAGTTTGTCGCTGCGCGACGTTTGCCGCTGCGCGACGTTTGCCGCTGCGCGACGCTTGCCGCTCGCAACGTCGAGTCGTCAGTGTCCGCCTCTGGGGGTGTGGGGGATGAGAGGCAGCCCCCACACGAACCGCACGTGAAGGGCGCGAGCGAGCATCGCAGCCGGAGGCGAGAAGCGCACGCGAGTGTTCCGCGAAGAACCGCGACGCAGGCACTAAAAACCCACGGCGGCCTGTGTCGTCGTTGACTCGAACGCCTCAAATGCCGTCGCGGAACGCGTGCACTGCGTTGACGATGGCGTCGGCCATTTTTTGCCGATAGTCGCCGGTGTCCAGGCGGCGCTCTTCGCCTGCATTGGAGATGAACGAGGTCTCGAAGAGCACCGCCGGCATGCGTGCACCGGCGAGCACGTAGAAGCCGGCGCTCTTCACGCCCTGGTCGACGATCTCGGCGTAGCGCGGCGAAAGGGACGACACCGCCGAACGCTGGAGCAGATCGGCGGAGTGATGCGAGAGCGCGACGCTCGCCTGATCGACCACGTGACTCATCACCGTGGCGAGCTCGGCCGACGCTTGCTCGGACGCCGAGTTCTCGCGCGCCGCGACGCGCGCCGCGAGGTCGTCGCGCGAGGCGTCGAGGACGAAGGTCATGACGCCGCGGCTCCCCGCCGACTCGCTCGCGTTGCAGTGAATGGACACGAATAGATCGGCGGCGAACGCGTTGGCGCGCGCGACGCGCTCGTCGAGGGGCACGTACGCGTCGGAGTCGCGGGTCAGGAGCGTCACGATCCCGAGCTCGCGGGCCAGGAGCGGCGCGGCGCGGTGCGCGATGTCGAGCACGACGTCTTTCTCGCGGAGCCCCGAGGCTCCCATCGCGCCGGGATCGCGCCCCCCATGGCCCGGGTCGAGCACGACGCGGCGAACGTGGCGCGGCCCGCTCTCGTGCGACAGCGAGAGCGGCGGCTCCTTCGAGACGTCGATGACGAGGCGAAAGGGCTCCGGCAAATAAAAGACGCGACGGTACGCGGTGCTCGCCAAATCCAGGACGACGCGCGTCGAGTCGCGGCGCTCGCCGACGCGCACGTGCGCGACGAGGCCCGAGCCGTCGAGCTCGCGTTGTCCGTGGTACTTCGCGTTCTTGATGTCGACGAAGAGCCGCGGCCCCTGCTCGCCCGAGGCGGCGACCTCACCGACGTCGAAGAGGGCCGGCTCGGTCATCAACACCACGACGCGCGACGTGTCCTTCCCGCCATACTGCTCGATGCTGGTGATGCGAGCGGGCTCGCTGGCGCGGTTCGCGGAGAGCTCCGGCGTGACGACGGCGCCCTTCGACGCCGCGTCGTTCGCGCCGGGGGCCGCGGCGCTGCTCGCACCGGGTGCTGCGCCGGCATTCTCCGGCGCGGGATCGAACGCCGACAACGTCGAAAGGATCGGCTCGATGCGACGCGCGCACGACTCGCCGTGATGGCGCTGTCGAATGTCGCGCAGCGCGCGGTTCTCGTTCGAGGGATCCGCCTTGAGTTCCCCGTCGAGGAGCGCGAGCTCGATCTCGGCGTCGCACGCGCCGGGCCACGCGACGCGGGTCGCGGCCCGGTAGAGCTCCTCGGCTTCCAGGGCGTCCGCCGATCGCCCTTCGAGTCGAAAGACACGCAGGCGGAGCGACGCAGCCTCGAGCGACAGCTTCGCCCCCTCCACTCCACCCCGTTTGGCGCCTTCGACGGCGAGCGCGTCGGCCTGGGCTACTGCCTCGGCACGAGGCGGCAATGGGGCGACGGAGTCGGCCGGTGACGCACTCGCGACCGAACGCCCCTCTTCGGCGCGCCGCGACGAGCAGCCGGGGAGCGTCACCAGCGTCATGAACGCCGCGCTCGAGGCCCCGAAAAATCCCGAGAGCCTGGAGATGGACCAGCCGGGTGCGAAAAGTCTCGATTCGAAGAGCATTCGTGAAGTCGGGAGATCACGTCTCGGAGCGTCAGAACGGCATCCTAACTCCGCGGCACTTCACTGGCCGAGTCGTTGCACCCCCGTCACATCGGATGCTAACCTGATGGCTCGCTGAACGAGCGCCTGCCGAGGCCTTCAATGGCGGGAAACGACCAGGCCGAAAACGACAAGCCTCCGGGCTCCAGCGTCGCACCGATCTCGATCGACGACGCTGATCGCCTCGCCGATCGCTTCACGCCGCTCTGGGAAGTCCCGGAAGGCGCCGACGACGACGATGCCGCGGCGATCCCATTGGTGCCGTCACCTGACGTGGCCGCGATCCCGTTGGTGCCGTCACCTGACGTGGCGGTAACGGCCCCGCTCGCGCCAGCACCCGACGACGCCGTTGCCGCATCATCGCAGCCCGCAACGTCGCCGTCCCCATCACTCGGGAATTCTTCGGTTCCTCCGCGACCAGCGATGTTGCCGGCCTCGGTTCCGCCTCCGGCGCCCTCCGCACGAGCCGCCGAACCGATCGAAGCGCCGTCCCTGCCGCCCTCCGTCAAGAGCGCGACCATCACGCCGGTCGCGGTCCCCTCGCCGGGCTCGAGCTCACCGCCGACGAAGCCGTCATTGGCGCCGCGGAGCAGGACGATGATCGGGATCGCCCCGGTGACGCCGCCGCCTCGGCCGCCGACGGACGTGACGACGGCGCCCCCGCAATCGGTCGCGCCGAGGATGGTCGAGCCGCGGCCGGAGAGCGCCGCGCCCGATAGCAAAGCCGAATACGCGCCGCCGCGTCCCCTCCTCCAGTCGCAACGAACGATGCTCGGGCTCGCGCCGCCGGTATCGGTCGACGTCGAGGCTCCCCCGGAAGCCGCCGCGGCTCCCGTTGGCGGGCTCTTCACGTCGCAGCCCCCGGTCGCGGCGATGCCGCCGGCCGCGCCGATGCCACACGAGACGCAGCGGCCTCGGGACAAGCTCGACACCATCCCACCCCGCAGCCGGCGACGTCAGGGCGGACGCGGCGTCGTCATCGCGGTGATGGGAGCCGCGGTCCTACTGGTCGTCGCGGTCGTCGCCCGGAGCATCTTCTCGAGCGACGATCACGGGGCGAGCGAATCGACCCCGGTGCGACAAGAGGCCGTGACTGCGCCGCCCGCCGGAGCCACGGCTCCGGCAGCCGCGCCGACTGCAGCGGCAACGGCCGTGGACACACCGACTGCCGCCGCCCCGAACACTGCGGCCACCACCGTCGCGCCGCCGGTCGCGCCACCCTCCGCAACTCCCGCACCCACCGCGCCGCCCGACCAAGAGCCTTCGAAGCCGTCGCACGCCGTTCGACACGCTGCAGCGCGACCGACCCGACCCACCCCGGCGCGGACTCCGAGCCACGCAGGAGCTCCCCCGTCGGCTCAGCACGGGTCTATAGTCCGTGAGAGCCCATTTTGACGAGCTCCGAACGGCTGCGCGTTCTCGGTCCCCCACTCAGAGTCGGAATGCATTTACCCGTTAGCGGTCGCACCGTTTGGTTGTCTTGGTTCCTTGGTCTCGCGCTCTTCTGGCTCACGCCCGCGGCGCGCGCGCAGGACGACGCCACCGTCGAGATGGCGCGGCAGCGCTTTCACGAAGGCGTTCAGTTCTACGACCAACACCAGTACGAGAAAGCTCGCCTCGCGTTTCTTCAGGCCTACACGCTGAAGGCGCATCCGGCGATCTTGCTGAACCTCGCGCAGAGCGAGCTTCGCTCGGGCCATCCGGAAGACGCGGCCACTCACTTCACGGCGTTCATCGGCGCGAACAGCGGCTCGGATTCCGAGCGCCAGGACGCCCAGAACGGGCTTTCCACCGCCAAGGGGAAAGTCGGCGAAGTGACGGTGTCTTCCGACGTGCAGGGCGCGCAGATCAGCGTCGACGGTCAGGACAAAGGGCAGACACCGCTCGCGGCGCCGCTGTTCGTTACGCCAGGCACGCACACGTTCGAAGCGCGATCGGGTGATCGCCACGCGTCGAAGACGATCGCCACGAGCGCCGGCCAATCGGCGTCGGTAACCCTCGGCCTGCGTCCGTCGGCGTCGGCACCGGTCGCCGCCGCCACCGCGGGAGAAGCATCCGAAGCGGCGGCCCCCACCGAGCAATCGACCGTCGAGGAACCGCAAGAGAAGACCGAGCCGAAGGCGGAGCCCGCGGAGCCCCCTCCCGAGCGACGCGAACGAAAGCCGTTCTTCCAGTGGTTCGGCGAGACGCCGATCGCGTGGGTCGGAGCGGGCCTCACCGTCGGCGGGCTCGCCGGCGGCGTCATCTTCGGGTTGACCGCCAAGCACGACTACGACGCCGCAAATAGCGTCGAGGCGCAAACGCTGAGCTTCCGCGACTCGGACTTCAAGGCGGGCGCGCTCGCGTCAGCGAACTCCGCGCCGTGCAACCTCTCCGCGCAGGACATCGCCCTGCTGAAGTCTCACGGACTTTCCAGCCGCATCCAAGACGACGCGACCGCCTGCAAGGTGTACGGCAACGACGTGAATCTCGGGAATCAAGCGAAGACGGCTGCGACGATCTTCGGCGTCGTGGGTGGCGTCGCGCTCGCCGGCACGATCGTCTACTACTTCCTCGATCCGAACGCCGAGGAACCGGCGAGCTCGGCCGAGCCCGCGACGGCTTCGAAAGCCCGCTTCGTGCCGGTGCTTTCACCGTCGATGGCCGGCGTCATCGCCGTCGGTGCGTTCTAGCCCCGCTTCCGGCGCGCGTTCGACTCACGCCTTCGCGAGCCACGAACGAAACGTGCTCCGCGGCACCCCCGCGGCGCGCGACGCTGCACTCACGTTGCCCGACTGGTCATCGAGTAGCGAACGCGCCTCCGTCGACGACAGGGCACGCGGTTTGGCCTTGTGCGGCGCCACCAGCGCCTGCTCGATGTGCCGCGCATCGAGCTCGCGCGCCGAACACGCTGCCGCTGCGCGATAGAGAACACTGCCGAGCTCGCGCACGTTGCCCGGCCACGGATGCGCCACCAGCCGCGCGATCGCCGCGCTCGTGAGCTCCTTTTCGCCGACCTCGTCCGCGAGGCGCTGGAAGACCGCGCGAGCCAGCGCGGGAATGTCCGCCTTTCGAGACCGGAGCGGCGGCAAACGAAGGACGAACGTGGTGATGCGATGATACAGATCTTCGCGAAATAGCCCGGCGGCCACTCGCTCCTCGAGCGGCGCCCACGTCGCCGAGATGGTGCGCACCTCGATGTCGACGACGCCGGCACCGCCGATGGGACGGATCTTTTGATCCTCGACGACGCGGAGCAGCTTCACCTGGATCGCCGGCGAGAGCTCGGCGATCTCGTCGAGGAACAACGTTCCGCGATGCGCCTCCTCGAACGCGCCGGGGCGCGCCGCGACCGCGCCGGTGAAGGCGCCGCGACGATGCCCGAACAGCTCCGCGTCGGCGAGCGACTCGGGGATCGCGCCGACGTTCAGCGGAACGTAGGCACCGGTGCGACGGCTGAGCTGGTGGATGGCCCGCGCCGCGACGTCTTTGCCGGACCCGGATTCGCCGAGCAGAAGCACCGGCGCGCGGAGCGGCGCGCACCTTCGAATCTGCGCGCAGAGGCGCTGCATCGGAAGCGAGCTCCCGACGAGGCCGGCGATCGGCGCTCCGTCGTTCGTCGAAATTCCTTCGAACTCGGCGAGCCCGCGGACCGTCACCGTGGTGCGCCCCATCACGAACGACGACGCTCCCCCGACGAGCCACGCCGAACGAACCCGCGCGGAGCCGACGTACACGCCGTTCTTCGACCCCAGATCCTCGACGTGAACGCCGCGCGACGTCGCGCTCAGCCGCACGTGCCGCGCGCTGACGGTGCGATCGTCGATGCGCGCGTCCGCGAGGCGCCCGCTTCCGATGACGACGCTCGCCCCAGCGTCGAGCGATACGACGCGACAGCGCGTCGGCGCTCCGATTTCGACGCCCCACGGTCCCGTCTCCTCACGCTCGACGAGCTCGACCGTGGGGCACTCCGACGATGGCGTTTCGAGGTCCATGCGATGTTCCCATCGGCCCTCGAGCGGCCGAGTTGCGCCATTTCCGAGAGCGACCGGGAAGCCCTGTGGTAACAAGCCCCGATGCGTGCTTCCCGGGCCCTGGTTTCTCTTCTGCCGCTGATCGCCCTCGCGCCGGCTGCCCGCGCGGCGGGTGCCGACAGTGCGGGTCCGCCGGGTGGAGATTCGACCGCGCCGTCGTCCGACGCCGCGACGAGCCCGCCCGACGTTCCCGCGGCGCCGTCCGACGAATCCGCAACGCCCGCGGCGCCCGCGGGCCAAGCAGGAGACGCGCATGCGGAGCCCCGAGCGCCCGAAATCCCCACCCCGACGCTCCGAGCCCAACCCACGCTCGCGCGAACCGGTGACGCCGAAGCCGACCAGGCCGCCGAGGTGAAGCCGGCGAGGGACACGCTCGGCCGGCATTTTGCGCTGGGCGCGATGGCTGGCGTCTTCGTGCCGTTCGGGTCGTTTCAATCCGGCGCCTCGCAGTCGAGCTTGCTCGACCCCGGCCTCGTGATCGGCGTCGACGCAGGGTACGGAATCAGTCGAACCGTGGTGCTCGGCGCGTACGGCGACTTCGCGCTCCCCCAGGCCACCGACGCGTGCCGGGAGTGCAAGGTCACCTCGATCGCCGTCGGGCCGATGATTCGCTATCACCTCGTGCAGGGCTTGCGCTTCGACCCGTGGCTCAGTGTCGGCGCGGGTTTTCGTCGAACGAGTACCAAGACGGTGACCTTCACCGGCATCGACATCGCCAGGTTCGAGCTCGGCGGCGATTGGTATCCCGCGCCGTCATTCGGTTTCGGCCCCTTCATGGAGCTCGGCTTCGGCGAGTACACCGGCTCGAGCGCGGCGATTCAGACGCACGCGGTGAACGCGGAGTTCAGTGTGGGTTTGCGCATCGTGTTCGACGCGCCGGGAAAGTAGCCTCTTACTCCGTCGCGATGCTCACACCGAGCGCCTTGCGCAGCGCCGTGTAATGTTCGCTGACCGAGAAGACCAGCAGTTCTTTCATCTTTTCCGCGGGCGTCAGATCGCCGGGGACGGTGGGCTCGGCGGCGAGGATCTTCTTGGCGATTTCGAGATCGCCCGAGACGAGTAGACCCGAGCGGCACGCGGTGAGCTCGACGGCCTGGCTCCAGCGTTTGATGTTCGCCTTCGCGCCGTCTTCGATGAAGCGCTTCACGACGCTGCGAAGCCCTTCGAGCTGCACCGGCTCCATGTACTTCGCGAGCTCTTGCGCCGTCGCCTGCACCTGCCGCGCGATGTCGGCGGGCATCGGCGTGTTCGGCGCCGCGATCATGACGCCGGCAAAGAGCATGATCGTGAGCTCGGCCTGCGTCGGGAAGAGCGTGCGGATGTAGTGCTCGCCGCGGTACGACGCGAGGTGCTTGCCGCACAGGAACGCGAGCTCTTGTGGCGTGAAACCGGAGAGCACCGTTTGCCCGGCGACCGACGCGGGCGGAAGCGCCGCCACCGCGACGACCGAGCCCGGAACGTCGTTTCGGACGTAGAGCTCGGGGCTCGCGATGCCGAGCACCTGGGCGGCCCAGCCGAACGTCTTCGCAAACGTCACGGTCGAGCTCGCCGGATCTTGCTTGAACTTCGCGTTCAAGACCGGAAGCTTGTTCTGGGCCTTGAGCTGCGCGATCTTCGCCTGCAACGTCGCGGCGGCGATCATCTCGAAGATCTTCGAAATGTAGAGGTTCTCGTCCGGATGGAAGAGGTGCCGTGACCAGTGCTCGTTGGTCAGACGACCGCGGACCTGCAGCATGCCCTCGGGACGATAATCCTCGAAGAACCGTTGCTCTTCGGCGTCCGTCTTGCGCATGAACGACATCGCCGCCACGACGCACCACGCCTCGTCGTACGTCTGCTTGTGCAGGTACAAGCGATAGAGCGCGCGGTACGGGTCGACGCGAAGAGGGTCTTGCTCGAGGATCGCGCGCTGCTCCTTGATCGCGTCGTCGTAACGCTCGGTGGCTTCGTAGAGCTCGGACAGGATCTGGCGCTCTTGAAGATCGTCGGGGTGCAGGGTCGACGCCATGCGGAACGCCTCGACGGCCGGCTCCGCATCCCCGATGCGATCGCGGTAAATGAGGCCTAGCTGGTGCCAGAGCTGGAACTCGAGATCGACGTTCCCCTTGCCGGCGATGCGGTGGAGCATCTTCCGGTAGTTGCGCTCGAGCTGCTTCCAATTCTTCTGCGTCGTGAGGATCTTCGTGATGCGCTCGAAGGCCTCGAGGAGCGTCGAGCTCTGATCGAGCGCTTCGTTGAAGAGCTCGACGGCGCGATCGTGGTCGTCGATCTTGTCGCGATAGAGCTGCGCCATCGTGTAGAAATAGCGAGCCTTGCGCTCCGGCGCGGCTTCGAGGTCGGCGATCGCCTGCAGCGTATCGACCATCTTCTGCCAGTCGCCGGCGGTCTGATAGAGCTGCAGTAGCTTGTGCAGGAGGACGTGGTTCTCCGGCCGGTGCTGGAGCGCCTCTTCGAACGCCTCGATCGCCTTCGGCGCGTTCTTCTCTTTGTCGGCCCAGACGTCGCCGATCTCGGACAAGAGCGTGAATCGCTCTTCCTCGTCGAACACGCTGTCGAGGATCTGGCGCTTGTAAGCGGCGACCTGCTTCCAGTCGTTGTTCTTCGCGTAGAGATCGACCAGGGCCTCGAGCGTCGCGCGGTGCTCGCTGTTCAGCGCGAGGGCTTTTTCGTAGTTGTTGACGGCCTGCTTGGTCTGCCCCTGCTCGCGCTTGATGCAGCCGAGCCGGTAGTAGACCTCGGTACGCTGCTCGATTTCTTCTTCGCCGAGCGCGGTCAGCACCTTCTGATAGTTCGTGAGCGCGCTCGCCCAATCCTTCAGGCGATACGAAACCTCGGCGATACCGCGGATCGTCTCCTGATCCGTGACGTCGAGCTGATGCGCCGCCAGGTACGCCTTCATGGCGCGCTCGTCGTTGCCGAGCGCAGCGTGCACCTTGCCGAGGAGCCGGTTCAGCGTGTGCTGTTCCTGCCGTTCGCGGTTCTTGCTCTTCCGAACGAGCATTTCCGCGAGCGGTTCGGCGTCCTTCCAGCGTTCTAGCTTGCTGTACTCCTCGACGAGCGGCTGCGCGGCCTCCTCGCAATCTGCGTCGGCCTGAATTGCAAGCTCGTAGGCTTGAATCGCGAGGTCGTGCTCGCCGAGCATCTCGTCGCGAACCTTGCCGAGCTCGACCAGGAGCTTCGCGCGGGCGCGAGGCTGCTCGGTGTGCTGCTGCTCTTGATCGAGATAAGTCGACGCCCGGTCCCAGTCCTGTTCGTCGACGGCGATCGTGCGGAGCGCCGCGAGCGACGGGAGATGCGCCGGGTTCAGATCGAGCGCCATCTCGAAGCGCTCTTGCGCCTGTACGCGGTCCCCGAGCTTCTCGTCGAGGGACTTGCCGATCCGGTAGTACATCTCGACGCGCTGGCCGCCGTCGCTCGTCAGATCCGCGACCTTGATCATCGAGTCGATCGACTGCGCGGTGTCGCCCTGCTTCTCGTAGAGCTTTGCGAGCGCCTCGAGCGCTTCGATGTTCGTGTCGTCGATGTCGACGATGTTCTGGTACGCGCTGATCGCTTGATCGGCGTCACCGACCTCGTCGGCATACGTCTGCGCGATCGACCGGTAGAGCTCGACCTTCTCGGATTGCTCGAACGTCTCGCCGACGTGGCGTTCGTAGGCGTTGATCAGATCGAGCCATTGCTTGAGGCGCCGGTAGCACCGCTCGAGCGCGACGTACGCGCGCTTCTCGGTGCGGTCGATTTCGAGAGCTTGCTCGAGGCGTTGCGCGGCGATGTCCGCTTTCAGGAATTGCTCTTCCTGAATCGTCGCCACCTTCAAGAGTACTTCGACGCGCTCGCGCTCACTGCCGACCACGTCGAGCTGGCGCTCGAGCACGTCGACGAGGTCGCTCCACCGCTGGAGCGCTTCGCTCACTCGCTCGAGGCCGCGGAGCGCGAGGAGGTTCGACCCGTCGAGCGTCAGCACGTCGCGATAGACCTGCCCGGCCTTGTCGAGGTCGCTGAGCTGTTTTTCGTACAACTCGCCCATGCGCAGGCTGGTCTGGACGATCTGCTCGTTGTCGGTGAGCGCCTTCACCTTGCCGGCGAGGATCTGGATGAGCTCCGGCGTCAGGTTGCGCTCGGTGTAATGCCGCTCGAGCGCCTCGAGGGCCGGTAGATACAGCGGGTCGACCTCGAGCGATCGCTTGTAGAACGCGACGCCCTGATCGGCCTGGCTCATCTGCTTTTCGAGGAGCTCACCGAGGTCGTACAGAATGGCGCGACGATCTTCGTTCTGAACCGCGATGTCGAGAGCACGGGTCAGCGTCTCGCCCATCTTGTTCCAGTTCGCGCTGATGCGATAGATGCTCGCCATCTGCCGAACGACCTTCACGTTGTTCGGATCGAGCTGCATCACCTGCGCGTAGTAGGGCTGCGCGTACTCGGGGTGACCGAGGTCCTCGCCGTACCACTTGCCGAGCCTGAGGCAGAGCTGGATCTTCTGCTTCGGATCTTCCTGTTCCGCAAGCCAGGCGTTCGCGCTGTTGATGAGCTCGCCCCAACGTCCGGTGGCCTGCGCCATCCGCTCGAGGTACTGCGCGCTCACGTCGTCCGAGTAATCTTCGCTGATCGCGTTCACCAGCGCGTCGAAGGCCTGGTTGTTGTCGCCGAGCTCCTCTTCGAACACCTTCGCGATGCGGCGGAGAAGGTCGCTTCGCCGCGACACTTCCTCGAGCGTCTCGAGGCGATTCAGATACATCTCGACCAGCTGCTCCCAGCGCTTGCCGGCGCGGTGTAGCTTCTCGAGCTCCTCGAACGCATGCTCGTTCTCGGGCTCGATGGAGACGATCTTTTCGAACGCGGGGGTGGCCTGGTCGTAGTCCTCGACCTTGTCGCGCCAGATCTCGGTGACCTCGAGGAGCTCGCGGATCTTCTCGGCGGGTTCGCCGAGTGCCTCCGCACGCTGCATCTTGACGCCCACGACCTCGGGCCACTTCGCTTCGGCCGTGTAGATCTTCTCGAGCTCCGCCATCGCCTCGAAATCGGCGGGGTCGACCTCGAGCAATTTGCGCCACGCTTCGGCGGCGTCGTACGGCTGTTCGAGAACGGTGCCGTAGGTCTTGCCGAGCTCGCGGAAGATCCCCTTCATCTCCTCGGGTTCGAGCACGGTGCCGGCGCGATCGACGGTCGAATGGAGTGCGGCCACAAGCTCGGTCGGATCTTGGCGTCGCCGCCAGATGTCAGCGGCCGAGCGCAGCGCGACCACGTTGGCGAAATCGATGTCGAGCACGCGCTGCCACGTGTCGAGTGCCTCGTCGTCGCGGCCGAGCCGTTCGGTGAAGAGGCGCGCGCGACGAGTGAGCGCGTTCACGCGATCTTCGTCGGATTCCGCGATGTCGAAGTGGCGCTCGAGGACGTCGGACAGCTCGCCCCAGCGCTGCTGTTTTTCGTAGAGGTTCGACAGACCGAAGAGCGCCTCCGGGTCTTCGCCGCGCAAGTCGAGAACGCGCTTCCATCCGTCGATGGCCTCGTCCACGTTGCCGAGCTGCTCGGCCGCGAGGTGCGCGAGCTTGGCGCGAATCTCCGCCTCCTCCACGTCCCCGACGGCGATCTCGAGCTTCCGCGTGTAAACGACCTTCAGATCGTTCCACCCTTCCCTCACCTCGTAGATGCGGGCGAGGGCGTTGATCGCGTCCTCGTTGTTCGGGTCGAGCTCGTCGAAGATCTTGCGATACGAAACGATCGCGTCCTCGACGCGAACGAGCTCCGCTTCGTACACGTGGCCGAGCCGAGTGTAGTGCTCGACCTTTTCGCGATCGTCGCCGGCGATCTCCGCGCGCTGCTCCAAAATCGCGGCGAGGTCGGCGTGCTGCTCGGTCGCCGTGTAGATGCGGTCGAGGTTCGCGAGCGCCTCCGGCTCCTTCGGCGCAACCGACAGGACGAATCGATAGGACTCCTCGGCCTTCTGAACGTCCGCGAGCTCTTCCTCGAAGATGCGCGCGAGCCGCCGGCCGATCACTCCGAGCGTCGGAGCGTCGATGCCGTCGATGCTCATCACGTCGGCGTAAGCGTTGGCGAGCTCTTCCCAGCCGCCCTCGATCTGTGCGGCGAGTCGCTCGATCTCTTCGCCGGACTTCTCGTCGAGCGGGCGCTCTTTCAAGGCGCGCACGTACACGCGGAACGCCTGCACCGGGTCGCCGATCCGCTCTTCGGCGTCCTCGGCGATGCGGTAATACATCTGGATCCGCTCGTCCGGATCCTCGACGTGCGCGAGCTGCGCTTCGTGAACCAGGATGAGTTTTTCCCACTCGCCCGCGGCTTGATAGAGCGGCTCGAGGATCTGCCCGATCTCGAGCTGTTTTACGCCCG
>Ga0265320_10002259_pt1 | contig 13540 bp, 10 predicted proteins | sample 4827metaG_FD_202087 | JGI IMG/M metagenome (GOLD analysis project Ga0265320, IMG submission 202087) | Rhizosphere microbial communities from Carex aquatilis grown in University of Washington, Seatle, WA, United States - 4-8-27 metaG | ecosystem: Host-associated > Plants > Roots > Rhizosphere >...
CGTCGCGGGTCAGGGGGATGTGGCGGAAGCCGCCGACGGCCATCTTGTGGATGGCGACGGCGATCGAGTCGTCCTCCCGCAGGACGACCGGGTCGGTCGTCATCAATTCGCCGACGGGCGCGTCCATCGTCCCCTGGGTCGCCCCGGCGACCTTGAGCAGCGCGTCGCGCTCGGTGAAGATGCCGACCAGTCGCCCATCCTTGGTCACCAGGACCGAGCCCACGCCGGCCGCCTGCATGGCGCTGATCGCCTCGCGCACGGGGGCCGTGTCAGGCAGCATGATCGGGTCGCGGTGGCCCAGGTCGCTCAGGTGTTCGGTGACGAGCCGGCGCTCGAGGGGGGTTCCTGGCGTCGGCAGGTCGGCCGAGCGCAGGTCGGCGCCGCAGTTGTCGCACGCATCCGAGCCCTCGATGTTGTCGGCGTGGCAGACGGGGCAGATCATTCGACGGTCCACGCGTCGCCACTGCGCAGCAGGGCGGCCAGGTCGCCCTCGCCGCGCTGGGCGATGGCCTTGTCGATCTGGGCCATGAGCAGCTCATCGTGGGTCGGCCGGGAGACATCGCGGAACACACCCACGGGCACCGGGAAGTCCGGCCACCACATGCGCGAGAGCATGAAGGCGAGATAGGGGTCGGGCGCCGCCTCATCGTGGACGAGCAGGTCCGCCTCCGTGACGCCATCACCGAGCTGCACCACCTCCGGCTGGAGGCCACGCAGGCGGATGCCCCGGTCGCGATCCTTGCCGAAGATCATGGGCTGGCCGTCCTGGAGCACGAGCATGCGGTCCTCGCGGACCTCCCGGTCGGTGAACTCGCGGTACGCGCCGTCATTGAAGATGTTGCAGTTCTGGAGGACCTCGATGAAGGCCGATCCGTGGTGCCGCCCGGCTCGCTCGAGGGTCGCCTGGAGGTGCTCCGTGTGGGTGTCGACCGAGCGGGCCACGAAGGTCGCCTCCGCCGCCAGAGCGATGGAGAGGGGGATGACCGGATGGTCGATGGTCCCCTCGGGACTGGATTTCGTGCGCTTACCCATCTCCGAGGTCGGCGACGCCTGGCCCTTTGTCAGGCCGTAGATGCGGTTGTTGAACATCACCAGCTTCAGGTCGACGTTGCGGCGCATCGAGTGGAGGACGTGGTTGCCACCGATGCTGAGGGCGTCGCCGTCGCCGGTGATGACCCACACCATGAGGTCGGGGCGGGCCGCCTTCAGACCGGTCGCCAGGGTCGGCGCGCGCCCGTGGATGGTGTGGAAGCCGTAGGTGTTCATGTAGTACGGCAGGCGGCCGCTGCAGCCGATGCCCGAGATGAAGACGATCTTCTCCTTGGGGTAGCCGAAGTCGGGCATCGTCTTCTGGGTCTGGGCCAGGATGGAGTAGTCGCCGCAGCCGGGGCACCAGCGCACTTCCTGGTCGGACACGAAGTCCTTGCGCGTCAGCTGGATCACGGCCGCGTTCTCCGCACTGAGCCCGTCGAGCGCGGTCATCGCGGCGGCAGCAGGCGCAGCGCCTGCTCCTCGATCTCGCTGATCTTGAAGGGCTTGCCGCGCACCCGGTTGTAGCCCTGCGCGTCGATGAGGTAGCGCGCCCGGATCAGCAGGCGCAGCTGGCCCATGTTGATCTCAGGGATCAGCACGTGGCGGTACGCCGCGAGGACGTCGCCGGTGTTGCGCGGAAAGGGGTTGAGGTGGCGCAGGTGGGCATGCGCGACCGCGTGGCCCTGGCTCCGCAGACGCATCGTGGCCGAGCGGATGGCGCCGTACGTGGAACCCCAGCCCAGGATCAGCAGGTCACCTTCCGACGGGCCGAAGACCTCGAGATCGGGGATCGAGTCGGCTACCCGGGCCACCTTCTCCTGGCGCAGCATCGTCATGCGGTGGTGGTTGTCGGGGTCGTAGCTGACGTTGCCCGTGATGTCGGCCTTCTCCAGGCCGCCGATGCGATGCTCGAGGCCGGGCGTGCCGGGCACCGCCCAGGGCCGGGCCAGCGTCTCCGGGTCGCGGTCGTAGGGGTGGAACCCGTTGGGGTCGGTGGCGTTGCCGACGCTGATGTCGGGCAGGTCGGCCAGGTCCGGGATGCGCCACGGCTCGGCCCCGGTGGCCAGGAAGGCGTCAGAGAGGTAGACCACGGGCGTCATGTGGCGCAGGGCGATGCGCCACGCCTCGATGGCCATGTCGAAGCACTCGCCCGGGGTGGCGGGGGCCACGATGGGGATCGGCGAGTCGCCGTTGCGCCCGAACATGACCTGCAGGAGGTCGGCCTGCTCGTTCTTGGTAGGCATGCCGGTCGAGGGGCCCGCCCGCTGGACGTCGACGATGACGAGGGGCAGCTCGACCATCACGGCCAGGTTCATGGCCTCGCTCTTGAGGGCGATGCCCGGGCCCGACGTGCCGGTCAACCCGAGCGCCCCGCCGTAGCTGGCGCCGATGGCCGCGCCGATGGCGGCGATCTCATCCTCCGCCTGGAACGTCTTGACGCCGAAGTCCTTGTAACCCGAGAGGGCGTGCAGGATGTCGCTGGCTGGGGTGATGGGATAGCTGCCGTAGAAGAGCGTCCGATGGGCCAGCCGGGCGGCGGCGACGAAGCCCAGGGCGGTCGCCTCGTTGCCGGTGACGTTGCGGTAGGTACCTGGGGCGAGGCGGGCCGGCGCGACCCGGTAGTGGGTGTGGAACATCTCGGTCGTCTCGCCGAAGGCGTAGCCGGCCTTGAGAGCCCGCTTGTTGGCCTCGGCGAAGATCGGCCGCTTGCCGAACTTGTCGTCGATCCACTCGAGCGTCGGCTCCATGCTCCGCTCGTAGAGCCAGAACATCAGGCCCAGGGCGAAGAAGTTCTTGGTCAGGTCGACCTGCTTGGAGGTCATGTCCAGCCCTTCGAGCGCTCGCGCGTTGAGGGTGCTGATGGGGACCTCGAAGACCGTGTAGCTCTTGAGCGAGCCGTCCTTGAGGGGGTTCGCGGCGTAGCCTGCCTTGGCCAGATTGGGGCCCGTGAAGGCGTCCTCGTTGACGATGAGGGCTCCGCCTGCGGGCAGATCCACGATGTTCGTGCGCAGGGCGGCCGGGTTCATCGCCACCAGCACGTCCGGCTCGTCACCGGGCGTGTAGATCTCGCTGCTGGCGAAGCTCAGCTGGAAGCCGCTGACGCCGGGCAATGAGCCGGCCGGGGCCCGGATCTCGGCCGGGAAGTCGGGCAGGGTGCTGACGTCATTGCCGAAGGCGGCCGCCGTGCGGGTGAACTGGCTGCCGGTGAGCTGCATGCCGTCGCCGGAGTCGCCGGCGAAGCGGATGGTGACCCGGTCCAGCTCGACCTGCTCGGGGGCCTCGGCGCGGGGTGCCGTGGTGGTAGTCACGCGCCTTCCGGTTCCTCCAGGCGTTGGTGGGGCCGCGGTGGCAGGTTGAGGATCTCCTCGGGGAACGCCTCGGCGATGTAGGCCAGGATGTCCTGCTGGCGCAGCGTCAGGACGGGCCGGCCGTCGGCATCCACGATGGGTACGTGGCGGAAGCGGCCGCGCTCCATCAGGTGGGCCGCCTCGCCAAGGGTGGCGTCCGGCGTCAGGGTCTGCGGCCGCGGCTTCATGTACGCGTCCACCGTGGCATCGGGTGCCACGTCGTGGCCGAGCACCTTGAGGAGCACGTCCCGCTCGGTGAAGATGCCCTCCAGCCGGCCGTCGCGGATGACGAGAGCGGGCTCGCCGCGGGCCGCGCGCATGCGCTGGATGGCGGCAGCCACGGTCGTGCCGGCCTCCACGAGCAGCGGCTCGCGCTGGGCCAGGGCAGTGACCTTCTCGGCATGCAGCGAGCGGGCGGTAGGGGCCGTCATCGTGCCCTCGTGACTCGAGCTCACGTCCGCAGTGTAGTCTCAGTCCGAGATGGGCATTCGAGTCGAGGCAGGTCCGGAACGCGTGCTCGTGGCCGCCGACGACCTCATCTGGGCGTCCCGGCTCCGCGCCGCGGTCGAGCGGGCCGGGGCCGTCCCGGTCGCACATGGCGGCGACGGGCCACGCGGGGCCGTGGTCGACCTGGGGCTGCGCGGACAGGATGCGACCGAATTCATCACGACCCTCGTGGTGGCCGGGGTGCCGGTCATCGCGGTGGGCCAGCACGACGACCTGGCGCTGCGCAAGCGCGCCCTCGCCGCCGGGGCGACGCGGGTCTACAGCTACGACAAACTGTTCCGCGACGGGCCCGAGATCATCCGCGCCTGGCTGGATGGCGTGAAGTGACCGCCGCCCGACGGGACGACGGGGGCGAGCGCTACGCGGCCCGGCTGGCCGTCGCCCGCGGGGCCATGCGCGAGGCCGGCGTGGCGGCGATGCTCATCGGCCCCGGCGCCGACCTGCGCTGGCTGACCGGCTACGGGCCCCTCCCGCTCGAGCGCCTCACGCTGCTGGTGCTGCCGGCCGACGGCCCCATCACGCTGATCGCGCCGCGCCTGGAGGCGGCCGGCGCGGAGGCCAGCCCGGCGGTCCGCCACGGTGGCGTGGTCGTGGCCACCTGGGAGGAGACGGCCGACCCGTACGCGGCGGTCGCGCGAGCGCTCCCGAGCGGCCGCTCGGCCGGCGCCCCGGACCGCTACCTTGTCTCACCGACGCTCTGGGCCCTCCACATGCTGCGCCTCCAGGCGGCCCTTCCGGGAGCGACATGGGCCCTGGCCACGACCGCGCTGAGGGCCGCGCGCATGGTCAAGGACGCGGAGGAGATCCAGCTGCTGCGCGAGGCCGCGCACGCCGCCGACGCGGTCGTGCTGGCCATCGCCGGCGGCCGCCTGGTGGACCGCACGGAGGCCGACGTGGCGCACGAGGTCCGCCTCCGGCTCGTCGAGGCGGGCCATGACGAGGCCGCCTTCTGGATCGTGGGCAGCGGGCCCAACTCGGCCGAGCCGCATCACGAGCCGGGCGATCGCCGCATCGGCCCGGGCGAACCCATCGTGCTCGACATCGGCGGCATCCGGCGGGGCTACTGCTCGGACACGACGCGGACCATCTGGGTCACCGGCGGGGACCCGGCCTTCGGTCCCGACAGCACATTCGCGGGCCTCTACGGTGTGCTTCAGGGGGCCCACGGAGCCGCCGTCGCAGCGGTCCGGCCAGGCGTGCCGGCCGAGGCGGTCGATGGGGCCGCTCGTGAGCCGATCACCGTCGCCGGCTACGGCGCGCAGTTCATCCACCGCACCGGCCACGGCATCGGCCTGGAAGGGCACGAGGAGCCCTACCTGGTGGCCGGCAACGCCGAGCCCCTGGCCGTCGGCCATGCCTTCAGCATCGAGCCCGGCATCTACCTCGAGGGCCGTTACGGGGCGCGCATCGAGGACATCGTGGTGTGCAGCCCGGACGGAGCGGATGTGTTGGACACGACGCCCCGCGACCTGTACGTGGTGAGCGGACTGTGACGCGCGCAGGCGGGGGGCTCGGCTAGAGTCCGCGTGTGGAAGTCGCGCTGCTGGGACCGCTGCGGATCCGGGACGGACCGGCCGACATCGCGCCCGGCGGTCGCCGCCAGCGCCGCCTGCTGGCACGCCTGGGTCTGGAAGCCGGGCGCGGCGTCTCGTTCGATGAGCTGGAGAGCGCGGTGTGGGGCGATGAGTCGCCGCCGACCGCCCGCCACACCATCGCCGCCCACGTCTCCCGGCTGCGCCACCTTGGCCTGTCGATCCCGGCCGCCGGTGACGGGTACCAGCTCGACACGCCGACCGACATCCAGGTCCTGGAGCGCCTCGCGGGGGATGGACGAGAGGCGCTCCCATCCGAACCGCGCCGCGCGATGGCCCTGTTCCGCGACGCCCTTGCCGCCTGGCGTGGCCAGCCCTTCCCCGACCTGGAACACGTGCCGCTCGGCCAGATCGAGGCCGCCCGCCTGGAAGAGCTCGTGGAGGGCGTCCGCGAGGACCTCCTGACGGCCGAACTCGACGACGAGGCACGCGACGGCAGCCTGGTGGCGACGGCCCGAGGGCTGACGGCCGAACAGCCCTACCGCGAGCGCCGCTGGGAGCTGCTGATGCTGGCCCTGTACCGGGCCGGCCGCCAGGCCGAGGCGCTCGACGTCTACGGCGAGTGCCGCCGCCGGCTGGTCGACGATCTGGGCATCGAGCCCGGTCCGGGCCTTCGCCGGATGCAGCAGGCGGTCCTCGCCCAGGATCCGGTCCTGGACCCGCCGGTCACCCGCGGGGCGCCCGTAGAGCATCGCCCCCGCCTGCCCGGCACCTCCACCCGCCTGATCGGGCGGGCCCGGGAGCAGGAGGCCCTTGCGGAGGCGTGGACACGGGCCCGGGTGGTGACCCTGGTCGGCCCGCCGGGTGCGGGCAAGACGCGGCTGGCGGTCGAGACGGCCCGCAACGCGGCGACTCCGGTGTGGTACGTGGCGCTTGACCAGATGTCCACCGAGCAGTCGGTGGCGGCCGCCGTCCTTGACGTCGTGGCCCCGTCGTCGTTGGCGACCGACCCGCGTCAGGGCATGCTCCAGGAGCTCGCCGACGCGACGGGCCTTCTCGTCCTGGATGGTTGCGAGGCCCGGCCGGCGGACGCAGCCGCGGAGGTCGACGCGGTGGTGGCCGCGTGCCCCGGGGTGCGGGTGCTGGCCACCAGCCGCGAGCGCCTCGGGGTCTTCGATGAGGCGCTCATCCCGGTCGGGCCGCTGGCCGAGGCGGAGGCCCTGGACCTCCTGGTCGACCGGGCGAAGCTGGTGGATCCGCATTTCGAATTGCGCCCCGACGAGCTGGCCACCGCCGACCGCCTCTGCGGGCTCGTGGATCGCCTGCCGCTGGGCCTGGAGCTCGTGGCCCGCCACCTCCACCTGCTCCGGCTGGACGAGTTGACCCAACGCGTGGAGGTGGACCTGAGCCGTTGGGCCGGCGGGCCCACGCGCGGCCGGACGGGCCTCTGGGCAGCCCTCGACGCGAGCGTGGCTCGCCTTGGCCCACTGGAGCGGCGGGTGATGGTGGCTCTGGCCGTGATGGTCGCCGACGCCGATGCGGCCCTCATCGCCGAGGTCATCGAGCCGGCCGATCCGCACCTCGACGTCTTCGACGCCATCGCCCGGCTGGTGGACGCGAGCCTTGTCCAGGTCCGCAGCGCCGAGGGTCCGACCCGGTACGAACTCTTGCGGACGATCGCGGTCCACACCCTGGAGACCGGCGACCCGGGGCTCGTGGCAGCTGCGCGCGGGCACTACCGGGACGCCGTGCTCGCGCGCGCCGCGACCCTGGCCGGGCGGCTGGCCACGGCGGATCGTCCCGCCACGCTGCAGCTCCTGGACCGCGAGATGCCGCATGTCCGGGCCGTGCTGGCGACATGCGCCGCGTCGGTCGAGTCGGATGCCGCCGTCCGTGCCCTCGAGGTGGCCGTGGCCATGACCGAGTACTGGCTGGGTCGCCATCCCGCCGAGGGCCTGGATTGGCTGCGGCGGCTCCAGGCGGCTGCCCCGCCCCTCAGCGCCTTGCGCGCCCAGGCTGCCCTCAGCGGCGCACACCTCGCCTACTGGCTCACCGATTTCGCGGTGGGGCGCGAGATGGGCGAGGAGGCCCGTACCCGGTTCGCGGCGATCGGCGATCCCCTGGGCGAAGGCCGGGCGCTGCGGCGCCTGGGGGCGATGGCCGCCGCCACCGATGACGTCGACGGGGCGCGCCAGTACCTGGAGGCCTCGCTCGCCCGGCTCGACGAGGCCCTCGTCGAGCGCGAAGTCGGGACGACGTTGCTCCACCTTGGGTCGCTCCTGGCCGATCAGGGCCTGACGGATGCCGCTCGGCCGCTGCTGGCGCGTGCCCTCACGATCGCCGTCACGTCGGGCGACCCACTGGCTCGCGCCCATGCCCTGGCGGCGCTCAACCTTGCCGACTGGAAGGGCGGCCATCTCGAGATGGCGATGGCCGAGGGCGAGGAGGCCCTGACCATCTTCGCCGAGCTCGGCCACAAGCCGACCGAGGGGAGCGTCAGCTACCGCCTCGCTGCGGTGGCCCGAGGACTCGGTCGGCGCAAAGCAGCCCGGCGCTTCGCGCACCAGGCGATCGCGGCCGGCGATGCGAGCAGCACCCGCACGACGATCGCCTTCGGGCACATCAACCTGGCTCGCCTCGACCTGGATGACGGCGACACGGCCGCCGCTGCAGGGCATCTTCACGAAGCACTCCAGGCGCTCGATGCCGTGGAGGACCGGTGGGTCCTGGTTGACGCGCTCGAGGCGGCGGCCCGTCTGGCCCTGGCGGCAGGCGCAGACGGGGCCGCGCCCATGCTGGGGGCGGCGGCGGCGATCAGGGCGGCGATCCACCAGCCCGTCGCCCCGACGGAGTCGGGCGAACTCGACGCTGCGCGCCGTGAGGTCGGCCAGATCCACGCAAGCGGAGCGGCCACGGGCCCGATCGGCATCGCCGCGGCCCATGCCGATGCGCTCGGCATCGTGAGCGGCCTGGCCCGGCCGACCGCCGCCCCGACGCCCCTGCGGCGCGCCCGAGCCTAGCGACCCCGGGCTCGCGGTCGAGCCGCGATCGGCCCGCCCGTTCCCTGCGATCGATCTGCGATCGGTCGCGCCGACGCTGGTGACCTGCGGCCGTGATCCGCAGGTGACTGAAGCGATCGGAGCCCACATGCCGCGGAGACTCCTGCTGACCGGCCTCATGGCCGTCGCCCTCGCCCTGGCCCTGGCCGCCTGCTCCGGTTCCGCCGCCGCCCCGACGACGGCGCCCGCCGATGGCGGGGCCACGGCGGGTCTTGGCACGTCCGGCGACGGTTCCATCGGCACGCCGGTGGCCGGGGGCTCCGCCTCGTCCGGGCAGGCGGGCCAGACCAGCGTGCGCATCGGCAACTTCTACGCCGATCAGAACCTCCAGCCGGGCCCGGCGTTGGACCTCTATGACACCCCGGTCGGCCAGGCCGCCAAGCCGATCCTCATGGCCGTCGCCCATGGCTCGTTCTCAGCCTATGTGCACCCCCATGAGTCGGGCGGGGTGGTCCGGCTGTACGTGCTGCCGACGGGAGAGGATCCGGTGGCCAACATGGCCGACGAAAAGGGCATCGATGGGTACCAGGACGACGGGTCGCAGCTCCAGGAGACCTTCATCCTGGCCAGCGAGGGCAAGGGAGGGTCGGGCTGTCTGGGGACCGGGCCGATCTGCGAGCTGGACAGCAGTCCTGTCATCGAAAAGGGTGACGACGCGAACGGAGGCACGGGGCCGGTCGCATCGCCGCCGGCCGCGGGCCAGGCGGAGTTGCTGGTGAGCACGCACGTCATGGACGACGAGAACGTGCGCGCCAGCTACTACCTCTTCGTCGACGCGTCCTGCGATCCGCCCGTCAATGGCGATGCCAGTCAGGAGCCGGGGCTCCCGTACGTGTTTGCCGCATCTGGTGGCCCGTCACAGGCCATCTTCCCGACCACGCCGGGCACGCACCAGATCTCGGTCGTCGCGAACAGTGACAGCACCCTGCCGACGTGTGCGGCTCTCGGGCCCAAGCAGGGCCAGATGAGCGTCGATGTGACCGCGGGCCAGCAGGTCCTGGTCTACGTCTACGGCACGTCCGTGACTGATCTGCACCTCGCGGTCGGCCCGATCCAGCCATGAGGATGCTTCCCATGACCGCTCATCCGTCCACCCCTTTGACCCGTCGCGCCATCGCCGGACTGGCGGCCGGCATCCTCCTCCTGGCCGCCTGTTCCGCTGGTGGCGCGGCGGGCCCGACCTCACCAGGTGCCGGCAACGGCTCAGGGGCCAGCGGCGGGGCCGCCTCGTCCGCGACGAACGCCGGGAGCGGTGGTGGGGCGGCCGGATGCGCCAACCCTGCCGGTGCGACCGTCGGCGCGGTCGTCGGCGCCGATGCCTCGATGCTGGCCGGCGTCATCTGCGGCATGCCGGACGTCGATCCGTGCGCCTACCTGGACCCGGCGAGCGTGCAGGCGCTCTTCGCGGTCACCCTGGACGCGCCCACGACCGATCACCTGGGCAACTGCACCTGGCCACTGACCGACCCCTCCGTGGGCGACGGCCTCGCGGTGGTCGTGAACGTGGGCCAGGGTGAGGGTCCCCTCGACACCGACATGGGCATGGGCGGCGCCACGACCGCCATCAGCGGCATCGGTGACAAGGCCAGCTGGCAGCTGCTGGCGGGCTACTTCCCGCACCTGGGGGCGGTCAAGGGTGACACCACCTGCGAGCTGACCGTCGGTGGCGGGAACGCGCAACTCAACGTGGCCAGGAGCGGCACGGGGCCCCTGGCGGGTATCGACCCATCCGCCGTGCCCGGCTTCATGGCCAAGTTGGGCCAGCTCTGCAACCAGATCTTCGCCGGCCTGGTCAAGGGTGGGCCGCCGCCGTCGCAGGCCGCGTCGCAGACCACCCCGCAGCCCAAGGTGGACCCCTGCTCGCTCCTCACGCCGGCGGATGTCCAGCCGCTCTTCAAGGCCGCCCTGGGCGCGCCCCAGAGCCCCCTTACCGGCGAGTGCGACTGGGCCCTGAGCGACCTGTCGAAGGGCGACGGCGGCCTGACCCTGCACGTCGATCGCAGCCAGGCCGGCCTGGCGCAGGATATGGTCCTCGCGCCGCAGATGACGAGCCTCTCTGGCGTCGGCGACAGCGCCAAGTGGGGCCTCGCGGTGGGCGTCGATCCGCTCCTGATCGCCACCAAGGGCGCCCACGGCTGCGAACTGGCGGTCACCGGGGACCTGGCGCAGCTGAACGTGGCCACCGTGGCCGGCATCTACACCACCATCGACCCCTCCGCGCTGGCCGGTTTCATCCAGCAGCTCGGCGGCCTGTGCACAACGGTGTTCGCCGGGCTGGGTTCCTGAGTTCCCGGCCCGGCGCACGGCCGGTGCTATCATCCCGGCCACCCGACGCGCGTGACCGCGTCGCTCCTCGGTGTGACCCGACTCCTCGATGTGCCCGGATCGAATCGGACATGGATAGCCCTCCCAGCGAGCCGGTCGGCCAGGCCGACCAGCCCGCCGTCGATGCCCCGGCGGCCTCGGTCCCCCGATCGACCAGCCCCGGTGAACAAGTACCGCACGCCGCGACCGCAGCCCAGCTGCGACGCTTCATCAAGTCCCGCCCGTACGTGCCCCTCCATGAGTTGCGGCGGCGCTTCGAGCTGAACGGCCAGGCCGACGACGTGTGCCCCGTGCGCGTGCCGGAAGGCCTCGTCTTCGTGGGGCTGCCGCAGCGCGAGTCCGACCTGCTGGCCGAGCTCGTGCGCTGCGGCGACGTGGGCCTGGAGCTGTGCCGCGACCCCCTCGTGCCGATCGTCATGGGCGTCTTCCCGATGCGGCCCGTCGTGCGGGGCTGAGCCGACTCAGTCGACCAGGACGGCCACCGGGAGGGCGATGCCCTCCAGGGCCAGCAGGTCCCGTTTGATCTCCCGTCCGTCGGGGTCGTCGCCGTAGCCGCCGATGGAACCGTCGCCCGCCACGACGCGGTGGCACGGCACCAGCAGCCAGAACGGGTTGCGGCCCATGGCCGCGCCCACGGCCCGTGCCGCACCGGGCGCGCCGATGCGGCGGGCCAGCCGCCCGTAGCTGGTCACCTGGCCGCGGCCGATGGTGCGGGCGCCTTCCAGCACGCGCCGGTCCCATGCCGCGACCCCGGTCCAGTCGAGGGGCACGTCCTCGAGAGCTACCGGCTCCCCCTCGAGCGTCGCGCCCAGGGCCGCCACGACCCGCTTCAGGGAGCGGCCGGCCTCGCCGGCGGCCGCGGGCTCGAGGAGCGTGACGTCGGCGCCCAGCCGTCGACGGAGGAGCGTCCGCACCGCCGCCGCTGAGCTCCGAAGCTCGACGGCGAGGACGCCACGAGCCGCGGCGACCACGACGACCGGACCCCAGGCCGAGGCCATCGTCGTCGAGGCTGCGCCAACGGTCTGCGGATCGGCCATCCGGGGCATCCTGCCAGAGCCCGCCATGACGCGCCCCGCGGATGGTCACCGAGCGGCGATCGACGGGTACGCCCCTTGCGATCGTTCTGCGATCGGTCCGTCCGAAGCTGGCGGACATGCGTACTCGATCGCTCGTCGCGCTGCTGCTGACCTCCATCCTCGCCTCGGCGTGCGCGTCGGGCACGACGAGCCCCAGCTCCGGGAGCCCGGCCCCGGCCGCGAGCGGCCCGGCCAGCGCCATCGCCGCCCACCAGGTCCCCCTGGGAGCGACGGCCGCCGTCGATGACGCGACGTGGGCCCTGGCCGAGCGGATCGCCGCCCCGGCCTATACCGGCGACAGCACCGACGCCTTCAAGGCCGCCCTCGCCCGTGCGGGCATCGCCGTCGTGGCCGATACGAGCACCGATCCGGCCACCGCGACCCCCGAGGTCCCCCTCACCGCCACCCCGAGCCCGGTCGAGCTGCTCGACTTCCAGGCCCATGCCCTGGCCGTCCAGGCCTGGGGCGGGGCGGGCTGGACCGGAGCCGAGCTCGACGGCGTGGTGGCGCTGCCGTCTGACGCACCCGCGGGCACCCCGTCGATGGCCCAGCTGCTGGCCGCCTACGCCGCCAGCGCAGGAACGCCCGGCGGGGCCTTCGCCAGGGCGCTCCTGGCCGGCCAGGACCTGAAGGACCCGGCCACGGTCCGTTTCCCGGCGGTGGTCCTTTTCCTCTTTGCCTCCGACCTTGCCACCGACGGGGGCCGCGTGCCGGCTCCCTCGCCGAGCCCGTCCGCCGCCGTGCGCCTGCTGCCCCTCGCGGCCGCCGGTCCGGCCGTCGCGGCCCCGGCGGTCGATCTCACCCTCCTCTGCTCGGGGCCGAGCGGCTGGATCGATGCGATCGTCCAGAACCTGGAGGCGGCCCTGGTCAACGCGATGCCACCGGGCATCGTCGGGACGATCCTTGGCGCCGCCCTGTCGTGGTTCATCCATATCGCGGCGGGCGTCGTCAAGGGCCTCGTCGATACGTTCATCGCGCCGGTCCTGACGATGATCCGGGGGATCGCCGCGATCGCCTCCGGACTCGCCGAGCAGATCGCCTCGGTCCTGCCGTTCACGGTCCAGGTCATCGCCGGCCATGGCGACACGACAGAAGGCGGCACCTTCTTCCTGGGCAGCGATCCCCAGCGGGGCCAGTACACGGCCTACGTGAGCGCTGGCGACCTGCCGAAATGGCCCGACGCGGTCACCCAGTGCGCCGAGGCGGCCAAGATCGCCCTGCCGGACTTCACGAGCAAGGGCGTGCCCGTCACGTTCGGCCCGCTCGAGGCGCCGAGCGACCCACTCCTCGGCCCGACGGACCAGGCCGTCGCCACGACGGCCACCGACGACACCGGCAAGGCCACCTGGCCCTTCCTCACCGCCCGCGACCCGGGCGACCCCACGGGGGAGCAGCGCAACCAGTTCGACTACATGCCCGTGGCCGTCCATCGGCCCGAGCTCGACACGTTGAAGAGGCGGTTGACCCTGTCCCTGCTCAGCCCGCTGCCGCCGCTCCTCCAGCCGTTCGTGGGTGCCCTCCTTGCGCCCGTCCTTGACGGGATCCAGGACCGCCTGAACAACATCCTCGATGTCAGGGGCCGCGGCCCGGCGATCATCGTCTTCCACGACAAGGCCCCGCCGAGTCCCTCACCCTCGGCCTCTCCGAGCGCTTCCGGCTCG